>Ga0209917_1000022_pt1 | contig 61644 bp, 72 predicted proteins | sample SalPon2_C_H2O_MG_FD_185710 | JGI IMG/M metagenome (GOLD analysis project Ga0209917, IMG submission 185710) | Salt pond water microbial communities from South San Francisco under conditions of wetland restoration - Salt Pond MetaG R2_C_H2O_MG... | ecosystem: Environmental > Aquatic > Non-marine... | reverse complement strand
TCCACTACGAGCAGACCGAGGCGGCGGCGTTCCGCGCGTTCCACGCGTCGAACGCATACCTGGGGCTCCTGTTGTTCGCCGTCGTCTTCGACGCGCTAGTGGTCTGAGCCGTCGGTCGGCCCGGAGGGGCCGAACCCCGCGTCCTCGATAGCGCACCAGTCGCCCGGTATAAATACCGTTCACCGCGTACGACGGGGTACATGACACGCGTCGAAGTCGAGTACTGCGTCCCGTGCGGCATGTTGAATCGCGCGCAAGCCGTCTCAGAGGCGATCCTCAAACAGTTCGGCGAGCAGGTAGACGAGGTCGCGCTCGTCACCGGCGACGACGGCGTGTTCGTCGTTCGCGCCGACGGCGAGGTCGTCTTCGACAAGACGGAAGACGAGTACGACGTCGACGCCATCGTGCGCGCCGTCAGGCCGTACGTCGGCGCGGCGGCGTAGCGGGCGCTCGGCGACCGAACGACGGCGGTCTTCGACGCTACTGAGAAACAGTGGCAGTCGACACGCGGCTCGTCACGACTCCTTATAAACGGGCCTCGCGGAGTTCGACACCACGAGGATGCTGCTCGCGGCCATCGCGACCGCCGCGAACAGCGGGTTGAGGACGCCCGAGACCGCCATCGGGATGGCGACCGCGTTGTAGACGAACGCCCAGCCGAGGTTCTGTTTGAGGCGGCGGTTCGTGCCGTGAGTGACCGCGAACAGTTCCGGAATCGCCGAGAGGCGGTCCTCAAGCAGGACGGCGTCCGCGGCGTCCGCGGCCAGGTCGGTCCCGCTGGCGACGGAGATGCCGATGTCGGCCGCGGCGAGCGCGGGGGCGTCGTTGCTCCCGTCGCCGACCATCGCGACCCGCTCGGTGGCGGTCAGCCGGCGGACCGTCTCGGCTTTCGCCTCCGGCGGGACCTCCGCGAACGTCTCGTCGATGGCCGGGTGGTCCGCGAACTGCTGGGCCGCCGCGGGGGAGTCGCCGGTGAGGACGACGACGCGCCGCCCGTCCGAGGCGAGAGCCGTGACGACCGGCTCCCAGCCGTCGCGGACCTCGTCGCCGACGACGAGGACGCCCGTGACGACCCCGTTCCAGCCGACGTACACCGGGACGCGACCCGCGTTACGGGCCTCGGTGCCGACGCCTTCGAGCGATTCGGCCACCGTCCACTCCTCGCCATCGACCAGCGAGCGATGCCCGACGACGACCTCGTCGCCGTCTATCCGTCCGGAGACGCCCTTATCCGTCACCGTCACGTCCGCGACGGAGAGCGAGTCGTCGGGGCCATCGGCCGGGGCGTCTCCGGTCGCCGCGTTGGCGTCGACCGATGCTGAACCGTCGGCCGTCGTCCCGCCGTCGGTCGCCGCGCGGTCGCGCTCCGGCGCGTCCGCCACGGGTTCGTCTCCGTAGACCCCGGCGACGATCGCCTCCGCGATCGGGTGAACCGAGGCGCGTTCGAGCGCCGCGGCTCGCTTTCGGACGGTCTCCGGGTCGGTTCCGTCGGTCCGGGTGTCGAGGAGGCGCATCTCGCCGTCGGTGAGCGTGCCGGTCTTGTCGAGGACGACCGTGTCCACGTCGGTGGCCTCCTCGAAGACGGCGTCGGAGACGACCACGATTCCCCGCCGTGCCGCGTCGCGGATCCCGGCCGCGACCGCGAGGGGCGTCGCGAGCCCGAGCGCGCAGGGACACGAGACGATGAGCACCGTGAGCCCCACGAGCGCCGCTTCGACGGGCGCGGCGCCGAGCGCGAGGGTCGCTCCGGAGGCGACGACGGCGACGGCGATGACGAGCGGGACGAACACCGTCGCCAGCTTGTCGACGAGCCGCTGGATGCCCGACCGCGAGCTTTGGATCTCCCAGAGCAGGCGCACGAGCGTGTCGAGCGTGCTCTCCGCGTCCTCGCCGACCTCGACGACGACCGGCGCGTCGGTGACGACGGTGCCGCCGCGGACCGCATCGCCCTCGCGTTTCGTGGCCGGGAGCGACTCGCCGGTGACGAGCGCCTCGTCGACGGCGGCCGTCCCGTCGACGACGGTGCCGTCGAACGGGACGCGCTCGCCGGGGCGCACGAGCAGCCGATCGCCCGGCTCGACGGCGTCGGCCGCGACCGTCTCGCCCGCCTCGGTTCGGACGTCGCGGTCGGTCGCGGTGGTCAGCTCCGAGAGGGCGCCCGTTGCTCGCCGCTTGATCAGCGACTCGTAGTGGTTGCCGGCGGTGACCACGAGGATGACCGCGATCGTCACGTCGAAGTACAGGTCGGTCCGGCCGAGGAACATCGCGAGGGTGCTGTACGAGTAGGAGCTCACCGCCGCGAGCGACACCAACAGATCCATGTTGGGCTGTCTGGCGCGGAGGCTCACGTACGCCCCCCGCAAGATGGGGAAGCCCGTATAAAAGAGGACGATCGAGGCGAACACCCACACCTGCGTGAACAGGTACAGCCCGGAGATGCCGCCCAGATCGAGGAAGGGCTCGTAACCGAAGTAGGTGGGATACAGGAAGACGACGTACCACAGCATCGCCATCATCCCGAAGAAGCCGCCGCCGATCAGGAACCGCACGACGGCGTCGTCGCTCGTCCCCTCGGGGTCGGCGCGGCTGCTGGCGGTGTACCCGGCGACCGAGAGTCGGTCCGGGAGCTCGTCGGGCGTGACGGCGTCGGGGTCGTAGTCGACCCGGATCGTGTCGGTGGCGTAGCTCGCCTCCGCGGCCGCGACGCCGGGCTGTTCGCCCGCGGTCATTTCGAGGAACGACTCGCAGGTCGCACAGTGCATGCCGTCGACGTGCAGGAACGTCGTCTCGCCGTCGAACGCTTCGTCGGGTTCGGCGGCCGGCCGGCGCTGTTCGACGTCGTCGAGCCCCTCGGCGTCGTCGAGCGAGCGCGAGACGGCGAGACAGCCGCGGCAGCAGAACTCGCCGTCGACGTCTGGGGCTGTGTGCGGGTCGTCCCCGGTCGGCAGGTCACAGAGTGTACAGGATGACATGGGTGGTCGCGTCCGCACGGGCGGCCGGCACCGCACTACGTGCCGCCCGGTCGGTGCCGGCCGTGTCGGGGTTCGTCGTCGGTCCGGCCGCGTGTCGCCGGTCGACCGCAGCCGCGCGCGCCTCGGTTACGCCTGTTCGGGGTCGGCCGTCTCGCCGCTGAATCCCGGCAGACTGCCGCCGGTCGCGATCCGGAGGCTGGCCCAGATGAGCAGGACGTTCACTAAGGTGATCGCGACGTACAGTTCGGCTCGGTCAGCGATGAACACCGCGGCGGGGACGAGCCCGCCGAGCACGAGGAGAACCGCTTTCTGGATGGAGAAGTTCATGGCGTAACCAACGGTCGCACGAACATATATAAGATCCGTGTTTTCAGGCTCCGAGAACGGGTGTGAATTATATGCCTCCGACCGAATAACGACCTCTATGGGAAGCAACGAGACCGCACACGCGTCGTCGGAGGACGTGGGCGGAGACACAGAAGAGTTCGACCCGATCGGGACGCTCACGTTGATCGCGATATACTTCGCGATCCTCGTGCTCGCGTGGGTGTACATCTACTACATCGAGTTCCTCGGCCGGGATCTGGTCGTCGTGGGGTAATATCGAGATGCACATTCACGCATACGAAAAACTCTGGCTCGCCGCATCGATTCTGCTCATCCTGCTGCTCATCGGTTCGGTCACGTACGGCGCCGTCGGTCCGGGCGTGGCGATGGTCGCCGACAGCGAGCAGCCGATCGACGCCGGCGGGCTCGACGAGGACGAGCGGTTCTCCGAGCCGCGCGTCGAACAGGTCGGTGAGAATCACTACGCCGCGTACGTCGTCGCCTATCAGTTCGGGTTCGAGCCGAGTCCGATCGTCGTCCCCGAAGATAGCACGGTGACGTTCTACATCACTTCTCGGGACGTGATCCACGGCTTCGAGGTCGCCGGGACGAACGCGAACACGATGGTGGTCCCCGGCGAGGTCGCCGAAATCACCGTCGAGACCGAAGAGCCACAGGAGTACGGACTCTTGTGTAACGAGTACTGCGGCGCCGGTCACCACGTGATGGAAGGAAAGGTGAACGTCGTCAGCCAGTCGGAGTTCGAATCGCGGAACAGCGGAGGTGAGGACGCATGAGCGAAGCCATCGAAGCCGAGCAGTCCTTCGTCGACAAGTTCCCCGACGAGGCGCGCATCGTCCGATCGTCGTTCCTCGGGTCCTTCCTGGCGCTGGTTTTGGGCGCCATCTTCGGCATCATCCAGACCCTCCACCGGACCGACGTGGCGCGGATCATTCCGTCGACCGACTACTACACCGTGTTGACCGCTCACGGGGTGTTCCTGGTGATCAGCTTCACCGTCTTCTTCCTCGTGGGCCTGTTCACCTGGGCCATCGTTCGAAGTCTGGATCGGCCGCTCGTGAACACCAAAATAACCTGGACGTGGTACCTGATCATGTCGGGCGGGATGACGATGACCGGCATCTCGATTCTCGCCGGCTTCGTCGATTCGATCGACATGAGCGCGGACGTCCTGTACACGTTCTACGCGCCGCTGCAGGCGCATCCGCTGTTTTACACGGGGCTCGCCGTGTTCATCGTCGGGTCGTGGATCGCCGGTGCCGACTGGTTCCGGACGTTCCTCGCGTGGAAGCGCGAACACCCTGACGAGCGCATCCCGCTGCAGACGTTCATGGTGTTGACCACGATGGCGATGTGGTACATCGCGTCCTCGGCGGTGGCGGCCTCCGTGCTCCTCTTCCTCCTGCCGTGGTCGCTCGGCTTCATCGATCAGGTGAATCCGACGCTGACCCGGACGCTGTTCTGGTTCTTCGGTCACCCGGTCGTGTACTTCTGGCTGATGCCGGCGTACATGCTGTGGTACACCGTGCTGCCGAAGATCGCCGGCGGGCGGCTGTTCAGCGACCCGCTCGCGCGCGTCGTGTTCGTGCTGTTCCTCCTGCTTTCGACCCCCGTCGGGATCCACCACCAGTACCTCGATCCGGGGATCGCGGAAGGGTTCAAGTTCATCTCGATGACGAACACGATGTTCCTGCTGTTGCCCAGCCTCCTCACCGCCTTCACCGTCGTGGCGAGCGTCGAGTACGGCGCCCGCCAGCGCGGCGGTAGCGGTCTCCTCGGTTGGCTCACCGATCTCCCGTGGCGGAAACCGGAGTTCACGGGCATGATGCTCGCGGGCCTGATGTTCGCCGCGGGCGGCTTCTCCGGTATGGTGAACGCCGGGATGAACATCAACTACATGATCCACAACACCATCTGGGTGCCGGGCCACTTCCACCTCACCGTGGGGACCGCGGTCGCGCTCACGTTCATGGCCGCGACCTACTGGATCTGGCCGCAGATCTCCAACAAGCCGATCTACAGCCGGACCATCGGCTTGGTGCAGGTCGTCGTGTGGTTCATCGGGATGGCGCTGATGTCGAACGCGATGCACGCACAGGGGATTATGGGCGTCCCGCGCCGGACCGCGGAGCCGGAGTACTCCGGATTCGACTACGCGACGATGTTCGGCGGGTTCGAGGAACTCAACATCCAGATCGCGATCGGCGGGACGCTGCTTTTCGTCTCGACGGTCCTCTTCATCGGGAACCTCCTGTTGACGATGGGGAACCCGAAGGTGTCGGGGCTCGCGGATCCGCTGCCGCCGGCGCTGTCCGGACCGACCGACTCGCCGGAAGTGCTGGATAACCTCCGTCTGTGGGTGGGCATCGCGCTCACGCTCGTCGTGCTCGCGTACGCGCTCCCGATCGCCGCGATCATCAGCCGCGGCGGGCTGCTCGGACCGGGCGTCGGCACGTATCCGGTGTGGCTCACGCCCCTGTTCGACGCGCTCGCGAACGGCACGACTATCGCGGTCGGTGCGGTCGGCGACGCGTCGGCCGCGCTCGTCGAGGTGGTCAAATGAGCGTGGACGTGACCCGCGGCGGGCTCTTCGTGACGCTCGCCATCTTCGGCGTGATCATCTACGAGATGCGGACCGTCCTCGACTTCGTCGGGGTCGAACTCCCGCTGATCCCGTATATGGCCGCGGTCTTCATCCTCGCCGGGCTGACGGTTTGGATCATCACGCTGAAAGGCGGGTGGCGGACCGAGCCCGAAAACGACAAGCCCGCGTAACGGCCGCCCGTTTTCCTGCGCTTTCAGTTCCCCCGACCGCGACAGTTATGCTTCTTCAGTACAAGACAGAGGCATGAGCACGACGCGCGTCACGGTTCGGTGTCGCGACTGTTCGTTGACGACGACGCACGACACGCTTCGGGACGCGCGACTCGCCGTCGACGACCACGAGTCGGCGGCCGGCCACGACGTCGCGTGGACCATCGAGTCGCTCGATGCGGGCGTTTCGAAGGCCGGCGCTGACGCCGGCGTCTGCGGTCGACCCGAGTGCGCGAACGACGACTCTCCGCTCGTGAACCCGGCGCCGCCGGAGCGAGAGCCGTAGCGCCGCCGCGGTCTTCGCTCGCGGAGCGGCTGAGACGCGCGAAGAACGGACGTAGAGGCCCCTCAGGCGAGAGAGTATATAAATGCGCAGCATTCGTTCTTTATATTGGAATTGACATACAATATTAAATCCGTGGGGCCGAAAGAGTGTACTGTACGCATGTCCACCACCGATATCGAACCCACGGATACCGTCGACGCCCGCGGAGCCGCCTGCCCCGGACCGCTGATGGACCTCATCGGTCGCGTTCGGTCCGCAGGCTCTGGAGACGTGATCCTCCTTTTAAGTGACAACGACCAGTCGCTGACCGACGTCAGAGAGTGGGTCGGCGAGACCGACAACGAACTGCTCGAAGTCGACGAGGCGGACGACCACTACGGCTTCTACGTGGAGGTCGCGTGAGATGACGGACCGAATCGCCATCCTCGGCGGGGGGACCGGCGGGGCGGTGCTCGCGAACAACCTCGCGGAGCGGCTCGCCCCGGAGCTAGCCGACGGCGACGTCGAGGTGACGCTCGTCAACGACGGTCCGGACCACGTGTACAAGCCCGTGTGGCTGTACGTCCCGTTCGGACAGCGCGAGCCGGCCGACGGCCGCCGACCGCTCACCGACCTCATCGACGACCGGATCGACCTCACGATCGACCGCGTGACCGAGATCGACACGGACGCGAAGTCGCTCGCGCTCCGCGACGCCGCCAGCCCGCTCAGTTACGACTACCTCGTCGTCGCCACGGGCTCGACGCTCGCCGCCGACGAGATTCCGGGGCTCGCGGAGGGGGGCCACGACTACTACTCGGAGGAGGGCGCGCTCGCGCTCAGAGACGAACTGCTCTCGATGACCGAGGGGCACCTCGTGGTGAGCGTCATCGGAACGCCCCACATGTGTCCGGCGGCGCCGTTGGAGTTCGCGTTCATGACGGACAGCTGGTTCCGCGAGCGCGGGCTCCGCGACGACATCGAGATCACCTACACGTACCCGATCAACCGCGTCCACGGCAACCCCCACATCGGCGAGTGGGCGGACCCCATAATGGCGGAGCGGGACATCAACACGGAGACGTTCTTCAACGCCGAGTCGGTCGATCCGGAGGCGAAGACGATCACCTCGATGGAGGGGACCGAACTCGACTACGACCTGTTGGCCGCGATTCCCCCGCACCGCGGGGTCGACGTGGTCGCGGACGCCGGCCTCGGCGACCGCGGGTGGGTCGACGTCGACAAACACACCTTAGAGGCCGAGACGGCCGACGACGTGTACGCGCTCGGCGACGCCGCGACGACGGGCGTCCCGAAGGCCGGCAGCGTCGCCCACTACCAGGCGGGCGTCCTGGCACAGCGGCTCGAAAGCGAGATCCGCGGGCGGCCGGCGACCGCGACCTACGACGGGAAGACGCTCTGTTTCATCGAGACCGGGATGGACGCCGCCTCGTTCGTCGAGTTCGACTACCAGAACCCGCCGTCGCCCGCGCCGCCGTCACAGAAGCTCCACTGGTCGAAGCTGGCGTACAACGAGTCCTACTGGCTCACCGCACGGGGGTTGCTCTGAGATGACGGCCAACAGCACCGAGACAGAAGGCCCCGACGAGTCGGAAGAGGAGCCGCGAAGCGCCGAGGACCTGGACCGCGACGAGCTCGAAGCGATCGTCGCCGAAAACCCCGAGGCGGTCGCGGCGTTCGTCGACCGGCTCGACGCGGTCAACGAGTTCCTCGACGTGGTCGCGCTCGGCGAGAACGCGCTCACGGACGAGATGGTCGTCGAACTCGCGGGCACGGCCTCGACGCTCGCGGAGTCGGCGGACGGCCTCGCGACGGACGAGACCGTCGCGCTCGCCGAGACCGTGGGAAACAACGGTACGGAGTTACAGGCGGCGATGGAGACGCTGATCACGCTCCAGCGGAGCGGGACCTTAGACGAACTCGCCGAACTCGCCGAGGTGGGGTCGCTCGCCACCGCCGCGCTCGACGACGAGATGGTTCGCTCGCTGGCGAAGACCGGCTCCGGGCTCGGCGAGGTGGCGGACACGGCCGCGGACGACGACACGCGCGACGGGCTGAAGACGCTGCTTTCCGGGGTCGGTGCCGCCCAACGGAGCGACCCGGAGCCGGTGGGCGCGCTCGGGCTGGCGCGCGGCATTCGCGACCCGGAGATTCAGTACGGCCTCGGCTACGTCCTCGCGATTTCGAAGGCGATCGGGAGGGCGCGAACGGACATCGGAGACGAGTCGTAAGGGCGGATCGACAGCACCGAACGCGAGGAGCGCGCCCGCGAGGCGGGCGAACGCGAACCCGCGTCGGCGAACCACCCGACTTTTTGATCACCCCGAGCGTCGGCAGGGACATGTCACCGACTGACGAGACGCTCACGTTCGGCGTCCTCGGGACGGCGAACATCGCGAAGAAGGCCGTCATTCCGGCGATTCGAGCGAGCCAGCACGCGGTCGGCGCAGTCGCGTCTCGTGACGGCGCCCGCGCGGAGCGGTTCGCCGCCGAACACGGGATTCCGCGCAGCTACGGGGCGTACGAGTCGCTGCTCGAAGACGACGGGCTCGACGCGGTGTACGTTCCGCTCCCCAACGAACACCACGCCGAGTGGACGAGACGGGCGGCCGACGCGGGGCTCGACGTGCTCTGTGAGAAGCCCTTGGCCGTCGACGCGGCGGAGGCCCGCGAGGTGGTCGCCCACTGCGAGGACCGCGGAGTCACGCTGATGGAGGGGTTCATGTATCGATACCACCCCCGGACCGAACGCGTCCTCGAGCTGGTCGAACACGAACTCACCGACGTTCGGACGGTGACCGCCACCTTCCGATTCCCGCTGTACGACCGGCCCGGCGACGTGCGCCTGAACGACAGCCCCGGCGGCGGGTCGCTGATGGACGTCGGGTGTTACCCCGTCTCGCTCGTCAGGACGGTTCTCGGAGAGCCCGACCGGGCGTATGCGCACGCGAACGACACCCGCGGCGTCGGGGTCGACACCGAGTTGGCGGGCGTCTTGGAGTACGCCGACGGGCGGTCGGCTCGGGTCGCCTCCGGCTTCGACACGCAGTTGGTCCAGCGCTACCGGATCGACGCGACCAACGGGTGGATCGTGGTCGAGCAGGCGTTCGACGCTCCCGCCGACGAGCCGGTCGAGGTCACCTACCGGATCGACGGTCGACGAGGCGTCGAGACGTTCGAGCCGGTCGACCAGTACCGCCGGCAGGTGGAGCATTTCGCCGACCGAGTCGCCGCCGGCGAGGCGCCCCTGACGGGTGGGGCGGAGGCGGTCGCGAACATGCGAGTTATCGACGCGTTAGGCCGGAGCGCCGAGAGAAATGAGCCGGTCGCGGTCGAGGACGTATAAACCGGTCAGACGAGCAGTTGGATGTCCGCGTCGACCATGTCCTGGAACGCGGAGGCAGCGCCGACGCCGGTCGTAACGCCGTCGTAGAAGTCGTCCTCGTCGTAGCCGAGGAGGTCGATCGTCATCTGACACGCCTGTAGCTCGACGCCGCTGGCGAGCGAGGTCTCGATGAGTTCTTCGATCGACGCGACGTCGTTGTCGTCGATCTTGTTGCGCATCATGCGCGTGGTCATCCGGTCCATGCCGGGGAGCGCGGCGATCGCGTTCGGGACGGGCATGTTCGGGTTCCCCACGGAGCTGAGCTGGAGGTTCTTCGAGTTCTCCTCGTGGAGGATCTCAAGTCCCCAGAACGTGTGGAAGAGGGTGACGTCGTAACCGAACGCGGCGGCGGTGCTCGCGAGGATGAGCGGCGGGTACGCCATGTCGAGCGTCCCCTTGGTGGCGATGATCACCATCTTCTGCGAGCCGCTATCGTCGACCTCCGACTGGAGGTCCGACACCTCGGTTTCGAGCGCTTCGATGCGAGCCTGCAGGTCGGCGACGGCTTCGGGGTCGAGGTCGTCGGGAGGCGACGCCGGAGTGTCCGTGCTCATCTCACTCGGTCTTCCGGACGTAGTGTTTGTACACGTCCTGTCCGCCCTCGGTCGCCTCTTGCTGGTCGACGAGCTCGGCGCCCTCGGTCGACTCCGCCCAGCCGCCGATGTCGCTCATGCTTCCGGAGTCGGTGGAGACGATTTCGAGCGTCTCGCCGACGGGAAGGTCGTCGAACGCGCCTTTCGTCTTGATCACGGGCATCGGGCAGTTCTGTCCTTTCACGTCTAGCGTCTCGGCTGCGGTTTCAGTGCTCATTGGTGGATCCCCCGTGTTGGGGCTAATACACAATACTGGGTCGGCCAGTATAAGTGTGTCGATGCTTGTGGTTGTCTTGAAAGACTGAACTATTCATCCAGCCCTTCATCACACATACGAGCGTACGAAGACTATGAAGCCTACTCCGGGATAGTGATATTGTGTGTATAGTGAATTACTATACAAACCCTTAAGTTGCTCCTCCCGTTACGTGGTACTGTACATGGACCCAGACGAGATGGACTTTCCGACGCCGGACTCGGACGTTGACTCGATCGCCCCGGAAACGCTCAAGAGCCGCATCGACGCCGGGGAGTCGGTGACGCTGCTCGACTCGCGGATGTCGAGCGACTACGACGAGTGGAAGATCGACGGACCGAACGTCGAGTCGATCAACGTCCCCTACTTCAACTTCCTCGACGAGGAGATCGACGAGGCAGTCCTCGACCGCGTTCCGGACGACGAACACGTCACCGTCCTCTGCGCGAAGGGCGGCGCCAGCGAGTACGTCGCCGGGGCGCTCGCCGACCGCGGCTACGACGTCGACCACCTCGAAGACGGAATGAACGGCTGGGCGTCGATCTACGAGGCCCACGAGGTGACCGACTACGACGGCCCGGGGACGCTCGTGCAGTACCAGCGCCCCTCCAGCGGCTGTCTCGGGTACCTCCTGTATGACGACGACGAGGCCGCGGTCGTCGACCCCCTGCGCGCGTTCACCGACCGCTACCTCGCGGACGCCGAGGAGTTGGGCGTCGACCTGAAGTACGCGTTCGACACCCACGTCCACGCCGACCACATCTCCGGACTCCGCGACCTCGCCGACGAGGGCGTCGAAGCGATGCTCCCGTCCGCCGCCGCCGACCGCGGCGTCACCTACACCGACGCGGTCACGCTGGTCGAGGACGGCGACGAGTTCGCCGTGGGCGACGCGACCGTCGAGACGGTGTTCACGCCCGGCCACACGACCGGAATGACCTCCTACCTGCTCGGCGACAGCCTGCTGGCGACGGGCGACGGGCTCTTCATCGAGAGCGTCGCGCGTCCCGACCTCGAAGAGGGCGACGACGGCGCGCCCGAAGCGGCCCGCATGCTGTACGACTCGCTACAGACCCGCGTCCTCGCGTTCGACGACGACGTGCTCGTCGGCGGCGCGCACTTCAGCGACGCCGCGGAGCCGGCGGCAGACGGCACCTACACCGCACCGATCGGGGAGTTGCGCGAACGGATGGACGCGCTCTCCGCCGACGAAGACGAGTTCGTCGACATCGTCCTCGCAGACATGCCCCCGCGGCCGGCCAACTACGAGGACATCATCGCGACGAATCTCGGGCAGAACGCCGTCGACGACAGCGAGGCGTTCACCCTCGAACTCGGACCGAACAACTGCGCCGCGAGCCAGGATGCGCTCACGAGCGACGACTGATCCGATCGTGAAGACACGCCACGAGCGGCCTCGGACTGCCGGGCGCGCCCGACCGGGAGGTGAGAAGCGGTGATAGACGCCGTCTTCGCCGACCTGCTGGGGAGCCAGACCGTCGAGGCGCTGTTCCCGAACGGGGTCTCCCGATACGCCATCGGCGGTCTCCTGGTGGGGCTCGGAACGGTGATGATCTACCTCGGGACGGGGATCACGGCCGGTGCGAGCACGTTCCTCGAATCGACGCTCTCGTACGTCTCGGGGAAGTCCCGGTTCGCGCAGTACCGCCCGTCTCGCGACTGGCGCGTCGTGTTCACCCTCGGGATCATCGGCGGTGCGGCGATCTACGCGATAATCTACCAGGGCGACCCGTGGTCGATAGCCGGCAGCGGATGGACCACTGACGTGTCCATCTGGCGGCTGTTCGTCGGCGGCGTCTTCGTCGGCATCGGGACTCGCGTCGGGAAGGGGTGTACCTCCGGACACGGGATCTGCGGCGTCGGCTCGGTGTCCAGAACCTCGCTGGTCGGCGTGGCGACGTTCCTCGTCGTCGCCATCCTGACCGCGAACGCGGTCGCCGCGCTGGGGGTGGGGCTGTGAGCCGACATCCGCTGTTCATGCCGCTGGTGCTCGCCGGGGGGCTCGTCTTCGGCTTCGGCCTCGGCTTCAGCCACATGGCACGCCCGGAGGTCGTCATCGACTTCCTGACCTTCGACGACTTCGGGCTCCTGTTCGTGATGTTCGGCGGGTCGATCGTCGCCGGCCTCGCGTTCTGGACCGTCCCGAAACTGCGCGGCAGCGCGCCCCTCACCGGGCGGCCGTACGGCCGCCGGCTGAAGTCGTTCGACCGCAACGTGTTGATCGGCGGGAGCATCTTCGGCGTCGGCTGGGGGCTCTCGGGCATCTGTCCCGGCGCCGCCTACGCCAGCCTCGGCGTGGGCAACTGGCCGATCCTCTTTGCGATCGGCGGGATGTTCATCGGCGCGTACGCGCAGGGCGCGTGGCGGAGCCGCAGCGTCGACGAGCCGACGGTAGCCCCGAGCGACGACTGAGACGGACGCCGGGCGGACAGCGGTTGGCCTCGCGTCGCCGGCTGTTTTCGACACGACCCATCGACGAGCGAATCCGACCCATCTTATGACACACGACAGGACAGACACACCGAGGGCGGACGACCCGAGCGACGAAATCGACGACCCGAGCGAGCAGTCGCCCGAGCCGGCCGGAGAGAGACGTGTTGTCGCCGACGACGGGCCGACGGTGTCGACGTCACGCGTCGTCGATATCGCGACCTCGCTGCTCGCGATCGACACGCAGAATCCGCCGGGCGACGTGCGCGAGGCGATAGCGTACACGGAGGACCTGCTCTCGACGGCCGGCTTCGCCACCGAACGTGTCACGACCGACCCCGCGAAACCGAACCTGATCGCGACGCTACCGGGCGAGTCCGACCGCACGCTCCTGTACAACGGCCACGTGGACACCGTGCCCGCGGACGCCCAGGCGTGGGCGTACGACCCGTTCGGCGAGCGCGACGGCGAGCGCCTCTACGGCCGGGGCGCGACCGACATGAAGGGCCCGCTCGCCGCGATGCTCGCGGCCGGGGAGGCGCTCGCCGCTGCCGACCGCGACCCGCCGGTGTCGCTCGCGTTCGCGGTCGTGAGCGACGAAGAGACCGGCGGCGACGCCGGTGTCGACACCGTCGTCGAGCGCGACGCGCTCGGCACTCTCGCCCCCGGCGGATGCGTCATCGGCGAGACGACCTCCGCGGGCGACCGCTACTCCGTCACCGTGGCCGACCGCGGGAGCATCTGGCTGACGCTTCGCGCCGCTGGCACCGCGGCACACGGGTCGCGCCCGTCACGCGGTGACAACGCCATCGACCGACTGTGGGAGGCGGCGTCGCTAGTGCGGTCGCGGATCGCCGCCCGCGACATCCGCCTCGACGCGGCGCTGCGACCGATCGTCGAGGAGTCCGTCGCGTTCTACGAGCCGACCCTCGGTGCGGACGCCGCCCGCGACCTCTTCGAACACCCCACCGTGAACCTCGGAACGATCGAAGGCGGCGAGGCGGTGAACACGGTGCCCGACTCGGCGACCGCCCGCCTCGACATCCGGCTCACCGCCGGCGTCGACACCGCGGACGTGCTCGCCGACATCCGCGAGTGTCTCGCCGAGTTCCCCGCGATCGCCATCGCCGACGTGAGCTGGTCAGTCGGGAGCCACGAGCCGGTCGAGAGCCCGCTGGTCGAAGCCGTAACGAAGACGGCCGAAGACGTCGTCGGCGACCGGATCTATCGGCGGAGTGCGACCGGCGGCGGCGACGCGAAGACGTTTCGCCACGCCGGCGTGCCGACCGTCGAGTTCGGGATCGGGACCGACACCGCCCACGCCGTCGACGAGTACACGACCGTGGAGGCGCTGACGCGGAACGCGGCGGTGTACGCTCGGCTCCCCGCGGTGTGGGAGTCATTTTTATAAGAGGACAGACGCGCCGCTGGGAAGTCGGCGTGTTTTATAAAAGAATGAGAAGCGCCGAGAGGGTGTGGCGTACCCTACTCGTTGCCGAACATCTGGCGCATCATCGGATGCATCTCCATTAGCTGCTCTTCGGCGATCTCCTCGTACAGCTTGTACGTGATAGAGACCGCAAGCAGCAGCCCGGTTCCGGAGACGTTACCGATGGTGCCGAGCAGGTTCGCCATGACGGCGAGGAGCCCGACGAGGGCCCCGCCGATGACGGTCACTTGCGGGATGTACCGCTCCATGACCTTCTCGACGACCTGCGGGTTGCGACGGAAGCCGGGGATCTGCATCCCGGAGTTCTGGATCTGTTTCGCCGTCGCCTCCGGGCCCATCCCGGTGGTCTCGACCCAGAAGATGGCGAAGATGGCCCCGCCGACGACCATGAACGTCAGGTCGATGCCGAGCCGAACCGCGATCATCCACGGGTCGACCGACGCGGGTATCTCGCCGAGGAACCACATCCAGTCTTCACGACGCTGGATGGGGTTCAAGTAGTAGAACAGCCCGGAGATGGGCTGTCCCTGGTCGCTGTACGTGCCGAGCCATCCCGGCATCCCCGCCCACTGCGAGGAGAGGAGCTGCCCGACGAACTGGATGTTCGCCTGCAGCGCCCGGACGAGGATCATCGGCAGGACGGAGGCGTAGATGAGCTTCACCGGGAAGCGCCCGCGAGCGCCTTTCACCCGTGCGTGTGACAGCGGAATCTCGACGCGGACCGACTCCGCGTACACGACGATCCCGAAGATGAACAGCGTGGTGAAGAGCGCGAGGATGTTACCGGGGTCGAAGAGCAGGTTCTGGAGCCCCTCCGCCGTGAACGGCGACAGCGACACCGGGACGCTCCCGACGATGATGCCGTACCAGTTGGCGAAGAACCCGGACGCGCCGAGCGCCGAGAAGCTGAAGAACCCGCCGACGATCTGCTGGCTCACCGACGCGATGATGAACAGCCCGACGCCGGAGCCGACGCCCCACTTGCTCACGATCTCGTCCATGAACAGGAGGAGGACGCCGCCGATGAAGATCTGCACGAATATCAGCGTCTGTACGCCGAACGTCCCGATGCCGAGGCTCTGTCCGACGGCCGGATTGGCGGGCAGGAAGGAACCGGTGAACACCATCGGGGCCGCCGTCAGGGCGGTGACGATGACCACCAGAAGCTTCTGGAGGCCCTGATAGAGGACCTGGTCGCGCGGGTCGTCGGTATCGAGCCCCAGCAGGTTCGCGCCGCCGAGAAGCTGCAAGACGATCGACGCCGTGACGATCGGTCCGATACCGACCTGCAGCAGCGATCCGGACGAGCCGGCAAGCACCGACCGGAACTGCCCGAAGAAGTCGGAGCCCTGGCCGACCGCCAACCCGAACGGGTTGATGTTCGTCAGGAAGAAGTAGACGACCAGGATACCGGCCGTCCACGTGAGCTTCCGTTTAAACGGAACGTGACCCGCGGGCCGCTCCACGACGGGCATCCGCGTGAGTACCGGTTCGGCGACCTCCTTCCAACTCATTGGTTACGCCTCGTCGTCCTCGTCGTCTGAAGTGTTTTCCGGTTCGTCAGCGGCTTCCTCGGCGCGCTCGGAGAGCGTCGCCTCGCCGCCAGCCTCTTCGATGAGTTCGACTGCGCCGGCCGTGAACGCGTCGGCGGTGACGTGCAGTTCGCGACGAACCTGCCCGCCGCCGAGCACCTTCACGACATCGGCTTCGTAGCCGTCCTCGACGACGTCGCGCGCGTCGATGACGTACGCGTCGCCGTCTTCTTCGGCGAGGTCGTCCGCGGCGTACAGCGCCGCGTCCTCGTCGAGTTTCTGGACGGTCACTTCGAGGACCTCGGTCTGCGCGCTTTCGGGGCGTTTGAACCCGTACTTGCCGAGCGGACCGTAGTTGTGGAACTCGTGTTTCGCGCGACCGGCCGCACCGCGGCCGCCACGGTGACCGGCGCCGCGCCGGTTCTTGTGCGTGCCGCCGCCGTGCGTTCGGGAGCCGCGCTGTCTGCGTTTCTTCCCCGTCATCGCATCGCCTCCAGGAGGCCGTCGATGGCCTCCGTGCTGTGTTTGCCGAGTTCGCCGCCCTCGATCACGGGGTGTTTGATGCCCTCGTGACCGCCGCGGGGGGCGTGAAGGCGGAGCGTCGGCGAGAGACCCTCTTCGCGCAGGGTCGTCTCCTCGGCGACGAGCGCCTCCGCCAGCGCCTCCAAGTCGGCGTAGTCGGTGTTGTCGGCGATCCACGCGTCGTCGATGTCGGCGGAGCCCTCGAGGGGCTCGCCGCGTCGCGCGATGGTGTTCACGACAGCGTCGACGCTCGGCTCCCCGAACGCGACAACGTCGTTCACCTTTGTGATCATGCCGCGGTACGAGTCCGTCTCGGGAACGAACGTCGCGTGGTTGACGCGCCCGACGTTCAGCATGTCGAGCGTGTCTTCGACGCCGTACTCGAGGTTCACGTCGCCGCGGAGTTGCACGATCGCTTGCATCACTCGCTCACCTCGTCGTAGTGGACTTCGCGGGCGTGCTGCGGCGTGCGAGCCTGCGCCGCGTTCTGCAGCGCGTTGAACGTCGCCTTCGCGAGGTTGACCGTCGTCCGCGTGTTACCGTCGGAGTTCGTCCAGGCGTCCTCGACGCCGGCGAGTTCCAAGATGTTCCGGACCGTCTCTGCCGCCGCCAGCCCGAGCCCCTGCGGGGCGGGCTGAATCTCGACGGTGACCGAGCCGGCCTTCCCCTCTGCCTTGCGGGTGAGAGAGTTCGTGCCGCCGGGCTGGTCCTCCCAGGACCCGGAGCCGCGGTCGACCTCGATGATGTTCAGCTTCGCGACGTCGATGGCCTTCTGGATAGCACCGCCGACCTGATCGTCTCGGGCCTGCGCGTAGCCGAGGTAGCCGTCGCGGTTGCCCACGGCGACGACACAGCGGAACTTCACGCGGCGGCCGGAGTCTGTCATGCGCTGGACCATGTTGATGTCCAGCACTTCGTCTTCGAGCCCCGGAAGGAGCTGGTCGACGATCTCCGCCTCCTTCAGCGGGAGGCCGGAGTCGAGCGCCTGTTCCATCGACGAGATGTCGCCGTTCTGCACCTTGCGGCCGAGTCGCGTCCGCGGTTCCCAGCCGTCGTTGTGTCTACTCATGGTCCTCCTGGATTGTCGCGAGCACGTCGTCGAAGTGCTCGGGTAAGTCGACGGCGTCGAACGCCCCGCCGTACAGCGGCTCGTCGAGCTGCTCGTCGTACGCGGCGATGTGCTCGCCTCGCGTACGCGACCAGTCGGCCAGCACGTCGTCGTTGTGCGGGATGTCGAGGCCGGCGTCGATCGCTCCTTCCTGTACTGCGAACGTCTTGTTGCCGGGCGTCGCCGTGTTGAGCCCGATGTCGAGGACGGCCTCGTCGAGGCCGGCGTCGACGGCGCGGGCGCCAGCGAGGTACCCGGTGAGGTACGCGCTCGGAAGGTTCCCCGTAGGGGCTTCCCAGCCGTACTCGCCGAGCTCCTCGCTGGAGGCGGCCGCGTGGGTCTCGTCGCCTTCGGATCCGGGAGTTACCAGCTGCGCCCTGACGTGAGCGTTGCTCACCCGAGCGACCAGGCGAGGCTTGCCCGATTTCAACAGGCGCAACCTCTGGTGGTAATCCGTCCGGACCTCGCGGCGGCGCCGCATCGGCACCTTGTATCGTGGTCCTGTCGCCATTAGTCCGTCACCTCGTAGCCGTACTGCGTCTGGATGTACGCCTCCAGTCGCGCGACGTCCTCGAACTCGCCACCGCTCGCCTTGTTGTAGAGCGTGCGGTACTCGCTGGCGTCGAGCACGTCTTCCTCGTCGCGGAGCGCCTTCAGTCGGGCGCGCTGCGCGCGGATTCGTGCCTTCCAGTCGTCCTTCGTGTTCTGGCGCGCGCCGGATCGACCCTTCCGGGTACCGGCGCCCGACTGGTGGCCGTACGAGCGCTTCTCGGCGCGCTCGCGGGCTCGACCGCGGGAGTTCGTCTTCGCGTCCTTCGCTTGGATCGTGCCCTGGTCGATGAGCTCGCGGACGTCTTCGCGCGTGATGGCGTCCTCGATCTCCTCCTGTGCCTCGGGGTCGAGCCAGACGCGGCCCTTGCCGACGTCGAGCTCGTCCGCTGCGAGCCGTTTCTGTGCCTTCAGATCACTCATCGTCGACCTCCACTTCGACGTAGGTCGGGTTCAGCACGCGAATCTCGCGCTCTTCCGCCTCGTCTTCGATCAGTTCGCGCTTGCGCCCGCCGACCTTCGAGGCGATCCGAACCGCCTGTTTGTCGCCGTCAACGCCCTCAAGATCGTCCGTGTTGTGCACACGGACCTCCTCGAAGCCGCTCGGGTGCAGGTTGCGGGACGCCTTCGGTGAGCGGAAGCCCGCCTCGACGACGGGACCTTTCGCTTTCATCCGACGGCGCTGCTTGGAGAGCCCGCCGCGCGGCTTGCGCCACGACGTCGGGATGCGCTTTTTCTTGTGGTAGTCCTGCCGGTTGAACTGCGGTTTCCCCTCGCGGTGCTTCTGTGCGAGCGCGCGAGCGGTATCGTCGTCCAGTTCCGGCGTCTTGTCGGCGTGACCGCGGGGGCGAAGCTCCGTCTCGACGTCCTCGTCGGCGTCGGCCTCGTCGGCCTCTTCCTCCTCGTCCGTCTCGTCTTCGATCTCCGCGTCCGCCTCCTCGTCGACCTCCAGCCCGCCGACATCGGCCTTGATTCGCGCTGCGAGCGCGTTGCCGACGCCGTCGACCTCGGAGAGCTCCGACTGGGAGGCGGCCTTCACGTCTTCGACCGTCTCGTAGCCGGCCTCGCGAAGGGCGTCTGCCTTCGAGGGACCGACACCGCTGATATCTTCCAGTTCGTCTGCCATTGGTTAGGCACCTCCGGTGGGCTTCTCGACGATGTACACGCCGTCTTGGAAGACGCGCGTGTCCTTGTCGGTCACCTTCGTCAGCTGTTCGATGTCGGCGGCGGTCTGCCCGACGGCCTCCTTGTCGGAGCCCGTAAGCAGTACCGTCTCGCCGTCGATCTGTACGTCCGTGTCCCCGCGAATCGGGGTGCGTCGCTGTGCTCGCTCGCCGAGGAAGTTCTCGATGACGACCTCGTCGCCCTCCACGGTCACCTGCATCGGGAAGTGGGCGTAGTACACTTCCATCGTGTACTCCCATCCGTCGGTGACGCCGTGGATCATGTTGGCGACGTGGCTCTCGAAGGTGCCAACCGTGGCGTTCGTCTTCGCGTCCTCGTTCTCGGAAGCGATAGCGACGACACCGTCTTCGACCGTGACCTCGACGTCGGGGTACCAGAGGCGTCGCGTGACGCTCCCGTTGGGACCCTCGACGGTGAGTTCGAGGTGGTCGGTCTCGGCGGAGACGTCGTCCGGAATCTCGATTTCGACTCTGTTCATTGTTAGTAGACGTATGCGATCACTTGGCCGCCGATGCCCGCTTCGCGGGCCTCGTAGTGGCTCATGACGCCGTGGCTCGTCGTGACGATGAGCGTCCCGTAGTCACGGGCGGGGAGGTATCGCTTCTCCCACTTCTCGAACTCGTCTGCACCCGCGGAGTAGCGGGGCTTGACGGCGCCACATTCGTTGATCGCTCCTTTTAGTTCGACCTCGAACTTCCCGGCTTTCCCGTCGTCGACGTACTCGAAGCCGTCGACGTACCCGCGGTCGTAGAGGACCTCGAGGACGGAGCCGATGATGTTGGAGGCGGGCTCAACCGTGTACGACAGGTGGCCAACGCTCTCGGCGTTGTCCATGCCGGCCAGCGCGTTGGTGAATGGATCGTTTCCCGTCATGATCAGCTGTACTTCTCGAATCCCATGTCTCGGGCGACCTCGCGGAAACACTGCCGGCAGAGGTTGATGTCGTACTTGCCGACGAGCCCCTGCTCGCGGTCGCACCGCCGGCACGTGTGCCGGGAGTCGGTGCGGTTCGACGCGTGTTCGCCCGTGTCGTTGTTCGCTTCGCTCATTCCGTTACCTCAACGTCGAAGTTCGTTTCGAGGAACGCAGCCGCGTCCTCGGCGGTCATCCGGTGTTTCTGCGGGATTGAGGCGGTCGCCTTGTCCCGCTTCGACACGCGGTAGCCGGGACGGACGATGGTCGTCGTCACGTCGAGGCCGTAGATACCGATGTTCGGGTCGTACTCCTGGCTCGGGAAGTCGGTGTGGTCTTCGACTCCGAAGCTCAGGTTCCCCGTGTCGTCGAACTGGTCCTGAGAGACGTCAGCGACGTCGAGCGCGGTCGCGAGGAACTCGTGTGCGTCCTCGCTGCGCAGCGTCACCTTGACGCCGATCGGGTCGCCCTTGCGGATCCCGAACTCGGCGATGGTGCGCTTCGAGGTCGTCCGGACCGACTGCTGGCCCGTGATCTCCTCGATGATCTCTTCTGCGTCCGCGAGCGGCTCACCGCCCTGTCCGACGCCCATGTGGACGACGACCTTCTCGAGGTACGGCTCGCGCATCTCGTGAGCGGCGGCTTCGGATTCACTCATCCGAATCACCCGTCTCGTCGTCGCCGGTGAAGTTCTCGTCGATGACGACGAGGTACTCTTCGACCGTCTCGTAGCCGTCCTCGTCGTCGCCGACGAAGACCGTGTTCGAGCCGGAACCGAGCGTCACGTCGATGTCCGCCACTTCGCCGATGCGGCCGGCGTGCTGGCCGGCGACGGCGGTGACGAGCGCGCCCTCTTCGTACTCGAAGTGGGCGACGATCTCCTTCGACTCGTTGTCGACGACGATCGAGTCTTTCGTGTCGTACTCGGTGTCCGCGTCCACGAGGACGTTCGTCCCGTCGTGGAGCGTCAGCTGCACGTCGCCACCGGGGACGACGGACTTGTTCGTGATCTTCCCGAGCCGGCTCCCGGCGGCCTCCTCGTCGACGGGGGTCAGCGCGAGCCGACCGCCCTCGTCGGGGAAGACGCGGAAGGACTCCGATCGCTCGGGGAACCGCAGGATGTCGAACATCCCGATCGGACGCTGCTCGTCCGAGACCGCGTCCCCGTTGACGAGGATCGAGTCGTTGTTCAGCGCGTAGCGCGCCTCCTTGGTCGAGTCGACGTAGCCGAGCACGTCCCGCAGCAGGACGACGAGCGGAACGCCCGCCTCACCGTGGGGGCCGGCGCCGGCCTTGACGGTGAACGTGTTCGTCTTCCGCTCGACCGGCCAGGAGTTCGGTACTGCCAGTCGCTTCTGATGTCGCGTCATTCGTTATCCTCCTGGAGCCGCGCCTCCCGGCGCTCGTCTTCCAGGTCCAGTTCGGTCACCCGGACGTTGCTCGCCGGAATGGGACGGGGAACCTCTTCTCCGTCCGCCTTCTCGACGGTAACGCCCTCGACGGTGATCCGTTCCGCGGACAGGTCGACGGCGACAACGTCTGCCTCCGTCCCGGCCGCGTCGCCGCGAAGCACCTCGACGGTGTCGCCGGCGTTGACGCGGACGTTCCGCTGCCCGTACTCCGCACGGAGGTCGTCCGTGAGGGTGGCTCGAACCTGGCTCTGCCGCTCGTGGAGCGGCGCGGTCTCCGACCGTTTTCGCTGTTTGCGTGGCTGTTTCGTCATGGTTAGACGATCATCGTCGCGGTCGAGGCGATGCTCCCGAATCGTTCGGCGACCTCACGAGCGACGGGGCCTTTGATCTCCGTGCCCCGCGGCTCCTCGAGGTCGTCGATGATGACGGCCGCGTTGTCCTCGAACTTTACTCGGGTCCCGCTCGGACGGCGGATCGGCTTGCGCTGGCGGACGACGACCGCCTCCAGCACCTGCCGCCGCATCTCCGGGGTCCCTTTGGTGACCGAGACGGTCACCTTGTCGCCGATACCTGCCTTGGGGTGACGGTTCTTCGTGCCGGAGTAGCCGGCCACGGAGATAACCTTCAGCTCACGGGCGCCGGTGTTGTCGGCGCACGTGATGAGCGAGCCCTTCGAGAGCCCTTGCGTGACGTCGGCCTTGAGCGCCTCCATCACAGATCACCCGACAGGTTCTCGACGACGACGTGGGACTTCGTCTTCGAGAGCGGTCGCGTTTCCGCGATTTTCACTTCGTCACCGACTTCGAGCGAGTCGAGCACGCCCGGCACGTGAGCCGGGATGCGCGACCGACGCTTCATGTACCGATCGTATTTCGGTACGAACACGTCGTACTCTCGCTCGACGATGACGGTCTTTTCCATATCCGTCGACACGACCGTTCCCTCACGGGTCTGGCCGCGGACGGAGAGCTGCCCGTAAAACGGGCACTTCTCGTAGTCGTAATCCTCCGGGTTGTCTGGCTCCGGAGGCGTGGGTACGTCGATTCCTATCGCCATTGTGTGACACCTCGTTCGGTGCGTTCGGCGGGTCGATGCCGTAACCGCTCGCCATCCACCGTCGCGTAGACCACGTCTTTGCACTCGCCGCGTTGGCTCGCCGGACCCGCGCCGTCACCGGTGACGACGGTTGTGGATCCGGACGGGCCAGACTGACGGGGGCGAACCCCCGTAGTATCCGACCCGAGTTGGGACGCAGACCCCGGCGACTGGTCGTCGCCGGCGGCTTCATCTGTGCGTGTGGTCGGTCGATCGACGACCGCGAACTCGAACATCGCGCCCGCTTTGGGCACGCGTTTGTCCCCCGACGGGGTTCGGACCACGAGGGTCCCGAACGTCTCCGACAGCACGCGCCCGGCGATGCCCACGTGGGCGTCGCTGGCGGCGTCGGCCACCCGAACCGGGAGGCCGACGAGTTCGTGCCGGGAGAGTGTGTCGGGGGAGATCATCGTTATTCGTCGTCGAAGTCGCCTTCTTCCTGCTGGATCGTCTTGATCCGCGCGATCGTCTTTTTCATCTCCTTGACGCGACCGGGGCTCTCCGGCATGCCGCCGGCGGCCCGCTGCGCCTTCGAGTTGAGCAGCTCGGTTTCGAGCTCTTCCAGTTCGACCTGCCGCTCTGCGGCGGTCATGTCGCGGATTTCGTCGGTGTAGAGGATCGCCATTTATTCGTCCTCCTCGTCTTCGTCGGCCGCTTCCATCTCTGCGACGAGGTCTGCGGCTTCCGATTCGATCTCCTCGTCGAGCTCGTCGACATCGTCCGCGTCGGCGTCGCCGACCGGCTCTTCGGCGGCGACGTCGGTCGCCTCCGCGGCCGTGTCTTGCGTCTCCTCGACGACTTCTTCGACGACTTCCTCGTCGATGACGTCGGCGGGGTCCTCGTCGGGCACGTCGACCTCCTCGTCGGCGCCGACGTCCGGCACCTCCTCGGGCTCCTCTTCGAGGAGCGATTCGACGCCCTCGTCGTCACCGACGTCGACGGTCGCCTGCTCGACCTCGGGGACCTCGGCGTCCTCGCGGATGTCGAAGTCGTCCGGGAGCTGTGCGCCCGGCGGGATGATCTTCACGTTGACGCCGATCGTCCCGAGCTTCATCACCGCGACGCCCTGGCCGTGGTCGACGACCTCCTCTGCGGGCTCGCCGTTGTGCTTGATGTAGCCGCGGTTGAACTTCTCGACGCGCGAGCGTGCACCCGTGACCTTCCCGGAGAGGACGATTTCGGCGCCAAGGGCGCCGGCGTCCATGATCCGGTCGATGGTCGTGTGACCGGCCTTCCGGAAGTACCAGCCGCGTTCCAGTGCGTTCGCGAGACGGTCCGCGACGATCTGCGCGTTCAGGTCGGGCTCGTCGACCTCCTGAACGTCGATCTGCGGGTCGTCCATGTCGAATCGGTCCTCGAGCTCGGTGGTGATCTTCCGGATGTTCTTCCCGCCCTTCCCGATCACCATGCCGGGCTTTTCGGCCTTCAGGACGATCTGCGTGCCCATCGGCGTCTGAGCGACGTCCATGCCGCCGTAGCCGGCGCGGCCGAGCTCGTCCGCGAAGAACTCGTTGATCTGTGAACGGCGCAGGCCGTCCTCGATGAATTGATGTTCGTCAGCCATTATTCGTCAGCCTCCGGGTCCTCGATGATGAGTTCGACGTCGGCGAGGGTGGTGTTCCACCCGGTCGCGCCCGCCGCGCGGGGGTTCCGTCCCGGTCGCTCGCCGACCTTGTGGGGGGCGACGTGTTTGATAATCATGTCGTCGCCGTCGAAGCCCTGTTCGATGGCGTTGTTCTTGACGTTCTCTAAGAGCTTGAGGAAGTCCTTGGCGGCCTTTTCGGGGTATCGGCCCGCGTCCCAGCCGTCGATGTCGGAGCGGTGGCCCGCGCCGGCGTTGTGCTGGCGCATCGGCACCGATGTCTCCTCGTCGATGACTTCCTGCAGGTACTCCTCGGCATCGGCGACGGTTTCGCCTTTGATCTCTCGGGAGATCTCCTTGCTGTCCTTCACGCTGATGGGCCGATCGCGGAGCATCCCCTTGGCGGTGGTCTCCGGGTCGGCCTCGACGCTGTAGTTGATTCCCATGGATTACTTGAGGGGCACGAACTTCGAGGACCGGGTCGCGCCGATGCCGGCCTGACCGTGTTCGACGGTGCTTCGAGTCAGGTGGAACTCACCGAGATAGTGACCGATCATCTCGGGTTCGACCTGCACGCGCTCGAAGCTGTGTCCGTTGTACACGGAGAAGGTGACGCCGACGAACTCCGGCAGCACCGGCATATCGCGCAGGTGCGTTCGAATCGGGTTGTCCGCCGTCGTCTCCTTGTCGCGGCTCCGGACCGTCTCCAGCAGCTTCTGCTGTTCGGTGCCGAGGCCGCGAACGATGCTTCGCCGCTGGCGAGCGGGGAGCAGTTCCGCGACTTCCTCTACGTCCATCTCCTGTAGCTCGTCGAGCGAGTGACCGCGGTAGGCGAACTCCTTGCCCTCGCGGCCGGTGCGGTAATCTGAACTCATTTGTTGCCACCTCGTCCGGTGCGCTTGGATGCGATGTCACCGACCTTCCGTCCCGGCGGGGCGTCCCGCGAGACCGACTTCGGCTGGCCGGGGTGTTGGCGACCGCCCCCACCGAAGGGGTGGTCGACGGCGTTCATCGCGACGCCGCGCACGCGCGGGTATTTGGTCCCGCGCGCTTTCATCTTGTGGTGTTTGTTACCGGCCTTGACGAAGGGCTTCTCCGTCCGACCGCCACCGGCGACCACGCCGATCGTGGCGCGGCACTGCGGGTCGAGGCGCTTCACTTCGCCGCTGGGAAGCTGCACGACCGCGACATCGCGGTCGTGAGTGAGAAGCGTCGCGGACACGCCGGAGGCGCGCGCGAACTTCCCGCCGTCGCCGCGGTTACTCTCGACGTTACAGACCGGGACACCCTCGGGGATCTCGGCCAGCGGGAGCGTGTTCCCCGGCTTGATCTCCGCCGAAACGCCGACCTGAATCGTCTCGCCCACGCGCACGCCTTCCGGCGCGAGCACGAGCCGACGGTCGTCGTCCTCGAACTCGATCTCGGCGAGCGGCGCCGAGCGAGCGGGGTCGTGTTCGATCCCGACGATTTCGCCGGTGATCGTGTCCACGTCTTCGAGCTTCTTGTGCGACAGTTCCGCCTTGTAGCGGTGGGAGGGGGCCCGGAACGTCGGGCCGCCGCGTCCACGCCGCTGTCCTTGGATTCGTCGTCCCATCTTAGAACACCCCGATGCGCGATGCGATCTCGGTCGCGTCGTCGTCCGCGGAGAGCGTGACAGTCGCCTTCTTGGCTCCCTGCGGAGTCACCTGCGTGTTCACGTCGGTGACGGAGACGTCGTACCGGTCCTGCACTTCCTCGCGGACCTCGGGTTTGGTCGCGTCGATGTCGACGAGGAACAGCAGCTTGTTCTTGAAGTCCATCTCGTTCATCGCCTGCTCGGTGACTATCGGATGCTCGATGATGGAGTTCATCGGTCGGCCACCTCTTCGATGGCGCTCTCGGTCCACAGCGTGAGTCGGCCCGGATGCGCGCCCGGCGCGAGGTCTTCCGCGTTGACCTCTCGCGCGGTCGCGACGTCGACGCCCGAAAGGTTTCGGGCGGCGCGGGACGGCTCCTCGCTGGTGACGACCAGGACGGACTTCGGCTGGCTGTACTTTCGACCGCGGGTCTTCCCGCGACCGGCTCGGACGGAGCGACCCTCCTCGGCGCGCTCGATGTCGGCGTCGACGCCGACGGCTTCGAGCACGCCCAGGGCCTCCTGGGTCTTGTTGAGGTCCTCGAACTCGTCGCTCACGACGAGCGGGAGGTCGAGGTCCTCGTCGAACGCGTGTCCGCGCTCGGCGACTTGCTCGGCGTCGGCGGTGGCCGCGATGGCCGACCGGATGGCGAGCTGTCGCTCCTTGTCGTTGAGGCTCTTCGTCTGGTCTTTCTCGGCCTTCGGCGGGTGCGCGGCGCGGCCCGAGACGGCGCTCGGGACGCGGCGGGCAACGTTCTCGGAGCGGGGGATGTGTGCGAGCCCGCGCCCGGAGCCGAACGACTCCGCGGGGGTTCGCAGCCCAGCGAACTCGTCGGCACCGTAGGCCTGTTTCCGGTTAGCCTGTGCGGCGGAGACTGCCCGACCGATGAGGTCCGGTCGGAACGCGGTCTCGAAGATCGCCGGCAGCTCGATGCTGCCCGCGTCCCCGCCGTCCAGGTCGTGTACTGTTGCGTTCATGTATTATCCCTGGTTGGATGCGGTGGATACGTACCGGACCTCGGGGTCGAGGCGCGGCTGGTCGTTCGGCCGGATGGCCGGGCGGAAGCGAAGCAGGCGCTTGTCCGGACCGGGCAGCGAGCCCTTGATGAGCGCGTAGTCGCCGTCGACCTCGCCGTAGTTGACGAAGCCGCCGTCGACGCTGGCGTCGTCGCCCTCGCCGAAGTCGATGAGGCGCTTGTTGAGCTCGGTGCGCTGGTGGTAGCCGGTCTGCCCCTGCTGGGGAACGGTGGAGCGGACGCGGGAGGGGTTCCACGGACCGAGGTTGCCGATCCGGCGCCGCCATCCCTGGCGGGCGTGTTTGCCCTTCCGCTTTTGAACGCCCCATCGCTTGACGGGGCCTTGGGTCCCTTTCCCTTTCGTGATGCCCGAAACGTCGGTGTACTGACCGGCGCGGAAGACGTCACCGAACTCGTGGGCGCCGCCCTCGGCGACCAAGTCGAGTCCGAAGTCGACGCGCTCCTCGAGGGAGCCGCCGCCGACGCGCGTCTCCATGACATCGGGCTTCTTTTTGGGAACGTTCTGGAGCTCCGAGGGGACGGTGTGGGTGATGACGCGGACGTCGTCGACCGCGCCCTCGTCTAAAAGCGCACGCAGTTCGTCTGCGTCTTCCTCGAAGGTGTCTTCCGCCGGGAGGTCGAGCGCGCGGTCGAGCTCCTCGTGGAACTCGGTCGCCCATACCTCTTCGACCGGCTTCTTTCCGTACGGCGTCTGTTCGTAGGCGCGCAGGGCGACGGCGTACATCGGCGGCGTCTCGACGACGGTGACGGGAACGGACTCTTCCATTCCTTCACGCGGCGAGTTCGCCTCGTCGTTGACCATAACGACGTGCGTCATACCGGCTTTGTAGCCGGCGAACCCCTGCAGTGCGGGGGCTCCGTCGTCGTCGGGCCACGATCGAATGCGCGGGACCTCTCGGTCTGCGCGGGTACGCGGGCCGTAGCCCAGCGAGCCTTTTCGTGGTCGGCTTGGTTGTGGCATGTGTTTACTCCGTGAGTGTGAGCGAGCCGAGAGTCACGAACAGAGCCTCCTCCGTTCGGACGACCTCGCTCGCCTGTGCCGGGATCGTATTCAGCCAGAGGTCGAACCCCGGATCGGGTTCGACCGAGCGGCCGTCGGCGACGGCCGCCCGAATGTCGTCGGGCGAAAGCCCGAGCATCTCCGGAAGCCCTCGTTCGGGCGCGCCGAAGGCGACGGTGTAGCCGCCGGCCTCCCGCGCGTCCGAGACGATGCCGCCGAGCCGCGAGACGGAGAGTTCCTCCCCGTGTCGCGACGTCGCGACGGCCAAGCCGTCGCCGGCGAGCGCTTCCGACAGGTCCGCGTCCACGACCTGGAAACCGTCCTCCGGCTTCCCGGTGATGCGGGCGCGGACCGGTTCTCTCGAAGAGACCCTGATGGTGACGCGCTCCCCCCGCTCGACCTCCATTCCGGAGGGCACGAGCAGGGAGATCGGGTGTTCCCGCAGCGGGGAATTGACCCGGACGCGGCCTTCAGGTCCGACCTCGGTCACGAGTCCCTGTGTTTTCGACTCTTCCCCGCTAGGGGTCGAGCCGGTCCGCCACGGCACGCGGAGCGGCGGGAGCACGCCGGCGTACCGGAGTTCGTCGCGCTCCCCCCAGAGATCCTTGCGGAGCCCCGGAGGGGTCGCGGCGTACCCCAGCACGGTCCGAACGTACTCGCCGCCCCGTCGCCGCTCGCCTTCCCCGTCGGGGAAGACGACCAGTCGATCCGCCCGGAACACCGCCGCCGCACGGGCGACGTAGCCGAGTTTGCGAGTTGCCTCGCGGTCGTCTTCGGCTTCCCGGACGACCGAAGACGGAATACATATCGTGAGTCCGTCTTCGGTACGCATCGTGGCGAGACTGTACCCCTCGATTTCAGACGGCGTCGTAAAAGGATAGCGGTCCCGCTTTCGGGCTGTGGAGCGTTCACACGGGGTCTCGCGGGCGTTTTCGGCTCTCGATCGAGACAGGCGTTCACACGGTCGGCCGTCGCAAGGGGTACTGCCGACGCGGCCGCCCCGAGGCCGTCACAACACGCAAGTGGCGGCGAAAAAGGGGACGAGTCGGGCGGTTCCGGTCGGCGTCGAGGGCGCGTCGTCGAGCGTCGTTCGGAACGCTTATACCTCCGACTCGGGCTATGTGAAATTGCGAAGCACGCACCGGTAGTGTAGTGGTATCACGCAACCTTGCCATGGTTGCAACCCGAGTTCAAATCTCGGCCGGTGCACTCCCTTCGGTCGTTTCTGGCCTGCCTCTCGTTCGCTAACGCTCACGGGAGTCTCGGCCGGTATGTATCATCCTTTTAAATAAAAGCGTGAGCCGCCGGCGAGCGGGCCGACCTCCGCTTCTCCGCGACCGGTAGTTTCAATCGGCGATCCGCCGAACCGGTTGGATATGACCATTCCATCCAAAACGCTCCCGAGCGGCGCCGAGTTGCCGGCGCTCGGACTCGGGACGTACGACCTCGGCGACCACACGGCAGACAGCGTCCGTGCAGCGCTCGACGCCGGCTACGCCCACATCGACACCGCCGAAGGGTATCACAACGAGGCGGCGATCGGCGAGGCGCTCGCCGAGTACGACCGCGACGAGGTGTTTCTCACCTCGAAGGTGCTCGCGAAGAACCTCAACTACGAGTCGGTGATCGAGTCGTGTGAGGCCTCGCTCGACCGGCTCGGCACCGACTATCTCGATTTATACCTCATCCACTGGCCGAACCCCGCAATCTCGCTGCGCGAGACGCTGCAGGCGATGGCCGAACTCCACGACCGGGGGCTCGTCCGCGACGTCGGCGTCTCGAATTTTAGCGCCTACCAACTCAGCTGCGCGCACCACGTCGCGGACGTGCCGATCGCGGTCAACCAGGTCGAGTACCATCCCTGGTTCCAGCGCCCGGATCTCGTCGGCTACTGCCGCGAGTCGGACACCGTGATCGAGGCCGCGGCCCCGCTCGCGCGGACGGCGGTGTTCGACGACGAGGTCGTCGCCGACCTCGCCGAGGCGTACGACAAGCACCCCGCGCAGGTCGTGTTGCGGTGGGCGCTCGACAACGACGTGGTCGCGTTACCGCGGTCGGCGACCCCGGAACACGTCCGAGCCAACGCCGACCTCGACTGGGAGCTCGACGCCGCCGACCGGCGGCGACTCGACGAGCGCGACCGCGACGAGCCGGTGTACGACACCCCGGCGCGCGACTGGACGGACAACGTGTACGGGATCGAGCAGTAGCCGACGCCTCTCGTACCGGCCGTGAGCCCTGCGCTTACGACCGATACGTGTCGAGGTCGACGGGCTCCCCCGTCTCGGCCGACTGATAAATGCCGTCGATAGCGCGCACGTCCGTGAGCGCGTGGTCTCCGTCCGGGTGGAACGGTTCGCCGGCCAGAAGCTGATGGCCGAAGTAGGCGAACTCCGCTTCGATCTGGTGGACCTGCTCGAAGTCGACGTCGACGCGCGTGCCGTCGCGGACGACGGCGAATCCCCTGTCTTCGCGCTCGTAGAACGCCGGATCGAGGATCAGGCGCCCGTCCGTGCCGGTGACCTCCAGCCGGCTCGCGTGCTCGGCGTTCTGGCTCACCGTACACAGCGCGTCGACGCCGTCGGGGAACGCCAGTCGGAAACTGGCGTGTTCGTCGACGCCCGCGAACGCCTCGTGGCGCGTTCGGGTCCGGCCCGACACCTGCACCGGGTCCTCGTCGAGAACGAATCGGGTCGTGTTGATCGGGTAGACGCCCAGATCCATGAGCGCACAGCCGCCGGACAGTTCGGGGTCGAGCCGCCACTGGTCGGTGTCGCCGGCGAGCTCCCCGAGCATCGTCTGGGACATCGTCGCGTGGACGTGAACCACGTCGCCGACGACGCCCGCCGAGAGGAGGTCACGGAGCCGGCGGACGGCGGGGTCGGTCTGCATGCGGTAGCCGACCATCAGCGGCACGTCGGCCTCCCGACAGACATCCACGAGGCGGCGAGCGCGGTCCAGCGTCGATTCCAGCGGCTTCTCACACAGAACCGCCTTCCCCTGTTTTGCGGCCGCACGAACGTACTCAAGATGGGTCGCGTTCGGCGTCGCGACGTACACCGCGTCGTACGCGTCCGCGACGGCGCCCGATCTGAACGCGTCGGGATCGACCCCGGTCACGTCGTGTTCGGCGGCGACCGCCTCCACGGCGTCCGCGTCGATGTCGGTGACGACGGTCGCCTCGGTGTACGCCGACCGGGCGATTCCCGGCAGCGCCCACTCGCGGGCGAACCAGCCGAGGCCGACGACCGCGACCCGCACCGGGTCGGTGACGGCGTCCCGGTCCAGCGTCTCCCAGTCGCGGCGCGTGAACCCATCGAGGTACTCCGCCAGGGCGGTTTCCATGCGTGCCCGTCCGCGTGCGAACGTGAAATAACCCCGGCGACGCGGACGGCCCGAACCCCGGCGAGGCGAGACCCGACGACACGCGGAGGTGCCGTCGAACGCTCACCACGGCCCGTCGTAGTCCACTCGCGGGCGGTCGACGCCGACGCCGATATCGCGAAGTGCGGCGGTGGCGTTCTGGACGGGCGAGGGCGCCGGGCGGTCGAGCGCGTCGGTCGTCGCCTCGGCGAACCGCACCGTCCAGTCGCCGCCGATCACGACGACCGCCCGGCGCGGTATCTGGGAGTGACCCTCCCACGATTCAGCGAGGAGGTCGTACGACTCGGCGACGGTCCCGTGGAAGTCGGCGACGATCGGAAATCGAAATCCGAACCGGTCGGCGTACGCGAACCCCGCGTACAGCGAGTCGCCGGTGAGGGCGACGACGGCGAGGTCGTCGCGGCCGTGCCAGCCCGCGTCGCGGACACCGGCGAGCGCCGCGGTACACGTCGGGACGAAGTTCGCGGGCGCGAAACAGCAGACGACCGCATCGTGGCGGTCGACGAGCCGGAACAGTTCCAGTTCCGCGGCGGTCCCGGCGGTGACCGCGGGGGCGATGAAGTCGGGAGCCGTGACGCCGACATCGATCATGAGTGACACGTTCGGTTGCCACTGATAAATACTCACCCCCGGCCTCGTCGGCGCACCCACGCACCCGAAACGCCGATCGAGGCGCTAAACGGGCGGGATGACACCTGCGAGCGTATTTCACGGTGTAAGTGTTTTACGTGCCGACGACCGACTGGTGTCGTGTTCGGTTCTCACGCCGCCACGGCGCTCGCCCTCGTCGACAGTTACGGTGCGATCGCCATTTTCGCGGTCTTCGCGCTCGAAGGCGCGCTCGTCGGGAAGATGCTCCCGGCGCGGACCCTGTTCGTCACCGCGGTGGTCGCCGTCGGCGTCGAGGCGGTCGCGGTGCTGCCGGTGTTCGCCGCGGCGGTGGTCGGCGCGACCGCCGGCCAGTCGGTGGTGTTCGTCGCGGTGCGCCGGTTCGATGCGGACCCCACGTCGCTCAGGGTGGTCCCGGTCGACGAGGGGCAGTTGGAGGGCGTGGGGCGCTGGTTCGACCGATGGGGCCTGCCGGCGGTGGCGGCCTCGAACGCGGTCCCCGGCACCCGCGGCTGGCTCGCCGTCCCGACCGCGAACGCCTCGTCCGTCTCCGCCCCGCGGTTCGCCGCCGCGTCGCTCGTCGGGTCCGTGGCCTACGTCGGCGCGCTGGCCGCCGTCGGCGTCGCCGTGGTGTTCGGGTTCGGCGACGCCCTCGGAGCGTTCGGCGCCGGCGCGGTCGCCTATTTATAAGACTGTGCCGTGTTTCTTGTTCGGGAGGTCCTTCTCGACGTCCTCGTAGAACGCGAAGCGCGCGGCCAGCTCCTCGCGGAGCGACGACGGGGCGACGATCTCGTCGATGACGACCTCGCTGGCCATCCGGTGGATGTCGATGTCCTCGCGGTACTCCTCGCGCAGGCGCGCCTCGGTCTCGGCGCGCTCTTCGGGGTCGTCGATCGCGGCGAGCTTCCGGGCGTAGACGGCGTTGATCGCGGCCTCCGGACCCATGATACCGATCTCGCCGGACGGGAGCCCGATCACGCTCTCGGGGTCGTAGGCGGGCCCGCCCATCGCGTAGATGCCCGCTCCGTACGCCTTCCGGGTGACGACGGTCTGTTTCGGGACCGTCGCCGAGGAGGTGGCGTAGATCATCTTCTTCCCCTTCTCTAAGATCGCGTCCTTCTCGACTCCCGACCCCGCCATGAACCCCGGTGTGTCACAGAGGTACAACAGGGGGATCTCGTAGGCGTCGCAGGTCCAGATGAACTCGGCCGCCTTCTCCGCCGCGTCCGGGAAGATGGCGCCCGAGCGAACCGCGGGGTCGTTGGCGACGACGCCGACGGGCCGGCCGTCGATCCGACAGAACGCCGTGACGATCTCCGAGCCGTACCCCTCCTTCAGCTCGAAGACGGACTCCGCGTCGGCGATCCGGTCGAGGAGGTCGCGGACGTCGTAGGGTCGGTTCGGCGAGGCGGGGATCAGCTCGTCGATCCCCTCGGGCGAGAACTTCGGGGGCGTCGTCTCCCGTTTCGGGGGCTTCTCGCCCGCCTTGTCGGGGAGGTAGCCGATGAGGTCGGCGACGAGTTCGCGGGCGTGCTCCTCGTCGCGGGCGACGAGATCCGCGGAGCCGGACTCCTCGGCGTGGACCCGCGGGCCGCCGAGGTCGTCCATCTCTATCTCCTCGCCGGTGACCATCTTCACCATCCGCGGCGAGGCGATGGCCATCGCCGACATCCCCTCGACCATCACGGTGAAGTCGGCGAAGACGGGCGTGTAGGCGGCGCCGGCGATACAGGGGCCGTACAAGACGCAGATCTGCGGGACGGCGCCGGAGAGCATCGAGTGGTTGTAGTAGTACTTCCCGATCCCCTCGCGGTTGGCGAAGAAGCCGGTCTGCTGGTCGATCCGGCCGCCCGAGGAGTCCATCAGGTAGAGGATCGGCTTCCCGGTTTTCAGCGCGCGCTGTTGCATCCGGAGGAACTTCTCGACGCCCTTCGCCGCCATCGACCCCGCCTTCACCGTGAAGTCGTTGGCCATGAAGTGAACGTCGCGACCCTCGAAGGCGGCCGCGCCGGTGAGCAGGCCGTCGCCGGGGAGGCGGTCGCCGCCCGCCTCGTTCCGCTCCCCGTCCTCCCCGGCGGGCGCGCTTGGGTGCCAGTCGTCGAACGCGGCGAACTTGCCGTCCTCGAACTTCACGCCCGCCGGGTCGCCGTCGGTCGCGGTCGCGTCGCCGGCCCCCCGCGTGCCGCCCTCGCCGCCGAACCAGAGGTCGAGCCGGTCGCGGACGAACAGTTTGCCCTGCTCCGGGAGTCGCTGGCGGTACTTCTCCGGCCCGCCCTCCAGGATGTCGTCGATCTCCTCCCGGAGCGCGCGCTCGCGGTCCGTCGGGCCGAGGTCGTCGTCGAGCGGGTAGTCGACCGCCGGCGGCTCGGCGCTCGCGGCCGGCTCTGCGGCGTCGCCGACGTGGACCTCGACGTCGACGCCGAGGTGTTCGGCGAGCGACTTCGCGATCGCTTCGGCCTCTTCGGGCGTCGCCGCCGCGCCGACGTGGACTTTCATGGGCGCAAGATTTGCGGTAGATCCTAAACAGTTTTCCATGCGGGTTCGCGGTCGCCCCGGCGGCTCGAAAAGACGCGCCGCGCTACGCCAGCGCCGCCTGCAGCCGTTCGACCAGTTCCTCGTTGCCGACGTACAGCGGCACGCGGTCGTGGACCCCCTCGGGTTCGACGTCGAGGATGTGCTGTTCGCCGTCGGTCGCCGTCCCGCCCGCCCGCTCGATGATGTACGCGATGGGGTTCGCCTCGAAGGAGAGCCGGAGTTTCCCGTCCGGCGCGTCGACCAGCGCGGGGTACGCGAAGATGCCGCCGTAGGTGAGCACCTGGTTCACGTCGCCGACCATGGCGCCGCCGTACCGGAGTTTCAGTTCGTCCTCGATCTCGCGGGCGTAGGCGGTGAACTCGGCGGGCCAGTCGGGGACGCGCCCCCCGAACCCGTAGACGAGCGGGTCGTCGGGGAGTCGCAGGTCGGCCTCGACGACGGACCGCTCGACGCCCTCGCCGTCGCCCGCGATCACCTCCTCGCGGACGCCGGACGCGTCGGCGACGACCATCGTCGTGATCGGGCCGTACAGGACGTATCCGGCGGCGACGAGGTCGCGCCCGGTCGCCGGAAGCGGGGCGTCGTACACGCCGACGACCGTGCCCATCGCGTTGTTCGACCGGAGGTTCGAGGAGCCGTCGAGCGGGTCGATGGCGACCGCGTACGCGCCCTCGCCGACCGCGCCGCCGGCGTCGACGGCGGCCTCGCGCTCCTCGCTGACGAACGAGCCGACGCCGTCGACCGCCGTGATCGCCTCGCCGAGCAGTTCGTCGGCGTAGAGGTCGCCGGCCAGCACGGACTCGCCGGAGGCGTTCTCCGTCCCGCTCTCGACGCGGCGACCGGGGAGCGCGGCGCGGATCTCGGGGGCGGTGGCCGCGACCGCGTCGAAGACCGCCTCGACGGTCGAGTCGGCGCCGCCGTCCGACGCAGGGTCGACCATCAGTCGTCGCTCTCGGCGATCGCCAGCGCCTCGTCGGGCTCTACCTCTTGGAAGATCACGGCCTCTAAGGCGTCGAGGATGCGTTCGGGGTCGTCGCGCTGGAACACGTTCCGCCCGACGGCGACGCCGGTGGCGCCCGCGTCGATGGCGTTCGCGACGTTCCGGAGGAACGCCTTGTCGTCGCGCATCGTCCCGCCGGACATCACCACGTCCGCCGGGCCGGCCATCTCGACGGCGTGACCCATCGCCTCGGCGGAGCCGGGGTACTTCACCTTCACCACGTCGGCGCCGAGCTCCAGGCCGAGGCGCGCGCCGTACGAGATCACGTCGGGGCTGCCGTCGTTGCGGAGGCCCTGCCCGCGGGGGTACGACCACATGACGACGCCCATGTCGTGTTCGCGGGCGCCCTCCTGTGCGGTCCGGAACTCCTCGGCCATCTCAATCTCGTGGTTCGAGCCGCCGTAGACCGTGAATCCGATCGCGTCGGCGCCCAACTCGGCCGCGTACTCGGGCGTGCAGTTGACCGCGCTGTTCGGCTCGCCCCGCCAGAGGTTCGAGGTCCCGTTGAGCTTCAAAAGGAGGTTGACGTCGTCCTCGTAGTCGGGGTAGTACGCCTCGGCGAGCCCCTTCTGGACCGCCAGCGAGGTGACCGCCTCGTGGGTGGCGAGTTCGAAAATCCGCTCGGGGTCCGCCGTCTCGGGATTCGGCTCGAAGTCGACCGGCCCGTGTTCGATCCCGTGGTCGTACGCCAAGATGAGCGACTTACCGTCCCGCGAGATGTTGTCGGCGGCGTGTGGGAGCATCGATTCATACTCCCGTTACATCGGTAAAAAACACTATGGTCGGACGGGCGGGCGTAAAGAATTGAATTCGGCCGGTTCCGCGCGTCTTGACGGATTCTGACGGACATTGAGTGAGCATATACTTACTACTCAAATAGTTAATTATGGCACGCAGGACGAACGCGCCTCCCGTGGGTGGTCGTCTCGGGGAGGAAGCCGCAATACTTACCACGCCCGGCGCGACAGCGTGCCGCATGCGAGCGTTAGCAGACATCGACGTCGTGGGCGTTGTCGGCGCCGGGACGATGGGCAACGGGATCGCACAGGTCGCGGCGACGGCCGGCTACGAGGTCGCCATGCGCGACATCGAGCCCGAGTACGTCGAGCGCGGGCTCGACAGCATCGACGACAGCCTCGCCCGGCTCGACGAGAAGGGGCGGCTCGACGACGCCCCGGAAGCGATCCGGGACCGAATAACGGGCACCACCGACCTCGACGCCCTCGCGGGAGCCGACGTGGTCGTCGAGGCCGCCGTCGAGGATCTTGCGGTGAAACGAGAGATATTCGCCGACCTCGACGCGGTGACCGACGACGACGTGGTCCTCGCGACCAACACCTCGACGCTCTCTATCACGGCCGTCGCGAGCGCCACCGACCGCGCGAGCGACGTGGTCGGCCTCCACTTCATGAACCCGGTCCCGATAATGGACGGCGTGGAGGTCGTCGTGGGCGAACACACGACGGACGCGGTCGTCGACTTCGCGCACGCCTTCGCCGAGGACCTCGGCAAGGAGACGTGGGAGGCGGACGACAAGCCCGGCTTCGTCACGAACCGAATTCTGATGCCGTGGATAAACGAAGGCGTCCGGGCGTACGACGAGGGCGTCGCAGACAGAGGAGACATCGACCGGGGGATGAAACTCGGGACGAACGTCCCGATGGGGCCGCTGGAACTCGCCGACCACATCGGCCTCGACGTGGTGGTCAACGCCAGCGAGACGCTGTACGACGAACTCGGCGACCGGTACAAGCCGGCGTATCTCCTGAAACGGAAGGTGGAGGCGGGCGACCTCGGGAAAAAGACCGGCCGCGGGTTCTACGAGTACGAGTAGCGACGCGCGAGGCGGGTCGCGCTCGTGGCCCGCTCACGACTCCTTCTCGTCGCCCGCGGTCCACCGGCGTGCGCCGGGGAGCAGTCCGACTAACTTCGTCACGTAGCCGAACCGGAACAGCCCGACCTGCGAGAGCGCGCCGAGGACGAAGACGGCGAGAAAGAGGGGCGCGGTCACGTCGAAGAGCAGCGGCTCGACCGTCGTGGCCGCGGTGGCCGCGTCCAGCGTGGCCGGGGTGATCGACCGCGACGCGAACGCCGCGCCGATAAAGGCCGTCGAGACGACGAGCGTCGTCCGGCTCAACACGAACCCGAACAGCGCGCCGACCGCGACGCCGGCGAGCGTCGCGCCGACGAGGAGCAGCGTCCCCTCGATACCGGTCGCGTCGGCCGCGTACATCGGCCCGACGGCGAACCGCCCGGCGAAGCCGCCGACCAGTCCGCCGATGGCGACGACCGCGAAGGAGAGCCCGGCGTACGCGAGGAACCCGCCCACCGCGGCGCCGAGCGCGGCGGCCGCGCCGGTGAGGAGGAGGCCGTCGACGGCGATCAGTCCGGCGAGGCTCGGAGCGGCGAGGTAGCCGGCGCCGGCGCCGACGAGGACCCCGGTCAGCGTGACGGCGTAGACGGAGACCGCTGCCCCGACGAACGCGAGGAGCAGTCCCGCGAGGACGATCCCGGCCGAGAGTGGCGTGATCATGCCAGCAGGTGGAGCGCGGGCCGACTTAAAAGGTCGCGAGACGAGAGGGCGATGGCGACGGGAGGCAGGTGGCGGCGACGGGAGGCAGGTGGCGGCGACAGGAGGCAGGTGGCGGCGACGGGAGACAGGTGGCGGCGACGGGAGGCAGGTGGCGGCGACGGGAGTCGAGCGGGACGACCGACGCCCGCGCGAGCCTCAGCGCCTCTGCCGGCCCGACTGCCGGTCGAGGTACCGAGTGTAGCCGCCGACGGCGAGGCCGAAGCCGATCACGATCAGGACGAGGCCGAGCAGGCGGGTCGTACCGAGCGTCATCACCGCGAGGATCACGCCGAAGACGAACGCGAACACGCCGGCGACGACGACCCCGGCGTCGAGGAGCGGCGAGGGCTGGACGGCCTCACAGTGGGGGCAGATCCGCGCGTCGCTCGGGATCGGCTCCCGGCAGTCGACGCAGTGGACGCGGTCGCGGGACACGGCCGCCGGTTCGACCGTCGACGACTTATAAATATCAGTCCGCCGTCGCCGTCGACGACTCGCCGCCCGTCTCCAGCGTCTCCTGGACCTGCGTCACGACGGTCACGAGCGCGACGACCGCGAGGCCGGCGCCGGCCGCGAACGGGACGACGAAGCCGAACCCGTAGAGCCAGCCGGAGGCCAGCGGCCCGACCGCGACGCCGAAGCCGAACCCCATCGTGAGCACCGACAGCGTCGTCCCGGACTCGCCCTCCCGCGCGAGGTCGCCGGCGAGCGCGAGCGACGGCGCGAACACGCACGCCACGGCGATCCCCTGTGCCAGCCGCACGAGCGTCATCACCACCGAGTCGGTGACGATCCCCTGGAGGAGCGTCGTGGGGACGAGCAGCACGAACCCGGCCAGGAGGAACGGACGACGCCCGATCCGGTCGCTTGCCTGTCCGACCGGCACCTGAAACAGGACGTTGGCGATGGTGACCGCCGCGAACTGGAGTCCGAACCACACCGGCGCCTGGTCGAGGCGGGCGTTCACCTGCGTCTGGAGGGTCGCGAACAGCGCGATACAGATCCCCATCGCGACCGTCGCCAACCCCAGAGCGAACACCGGGTCGAGCAGTCGCCCGTCCCCGCGGACGCGGATCGAGAGGTCGTCGCTCGCCGCGCTCGACTCGGCGGCGTCCCGGACGAGCAGGAAGACGAGCACGAAACTGAGGTACGCGGCCGCACAGGCCGCCACGAACGCGGCGTCGAACCCGTCGAGGACGGGGAGCCCGACCGCCGAGAGGTCGTACGGTCCGCGATCGACCACGAGGCCGGCGAGAACCGGGCCGAAGCCGAACCCGATCAGCCGGAAGGTGTTGTACACGCCGAAGTTGCCCCCGCGGTCCGCGTCGCTCGCGGCGTACTCGTTGACCAGCGCGACGGTCGCCGGGATGATGAGCGCCGCGCCGAACCCCTGTGCCGCGCGAAGGACGATCAGCTGCCAGTAGGCGTCCGCGACGGTGTACAGGCCGCTTGCGGTCCCCAAAAGCAGGATGCCGGCCAGCACGAAGGGGCGACGGACGCCAGTCCGGTCCGAGAGCCGCCCGGTCAGGGGCTGCGAGAGGCTGTTGAGGAACCCGAAAAGCGAGAGGACGACGCCGATGAGCAGCGGTTCGGTGAGCGTCACCGAGGCCGCGCCGACGCCGACGGCGGATCCGAGGAGCGACTCGATGTCGACCAGATCGCTCGCGATGTACAGCGGCAACACGACGATGAGAAAGGAGTTCCCGGCGGCGCCGACCATCCGGGCGAGCGCGAGGACGATGACCCGCCGATCGGTGTCGAGGACGCCGGAGACGAGGCCCATCTATCCCCGCTTCGGCCGCGACCGCAAAGGCGTTTGTGAACGGGGGGTATCGTTCCGGTTTCGCGCGGGACCGGCGATTACGGCTCCGGGAGCGGCACGTAGTGTCGTTTGATCCCGCGGATCTCGAAGCGCGCGCCGCCCTCGTCCGACGCGGTCGCCTCGACGGTCCAGCCGTGGGCGCTGGCGATCTCCCGGACGATCGCCAGCCCGAAGCCGGTGTTCCCCTCGGCGCTGCTCTGTCCGGGCTCGAAGAGGTCGTCCGCGACCGACTCCGGGATTCCCGACCCGTCGTCGGCGACGTAGAAGCCGTCGTCGAGGTCGCCGACCCGGATCGTCACGTCCGGCCCGGCGTGTTCGACGGCGTTCCGCGCGAGGTTCTCGAACAGGTTCCGCAGCCGGTCCGGGTCGGCCGACACCTCTCTGTCGGTCTCGACCGTGAGCGTCGCGGCGCCGGTCTCGACCGTCTCCCAGCTGTCGGTCGCGACCGTCGCCAGCGAGACCGGCTCGGTGTCGCCGACCGTCTCCCCCTCTCTGGCGAGCGTGAGGGTGTGGTCGATGATCGACTCGATCCGGTCGAGCGCGGCGGCGGTGGCGTCGAGGTGCTCGCCGATCTCGGCGTCCTCGTCGGCCGTCGTCTCCGCGAGCTCGACGCGCCCCTGCGCGACGTTGAGGGGGTTTCGCAGGTCGTGCGAGACGATGGACGCGAACGAGTCGAGCCGCTCGTTCTGGCGTTTGAGCGCCGCCTCGCGGGTTTTAAACTCCGTGATGTCCTCCTGGAAGCCGACCCACTCCGTGACCCGACCGGCGGCGTCGGTGATGGGAGCGATGCTGACGCGGTTCCAGAACTCGGTGCCGTCTTGGCGGTAGTTCAGCAGTTCGACGCTGGTCGGCTCTTCCGCCGCGATGGCGTCTCGAAGCGTCGAGACCGCGGCCTCGTCGGTGTCCGGCCCCTGCAGGAACCGGCAGTTCACGCCGACCGCGTAGTCGCGGTCGTAGCCGGTCATCTCGACGAACCGGTCGTTGACGTACACCATCGGGTTGTCCGCCAGTTCCGGGTCGGTGATGGTGATCCCCACCGGCGCCTCGTCGAGCGCGCGGGTCTTCGTCTCTAACTCCTCGCGCTGCGCGACGTCCTCCGTGATGTCGCGCAGGATGCCGACGCTGCCGTCGAACTCCTCGCCGTCGTACGGCAGCGCGGCCATGTGGTCGCGACAGGGGATCGGGTCGCCCTCCTTCGGCTCGATGTCGACGCGGAACCGCTGGATGTCCGGCCCGTCACGAGAGAGGATGGTTCCGAGCCGGTCTTCGGACTCGTGGACCGCGTCGTCGCCCTTTATCAATCCGGGCTTGCTTCCGACGATCTCCTCGACGTCGTAGCCGGCCAACTCCGCGAACGGCTCGTTGACGAACTCGAAGGTGCCCGTCTCGTCGACGACGTAGACGGGATACCCGAGCGCGTCGATGACGGTCGAGTAGCGGTCGGCGATCTCGCGGGTCCGGTACTCCTCGACCGCCTGCCCGACCCGGTTCGCGAGGCGGCGCAACTGCTCTGGACCGCCCTTCTGGAAGTAGCCGGTGACGCCCGCGTTGAGCGCCTGGCTGGCGATCTCTTCGGAGCCTTTCCCGGTGTAGAGGACGAAGGGTGTCGAGCAGTCGGTCTCACAGATCCGCTCGAAAAGCGCCAACCCGTCCATCTCGGGCATGTCGTAGTCGCTGATGATACACTCGAAGCGGTCGTCGTCGAGTTCCTCCAGCGCGGCCGACGGCGTCGTGACGCTCGTGACTGCAACCGCTTCCAGTTCCCGTTCGAGGTAGGCCTCCGTGAGGTCGAGTACGGAAGCGTCGTCGTCGACGTGCAACACGTCGATGCGTTCAGCCATGATCTCTTCTGTCGCTCGGCAGGTAAACGAATACCGGCGAAAATATCACTCCTGAGTTTCGTCGGCGGTGTCGTCGTGGCTGATTCTTAAGGGCGCGCGGCGCGGACCCCAGAGCGATGGCGGGCGGGACGCTCCCCGGAACCGGCGCGGGCGACGACGCGGGGAGCGACCGCGTCGTGTTCCACGTCGACATGGACTGCTTTTACGCCTCCTGTGAGCGCCTGCGCCGCCCCGACCTCGTGGGCGAACCCGTCGTGGTCGGCATGGGCTACGAGGCGGGCGAGACCATCGGCGCGGTCGCGACCGCGAGCTACGAGGCCCGCGCGTTCGGCGTCGAGAGCGCGATGCCCATCTCGGAGGCGCTCGACCTGCTCCCGCGCCGGACCGACGCCGACCCCGACGACCCGGACGCGCCCGACCCGGTCGACGCCGGGCGGTACGTCCCCGTCGACCTCGACTTTTATAAGGAGGTCGCGAGCGACGTGAAGGCGGTCCTCCGCGACTGCGCCGACGTGGTGCGCGAGGTGAGCATCGACGAGGCGTACCTCGACGTCACCGATCGGACGGCGTGGGACGCCGCCGGCGACCCCGACGACCCGCCGCCGAGCGCCGCGGCCGGCCCCGCGGCGGCCCGGACGCTGGCCGAGGGGTACGCCAGACACGTGAAACAGCGCATCGAGCGCGAGGCCGGCGTGCCCGCGAGCGTCGGCGTCGCCCCGAACATGTCGACCGCGAAGGTCGCGAGCGACGCCGACAAGCCGGACGGGCTGGTGGTCGTGCCCCCGGGCGAGGTGGCCCCCTTCCTCGCGTCGCTGCCGACCGCGGACATCCACGGCGTCGGCCCGGTGACGGAGCGGACGCTGGCGGAGATGGGCATCGAGACCGCCGGCGACCTCGCCGCGGCCGACCCCGACCGGCTCGCCGACGAGTTGGGCGAGCGCGGCCCCGACCTCCACCGCCGCGCTCGCGGCGACGACGACCGGGCGGTCACCCCGACCGGCCTCCCGAAGAGCCTCTCGCGGGAGTCGTCGCTGTCGGCGACGGCCGACGAGGAGACGAAGCGGGAGACGGTCCGCGCGCTGGCCGCCGACGTGGCCCGCCGCGCCCGCGAGCGAGGGTGCCTCTATCGCACCATCGGGATAAAGGCGGTCGAGCCGCCCTACGAGGTGAACACCCGCGCTCGGAGCCTCCCCGGCCCCGTCGACGACCCCGACCTCGTCGAGTCGGTGGCGCTGGACCTCCTCGAAGAGTTCGCCGGCGACCGGGTTCGCAAGCTCGGGGTTCGCGTCTCGAATCTCGACTTCGCCGAGAGCGATCAGGCGACGCTCGGCGGGTTCGAGCCGGGCGACGGGGCACGCGAGGGGCGCGACGCCGAGGGCGGTCGCGGCGCGGTCGGCACCGGCGGCGACGGCGGGAAACTCACCGACTGGATCGGCGGCGAGCCGACCGGCGCCGAGCGCGACGAGGACGACGAGACGGCGGCCGACAGACGCACCGGCGACGGGCAGGCCTCGCTCGGCGACTGGTCGTAGCCGGACGCTCGCCGCGATAGGGGGATTTAGGTGGCCGAGCGCCGACGCCGAGGCATGGACGACTTGGCGTGGGAGACGCTCGACACCGACATCGACTACCGCTGTCCCGGCTTCGAGGTGCGCCGCGACGAGGTGCGCTTCCCGGACGGCGAGACGGACGGGTACCACTACGTGGACGAGTCGCCGGCGGTCGTGGTTCTCCCGCTGACGCCCGACGGCGACGTCGTCGTCATCGACGAGTGGCGGCAGGCGGTCGGACGGGTCAACCGCGCCCTCCCGGCGGGGTCGGTCGAACCCGAAGACGCGGCGGCCCTCGAACGCGCCGCGGCGCGCGAACTCGCCGAAGAGACCGGCTACGAGGCCGACGCCTTCGAGCGACTGACGACGGTGGAGCCGACGAACGGGCTGGCGAACTCGGTCCACCACCACTTCCTCGCGACGGGGTGTGAGCCGACCGCGGAGCAGGACCTCGACCACAACGAGTCGATCACGGTCGAGACGGTGGCGTACGACGACCTGCTCGAAGCCGTCGTCGACGAGGGGCTCCGCGACGGCCGGACCGTGACGGCCGTGCTGTGGTACGAACTGCTCCATCGCTGAACCGGCGTCGGCGCCGGCGCGTCCGATCGACGGACAGGCATTTCTGCGATCGGCCCCTACCGAGGCTAATGAGCGATCCCTCCGAGTTCGACACCGGGGCCGGCGACGGCGGGCGAGCGCGCGACGAGCACGAAGACGCCGCGATCGAAGACGGCGGCGAGCCCGGCACCGCACACGCGACGGTCGACAGCACCGACCCGGCCGACGAGGGGTCGAAGCGCCCCCTGCTCCGGACGGTCGGCGTCGCCTTCGGGCTGGGCGTGGCGGGCATCCTCGGGCTCATCATCGTCACCGCGATCATCGGGGGCGGCGTCTTCCTCGTCTCGGAGGTCACGGGACAGCAGCCGCCGCTCCTGCTCTCCTTCGTCGTGCCGTTCGTCGTCGGGCAGATCGTCGCGTTCCTCGGCGTCGGGCTCGGGTACCTGCGATGGCGGGGGCTGAGCCGCGAGGAGATCGTGGCGTACCTCGGGGTCCGGCGGCCGACCATCGTCGAGACCGTGATCGCGGTCGTCGGGCCGGTCGCGGTGATAGTCACCGTCTTCGTCGTCAGTTCGCTGGCGCTGGTGACCGGAACGGAGCCGGCACAGAACCAGGGCGCACAGATGACGCTCCAGAACCCGTCCATCATCCCGATCATGATCGTGGCCATGCTGCTCGTCGTGGGGCCGTGCGAGGAGATCCTGTTCCGCGGGGTCATTCAGAGCCGGGCGCGGGAGACCCTCTCCGCGATACCGGCCATCCTGCTCACCGCGTCCGTGTTCGCGCCGGCGCACATCGTCTCGCTGAGCGGCGGCGTGAGCGCGATGATAACGTCGATAAGCATCCTCTTCGTCCCGAGCCTGATCTTCGGCGCGGTGTACGAGTACACGAACAACCTCCCGGTCGTCGCCGTGATGCACGGGCTGTACAACAGTTTCCTCCTCACCATCGGCTACATCGCCATCACGTACGGCCCCGAGATGGAGGGGGCCGGACAGGCGGCCGCGGCGCTGTCGCTGTTGCCTTTATAAACCGAGCGCGGCGCTGTCGCTGTTAGTTTTATGACGCTGTTAGTTTTATGAACGAGCCGGTGGCGCGTGCCCGTGAGCGGTCGCCCACGGCGACCGCGAACGGCACCGCGCGAGGGAGTCAGTCGCCGGAGCGAAGCGGAGGCGACTGACGAGGCTGGGGAGGTTCGAGGCTGCGGTGCTGTGCGGGGTGGGACTCAAAGGGGCAGCCGCGAGGACGACGCTCGACGACGCAAGCACCGCAAACCGCGAACGAAGTGAGCGGGTGAGGAGCGCAGCGAGTCGCGCGAGTCGTCGCGGCTGGGGCGTTGGAGTTGTTCGCCGGTGAATCGTCGATCACGTATAACTGAGCGGCTGGGGCGTTGGAGTTGTTCGCCGGTGAATCGTCGATCACGTATAACTGAGCGGCTGGGGCGTTGGAGGTGGTCACCGAAGAGTCGTCGAGCAACGAGTAGCGATTTATAAACAACGCGTCGTCAGCGCCACCCACGACTCGCGAGTACGAAAGCGGACTGAGGGGAGTAAGCCCCCTTCGGTTCGTCCCGACATTCGGCTCAGCGTCCGCGCCGTGGCCGGACTACCTTATGGCGCGAACTTGCACCGGCGAGGATTCGCCGTTCCATCCGTTCCCACCCGTCTGTAACGTGGCAAAGCCACGCGCCCTCACCGGGTTAACTCCCTTCCCTTGCGGGTCGGTTCGCGCGGATCATCGGTCGGGGTGGGGGGTGTCGTTGCTGTTCCAGAGCCAGCCGTCTCCGACTCCGGGCGTGTGCCCGGTCGCCTGTCCGGCCGGTGGGGGGACTTTCCTCATGCCGAGGGCACGGGAGTCGGGCTCCCTCTGTCCGACCGCGTGTTACCGACGCCCGCGAATAAGCCGTTCGGTACTCGCGGGGCCGGGCCGATCATGACGGTCGGCCGTCCGGATCCCCCCGTCGAACGGGGGCGAACAGTCGGATTCTCAAGGGAAGCGTTCAAGTCGTCAGCAACGTAAGGGACTATCATGTCCGAGGCTCAGACCGTTCAGCTGTCGTACGACGACGGTGCACGAGCGGTCGAACTCGCGCGGGAGGCGGTCGAGTCGTTCGTCCGACACGGACAACGTGAACAACCCGGTAGCATGCGGGAGGCGTTTTACGCCCGCACCGGCGCATTCGTCCGACTGGAGTCCACACGGGGACGCGGTCGGCTCCGCGGCTGCGCCGGCGCGTGGGAGACGTCCGATCAGCTCGGTCACGCCATCGTCGAGGCCGCCATCAAGGCCGCGTCCGGCGACTCCTGCGGCTCCGAGGTCGAGCCGAAGGAGCTCGACAACATCACCGTCTCCGTGTTCATCGTCTCGAACACGGTCCTCACCAACGACCCGCTCGCCGACCTGGAGATCGGCACGCACGGCGTCGCCGTCGACGGCGGGAACTCGCACGGCTGGCTCTACCCGACGGTGCCCGTCGAGAACAACTGGTCCGGCGCCGAGTTCCTCTCGCGCGCCTGCCGGAAGGCGAAGCTCGCGCCGAACGCGTGGGAAGACGAGGAGACGATGGTGACGCTCATCGAGGGACAGGTGTTCCGCGAGCGCGCAGACGGCGGCGCCGTCGAAGAGCTGTAACGGATCGACCGCAACGACGACCCCGTTTCTCCGCCCGACGACGAGCGCCGAGCCGCCGGCACGTCACGGGACGTACCAGATCCCCCTGTCGGCGTCGAACAGGTCGCCGACGACGACGTGCGGAAGCGCGATGATGCTGATCGCGACGCTCCAGAACGCCACCGCGCCGGGCAGCAGCGACGACCCCGCGAAGGGGTTCGGGAACGCGACGTACAGCGCGGCGACGACGGTGAACGTCGCGAGCGCGCCGACCGCCATCAGCGCCCACGCCCGCAGCGCGGCCGCCGACACGGAGTCACCCCCCACGAGGTCCCAGTCGTCCTCGCCGACCGGCTCGGCCTCGACCGTCGCCGTCCGCGCGACCTGTCGGGCCGAGTACCAGAAGGGGAAGTAGAGCCCGACGGCGACGAGCACCGGGACGACGGCGAAGTACACGGCCAGCAGGACGCTCTCGCCGGCGTCGACGAGCCACGCCCGACCGCCGCCGCGGACGTAGCCCAGCGCGATGTGCGCGGCGAGCGCGGCGGTGTAGCCGGCGAGGATCACCCCGCGAACCGTATCGGTGGGGCCGCGCGTGAGCGCGCCGGCGTCGACGAGTCCGACCATGAGCGTGCTAAAAGCGTAGAAGGTGTCGCTGTGGAACACCATCGGCACGAGCATCACGGCGCCGCCCCGGACCGCGGCGGCGAGCGCGCGCTGCGGGCGCGTCTGGAGGTGCGGGACACCGACGGTCGCTTCGAGGACGCGAACGCCGCCGATTCCGCCTTTCGCCATCGCGACGACCAGCGCGAGGCCGAGGCCGGCGACCGGCGCGATCAGGAACAGGCCGACGAAGCCGGCGATCCCGCCGAGGTACGCGGCGACGTATCGCCAGCGGAACGACGGTCGCCGCCGCCTGAGGTTTTCGAAGTGTTCGTACCCCCCGTGAGGGAGGTTCAACGCGATCATCCCCACGAGGTAAACCACCATCTGTGCCTCGATCGGCACCGAAATCCCGGCGAGCGCGACCGCGCCGAACCCGGCGATGAGCGCCGCGAGCGCCGCCCGCGAGAGCCCGATCGACGGGTGAGTCCGCGTCCCGCCGACCGACCGCCACAGCCGCTTTTGAACGGTCAGGGACATTACAGCGGACGTACGGACGGGATAACAAAATCCGTCCGGGCGCGATCCCACGCTCCGGGAACGGCACGAATTGCCAAGGGGCGAGGTCACGTACCGATCGGACATGGCCGACCAGCTTCGCGACGACCCGACGATCACCGTCGTCGGCGGGGGGTTCGGTGGCCTCGCGGCCGCCGCGTACCTCGCCGACGCCGGGGGCGAGGTGGAGCTGCTCGAACGCCACGACCGCGTCGGCGGCCACGCCGGCGTGATCGAACGCGACGGCTTCCGGTTCGACTCGGGACCGTCGTGGTACCTGATGCCGGACGTGTTCGAGCGCTTCTTCGGGCACTTCGACCGAGAGCCCGAAGACTACTACGAGTTGGAGCGGCTCGACCCCCAGTACCGAGTGTTCTGGAAGGACGGGGACCGCGCCACCATCGCGCCGAACCGCGAGAACGTCCACGAGGTGTTCGAGTCCTACGAGCCCGGCGCCGGCGACGCGCTCGCCGAGTACCTCGACCGCGCCGAGCGCAACTACGACCTCGCGATGGACCGGGTGGTGTACGAGGGCCGCGACCGGCTGCGCGACTACGTCGACACCGACCTCCTCCCGCTGGCCCCGCGATACCGCCTGTTCGGGAACATGGACGACTACGTGGGGCGGTACGTCGACCATCCGAAGCTCAAACAGCTGTTAGAGTACACGCTGGTGTTCCTCGGCGGCTCGCCGTACAACACGCCGGCGCTGTACAGCATCATGAGCCACGTCGACCTGAACATGAACGTCTTCTACCCCGAGGGCGGCATCGCCGGGGTGGTCGACGCGCTTGCGACGCTCGCCCGCGAGCGGGGGGTCAGCATAGAGACGGGCGTCGAGGTGCAGTCCATCGACGGCCGGGCCGGGGCGTTCGACCTGACGACCGACGCCGGGACGCGACGGACGGATCTGGTCGTGTCCAACGCCAACCCGGCGTACGTCGAGCGGGAGCTGCTCGACCCGAGCGACCGCGACCACGGCCCGAACTACTGGGACGACCGCACCTACGCGCCCTCGGCGTACATGCTGTACCTCGGCGTCGAGGGCGACGTGGAGCCGCTCGCGCACCACTCGCTCGTCTTGCCGACCGACTGGTCCGACCACTTCGAGGCCATCTTCGAGGAGCCGCGCTGGCCGGACGACCCCGCCTACTACCTCTCCGTCGCCTCCGAGACGGACGAGACGGTCGCGCCCGACGGCCACCACGCCGTCGTCGCGCTGGTCCCCATCGCGCCCGGCTTAGAGGACGGGCCGGCGGTGCGCGAGCGCTACCGCGAGAAGGTGTTGGCCGACCTCGCCGAACACGCCGGCGTCGACCTCCGCGACCGGATCGTCTCCGAGACGACCGCCTGCGTCAGCGACTTCGCCGACCGCTACGGCGACCCGCAGGGGACAGCGCTGGGGCTCGCACACACGCTCTTCCAGACGGGGCCGCTCCGCCCCGGCCACCGCGCGGGCCTCGACGGGCTCTACTACGTCGGCTCGTTCACGGGGCCGGGAATCGGGATGCCGATGTGTCTCATCAGCGGCGAGCACGCGGCGACCGCCCTCGGAGAGGACTACCCCGAAGCCCTCGGCGGCGACGGGCTGACGCTCGACGCGACACACCCGACCGGGTCGGACCCGGCCGGCTCGGCGACGCCGCCCCGGTCGCGGTGAGGGCTGGCGAACGACCCCGCGCCGGGCGAATCACGCCGTCGGTTCCGAATCGTACCCGACAGCCGCCGCGTCGGCGAGCGCGCGCTCGGCGGCCGCGTCGATGTCGAACGGCTCGTCCGCGACCACCTCGCCGTCGCGGATCACCGGCTCCATGAGCGACTCGGCGCCGTCGGGGCCCGCACGGTCCGCCAGTCCGACCGCGTGCGCGCCGTCCGCGGTGCGGTAGACGGCCTTCGTGCCGGAGAGTTTGCCGCGCTTCGCGGCCGGCTCCCCGTCGACTTCGACCACGTCGAGCGCGAAGTCGACCGGCTCGGCGTTGGAGACGTACCCGCCGACGCCGAACCCGTCGACGACGTCGCGCAGCTCACGGAGGTCGGCGGGGCCGAGACCGCCGGAGACGTACACGTCGACGTCCTCGTGACCCCGAACGTCCAACTCCCAGCGCACCTCCCGAATGATGTGTCTGAAGTCGCCGCGCCGCGAGCCCGTGGTGTCGAGCCGGACGCCGTCGAGCCGGTCGCCGAGCGCCTCGACCGCGCGCAACACCTCGTCGACCTCGTCCGAGTACGTGTCACAGAGGGCGATCCGGGGCACCGACTCGTCGGCGGCCGCGTCGAAGGCGCGCCACGCCGCCTCCTGTTCGCCCCGACCGAAGCAGATGGCGAGGGCGTGCGGCATCGTCCCCGACGCCTCCCGACCGAGCGTCTCGCCGGCGGCGACGTGCGAGAACCCGTCGAAGCCGGCGACGAGCGCCGAGCGCTCGACCATCGCGGTCATCGACGGGTGGACGTGGCGCGCCCCGAACGAGAGCAGTTGGGTGTCCGGCGCGGTGACGCGGCAGTCCAGCCCGGCGGTCGCGACGCCGGACGCGTGCGAGAGGAACCCGAGCAGCGCGGTCTCTAAGCGCGCGAACGCGAGGTACCGACCTTCGATCCGCATCACCGGGCCGCCGTCGAACAGGCGGCCCTCCGGGATCGCGTCGACGTCGACGTCGCGGCCCTCCAAGAGCGCGACCGCGTCGCTGAGCCCGGCGAACAGTTCGAAGTCGCCGTCGGGGAACTGGTCTGCGGTCACCTCGGCGACGACGCGGGGGTTCCGCCCCGCGTGTTCGAGGGCGGCCGCGGTCCGCTCGAAGTACGCGTCGGTCGCCCGACCCTCCCGGATCGCGGCCGCGTCGACGATGTCGAACTCCGTCATACCCGACAGTTCGACCGCGTAGGGAGAAAAGCCATCCGAGTCTTCCGAGTGGGACAGGAGAGAGCAGAGGGCGGTCGAAAACGGGCGACGACGCCGATCGGTCAGGGCCGGACGCGGCGCGCGCCCAGCGCCACCACCGCGAGGAGGGCGACGAGCGCGGCCGTGACGCCGAACCCAGGCGTGCCGTCGCCGGTGCCGGCGTCGGGGCCGGCGTCGTCGCCGCCGTCGTCGCCGGACTCGATGTCGGGGTCGTCGGCGTCTGCCCCGTCCGCGTCGGCGCCGTCGGCGTCTGCCCCGTCCGCGTCGGCGTCGGAGGTCGTGGGGACGGCGAGGTCGGCGTTCGGCCGGAGGTCGAGGACGCCGTCGGGGGCGGGGGCGTGCGTGATCGTCACGCGAGTCCCGGTGCGCTCGACGGCGTAGGCCCCGCGGAAGTCGCCGTCGGGGACCTCGTACACCTCGCCGGCGGTGAACTCGTCGCCGCCGTGGGCGGTGAGCATCCGCAGGTACGCCTCGCGGAACTCGGTCGCGTCCGCGGTCGTCTGCCACTCCGTCGCCCAGACGTAGCCGTCGCGGTCCCCGTTTCGGTACGGGTACAGCTCGTCGTCGGCCCAGCCGGCGGTCGCGGGGTGCGCGTAGTTGTAGGTGAACCGCGTCTCAAGGCGTTCGTCGGTCTGGGTGTGGACCTGCACGTTTTCTCGGACGCTCGCGGAGGGGTCGAAGATCGAGTAGCCGTACTCGTAGCTCTGGTACCAGAACATCACGAACATCGACGCCTCGCCGGCGGTGTCGGCGCCCTCGACGCCCTGGTCGGGGTAGGTCTCCCAGCCGCCGGTCGCGGTGTCCTCGAACTCGATGTCGCGGGTCTCGTAGTCGGGGTCGCGGTGGATCACCTCGGCGGTCGACTCCGGCGGGTCGTTCATCGTCTCGTTGACCGCGCGCCACCCGTCGGCCGCGACGAGTTCGCGGACGTAGAGCGCGCCGTCGCCGTACGGCTGGAGGATGGTCTGGAGGATGCCGAAGTTGTAGTCGGCCCCCGAACCGCCCCCGCCGCCGGACGCTGGCGGGTCGGGACAGGTCCAGTTGTCCGCACAGCGGGCGGTGTAGCGCTCCTCGACGTGTACCGCCTCGCCCTCGACGATCCCGTTTATCGCGAGGTCGCCGTCCTGCGTCTCGCCGGCGTAGCGGGGCCGCGAGAGGTCGTGGTACTGGTCTTGCATCGCGTGGATCAGTTCGTGTGCCAGCGTGGCAGGGGCGATCTGGGGGTCCTCGTCCGCCGGGATGACGAGCACGATCCGGTCTTGGGCCGGCGAGTAGAACCCGGAGACCGCGCTGCCGTAGACCCCGCCGATGGCGTCGGAGGTGTTCTCCGCCTCGCCGACGACGAACAGCGCCTTCCACACCTGGTCGTTCCAGCGCTGGAACTCGGGGTCCGAGCCGCCGAACCCGCCGGCGGCGGAGTCGTTCATGAAGTCGGACCGCGTCACCGTCTCGACCGGCACGTCGCGGCGGAAGGGGCGCTCGCGGATGTGCTCGACCTGCGCCATCGTCAGGTCCGTCAGCGCCGCGAGTTCGGCCTGCGTCAGCCCGTCAGCCTGGTCGAACGCGACCGCGTCCTCGTAGTGGGTCCCGTTCCAGCAGCCGACGAGTTCGGGGCCGGCGCCGGCGTCGCACTCGGCGGGGGTCGCGCTGGTCGGCGCCCCGGCGTGAATCGCGGCCGACCCGGTGGGGCTGGCTGGCGCGGTCTCGACGGCGGCGCCGGCGCCGGCGCCGACCGCGAGAAGCAGTACGGCGGCGACGACCGAAAGGGCGAGGACCCGTCGCATAGCTCCGATTACGGTCGACTCGGTAAGTAGTTTGTCGGTAGGGGAAGGCGGCCACCCGTCGAGTAGGGGTGTCGAGGGCCACCCGTCGAGTAGGGGTGTCGACGGGCGCCTGCGCGTCGATGGCGACGCCGACGGAGCGCGACGGGTATTTATAAGCGCACGGCTGGGGCGGCGGGCGATATATAAATGGCCGACCTGACCGCGTGGCGACCTCACCTCGGAGCGGCCGCCGTCCGCCGACGCGGCGACGGGAGTTTTTGCGTCTCGCGGTCCTATCGGCGCCCATGCCGTACGATCCGACCGAGACCGCGGTTATCGTCGTCGACATGCAGAACGGCTTCTGTCACCCCGACGGGAGCCTCTACGCCGAGCCGAGCGCGGCGGCAGTCGAGCCGGTCACGACGCTCGTCGACCGGGCCCGCGAGGCCGGCGCGAGCGTCGTCTACACCCGAGACGTCCACCCGCCGGAGCAGTTCGACGACGCCCACTACTACGACGAGTTCGAGCGGTGGGGCGAACACGTCGTCGAGGGGTCGTGGGACGCCGAACTCGTCGCCGACCTCGACGTGCGCGAGGCGGACCACGTCGTCGAGAAACACACGTACGACGCCTTTTATCAGACCGACCTGGAAGGGTACCTCGACGCACACGGCGTCGCCGACCTGCTCATCTGCGGGACGCTCGCGAACGTCTGCGTGCTCCATACGGCCGGCAGCGCGGGGCTCCGCGACTACCGGCCCGTCGTCGTCGAGGACGCGCTCGGCTACATCACCGAGGACCACCGGGAGTACGCCGTCGACCACGCCGACTGGCTGTTCGGGGAGACGACGACCCGCGACGCCGTCGCGTTCGACTCGTAGGAGGGGGGACCGGGGGCCGACCGCGACGCTCGGCCGGTTATCAGCCGCGTGAATCGGCGTGTAAGCCTTTTTAGCCGCGACGGGGTCGGAACGCGTATGGAACTCTCTCGGCGCGGCATCTTAGGCGGGGTCGGGGCCGCGGTGGCGGTCGGTGTCGTCGGCTTCGCCGGCGCCGCCTCGGTGACGGACGACGACGCGGCGGCCGGCGAGACCGGCCCCGACAACCCGGTGAGCGGCGACGCGAGCGTCGGCGCGGGCGACGACGGCGAACAGGGCGGCTCGGTCCCGGTCGACCCCGACGCCCCGTTCGAGGCTCGGCTGCTCCGCGACGGCGACGACGACCGGCGGCTCTTCGACGCCGGCGATCTGGCCCGCGTTCAGGGCGTGATCACGGAAGACGACGAACACCTCGTGTACGTCTCGCTCGGCGAGGCGGGCGTCGAGGGGCTCCGGACGGGGTTGGAGGACGCGGGCGCGACCGACGAGCCGGAGCGGTTCGTGGTGTCGATGACGCTCGACGGCACCGAGGTCAGGCGGGTCGAACTGGACGAGGCGACCGTGTCGGCGCTGACCGACGAGGAGTGGGGCGGGGTCGTGACGCTCCCGTTCGGCGAGCAGACGGTCGCGCAGTCGGTGTACGACTCGCTGGCCGACGAGTGACCGTATTTAACCCATAGCCGTCGCGGTTAACCCATAGCCGGCGCGCTTGGTTCCGAACGGGCGTGTTGGGGCCTCCGAGGACAGCGGTTATGACGGCGGCGCCCGTAGGGGTTATATGAGCGACGCCGAGGGCGCATCCGCCGGCGATGTCGGCGGGCGGCCCTGTCCACTGTGCGAGACGCCGATGTATCACCGCCATTGTAAATACGTGTGCCCCGAACACGGCGTCGTGTACGACTGCAGTGACACGTTTTACTGATGGTCGTGAGCCCGCCGGTTGGATACCAAACTATGTTGTGCGAACTGTTATGTTCTTGGGGTTCGACTCGTATGTTATGATCGGCGACCCGCTCTCGATCCTCCCTACCGACTGCCAGAGGCCAGCATGGTAGAGAAGACGCAGGTTGCCAGAGGAAAGCGGATCCAGCGCCAGACGGGGAAGACCTTCCACGTTGCGACCCGACTGCTCCCGGAGCGGATCCGGCACCCGACCTACGTGCTGTACGGGTTCTTCCGGATCGCGGACGAGGTCGTCGACGCCGAAGACACCGCGCCGCCGGACGAGCAGCGCGCGGAACTCGACCGGCTTCGCCGAGCCGCGCTCGGCGAGACGACGACCGACGACCCGGTGTTGGAGGCGTTCGCCGCGGTCTGCGAGGAACACGGCATCCCCGACGAGGACGTGAACGCGTTCGTCGACGCGATGGCGTCCGACATCGACACCGACCGGTACGAGACGTACGACGAGTTAGAGACGTACATGGACGGCTCCGCGGCCGCCGTCGGTCGGATGATGACGGCGATCATGGAACTCGACGACGAGGCCGAGGCGAAGGCGCTCCCGCACGCGACGAAACTCGGCGAGGCGTTCCAGATGACGAACTTCATCCGGGACGTCCGCGAGGACGTGGTCGAGCGCGGTCGGGTGTACCTCCCGCTTGAGACGCTCCGGCGGCACGGCGTGAGCGAGCGCCAGATCCTGGATCTGGAGTTCGACGACGACGTGGCGGCCGCGATACGCGAGGAGCTGAACCGGACCGAGCGACTGTACGAGGAGGGCGTCGCCGGGATCAAATACCTCCCGGAGGACTGCCAACTCGCCGTGTTGCTCTCGGCGGTGCTGTACGCGGACCACCACCGGCTGGTCCGAAATCTGGGGTTCGACACGGTGTCGACGACGCCGGAGCTCTCCTTCCTCCGGAAGATGTCGCTGCTCGTCCGGACCCGCTGGAAGTGGCAGTGGAACCGGGACCCGGAAGCCGTGTTCCACGAGATGTGCGGCGACTTCGGGGGAACCCACGACCCGCGCGAACACGGGCCACACGGACCGGGAGCCGCCCAGTCGGACTGAGAGCCGTGAACAGGTCTCGGTTCGTCGGCCTCGCGTTCGCCGCGTTCGGGCTGGTCTTCCTGTCGTTCATCGTTCGCGGCACGACGCGACTCGTCGCCCCGTACGAGGTCGCCGTGCTGCTCTCGGCGCCGATCCTCTTCGTCGCCGCCGCGCTGTTGGTCGGGTTGGTGGCGCTCGCGGCGCTCGACGTGACGGGGATTCGCCCGATGGAGTAGTCGCTCTCGGGCGGCCGGAGCGACCGAGTGAGAGTCGGAACGCCCTTTTGACCGCGGCTCTCAGTGGCCGCATGGACGTACGAACCGTCGCCGACCTCTCCCCGGCCGAGCGCCGCGCGTTCTTCGACCGCGACGCCGGCGTGGGAGCGGTCCGCGACGACGTGAGCGATATCGTCGGCCGGGTGCGCGAAGAGGGAGACGTGGCGCTGCGAGAGTTCTCCGAGGAGTTCGACGGCGTCACGGTCGGCAACATCGACATCACGGACGACGCGGAGCGCGCACACGCCGAACTCGACGACGCGGACGACCCGGTGTTCGACGCGATCTGCGAGGCGGCCGCGAACATCCGAGCCTTCCACGAGCGGCAGCGCCCCGACGACTGGCGAGAGACGTTCGGCGACCGCGAACTCGGGCGCCGGTTCCGCCCGCTCGACCGGGCCGGGGCGTACGTGCCCGGCGGCTCGGCGGCGTACCCCTCCAGCGCGCTGATGGGCGTGATCCCCGCGACCGTGGCGGGCGTCGGCCACGTCTCGGTCGCGACTCCGCCGGCCGAGGACCTGAACCCGGTCACGCTCGCGGCGATCCACGAGGCCGGCGCCGACGCCGTGTATCAGGTCGGGGGCGCACAGGCGATCGCCGCGCTCGCGTACGGCACGGAGACCGTGACGAACGCCCAGAAGGTGGTCGGCCCCGGCAACAAGTGGGTCACCGCCGCGAAGGCGGTCGTGCAGGGCGACGTGGAGATCGACTTCCTCGCCGGCCCGAGCGAAGTGCTCGTCCTCGCCGACGAGACGGCGGACCCCGACCTCGTCGCGGCCGACCTCGTCGCGCAGGCGGAACACGACCCGAACGCCTCCGTGGTCGCCGTCACGGACGACGAGAACCTTGCCGACGCAGTTTCGGAGGCCGTCGAGGCGCAGGCCGCCGGACGCGAGCGCGAGGAGACGATCCGGGCCGCCCTCGACAACGACGCCTCGGGGGTCCTCAACGCCAGATCGATGCCGGAGGCCGTGCTGTTCGCCGAGGAGTACGCGGCCGAACACCTCTCTATCGTCGCCGCCGACGACGAGGCCCTCTTGAGTCGGATCACGAACGCCGGCTCGGTGTTCCTCGGCCCGTACTCGCCGGTCGCCGCCGGCGACTACGCGACCGGGACGAACCACGTGTTGCCGACCAACGGCGGCGCGAAACGCTACGGCGGGCTCTCCGTCGACACCTTCCTCCGGTCGTCGACGGTCCAGCGGCTCGACCGCGACGCGCTCGACGACCTCTCGGAGACCGTCACGACCCTCGCCGAGGCCGAGGGGTTAGAGGCCCACGCCGAGAGCGTCAGGCGGCGGTTCGAGTAGCTGCTCGTCTCCCCGTCCGGCCTCAGTAGGAGGTACGTATTTTATTGAGACAACATATTGTTCCGATAACAGCAATACCGATACACCGCGGTCTGGACGGGTACCAACCGCCGTATTGGGCTCATAGCAGCCTTCTTGCTCACAACCGCGCCTGTTTGGGCCGTAATGGTGGACAACACCGACGGACGGCAGGAATCGAACTCGCGACGGAAGTTCCTCATCGCCGGCGGCGCGGCCGCCCTCACCGGACTTGCCGGCTGTTCCGGCGGGTCGAACTCGGGGGGCGACGGGTCGGACGGCTCCGACGGGGGCGACGGGTCGGATGGCTCTGACGGGGGCGACGGCACCGGTTCGAGCGCCAGCGGGAGCGACGGCAGCAGCGGCGAGTCCGGCGACCCGATGTTAGCCGAGAACAGCGAGTTCGACCCCGCGGAGCCGACGTGGGAGGGGAACAACTACCTGTCGTCGGCGCTGGTCGACGCGGGCTACCAGCGCGGGTCGACGACCGACCTGGAGAATATGCGGAACCGGGAGGTCGAAGAGGTCCCCCACGGTCAGCCGGTCCAAGAGACCCCCAGCGACGAGAGCGAACTGTTGGATCCCGACACGCTGGTGTTCACGGAGAGCCCGAGCGAGGACGTCCAAGGGCGGTTCGAAGAGGACTTCGAGGTGGTATTCGACCGGATCGAAGAGGAGACCGGGAAGCCGGTCGAGTTCAGTAAGGTCGACAGCTACGCGGCGTCCGTCGAGGCGATGCGCTCGGAGCGCGCCCACATCGCGAACTTCTCGACCGGGACGACCGCGTTCGCGGTCAACCTCGGCGGCGCGGTGCCGTTCGCGGTCGGGCTTACCCCCGAAGAAGAGTTCGGCTACCGGCTGTTCGCGACCACCCGCGCCGACGCGGACGACATCCAGAGCGTCGACGACTTCGCCCGCGGCGACGTGAAGGTCGGCCACTCGGAGCCCGCCTCGAACTCCGGGCACCAGGCCCCCTCGGCGCTCTTCGACCAGTACTTCGACGTGACGGCCGAAGAGGACTACAAGGTCAACTTCTCGGGCGGCCACGGCAACACCACTCGCGGCATCGCGGCCGGCGACTACGACGCCGGACCGATCTGTTCGACGTGTATGGTCGACACCGTCGAGGCCCAGAGCGACCTCAGTTTCGACGACTTCAAAGTGGTGTGGGCGTCGGCGCCGTTCCCGAGCGGCCCCGTCGCCTACCGCTACAACCTCAAGCCGGAGATTCAGGAGGGAATCGAGCGGGCGTACCTCGAATCCGACTTCTCGGGGACGGCCTACGAGAAGCGGACGGGGTACAACAAGTTCGTCCCGATCGACTACAAGACGGTCTGGAAGGACATCATGATCATCCAGCGGTACAACGGCGTCGAGTACGAACGGAGCGCGCTCGGATCGTAGATGCTTCGAGCCACCGACCTCCGGAAGACGTACTCGACCGGCGACGAGGCGCTCCAGGGCGTCACGATGTCGGTCGAGGGCAGCGAGACCGTCGCGATGATCGGGCCGAGCGGAGCCGGGAAGTCGACGTTCATCCGGTGTGTCAACCGGCTAACCGAGCCGAGCGGCGGTCAGGTCCACCTCGACGACACGGAGTTGACCGGGCTCGGTGACGACGCGCTGCGGTCGGCCCGTCGCGACATCGGCATGATCTTCCAGGAGTACAACCTGGTCGAGCGGCTGACCGTGATGGAGAACGTTCTCACGGGGCGGCTGGGGTACGTCTCCGCGTGGCAGGCGTTCCGGCGGTCGTTTCCCCCCGATGACGTCGAGCGGGCGTACCGCATCCTCGGCCGGGTCGGGTTAGGCGACATGGAGAACAAACGCGTCGACGAACTCTCCGGCGGCCAGCGCCAGCGCGTCGGCATCGCGCGGGCGGTGATACAGCAGCCGAAGATCCTGCTGGTCGACGAGCCGACGTCGAGTCTGGACCCAGAGACCTCGGACACGGTGATGCGGCTGTTGACCGACATCGCCGCCGAGCGGGAAGTGCCGGTGTTGATCAACATCCACGAGGTCGACCTCGCGATGGAGCACGCCGACCGGATCGTCGGGCTCCACGACGGCGAACTCGTGTTCGAGGGGTCGCCCTCCGAACTCGACCAGCAGGGGCTAGACCAGGTGTATCGGGGCGCAGCGATCCCCGAAAACGCCGACAAACAGGAATCGAAGCCGGACGCGGGCGGAGACGCGCTGTCGGACGTGGACCGCCCGCTCGCGGGGGAGACCTGAATGGCCGCCGGCAACCGTACCTGGGAGCGGCCGACCGTCTTCCCGAATCGGAGCGTGAAGTGGGCGGTGTACGCCGGCGTCGTGGGATTCTTCCTCTGGTCGGGCGTCGGGGTCGGCGCCGACCCCGCACGGATCGCTCAGGGGCTCGGTAGCGCCGGGTCGCTCGTCGGCGACTTCCTCCCGCCCTCGGCGACCCCGCGACAGGCCCAGCGGATTCTCGACAAGATGCTCGAAAGCGTCGCGATGGCGATGGTGTCGACGCTCACCGGAATCGTGCTCAGCGTCCCGATCGCGTTCATGGCCGCGGAGAACCTCTCGCCGAAGCCGCTGTACGCGATCAACAGGGGGTTCATCTCCGTCTCTCGCGCGTTCAACGCGATCATCGTCGGTATCATCGCGGTCAAGGCCATCGGGTTCGGACCGCTCGCGGGCATCCTCACGATCACGTTCAAGACGGTCGGCTTCTTCTCGAAGCTCTTGGCCGAGGATCTGGAGGACATCGACATGGGGTCGGTCGACGCGGTGCGGGCCGCGGGCGCCTCACCGATCCAGACGCTCCTGTACGGGGTGGTACCGCAGATAATCCCGCGGTTCGCCGGGCTGTCGGTGTACCGGTGGGACATCAACATCCGCACCTCGACTATCATCGGCATCGTCGGGGCCGGCGGGATCGGATCCGTGCTCCTGACCGCGTTCAACCGGTACGATTACCAGTACGTCACGGCCATCCTGCTCGCGATCATCGCCGTCGTCCTCGTGGCAGAGGGAGTCAGCGCGGTCGTCAGACGGAGGTACAACTGATGGCGACCGAACAACGGAGCTGGCGGCGGTTCGGCCCGCGGCGGCGTATCGCCCGGTTCGTCCTCCTGTTGACCGCCGCCGTCACCGTGATCGCCTCGTGGCGGTTCATGGATACCGGCGTCGCCAGACCGGAGACGATCCCGCGGGAGGTGACCGACCTCTTGACGCGGATGTACCCGCCGGATGTGGCGTACACCACGCAGATCGTCCAGCCGCTGATCGAGACGGTCCAGATTGCCGCGCTCGGGACGCTCGGCGCCTTCGTGCTCGCGATCCCGGTGGCGTTGCTCGCGGCCGAGAACACCACGCCGAACGGCGTGACCTTCTGGCTCGGGAAGCTCATCGTGACGGTAAGCCGGTCGGTCAACACCATCATCTGGGCCCTGTTCTTCGTCGTGCTGTTCGGATCGGGTCCGCTGGCCGGCGCCGTGGCCATCGTGTTTCGGTCGGTCGGCTTCCTCGGGAAGCTGCTCGGCGAGGAGATCGAAGAGATCGACTTCGGTCAGGTCGAGGCGGTCCGCGCGTCCGGCGCGTCACAGGCGCAAGTGCTGCTCTACGGCATCCTCCCGCAGGTCAAGCCCGCGCTGGTCGGGCTGTCGATCTACCGCTGGGACATCAACATCCGCGACTCGACGGTGCTCGGCTTCGTGGGTGCCGGCGGCATCGGCGTGGAGCTGTTCCGCGCGGTCAACGCCTTCGCGTGGCAGTCGGTCGCGATGGTGTTGATCGTCATCCTCGGGGTGGTGGTCGTCACCGAGAGCCTGTCGGCGTACACGCGGGGGTTGGTTCGATGAGTTCGTTCAGACCCGACGCGTACGACGTGGTGCTGTTCGACATGGACGGCGTCGTGTTGGAAAGCCCCGGCATCGACCCCGCGATCCGCTCGCGAGCCTTGGACGACGTGCTCGACGACCGTGGTCTGGCCGTACCGTCGGCACTCCGCGAGCGGCTGGAACGTGACACGTACGACGAAGCGTTCCGCGCGGCCTGCGAGGAGATCGCCGTCGACCCTAGGCCCCTCTTCCGGGCGCGCGAGGAGCGGAGCGCGGAACGCGCAATCGAGCGGTTGGCGGCCGGGGCGCGGCGCCTCCACCGGGACGTCGAGGCCCTCGACGCGCTGTCCGATCGCGCGACGCTCGGGCTGGTGAGCAACAACTACCACCCCACCGTCGAGTTCGTCGTCGACCACTTCCGGCTCGACACGTTCGCGTTCGTCCGCGGTCGCGACCCCGGCCCCGACGGATTCCGGCGGCGCAAGCCGAACCCGCACTACCTCGATGAGGCCCTCGACGCGCTCGACGCGACCGACGGGATCTACGTCGGGGACCGCGCGACCGACGTGCTCGCGGCCGAGCGCGCCGGGATCGACAGCGCGTTCCTGCGGCGCGACCACAACGCCGACCGAGACCTCAGCGTGGAGCCGACCGTCGAGATCGGGAGTCTCCGGGACCTCTTGGACATCCCCGACGCCTCGCCCTCCGACGCGCCTGCAACTCGATCAGACCCCGCCGGCTCGTCGGACTCGCAGACCGACCGAGGTCGCTCGTCGGGTTCGGCCGAATAGGGCGGGGGCGGCGGCGCTCACCTGCCCGCTCACGCGGCTCCGGTCCCTCGCTCGTCCCACGCACCGCCAGAAACGGTTATCTCCCGCCGTGGCGTCGGTACTGGAATGATACCGTCGCTTTCCGCGTTGTTCGAGGGGTTCTCGGCGGTCGAGGCGACGGTC
>Ga0209917_1000021_pt1 | contig 62591 bp, 53 predicted proteins | sample SalPon2_C_H2O_MG_FD_185710 | JGI IMG/M metagenome (GOLD analysis project Ga0209917, IMG submission 185710) | Salt pond water microbial communities from South San Francisco under conditions of wetland restoration - Salt Pond MetaG R2_C_H2O_MG... | ecosystem: Environmental > Aquatic > Non-marine... | reverse complement strand
ATCGGTCGTGTCGCTTCTATCCACCAGAAATTTATACATTACTGGAATCCGATTGTTTTTGACGATACTGCCGGCACCACGTCGCTCCCGGTTGGCTCTCGGTTCGTCGCTCGAACCTGTCGTCGAGCGTGCGGCCGTCCAGTTCGCAGTCACTCGCTGCGCTCCGACTCCCGTGTCCCAGTTGCGACGGCGAGACGGTTCGAACAGAGGTATTACAGTAGTACGAGTGTAATGATTGCGTACCGACGAACTCAGGACATCGAGTTTTCGAGTTCGAACTCGTTCGCGACGCCGAGGAGGATCTTCGGAATCTCCGTCTCGAACCGGTCTTCGGTCATCCGGTTCGCGGGACTGGCGACGCTGAACGCTCCGGCGACGCGCCCATCGGGTCCGTTGACGGGGACGCCCGCCGCCCGTACGCCTTCCAGCTGCTCTTCGTCGTTGAACGCGACGCCCCGCTCCGCGACGGCGTCTAACTCCGACAGCAACGCCTCGCGGTCGGTGATGGTGTTCTCGGTGCTCGCCGGGAGCCCCCACTCGTCGACGATCTCGTTGACGCGCTCGCGGGGGAGCCGCGAGAGGATCGCCTTCCCCGCCGCGGTCTGGTGAAGGTGGAACCGCTTGCCGACGGTGGAGTACGTCCAGACGGCGTGTTTCCCGGAGTAGGTGTGCATGTAGACGCCCCGGCCGTTCTCCTCGACGACGAAGACGGCGCGGCACTCCGTCTCCTGCGCGAGTTGTTCGGTGTACGAGTCGGCGATCCGGTAGGCGTTTCGCCTGTTGCGAACGTAGTCGGCCAGTCCCAGGAACTGGAGGCTCAGGTGGTAGATATCCCCAGATTTGACCACGTAGTCGGCGCTGACGAGGGTTGCGAGGTGCGTGTGAACGGTGCTCGGCGAGAGATCGAGCGCGTCTGCGAGCTCCGTCACCCGAGCCCCGTCCAACTCGCGGAGCGTCTCCACGATCTCGAGTGAGGTCAGCGTGGCCTGTACCTGCCGACCGCCGTCGTTCGCGTTCATACCTACTCGTTCTCAGCGGAGCATATAAAGTTCGGGTTGGCCGAATTTGTTGATTTTCTCACTGTGTCGAGGGTGAATCGAACTCCGTGATAGCGTTCCACACGCCGGTATCGATATAAAATTCGTCTCTGCACAATCGAATTTGTCGAGGCGCGCACACAGTCCGCCCCGGACGGCTGCCGAAACCCACGCGACCGCGTCGATACCCGTGCGATCTGGCTATGGCTCGCCCGATCAGTGTGTGAATGACACAGAATCACCGCTGTCCTCGACACGAGATCGCACTTACGCTACGGTTCGTGCGTCCCGAATATGTATGGAATATTCATGTTGGATTCGGGCGTCGCGACCGCTCCGCGATTCAGATCCCGAGCATCTCGCGCGTCTCCGCGGGCGACGCGACGGGCCGTTCGAGTTCGTCGGCGATGCGCGCGGTCCGGCGGACCAGCTGTGCGTTGCTCTCGGCGAGCTCGCCCTTCCGGTAGTAGACGTTGTCCTCCATCCCGACGCGGACGTGGCCCCCCATCGTGATGGCCGCCGTCGTCATCGGGAGCTGGTGTTTGCCCACCGCGAGACACTGCCACTCGACGGGCTCGGGCAGGTTGTCGACGAAGGCCTTCAGGTTCTCGGGACCGGGGGGCATGCCGTTCTGCATCCCGAAGATGACCGTCGCCCAGTAGGGCTCCGCGAGGAGTCCCTCCTCGATGAGGTGTTCCGCCTCCGGGATGTGGCCCGGATTGAACAGTTCGAGTTCGGGTTTCACGCCGGCGTCTAACATTCGTTCGGCGTACTCCTCGTTCTGTTCGCGCGTGTTCTCGGCGGTCCGCGTCTGACCGAAGTTGATCGGGCCGAGGTCGACGGTCGCCATCTCCGGCCGCGGGTCCGTCTCCAGCACCGGCGCGATGCGCTCTTCGCGCGGGTAGATGCCGCCGCCGCCCGTGGTGAAGTTGACGATGATGTCGTCACAACGGTCGTCTATCTCGTCTCTGAGTTCCTGATACCTCGCCACCGACTTCGTCTTGTCACCGTTCTCGTCACGGGCGTGGAGGTGGACGATAGACGCCCCCGCCTCCTCACAGGCGGCGACGTCTCGTGCCACTTCGGCTGGCTGTGTCGGGAGGTTCGGGTTCGCCTCCTTCCCCTGGTGTCCGCCGGTCGTCGCGACGGAGATGATGAGCTTTCGGTCGAAGTAATCTTCGTAGCCACTGTATGGCATACTCCAACCGACCCATCTCATCGTGTTAATTCTTCCGGGGGCGTGGCTGAGGCGGTCGGTTCGGTCGTGGACGAGACAGTCGGATCGCGGTTCTGACGGCTCTGTACGGCCGAAAACGGACCTGTAGCGATTCCATTCGATACGCGACCGGAGGCTGCGAGGGAGAGACTGGAGGCTACGCCTACGCACCGTGGAGACCGTGTGCCCGGAGCCGCAGGGAGGCGCGTGAGGTGCGCGATACCGCTCGGTCCGGCGAGAAACCCTAATGTTTATTAATACTGTTCGGAATGTGAGCGTATGCAGCAAGATAGCACAGCCCTGGTTACCGGCGGCGGTCGCGGCATCGGGCAGGCCATCTGCGTCGAACTGGCGCGACGCGGCGCCGACGTCGTCATCGCCGACCTCAACGCCGACGAGATGCAGGAGACTGTCGACCTCGTCGAAGCCGAGAACGGGAACGCTCGCGCGTTCGAGACGGACGTGACCGATCTCGACTCCGTCGAATCGACGGTCGAGACCGCACTCGAGGAGTTCGACAGCGTGGACTGGCTCGTCAACAACGCCGGCATCGCGGGGCCGACCGCGCCCTGCGAGGCCATCGACTCGGACGAGTGGGACGCCACGCTCGACGTGAACCTCCGCGGCGCGTTCTACACCTGCCGGACGCTGCTCCCTTCGATGAAAGCGCAGTCGTACGGCCGCATCGTCAACATCGCCTCGGTGACGGGGAAGCGACCGCTCACGCAGCGGACCCCGTACGCGGCCGCGAAGATGGGACTCATCGGGTTCACGCGAACGCTCGCGGCCGAGGTCGGCGACCACGACATCAACGTCAACGCCATCTGTCCGGGGTCGGTCGACGGCCCCCGCATCCAGCGCGTCTTCGAGGAGAAAGCGGAGGCGACCGGCCGGTCTTACGAGGCGGTCCGGTCGGACGCCGAAAACCAGAGCCCCCGGCACGAACTGGTCGACAGAGAGGACGTGGCGAACACGGTCGCGTTCCTCTGTTCGTCCGACGCAGACCGGATGACCGGCCAGGACCTCAACGTCTCCGCGGGCAAGGTGATGTACTGACCGCTCCACACTCCGACACACGGTGACCGACGCGACTCGACGCGCGAGCGTCCGAGGGCAGAGCCCGTCCGACGAGAGCGACGACCATCGAGGCGTATCGTATGATCGATCATAAACTATATACAATAGCACTGTCCACTCCATATTGACGCAAACATGGCACAAGATAGCACCAACCAGACAAGGCGCCGGTTTATGAAGAAAACCACCGTCGGTGGGTCCGCGCTCGCATTGGGCGGGCTGGCGGGCTGTACAGGAAACTCGGGCGACGGGTCGGACGGGTCGGGCGGGTCGTCGTCGGACGGCTCGGGCGGATCAGGCGGGTCCGGCGGCTCGATGACATCGATGGGCTCGATCGCTAACCGACAGAACTCCTACTGGCTCAGCTGGGAGAAGGGCTACCTCGAGGCGTGTGAGGCCTTCGGCTACGAGACGAACGTCCAGACGAACAACGGCGAGGTCCAGACTCAGCAACAGCAGTTCGATACGGCGGTCTCGAACAACGCGGACTTCATCGCCGGGCAGACCTACACCAACGCTGCCGCGATCACGCTGGCAGAGACGCTGGTCGAGGGCGGGATCCCCGGTGTCCTCGCGGTCACCATCGCCGACTGGTTCGTCCCGCAGGACGCCGGCGACGAGTACGTGACGTTCTTCACGCCGCACTTCGTCAACCACGCCTACTCGGGCGCGAAGATGCTGTTCGAGGCGATGGGCGGCAGCGGGACCTTCGTCCACATCGAGGGCAACCGTGGCACGGCCCCGAACATCGGCCGGAACAAAGGCGTCGACCTGGCGCTCCAAGAGTATCCGGACATCGAGATGGCGGGACCACGCCAGCCGGGTAACTTCATCCGGTCGGACGCACGGAGCGTGATGAACGACAAGGTGTCGCAGTTCGGTGACGATATCGACGGCTTCTTCGGCCAGAACGACGCCGTCGCGCTGGGCGGACTCACCATCTTGGAGGAGAACGACATCGACGTACCCGTCGTCGGCATCGACGCCAGCGAGCCCGGACTCGCGGCCATCGCCGACGACCGGATGACCGGGACGGTCTCCGGGATGGGCCCGTGGCAGGCCGGCTGGTCGGTCGCGAAGTGTCACGACTTCATCAACGGGCACACGCTCACCGACGCAGAGCGGATGATGTCGTTCAACGCGCCCGTCTGTGTGAAGAACCCGGACGAGTGGACCGACGTCATCGACCTGCTGCCGGTCGTCGACGCCGCCGACTACAACGACGCCATCTTCTCGGGTGAGACCCCGTACGACTGGACGAAGATGTCCGTCGTCGAGGCCGGGGAGGACGCTTGGGACCCCCAGATCGACATGCAGCCGATGGATCTCGCCGACATGGAGGAGGTCCTCGACTGGAAGGAGGCGGACAGGCCAGACGGCTACAGCCTGCCGGACGTCTACACCGACGACGGCGCACAAGAGGAGATCGCCCAGCTGTACCAAGACCAGTTCCAAACGAACCCGCTCCAATAATTGCTAGTACACCCCCATATGGCATCACAGACACACACCAACGCGACGGAAGCGGGTCGGGGCGACCCAACCAGCGAGGGCACCCGCAGCTTCCGCGTCGAGGGTATCTCGAAGTCGTTCCGCCACGTGCAGGCCCTCGACGACGTGTCGCTGGCCGTCGACCACGGCGAGGTCATCGGTCTGGTCGGGGAGAACGGCGCGGGCAAGAGCACCCTGTTGAACATCCTGACCGGCGTGTTGCAGGCCGACGAGGGACGGCTGTTCGTCGACGGCGAGGCGGTCAACTTCACGAACCCGCGTGAAGCGGCGGACTACGGCGTCTCGCTCGTCCACCAGGAACAGGACATCATCACGACCATGCGGGGGTACGAGAACCTCTATCTCGGGCGGGAGATCGAGCGGTTCGGGGTGCTCGAAAAAGAGCAGATGCGCGAGGAGGCGCAGGCGTTCGTCGACGACTTGGGTATCAACATCGACGTGAACGAGCGCGTTCGCGACTACACGTTCAACGAGCGCCAGATGCTCGAGATCGCGAAGGCGTTTCACGTCTCACAGAAGTCCGAGAATCCCGTCATCCTCCTCGACGAGCCGACGGCCGCCCTCGAAGAGAGCGGCCGCCAGATCCTCTTCGACCTCGTGAACGACCTGCGGGACCGGGCGACGTTCGTCTTCGTCTCCCACGAACTCGACGAGGTGTTGCAGATATCCGACCGGATCTACGTTCTCAAGGACGGCGAGCGCGTGGCGGACATGGACACGGTCGACGCCACCACCGACTCGCTACAGAAGGCGATGGTCGGCCGGGAGACCGCCGACGAGTACTACCGGGTCCCGGACCAGCAGCGCGACACCGACCTCGGCGAAACGGCCTTGGCCGTCGACGGTGCGGTCCACGGTGACACGGTCGGACCGGTCTCGTTTTCCGTCCGCGAGGGCGAGATATTCGGGATCGTCGGCGTCGAGGGCTCCGGCAAACAGCAGTTGGGTCGCCTGCTCGCGGGCGATCTCGGCATCACGCAGGGGTCGGTCTCGATCGACGGTACCACCCTGCAGAGCCCGACGGTGTCGGACATGGTCGACGCGGGCGTCGGCTACATTCCGAAAGACCGGAAGTCCGAGGGGCTGTTGCTCTACCAGTCGGTGTTAGTCAACACCTCGCTCGCGATGGTGCGAGACATGAACGGCAACGTGCCCCTGCTCGATCTGGACGCCGAGCGGGAGGCGACCAACGACGCCATCGAGGAGCTGTCCATCAAGACGCCGGGGCCCGACGCGCTGGTCCACGGCCTCAGCGGCGGGAACCAACAGAAGGTCGTCATCGCCCGCTGGCTGGCCCAGGAGACGCCGATACTCGTGATGGACAACGTAACTCGAGGCATCGACGTCGGTGCCAAAGAGGAGGTGTACCGTCTCTGCCGTGAGCTCACCGACCAAGGCGTCTCGATCGTCTTCATCGGCGACGAGCTGCCCGAGGTCATCGGTATGTCCAACCGCATCGCCGTGATGGCGAACGGGGAGTTCGTCGGCGAGCCCATCGACGCTTCGCCGGGGAACAAGCCGACCGAAGAAGACCTAATACAGGAGATGATCTGACAATGAGTACAAGCAGCGTCAGCGAGTGGATCACCGAGCAACGAGAGCAGCGCACGCTCCACGACTGGATACAGGACTTGGGCCCGTTCGTCATGCTGTTCGGGCTGATACTCACGTTCTCGTTCACCACGGACCGCTTCCTGACGGAGGCGAACCTGCTCGACAACGTCGCGAAAAACGCCGTCACGCTCCTGTTGGTCGCGCTCGCGGGGACCTTCCCCATCCTCCAGCAGAGCATCGACCTCTCCGTCGAGTCGATGGTGCTCCTGACGGGCGTCGTGACCGTCGTCCTGATCTCGGAGTTCGGCTTAGGCCTCCTGGCCATCCCGCTCGCCATCGGCGTCGGGATGCTCGCCGGGCTGTTCAACGGCATCATCTTCACGAAACTCAAGGTGCCCTCGTTCCTCGTCACGCTCGGGACGCTCTCGGTGATGGCCGGGGTCGGGAAGATCATCACCGGCGGGTCGACCATCACGTTCCGGAATCCCGCCATCCGGACCATCTCGAACGGCGAGGTCTTCGGGATTCCCAACCTCGTGCTCTGGGGACTGCTCATCTACCTCGGCACCATCGTGCTCGCGTTCCGGACGAAGTTCGGCCGGTACTGCTTCGCGCTGGGCGAGAACGAGCGCGTCGTCGAACTCGCCGGCGCGAAGGTCGACCGCTACAAGATATACCCGTTCGTGCTGTCGGGGCTGCTCTGCGGGACCGCCGGCGTGCTGTTGACGCTGCGGATCTCCTCGGCGTCGCCGAACATCGGGAGCGGGCTCATGCTGCCCAGCATCGCCGCCATCGTCATGGGCGGGACGGCGCTGACCGGCGGCGTCGGCGGCCCGCACCGAACCATCTTGGGCGTGCTCGTCATCGCGGTGCTGAACAACGGGATGAACCTGCTCGGCATCGACTCGTTCGTCCAGGAGATCATCCTGGGACTCGTCGTTGTCGGCGCGGTGGCCCTGTCGATCGACCGCGAGAAGATCGACGTGGTGAAGTAAGGCGACTCGCTCCGGCGCTTTTTTGCCCGCCGTATAACACGAATATTCATAACATATAGCCGCATAGCCAACGCCATGGGACGCACACTAGTCGCGCTAGACGAATCGTCACAGGCCCAGCACGCGCTCGAGTACGCGCTCTCGACCCACGGCGACGACGAGTTCGTCCTCGTCCACGTCATCGATTACAGCGAGTCGATCACGGACCCCAACCGCGGCGGTCGCGGGCAGTTGGAGGGGTGGTACGAGAAGGCGACCAACGACGCCGACGACCTGTTCGACGCGGCCACGGAACGGGCCGACGACCGCGGCGTCAGCGTGACGACGGTCGTCAGAGACGGGAAGCCCGCCGCCGAGATTCTCGACTGCGCCGCCGAACACGACGTCGATCAGATCGTGATGGGGAGTCACGGCCGGACTGGCGTCGCGCGCGTCCTCCTCGGCAGCGTGGCCGAACAGGTCGTTCGGCGCTCTGAGTGTCCGACGACGGTGGTCCACTGACTAGCGCCTGCGAAAGAGCTTAAAAAGGAACGACCGATCAGTCGGCGCTGACGGCGGTGTCGACGTGCCCGCTCGGAACGGTGCCCTCGTCGGTCCAGCCCCGGCGGTCGTAGTACTCGTCGAGCGCCGCCTCGAAGTTCGGCAGCGAGTAGGGGAGCGTGTCGTCGTCGCGGTCGACGCCCCGCTGGTTGTTGAAGTGGCGTTCGAGGTCGACGACCGTCGACCCCACCTCCAGGAGCGCCTCGTAGTCGGCGGAGAACAGCCCTTCGAGCCGTTCGGGGGTCATGAAGCTCCGCGAGAAGCGACAGATGATCCCGCAGTCCTCCAGCGCGCGGGCGTTCTCCTGTTTGATGACCATCTCCGGCTTCCCTTCCAGCCCCGTGGGGTCGTACGCGTCCTCGCCGTCGACGAGGGGGTACTCCCACGCGTACATCGTGGTGAACATGTGGTCTGCTCCCCTCGTCGCCGTCGCGTACGACAGCCCCTGACCGTTCAGGGTGCGGCCGTCGTGGGCGGCGAAGTCGAGCCCCTTGACGGTCCAGTTCTCGACGCCCAGCTCCTCGTGGAAGCGGTCGATCCCCTCCGCGAGCAGGTCGCCGATGCCCTCCCGGTGCGCGATCTTCTCGACCGTCTCGAAGATGAGGTCCGTGTTCCCGAACTCGTCTTCGCTCGCTAAGTACGCCGAGACGACGTTCCCGCAGGTGATGCTGTCGAGCCCGTACGTGTCACACAGCTCGTTCGACTGCATCACGTCGACGATGTCGTCGACGCCCGCGTTCGACCCGAACGACATCACCGTCTCGAACTCCGGCCCCTCGGTCTCGACGCCTCGCTCCTCGTCTTTGGTCGGGAGCTTGCAGGCGAACGCACACGACGAGCAGGTCGCCTTCTTGAACTTCTTCTCCTCGACTCGGTCCCCGTTTATCCCCTCGACGCCCTCGAACTCCAACTCGGAGAAGTACCGGGTCGGGAGCGCCGACACCTCGTTCGCCAACTCGGTCACCGAGGTCGTCCCCTGTCGTTTCATGATGTGGTCGGCGGTGGCGGCGTCGCGGTGCACGTCCATCTGGATCGGGGGAATCTCGATCTCCGGGCTCGAATCGCCGTCGAAGGTGATCGCCTTGACCCCCTTCGCGCCGAGGACCGCGCCTAACCCCCCGCGGCCGAACGCCCGCGACTCCGAGGTCAGGATGGAGGCGAAGCGGACCTGATTCTCCCCGCCGGGGCCGATACAGGCGACGTGTTCGCTCTCCATGCCGTGTTCGGCCTCGATGTACTCGACCGTCTCCGGCACCGTCGCGCCCGCGAGGTCCGGGACGGGCTCGAACTCGACGCCGGCGTCGGTGACGTGCACGACGACGAGTTCGTCGCTCGCCCCCACGAGTTCGACCGCGCTGTAGCCCGTCGCCGCGAAGTTGCGCGACATGAACCCGCCGGCGTTCGACGAGAGCAGGCCGTCCGTGAGCGGCGAGATTCCCGTGCAGTTCATCCGGCCGGTAAACGACATGGTCGACGACTGCATCGGTCCCGTCGCGAAGTAGAGCCGGTTCTCCGGGCCCAACGGGTCGGCGTCGAAGGGGAGTCGGTCGTGGGCGAGTCGCGTCGCGACGCCGCGCCCGCCGATGAACGCCTCGGTAACGTCGTCGATGTCGGTCGTTTCTGTCGAGCGGTCGCCGACGTCGACCGTCAAGAGAGGTCCCTGCGCGTGAAGCATGTACACGGATGTCGCGGGCACGAAATAATAAGTGTTGCTCACCCAACTCCGGCGTTGCTCACCCAACTCCGGCGTTGCTCACCTCCCCCCGCGTTAGGCGGTGAACCCGCCGTCCATGACGAGGTTGTGCCCCGTGACGAACGACGACTCGTCGCTCGCCAAGAACAGCGCCGCGTCCGCGACCTCCTCGGGTTGGCCCGCGCGCCCCAGCGGCGTCTGTTCGAGGATGCCGCCGGCCGTGTCGCCGTCTTCCATCGTCATCGCCGTCTCGATGAACCCCGGATTGAGGGCGTTGACGCGGATGTCGTGTTCCCCGTGTTCGACGGCCAACTCTCGGGTCAGGTTCGTCACGCCGCCCTTCGACGCGCAGTACAGCGAAGAGTTCGCCAGGCCGCGGATCCCGCCTATCGAGGACATGTTGATGATGCTGCCGCCCGCCTCCTGTCCGCGCATCACCTCGACGGCCGCCTGGCTCCCGAAGAACACGCCTTTTAAATTGATATCCATGAGCCACTCGTAATCCTCCTCGGTGACCTCTCCCAGCGGCTTCTGTCGCTCGACGCCGGCGTTGTTGACCATCACGTCCAGCGAGCCGAACGCGTCGACGGTGGCGTCGACCGCCGCGCGGAGGTCGTCGATCGAACTCACGTCGCAGGTGACGAACTGCGCGTTCCCGCCCTCGCTCTCGATGAGGTCGTGCGTCGGCTCGCCGCCCATCCGCGGGTCCTCGCGGACGTCGGCGACCGTCACGTTCGCCCCCTCGTCGGCGAACCGTCGAGCGATGGCTCGCCCGTTGCCGGAGGAGCCGCCGGTGACCAGTGCTGTCTTCCCCTGCAAGCGCTCAGACATAACGACCTACGATGCTACTGCCGGTCAATTAAGTGTTTCTCGGGGCGTCTTCCTCTCAGCGGCGGGTCACGTCACCCCCGCGGACCCAAATGTTTAATAATGACTCTCACAGTCGTTATAGTGAGATGTTAGACAGCGACTCGCTGGTAGTGGACTCCGTGTCACACTGCTTCAATCATACGCCGGAGAACCACAAACACCCGCACGCGCAAGTCTGGGACGACGAGACGTACGAGATGGGGGCGAAGATTCTCCCCGACGGGTACGTGCCGTCCGAGGAGGTCTTCTACCGCGACCACCAGCCCGAAGAGCTCGCCCGGCTCCTCTTTTTGGAGAGCCAGATCGACTACTCGGTGTACCACTCGCTGCCGCTCGACGACTACTTCCACGACGGGTACGTCTCCCGCGAGAAGGGGTTCGAGTTCATGGAGCAGAACCCCGAGCGCGTCTCGATGTACGTCGACGTCAACCCCCTCGAAGACGACGCGGGCGATCAGATCGAGGAGTACGCCGCGAAGGACGGCGTCGAGGGCATCAAGTTCTACCCCGCGCGCTACCAGAACGGCAACGACCTCTCGCTTCAGTTGACCGAGGACGCGGTCTGGCCGCTGCTCCAGCGCGTCGCCGACTCGGAGGTCGACACGCTGGCGATCCACAAGTTCATCCCGTTCGCGACGGCGCCGGTCCGCTACTTCAAGCCGGACGACATCGAGGACGCGGCCAACTCGTTCCCCGACCTCAACTTCGAGATCATCCACGCCGGGTTCTCCTTCGTCGAGGAGACGGTCCTCGCGATGGCGAGCCACGACAACGTGTACGCCAACCTCGAGAACACCGCCTGCCTCGTCAACACCCGCCCGCGGAAGTTCGCGAAGGCGCTCGGCGAGATGCTCTACTGGGCCGGCCCGGACCGAATCGTCTACGCCGGCGGCGCGACGGCGCTGCACCCGCAGCCGCCGATCGAGGGCATCCAGAACTTCGAGATGCCCGAAGACCTCATCGAGGACTACGACTACCCCGAGGTCACCCAGGAGATGAAAGAGAAGATTCTGGGCAAAAACGCGCTCAAACTCCTTGATAAGGACCCCGAGCAGATTAAAAAGGACATCAAGGGCGACAAGTGGGACCAGCTCCGGCAAGAGCGCGAAGAGAGCGGCGACTACCCCGCGGAGCCGTGGTCGACCTACGAGGCCGACTCGGCGCTCGCGTCCGACGACTGACCATGTCTGCACACACCGACCCATACGCGCGAACCGACGAGGCGACGCACGTCACCCCGAACACGGAGTTCGACGACGAGCGCAAGATGCGGGTCAAAGCCGAACTCGACGAGGTGCTCGACCCCTGTAGCTGTATGAGCGACCACCCCATCAGCATCCTCGATTTAGGGCTCGTCGAGTCCATCGCCGTCGACGACCGCGACGTGGAGGTAACCCTCCTCCTCACCTCACAGCGATGCACGTACTTCCTCGACATCAACGACGAGGTGCGCGAGCGCGTCGAAGCGCTCGACGAGTTCGACGCCTGTGAGGTCCACCAGGACACCAGCGGCCAGATCTGGACCAACGACCGGATGTCGACCGAACAGCGGAAGGCTCGGCGGAAGCGCTTCCACGACCAGATGGACGCCGCCGGCGTGACGCCCTACGCCGAGCGCTCGGACTGATCGGCAGCCGACGCGACCGGTCGGCCTCCCCGTTTTCACTCACCTCTCGCCGCGTCCGCCGAGCGCCCGCGGACCGCCCCACACCAGCTCGCCACTGATAAAAACAGCCTCGCCGCCCGCACGCGCCGCCTCCTCTCAGGACGCCGCTTCGATCTCGTCTAACGCCTCGGGGTTCTCGATGCTCGACATATCGCCGAGTTCCTCGCCCTGGTAGAGCGACGAGATGGCCCGGCGGATCACCTTGCCCGACTGCGTTTTGGGGAAGTCGGAGACGAAGCAGATCTCGCGCGGGCGGAACGGCTTGCCGTGTTCCTCGCCGACGAGCGCCGACAGTTCGCCGCGGAGGTCGTCGCTTCCCTCGTAGCCGTCTTCGAGGACGACGTACGTCACGACCGCGGTGCCGGTCGTGTCGTCGGGGACGCCCACGGCCGCGGCCTGGTTCACCGCCTCGTGTTCGGTGAGGACGCCCTCGATCTCGGCGGGGCCGACCTTCCGGCCCGCGACGTTGAGCGCGTCGTCGGCCCGGCCGTGGAGGAACCAGAAGCCGTCTTCGTCCTTCTGGGCCCAGTCGCCGTGGTCCCACAGGTCGTCCCACGTCGACCAGTACTCTTCGAGGTAGCGCTCGTCGCCCGACCACAGCGACTTGGTGGTCGAGGGACAGGAGTCGCGCGCGACGAGGAACCCGCGCTCGTGGTCGTCGGCGATCGAACTCCCGGACTCGTCGACGATGTCGATGTCCATCCCGAGGCCCGGCCCGCCGAGCGACGTGGGTTTCAGCGGCTGGGTCGGCATCGGCATGAGGAAGCAGCCGCAGATCTCGGTGCCGCCGGAGATGTTGATGATCGGGGCCTCGCTCCCCCCGACGTGCTCGTAGAACCACTGCCACGACTCGGGGTCCCACGGCTCGCCGGTCGAACCCAGCAGGCGTATCGAGGAGAGGTCGTGTCCCTCGACCCACTCGTCGCCGTGTTTGCGAAGCGCCCTGATCGCCGTCGGCGAGATGCCGAACGTCGACAGCGAGTGGCGGTCGATCATCTCCCAGAAGCGGTCCGGCTCGGGGTGGTCGGGCGCCCCCTCGTACATGAACACCGTCCCGCCGAACGTGTGGTTGCCGATGAGCGTCCACGGCCCCATCATCCAGCCGATGTCGGAGACCCAGAAGAAGCGGTCCGAGGGCTTGTGGTCGAACCCGAAGTAGATCTCCTTCGCGCACTGCATCTGCACGCCGGCGTGGGTGTGGACGATCCCCTTCGGTTTGCCGGTCGTCCCCGACGAGTACAGCAGCATCGACTCCTGCGAGGAGGGGAGCGACTTGGTGTCGTACTCGTCGTCGCGCCCTTCGATCGCGTCGTCCCACCACTCGTCGCGAGCGCCCATCGGGACCTCGGCGTCGTCGCCGAGGCGGTCGTAGACGACCGTCTGCTCGACGTGTCCCGCCTCCGCGATGGCGTCGTCGGCCGACTCCTTGAGCGTGAGCGGCTTGCCCCGGCGGTAGAACCCGTCGCCCGTGAACAACACCGAGCACTCCGAGTCGTCGATGCGCGTGGCCGTGGCCTCGACGCCGAACCCGGAGAAGATGGGGACCGCGATGGCGCCGACCTTGAAACAGCCGTAGAGGATGGAGATGACCTCCGGGACCATCGGCATGTAGAGCCCGACGGTGTCGCCGGTCTCGATGCCGACCGATTCGAGGTAGTTCGCCACCTTGTTCGACTGCCGCGAGAGCTCGTGGTACGTCACCTCCCGGACGTCGCCCGGTTCGCCCTCGAAGAGACACGCGACGCTGTTTCTCGCCTCGGCGTCGGCGGCGGCGTGGCGGTCGACCACGTTGTGCGCGAGGTTGATCTCGCCGCCGGGGTACCAGTCGGAGAACTGCGGCCCGTCGCTGTCGTCGCGGACCGCGTCGTACGGCTCGTAGAAGTCGATGTCGAGGTACTCGGGCATCGTGTCCCAGAACCACTCGACGCCGGAGTCCTCGACGCCGTCGACCTCCTCCGTGGTCCGGCGGATGAGTTCGTCGTAGTCGTCGATTCCGTACGCCTGCATGAACTCGTAGACGTTCGTCGACTCCACGAACGCTTGGCTCGGTTCGTGGACGATGGATGGCTCTTCGTGGGTGTCCTCTGTCATGGGTGTGTACCTCAAGGGTGCGACAGCAACAGACATAAAATATCGGGGTCTCCGCGGCGAACTCGCCGGTACGTCGCGCTCGACGGCGGACGTTCTCGCTCTCGTTTGCTCCGACTACTCGAACCCGCCTTCCGCCTTGTACCGACGGCCGAGGTCGACGTAATGCCGGTGGACCCGGTCGATCTCGTCGCGCTGGGCGTCGGTGAGCGGCTTCGTCTCGGCCGGCGCGCCGTACGCGAGGTGGCCCTCCGGAATCGTCTGGTCCTGCAGGACCACCGCGCCGGCGGCGACGATACAGTCGGACTCGACCGTCGCGTCCCGGAGGACGCGGCTCCCCATTCCCACGAGCGAGTGGTCCTCGACGGTCGCGTAGTCGACGACGGCGTTGTGGCCGACGGTGACCTCGTCGCCGAGAATCGCGCCGTGTAACATCGTGAACTCCTGGACGTTCGTCTCCTCGCCGACGACCGTGGCGCCGCCGTCTCCGCGGAGACAGGTGAACGGCCAGAGGCTCGCGCGGTCGCCGACCACGACATCGCCGATCAGATACGACTGGTCCGAGACGAACGCCGACTCGGAGACGGTCGGCGTCATCGCTTCGAGAGTGCGTTGCATACCGACACCATGCGAATCGGACGGTATAGTGTTATCGGGCGGCGGGCTTCGAGGATCGGCGCCGCGCGCGGACGCCGGTCACCGCTCGGACGCCAGCCGAACGCCGACGTGACGGTCGCCGTCCGGCGAGGACGCGACCGTCGGCGCCACCGCGCTCCCCACTTCGAGCCGATCCGAGTCATCGACGAACCGGCCGGTCAGACGGACCGGCCCGAAGTCGGCGATGACGACCACGGGCGTCTGCCCGCTGAACGAGGGGCTCGGGACGGCGATTTCGGTGAACGTGACGACCGTTCCCGTCTCGGGCAGCGGCTCCGTCGTCAACTCGTCGTCGCCGCAGGTCGGACACACCTGCTGGGGCGGGAGCGACCCGTGACCCGCCGGACACGCGTAGTAGTAGCCGTCGTCGTCCGCGAGCGCGTCGAGCAGGTCGTCGTAGCCGTCCTCTCGCTGTGCCCGCATCACGCGCACACCTCCAGGACGTGGACCGTCGCGCTCGCGACGGTGCCCCCGGCGTTGTGCGCGAGGGCGACCGTGGCGTCCGGAACCGCATCGCTGTTGACGTGGTCGCCGCGGAGCAGCTTCGTCAACTCGACGACCTGGCTCACGCCCGTGGCGCCGACCGGGTGGCCCTTCGCCTTCAGGCCGCCGGAGAGGTTGACCGGGAGGTCGCCGTCGGCGGTCGTCTCGCCGGCCGCCGCCGCGTCGATTGCGGCGCCGGGGTCGTACAGCCCCAACCCCTCGAGCGCCAGCACCTCGGCGATCGTGAAGCAGTCGTGGACTTCGAGCAGGTCGACGTCGCCGGGAGCGATGTCGGCCTCGTCGTAGGCGGTCGTCGCCGCGCGGGTCGTCGCCGGGGTCCGGGTGAGCGACTCGCGCTGCTGTAAGGCCAGCGAGTCGGTCCCCTGCCCGGCGCCGGTGATCTCGACGGGCGCGTGCAGGTCGTGTTCTGCCGCGTATTCCTCGCTGACGAGGACGCACGCGCTCGCCCCGTCCGTGATCGGGCAGGCGTCGTACAGCCCGAGCGGGTCGGCGACGGTCGGCGCTTCGAGCACGTCGGTCGGCGTGATCTCCCGCTGGAACTGGGCGGTCTCGTTGCCGAGGGCGTTGCGGTGGTTCTTCACCGCGACCGCGGCCAACTCCGCTCGCGTCCCGCCGAACTCCGCGAAGTACGCCCGCGCCATGAGCGCGTACGCGCCGGGGAACGTCACGCCGGCGCGGCTCTCGTAGAGGTCGTCCGCCGCCATCGCCAACCCCTCGGTCGCCCGCTCGGTCGTGACGTTGTGCATCCGTTCCATCCCGCCGACGAGGACGACGTCGGCCGCCCCCGACCGGACCGCCTCGACCGCGCTCTTCAGCGCGACGCCGCCCGACGCACACGCGCTCTCGTACCGCGTCGCCGGGGCGGTCACGCCGGCGGCCGTCGCCATCAGCGGCCCCTGGTGGCCCTGGCGCTCGGTGACCGTGCCGACGAAGTTCCCGTAACAGAGGCGGTCGACGTCCGCCCTCGGGACGCCGGAGTCGTCGATGGCGATGCGGGCCGCCTCCCCGAAGAGGTCGCGGCCGGTTCGCTCGGGTGAGACACCGAACGCTGTCGAACCAGCACCGGCTATGCGGACTGCTTGCATACACCTTGAGTATTCGCGTCCGGAACGTAGGTGTTGCGGTCACGACAGCCGACTCTCGGGCCCGCTCGGCGTGCCCTCGGCGGCCGCCCGCTCGTCGGCCCCTCGACCGGCGACGACCGGCTATTCCCCGCCGGCCGGGGGAACGTATTTATCGACACGCGCTGATCGTTCGCATGCGATGTACGAGATACTACTCCCGGTAGACGACAACACCGATCGGGCGGCCGCACAGGCCCGGTACGTCTCGGGGCTCCCCGGCGCGACGGACGACGTCACCGTCACGGTCGCACACGCCTATCGCGACGAGGCGAGCAGCCCCGGCGAAGAGCAGTTCGACGAGGAGAGTCCGGGCGTCATCAAAGCGCTGGACATCCTCTCCGAGGCCGGCATCGCGACCGAACAGCGCGAGCTGTACGTGCCGGTCGCGGAGTCGGTCGTCGAACTGTCGGACGAGCTCGGCGTCGACGAAGTGGTGTTGTGCGGACGAAAGCGCTCGCCGGCCGGGAAGGCGCTCTTCGGGAGCGTGACGCAGTCGGTGGCGCTCGAATCGACGGTGCCGGTAACCATCGTCCCAGCCTGAGCGCGACCGCCGTACCGACCCCGACGCCTCGGCAGCGAGTGACTTCTCACGACAACCTGTCGCGCGAGCCGCGGTGACGACCGCCGCGAGTCGACCGGTGCGATCTCGGCCGCGAACGTCTGCGAACGGTTCCGGATGCCGCATCGTATATGTTTTATAAGACACCTGTAAATCTGATATATCGTGCCGATATTCCTCCGTCGCCGACAGCGGCCTCGTCACCGACCGGCCGCGAAGTCACTATCTCGATCCGGATCTTGTTCACGCGCTCTGGCCGAATATTGTTTTCTTCGGGTTTCTTACGGCTGTTTCGGGTAGTGAAATCGCTCACGACGAATCGACACGGCGCACGACTGGGCGTATATAGAGAAAAAACTCGGTGAATGGCTATTTCTGCTTATTAAAAGGCAGGAAATCAAATTTATCAACGGCTCGCGGCCGTTTCTCGGCCATATGCGACAGATACAAACTGCTACTGCTGTCAATAACCGTGGGATCAACGGATCACCGTTCATAACTACATTGTCTTATAAGACTGTAAAACTATCATCTTTATGTTATAAAAGCATCCCGCTTTGTGATACGCTGACGCCCCCCGCGTCACTCCGCCTCGTCACTCACCGCGAAGCGGCCGCGCTGTGACGGCGTATCGGCGTCCGGTCCCGCACGTTTCGGCGCCGCTCGGTAGCCACCTATTTCACCCCCGGTCGTGAAGCGCCGCTATCGTGGTCGACGTAGACTGTCCTGTCTGTGGGGTGACGGCATCCATCGGTGTCCCCCACGACGCGGCGATAACTGCGGTCTCCAGCGAACCGGAGGCCGCGCCGAACGCGGACGACGATTCGAAAACCCGCCGGATCCGGTGTCCGGACGGCCACGAACTGTACGTCACGTTCGGCTGACGGGGCGGAACTGCGCCGCGAGCGCACGGGCAAGCGCGGGGAGACGGCGAGCCTCGGTCGGCACCGTCGGCCGGTCCGGGGGCAGCGGTCAGGTCTCCGCCGCGAAGCGGTCGAGCCCGACGAGCGCGCCGGCCGACACCACCAGCAGCACGACCGCGGCGAGGAGGATCGTCGAGACGACGCTCACGAGCGGGTCGAGGCTCTGTCTGAGCGAGTTCCACGCCTCGACCGGCACGGTCCGCGTGTCCGGCCCGGAGAGGAAAAGCGCCATGACAAACTCCTGTAGGCTGACGATGAACCCGACCAGCGCCGCCACCGCGAGTCCGGCCCGCAGCTCGGGGACGACGACGGTCCGGAACGCCTTGACCCGAGAGGCCCCGAGGTCGAGGGCCGCCTCGTGGAGCCGCCAGTCGAAGCGGGCGAACGCCGACTGCATCACGGAGAACGTCAGCGGCGTCGCCCACAGCGAGTGGGCCAACACGAGCGCCGCGTAGCTCTGTTGGAGGCCGAACCGCGAGAAGAACGTCAGCAGCGTCACGCCGATGATGACCCCTGGGACGAGCAGCGGCAGCACCGCCAACCCGACCACGACCGTCCGGAACCGGCCGTCGTACCCCTGCAGCGCCAGCGCCGCGGTCGTTCCGACGACCATCGAGACGAGTGTCGTCCCGGACGCGACGACGAGGCTGTTGAGGAGCGAACGGAGCCACGTGGGCGAGCGAAACAGCTCGCCGATCCACCGCGTCGAGAGCGCGGTCGGGGGGAACGTGACGACGCTGGAGGCGTCGAACGCCGTCGAGACCACGATAGCGAGCGGCAACACGAGGAGGCCGAACAGGGCCGCGACGACGGCGCGGAACAGCCACCGCCGGAGTCGGCGCTCAGCCAAGCAGCTCACCCCCGCTCGCGAACCGACGGAGCCCGACCACAAGCGTCGTCAGCACGACCGCAACGGTGACCACGGCGACCGCCGCGGCGGCGGGCCAGTCGAAGTCGGTCAACAGGAGCTGTGAGACGAGGATCGCCGTCGTCTGCTCGCTCCCGGAGCCGAGCAGCAGCGGGGCGGGGTACGCGCCGACCGACCAGGTGAAGCTGATGATGCCCGCGACCGCGATGCCGGGCCGCGCGTGCGGGAGGACGACTTCGCGGAACACGCGCGGCCGGTCGGCGCCGAGGTCGAGCGCGGCCTCGACCTGTCGGTCGTCGAGCGTCGAGAGCACCGCGTACACCGCGAGGACGCCGTACGGGACGACGATGTAGAGCTGCGCGATGACCGCCCCGGCGAGGTTGTCGATCAGCAACAGCGGCGAGGCGATCACTCCCAGTTCGGTCAGCGCGTCGTTGAGCACGCCCCGCGGCGAGAACACCAGCACCACGGCGAACAGCTTCACCACGATGGTGGTGAAAAGCGAGAGGACCGCCCCGCCGAGGAGGAGCGCGCGCCAGCCGCCGGCGGCGCGCCACGCCGCGTAGGCGTACAGGACCGAGACGACGACGGCCAGCGCCGTCACCAGCACGCCGAAGAGCAGCGTGAACCCGAAGATGTCGTGAACGAGCGGCGTCTCAGCGACGTAGCGGTAGCCGTCGAGCGACAGCGACCCCTCGACGAAGGCCCCCTGCGGCGTCCTGGCGGTGAAACTGAGCCGGAGCAGGTAGGCCATCGGGACGAGGAACACCCCGGTGTTGAGCGCCGCGAGCGGGAGCAGGAGCGCGACGGTCCGCCAGCGGGCGCTCAGCGACGGCACCCCCAGCGTCGACCGGGCGTCGCTCAGCGACACCGTCCCCCCGCCGCGTCGAAGTAGGTCGCGTCGGATGGCGCGAACTCGACCGTCACGTCGTCACCGGGCGAGAGCCGGACCGCGGCCGCGGCCGACTGCTCGACGAACAGCTCCGCGTCGCCGACCGAGAGGCGGACCCGCACGTCGGAGCCGCGGTGGATGGTCTCGACGACGGCGCCGGTCGCCGCGACGCGCCCGGAGCCGCCGGGCCGCGCCGAGACGCCGCCGTCGACGGCTGCGGGCGCCGATCCGGCCGACACCGCGAGCCGTTCCGGCCGGAGCGAGACGGTCACGTCGTCGCCGCTGGCGAGCCCATCGCCGTCGATCGGCGCCTCGAAGCTCGGGCCCATCGGCGTCGAGAGGCGCGGGCAATCGCCCGCGCGTTCGACGGTGGCCGCGACGAAGTTCGTCGTCCCCAGGAAGGACTCGACGAACCGGTCTGCGGGGTCGTCGTACACGCGCTCGGGGACGCCGACCTGCACGAGCCGCCCCTCGTCCATGACGGCCATGCGGTCGGCGAGCGTGAACGCCTCGTCTTGGTCGTGGGTGACGTAGACCATCGTCGTCCCGACCCGGTCGTGGATGCGCTTCAGTTCGAGCTGCATCGTCTCGCGGAGCTTCCGGTCGAGGTTCGACAGCGGCTCGTCGAGCAACAGCAGCTCGGGGTCGACGGCAAGCGAGCGGGCGAGGGCGACCCGCTGTTTCTGTCCGCCGCTCAGCTCCGCCGGCCGATCGCTCTCGTGGCCGGTCATCTCGACCAGTTCGAGCATCTCTCGGGCCCGCGCCTCGCGGGTCTCGCGGTCGACGCCGTCCATCTTCGGCCCGAACGCGACGTTTTCGAGGACCGTCTGCTGGGGGAACAGCGCCCAGTCTTGGAACACCATCGAGCAGTCGCGGTCGTACGGCGGGGCTCCGGTCACGGTGTCGGCGCCGATAGTGACCCGCCCGCGATCCGGGGTCTCGAAGCCCGCGATTGCGCGTAGGACGGTCGATTTCCCCGATCCGCTCGGGCCGAGCAGACAGAACAGCTCCCCCGACTCGACCGACAGCGAGAGGTCCTTGACCGCGGTCGTGTCGCCGTACGCGACGGCCACCCCGTCGAGTTCGAGCCCCGACATGCTCAGTTGTCTTGGACGAACGTGCGGAACCGCTCGTTCATCTCGCCGGAGAACTCGGCGACGCCGGCGAAGTTCTGGAACGCCACGCTGTCGAGCTCGTCGTTCGTCGTCGGGAGCTTCGTCGCGGTCTGGTCGGGGTAGGTCGTCTCCTCGTGAGAGAATCCCAGATTGAACTCCTCGGCGTAGGCGCTCTGCGTGTCCGGGTCGAGCAGGAAGTCGATGAACTCGTGGGCCATGTCGACGTTGTCCGTGCCGCGGACGATCTGGTAGTAGTCGACGTATCCCGTCGTCGGCTCCGGCACGGTGACGCCGATCGGGTACTCGTCGGTCGTCTCCGCGCGCTTGAGCCCGTACGCGAAAAAGTAGTGCCCGACGTCGGCCAGCCCCTCGCCGAGAGCGGTCCAGAGCTGCTGGGTCCCCTGGTAGAACGTCGACACCGGGAGCCCTTCGATGGTCTCGAAAAGCGCGTCCATGTACTGTCGGTCGTACACCTCGTCGGCCATCGGCTCGTCGTCCTCCAACAGCGCCGCCATCATGAACAGCTTGAGCCAGAAGTCGCTCGGGAGTGCGATCTTCTCGGCCTCGGGAGCCTGCACGTCGCTCCAGGACTCGGGCGTCCACGACGCGGCGTCCTCGTTGTAGACGTAGGCGTGGACGCCGTAGGCGACCGGGACGCCGACCTCGGCCATCTGGAACTCACGGAGCCGCGGCTTGATCCCCCCGGAGTTCGAGAGTCGGTCGTAGTCGACCGGCTCCCAGAGGTCGTCCTGCTGCCCGAGGTAGTTCGTCCGACCCACGCCGACGGTCACGTCGAAGGGCGGGTCGTCCGCGGGCGACTGCCGGATCTTAGAGAGGATCCCCTGCCAGTTGCCCGTCACCTCGAGCGTGTTGCCCGTCTCGGCCTCGTAGCGGGGCTTGATGACCTCGCGAAAGACGGTCTCGTTCGTGCCGCTCCAAGCCGATACCCGGAGCGTGCCGTCGCCGCCGCCGGACTGTCCGACCGCATCGAGACACCCGCTCAGTCCGACCGCAGCGGTCGCGCCACCGGCAGCCAGAAAATCGCGTCGTCGGACGGTGTGAGACCGGCCAGCCTCTGTTTCTCGCATCATCGTTATTACGCGAAGAAGCAACAAAAGCCCTCGGAACGACCGACCCCGAAAGCGCTACTCACGCCGTCGCTCACGCGGTCAACGGGGCGTTCTCTGCGGCGGCGTTGCACCCTTCGGCGAGGTCTCGAACCCGATCGGATATTTCGGCGGCCATGTGCTGTGGTAACTCGGCGAGCGTCATCAATCCGTGTCTGCTCCCCCGACGCGAGTTCGACTGGATCCTGCGTCTACCGTGGCCAGAAGCAGCTACCCTTGGAGGCGCCGTCTGCCGTCGAAAAGTCGGCCTCGGCACTCATAGGGCTCGTCGTCGCCGGGTGCCGAGTCCGGCTCGGAGCGGTGCCATCGTCATCGGCCGGTCGCCCGTACTTCCCCTGCCGATTAAAATGCCCCGGCAGCGCCGCCGCCACGGGCGACACGGTGGCTCGGGAGATCCGGCGTCGTCACTTTCCGGGGATGAAAATCGAAGCGGAACCGGTCACTCGCCGCCGTGACTCGACCCCGCGTAGGCGTTCCATCGGTCGGTGCCGTTCGGCAGCCGACCGGTGTCCGTCGGGTCGAACATCCCCGCCGAGCGCGCGACCGCCTCGGCAGCGGTCGGCAGGGCGTCCGTCTGCTCGCGGCCGACCGACCCCGCGTCGGTGGCGGCCGCCGTCTCCGTCTCGATGCTCGTCTCGCGCGTGCTCGGGCCCTCGGGACGTATCGTCGCCTCCGATTCCGAGCGTGGGTCAGCCGTGTACTACGGGTGGCACGTATCCACCGTCGCAGGCATCCTTAATAATTGTTCATGTTTGTTCGAACGTTGCGGGCGACCCCGGATCGCCCGCACCTACTCGAACGACTCGGGTTCGACGCCGGAGAGCCGCATCGCGTTGCCCGTGACGCCGAGGCTCATCCCCATGTCGCCGACGACGACCGCGACGGCGACGCTCACCAGTCCGAGCGGCACCCCCACGGCGAGGAGGAACTTCACGGCGAGGCTCGCCCAGACGTTCTGTCGGATGACGCCGTTGGCGGTGTGCGAGAGCGCGTAGAGGTACGGCAGCTTCGCCACGTCGTCGCCCATCAGCGCGATGTCGGCGGTCTCTAAGGCGGTGTCCGTCCCGGCGGCGCCCATCGCCACGCCGACCTCGGCGGTCGCCAGCGCGGGCGCGTCGTTGATCCCGTCGCCGACCATCGCCACCTCGCCGTACGCGGCCTGTAGCGACTCGACCGCCTCGACCTTCTCCTCGGGTAAGAGTTCGGCGCGGTACTCGTCGACCCCCGTCTGCTCGGCGATGGCGCGGGCCGTCCCCTCGTTGTCGCCGGTCAGCATCACGACGCGTTCGACGCCCAGTTCCCGGAGGCGCTCGACCGCCCGCTTCGAGTCGCGCCGGACCTCGTCGGCGACGGCGACGGCCCCGGTCAACTCCGTCGCCGTCCCGACGAGCACCACCGTCTTCCCCTCGCGTTCCAGTGCGCTGAGGGTCCCCGCGGGGAACTCGCCGCCGGCGTCGTCGCGCTCGCGTTCGGCCCCGTCGTCGCGCTCGTCGCCGCCGGTTACGACCCCGCCGTCCGTCTCGGCGCGGGCCCGCGAGAGGTCGAAGCCGAGCTCCTCGAAGAGCGCGGGCTTGCCGGCGTAGTACGTCTCGCCGTCGATTTCGGCGCGAATCCCCTTCCCGGTCAGGCTCTCGAACTCGACCGGCTCAGCGAGCTCACTCACGTCCGCGTCCCCGGCGCGGTCGAGGATCGCGGCGGCGATGGGGTGTTCGCTCCGTTGCTCTAAGGCCGCGGCCCGGCGGAGCAGCGCCGCCTCGTCGGCGTCGCCGAGCGGGAGCAGGTCGGTGACGGTCAGTTCGCCCCTCGTGAGCGTCCCGGTCTTGTCGAGCGCGACGGCGTCGACCCCGCCCATCGCTTCGAGGTGGTTCCCGCCCTTGATCAACACGCCGTTGCGCGCCGCGCTCGTGATCCCGGAGACGACCGACACGGGCGTCGAGATGACGAACGCGCAGGGGCAGGCGATGACCAAAAGCGTGAGCCCGCGGACGAACCACGTCCCCCAGTCGGCGGCGAAGACGAACGGGTAGCCGGCGACGTCGACGGTGATCGGGTCGGCGATGACGAGGGGCGGAATCGCGGCCGTCAGGACCGCCAAGACGACCACGAGGGGGGTGTAGTACCCCGCAAAACGGTCGACGAACCGCTCGGTCTCCGTCTTTTCGGCCTGGGCGCCTTGCACCAGCTCGACGATCCGCGCGAGCGTGGAGTCGCCCGCCGTCGAGGTGACTTCGAGTTCGAGGTAGCCCTCCGTGTTGATCGCGCCGGCGAACGCCTCGTCGCCGGGCGCCTTGTCGACGGGCACGCTCTCGCCCGTGATCGGCGACTCGTCGACCGCGCTCTCGCCCTCGCGGACGGTCCCGTCGAGCGGGATCTTCTCGCCCGGCCGAACGATGACGGTCTCGCCGACCGCCACGTCGTCCGCGGGGACGGTCACCTCCTCGCCGTCGCGCTCGACGGTCGCCTCGTCCGGCGACAGCTCCATCAGCTCGCGCAGCGAGTCGCGCGCCCGGTCCATCGCGTAGTCTTCGAGAAGCTCGGCGACGCTGAAGAGGACGGCCAGCGTCGCCGCCTCGACGAAGAAGCCGATACCCGTCGCCGCGACGATAGCCGTCCCCATCAGCAGGTCGATGTCGAGGCTCCGGTTTCGCGCCGAGTAGTAGCCGCTGCGGACGACGGGCACCCCGCTCGCCGCGACGGCGCCGAGGAACAGCGCGCCCGAGAGGAGTATCGGGACGCCGAGCACGCTCCCGACGCGCGGGTTCTGCGCGACGAGGACGAACTCGAAGAGGAGTCCGAGCGCCACGAGAACCGCACCCAGCCACGTCTTCTTGGCGCGCGGCGTCGTCCACACTTCGGCGGGCGGCGCGACGGCGACTTCGCCGGCGTCTCCGGCCGCCTCGCCGTCTGCGTCCTCGCCGCCCGCCGCCCGGCCTCCGGTGACCTCGTAGCCGGCGCCCTCGATGGCGGCGACCACGCGCTCCTCGTCGGCGACCGCGGGGTCGTAGGTCACCGTCGCCGTCCCGGCGGTCGGGTTGAGCGCGGCGTCGGTCACGCCGTCGAGCCGCGCGAGCGCGTTGTCGACTTTCCCGGCACACGACGGGCAGTCCATCTCCGGGACGGCGAGGCTGGCGGTCAGTTCCCGGCCGCCCGCCGCGTCCGACCCGCCGCCGGTCTCGCCTCGTCCGTTCGAGCCGTCTGTCATTAGTCGCTCGGAGGGGCCGTATCTCGATAAGCCTTGGTTGGAACTATCCAACTTCCGCGCTCGGCGACGCCGGCCGCCGGCGCCTCGGTCGGTTCACTCCGAGGTCGGCCGGGCGTCGACGACGCGCTCCTCGGCGACGTGGTTCTTCGCCAGCTGCTCTTCGGCCCGCCGGAGTCGGTAGGTGAGCGTCGACCGCGGCACGTCGAGGTGGTCGGCGAGTCCCCCGACGTCGATATCGCGCGGTGACTCGTAGTAGCCGTGTTCGACGGCGGCCCGGAGGGCGGCCGCCTGCTCGGGCGGGAGGTCCGCCTCCGCGGACCCGCCGGACCCGCCGGACGCGCCCGACACGCTCGCCGTCCTGAGCAGTTCGGTCCGGGCGGCGTCGCCGACGGCGTCTCGGAGCGCGTCGAAGAACTCGCCGACGTCGCCCTCGCCCGAGTGGATGAGCCGCCACGTGTAGTGGCGCCCCTCGTGGCGCGTCTCGAACAAGACGCTCTCGCCGAGGTGTTCGCGCGCGATGTGAGGGACGGACGCGCAGGCCGGCGTGGGCTCCCAGTCCGTGTACAACACCAGCGCGTCGTCGGTGTGGTCGAGGACCCGAGTGCGCTGGTCCGCCCCGCAGTCGCGCGTCGAGAGGCAGTCGGCGTAGTAGTCGCCGTCGAGGAAGGCGGCCTTGACGGCGTCGAGCGCGGCCGGCGTGCCCGCGGTGTGGTCGACGCGCCAGAGGTGGTCGTCCGTCGCGTGGACCGAGAGCGACCGGACCCGCGCGTCGGGGTGGTCGGCGAGCGCGTCGGCCACCCTGTTGCGCCCCGGTTCGTACTCGAGGGCGAAGACGAGTTCGCGCATGGGGAGTCGTAGGGGTTCAGCGGGCATTAACGCGCGGCTTCAGGAGCGTCCGAAGCGCCCGTCGCGCCCCGGACTTGCGCACGGCGTGGCGGTCGGACGATCCATCACGGCGGCAGGCTGACCCGCTCTGTTCGCCGCCCGCTGATAAATGGCACCTCCGTCACACGGACGCGTCGAGTGCCCTCGGCGTTCGCCCGCCGGCCCCACCGCGCGTTCACTGGTCACCGGGGCGACCCCGTGATGCCCGACACGACAACGCCTCGATTACGCCGGTAACGCCCTAAAGCGCGCCGTCGCGGCGACACTCTCAAAGTGGTCGGAATAGTAACTTACGTATCAAGATGAGCTCGGAGCCCACGTCGCCCGACCGCGACGCCGACGCGTTCCTCGCGCGGTTGGCGATAGAAGGTCCCTTACCGATCCTCGCGGCGGAGGCCGCCACCGGAACCGTCGTGGCGGTGAACGAGGCGGCGACCGAGCTGTTCCGCCGCGACCGCTCCTCGCTTATCGGTATGCACCAGACAGAACTCCACCCTCCCGAGGCTGAAACGCGCCATCGAGAGGGGTTTCAGGCGGTAAGCGAGGGGGAACAGGAGCACGTGCCCGCCGACGCGGAGGAGCCGGTGACGATTCTGCGTGCAGACGGGTCGACGGCGCCCGTCGCCGTGCGGTCGACGACGTTCACGCACGCCGGGACCGAGTACGTCCTCGGCATCTTCCAAGAGGCCGGCGAGCGTGCGGCGCGTTTCGACCGACTGGAAAAACAGGCGGCCGCGATGAACCTGACGACCTCGGGCATCGCGCTGCTCAACGAGGACGGCGAGTACACGTACCTCAACGACGCGCACGTCACGATGTTCGGATACGACGACGCGGCCGAACTGCTCGGCGGGACGTGGCGACAGATATACACAGACGAGGTCATCGAGCGGATCGAAACCGAGGTCCTCCCGGTCGTCGCCGAGACGGGCTCGTGGGACGGCGAGTTGGTCGGCGTCAGGCGCGACGGGACGCCGATCACACAGCGGGTGTCGCTCGCGAAGCTTCCCGACGGCGGAATCACCTGCGTGAACCTCGATCTCACCGACCGGGAACGACGGCTCGCCCGCCTCGAAGAGACGCGCTCGCTCGCCGAGTCGCTGATGACGGCGAACGGCTACGAGGCCGTCATCGAGACCGCCATTGAGGGGGTCACGGCGATCCTCGACCGACCGTTCTCCGGCTACTGGAGGCACGAATCCGTCGAGGCGGACGCCACCGACTCCGCTGCTCCCGACGAGACCGCGGCCGACGTGTTAGCCCCGGTATCCGTCTCCAGCAGCGGGGCGTCGCTCGTCGAGGCGGTGCCGCGGTTCCGGCCCGGCGAATCCCTCGCGTGGGACGCGTTCGATGCCGGGGAGCCGGCATACTATCCCGATGTTACCGCAGCACCGGGCGTCCACAACCCCGAGACGCCGATCACCACCGAACTCATCGTCCCGGTCGGCGAGGACGGCGTGTTCATCATGGGGGCGTCGGATCCGGACGACTTCGACGAGAACGAGCGCGAACTCGTCTTGATCATCACACAGTACCTCCGGACGGCGATACGGCTCGTTGCGCAGCGCCGACAGCTGCGTGCGGCCCGCGACCGCATCGAAGCGGAGCGCAACCAGCTCGAGCGCGTTATCAACACGGTCCCGCAGATGATCTTCGCGAAGGACACCGACGGCGAGTTCATCCTCGCGAACGAGGCGGTCGCCGAGGCGTACGGCACCACCGTTCCGGACCTCATCGGCTCAACGGACGCCGACTACACGGCTGACCCCGACGAAGTGGACGCGTTCACCGACGACGATAGTCGCGTGATCGAGACCGGGGAGCCGCTCCATCGCATGGAGGAGACGCTGACCGACGCGGCGGGAAACGAGCGCGTCCTGGAGACGTGGAAGATCCCGTTCACGCCGGTCGACAGCGAAGACGACGCGGTGCTCGGCGTCGCCAACGACATCACCGATCTCACCGATACGCGCGAGGCACTCGACCGACAGCGCCGGCTGACGAACCTCTACGCCGTAAGCAGCCGGGTGTTCCAGGCAACGGCCCCGGCGGACGCGTTCGACGCGTGCGTCAAGGCGGTCGCAGACGTGGTGACGGCCGAGGAGGTCGCGGTGTACGACCGCGACACGTCGACGGGGGAATTGGTGCGTCTCGCGACCACCGAAGACGGGCCGGCGTCGGGCGGCAGGCAGCGTATCCAACCGGGGGAGACGGACCTCTGGCGAGCGTTCAGCGAGCCCGATGTGTGCTGGCTCTCCGCCGGCGCCGTCACCGACTCGGACGGGGCAGCGGCAAAGCAGGTGCTCGCCTCACAACTGGGGGAGACGAGCCTGTTGAGCGTGGTCGTCGACGACCGAGACGAGACGCTGGAGTCGTTCATTCAGGCGGTGAGCCAGCAGGTTTCGGCCGCGCTCACACAGCTCCGGCAGAAGACTTCGATAGAGGGGCTCTCGGGCGATGTCGCGAGCGTCCAGGAAGAGGCAGACCACTATCGAAACCTGTGGGAAGGAGTCGTCGAGGCCGTGGACGCCGTCGCGACGGCGGACACCCGAGCGGCGGTGCGCGAGGCGGTCGTCGAATTCGGTGCCCACATGGGGGAATACGCGTTCGCGGCCACGTACGATCCGGTCGATCAGCGTATCGACCCGGTCGACGTGTCGGAAGCGGGCGGCCCGGCGAAGCTGTACGAGCGCGACGAGCCGACGTATCCCGCCGTCGTCGCCGGCTCGCGGAACGAGACACAGCACGCCGTGGACGAGCGAGGGGGTTCGGACGGCCACCGTGAGTGGCTCAACCGGCTGCTCCACTTCGGCTACCGGGAGTCGTTCGCGGTTCCCCTGAGCCACCACGGGACCGTCCACGCCGTCGCCGAGTTCATCAGCACCGACACGAATCGATTCGAAGAGCCGGAGCGGCGGGCGGTCGACGCCGTGGCCAACGCCGCCGGACTGCGGCTGTCCACGCTCGAATCGGCGAACGCGTCGGACGCACCGATCGTCTTCGATTTCGAGTGTGAGGCCCCATCGCCGCTCTTTCCGGACCTTCCGGCAGGCGTCGAACTCGTCGTCGAGCACGTCGCGTTGACCGGCACGGAAAGCTTTCACCTGACCGGCCGCGCCGATGGCCTCTCTGAGCAGGCGCTTCGTGAGTACGTCACGGCGACGCCGGGTATCGAGCTTGACCGTCTCGACTCGGTCGACGGCGACCTTCACGAGGTCGCCGTGCGGATGGCCGACACTCAGCGCCGGTCGCTCGCCCCTGTTCGAAACGTGTTGATGCAGACGGACACGCGCCTGACCGGTGTTCGGTCCGGTCCGAGTGCCGACGTCTTGGAGTTCCGAACGACTACCCCGGCGGTGGTCCGTCGAGTCCGCCAGGAGTTGTCGACCGTCTCTGACTCGTGTCACTTGGTCTCGAAGCGACGCCTTTCCGAGTCGCTCGGTGACCGCGGCGAGTCTCCGGGAGAGACGGACCTGACGAGCCGACAGCGGGAAATCGCCGAAACAGCGCTTCGAGAGGGGTACTATGACGACCCGCGTGGCGTCAGCGGTGCCGACCTCGCCGACCAGTTTGACGTTTCTTCGTCGACGCTCCACCAGCACCTACGCGCCGCCGAGTCGAAGATCATCCGCGGCTTCTTCGAGTGACGGACGGCGGCTGATTGCGTTGGACACACGGATATGTCCGGTATGCACGCTGCCTGCCACAGATATTCGCACGCAGAAATATCTGGGATGCCAGTAGATTAACACGTATGACTGCGGCACAACCCGTCGTGGGCCAATCCCGTCTCTGGGCGCCTCCACGCCCGGTCCCGACGCCAGGGGGTGAGCTGAGATGAGTGCTCCACGCCGGGAGTTGACGACACTGGTCTACGAGTATCTGAACCGGTCTACTGACCCCGTTGTGAGCGCGACGAGTGACGATCGCTCGTCGTGGGTACACTCGTCCGTCTACGTCGACGAATACGGCAACGGGCTCGTCGACCGGCTCCTCGCCGCCGAGAGCTACCCCGGCGAGGCGTTCGAAGCCGTCCTCCGACCCTCTCCGGAGGCCGTCGCACCGGCATTCGTCGACGACGTGGGCGTCCAGTCGCACGACATCGTCGGCTTCGCCGCGCCGAGCTCGCAGCTGTACGATGATCTGTTCTACGCCCTGTACGCCGCGATGTCCGAGGCCGGTGCGGTGTTGACGACGAAGTACCCGCTTCACGCCGTTCGCTCTCGGTTCCCGTCGATAGACCCGTTCGTCATCGACTCGACGCCCGGCGCGGAGACCGACGGCGGCGTCGACGCCGAGACGACCGACTTCCAGCACGTCCAATGCGGTGACCTCACCTCGCTCGGGGTCGCCGCCGAGCGCGCGACGACGCAGCTCGCGGCGGCCGACCAGCCGGGGACGTTCGCCATTGCGACGATGACACAGCTCTTAGCCCATCACGACTCGGCTGCGCTCGATCGATTCCTCCACGAGCTGGTCGGACAGTGGCGGAACCAGGGCGTTGGCGGAATCGTCCACCTCCCGACGAAGCGCGACGTCGACGGCTCCGACTGGTTCGGGTCGGCACACTTCGATTACGTCATCGAACTACGGACCATTAATCACGGGATAGAAGCGCGCGTCTGCGGAAAGCGAGACGTCGCTTCAACGTGGCAGGTGGTCGGCTCGGCACCGCGTCCGGACGGCGAGACGCCGGTTCAACTCTTGGACCGAGATCCCTCGGGAACGGACGACTTCGACGGCGACGCGTTCACCGCCGGGTGAACGGTGAGGGCTCCCAGAGAACCCGAGCCGAAACCCGGTCTCGCGCTGTTGGGTATCGGGCTGTTGCTCCTCTCCGTGGGACTGTATCTCTCCTTATAAATCGACGGCGGACGGCTCGCGTTCCCTCACGCGACGCCGGCTACGGCATCCGTTCGGGTGCGGCCAAAGCCGAGCCGTGACGTTCCGACGCCGGGGGGACCCAGAGCGTGACTTCGGTCCCTGCGTCGGTCACGTCGACGTCGATCTCACCGCCGAGCACCGATATCAACATCCGAATCAGCCAGATTCCGAGCCCGGAGCCGTGCCGTAACGGCGTCTCTTCGCCGGTGACAAGCACCTCTCGTTCCATGTCTGGCATGCCCGGTCCGTCATCGGCCACGAGGATCTGGAGCCACCCGTCGTCCGCCCGCCTCACCGACACGTCGACAGACGGGTCCGACCGGTCCCCCGCTGCCGCCGCGTTCGCGACCGCCTCCGTGAGCGGATGCGTCAGCCACTGTGAGACTGCCTCGTCAGTCGCATCGATGGAGACCGTGACCGTCGCGTCCGGGTGTCCCTCATGGACCGCGGCCGCGGCCTCTTCGACGACCACCTCGATGTCGACGGTCGACTCGTCGTGCGGAATCTCTCGTATCGCGCGGTCGATCACCTGCATCTTGTCCGCGATCCGTTCCCAGCTGTCGAATATCCGCAACAGCCGGTACAGACACTTCTCACGGCGATCGGCGTCAGACTCCGCGGCGAGCATCTTCGTCCACCCCACGAGCTTGTTGACGTCGTTACGAACGTTGTGTCGCACGACCCGCTGGAGCACCTGTAGGTGCTGACGCTGTCGCGTCCGCACGGTGACATCCCTCGCTTCAACGGCGATCAGCGTGACCTCGTCGGCGCCGTTACGGATCGGCTTGAACGACACGTCGATGTACGTGAGGCCCTCTGGGCCCTGTAGATCACCTTCGACATCCACGAGTCGACCGTCGGCCGCGCGGTCGACCGCTTCACGGACCGTGAGTCCGCGTTCCCCGTCGAGCCTCAGCCACGGGAACTCGTCGATCGACTCGCCGATCATCGCCGACCGATCGGTGCCGGTGCGCGCGACCAGCGCATCGTTCACCTCGGTTACGGTCCCGTCCAGACTGACTAACGCGGTGCACTGGTGCGGGCTATTGAACACTGCTTCCAGTCGGCGAACGTACTTCTCGCGTTCAGAGATGTCGATGAACAGTACGTCGGTCCCGACGACCGCGCCGTCGACGGTGCGCGGAATCGCCCGCAACAGACACGGAACCGTGTCGCCGTCCGCCGTCACGAGCGTCCGTTCTGTGACGGTCAACTTACCGCCGAGCGCGCGTTCATACCCGTCTGATCGGAGTGCGGCGGCCGAGGAGTCGTCGTAGAACCTGCTGAGGGGTTGGCCGACTACCGCGTCGCGCTCGTACCCTAACGCCGCGCTGAACGACCGACCGCACGCCTCGATGACCGCCTCTCCGTCGACGGCGCGAGTCTGCACGAACAGCAGCGGGCCCCGGTCGAACAGCCTCGACGCCCACTTCAGGCGCTCGGAGCGGTTCGTCGCGTCCCGCCCCATCACCAGCACGCTGTCGGACTCGCCGAGGGCGTCACTCGCCACCGCGTGCATGTCGACCCACGTGACCTCGCCGTCGGTCGCCATCCGGACCGTCTCAGCGGTCGGCTCGCCGGTCTCGATCGGGCGTCGCAGCGCGCTCGCGGCGCGTTCGCTATCCTCCGGATGGACGAGTTGCTCCCACTCCGCTATCGTCGTCGGGTTCGCTCCGAGCGCCTCCCGTAACGTGGCGTCTACGGTGACCGTGTCGGTGCGGAAGTCCCACTCGCCGATCCCGGTCTCCGTCTCTCCGAGGACGAGTTCGAGCCGTTCGGTCCGCTCTCTGAGCGTCCTGATCAGTCGCCGTCGCTCGGTGACGTCGTGTTGAACGCCGATGTAATTGGTCACAACTCCGTCCGCGTCCCGGACCGGCGTCACGGAGAGTTTCGCCCAGTACGGATCGCCCGCGGCGGTGTAGTTTCTCAGCTCGGTCGTTATCGGGCGCTCGGTGTCTATCGCCGTCCGGATCCGCTCTCTCGTCTCCGGGTCTGACCCCGGTCCCCGGAGGAACCGCGGGTTCCGGCCGAGAGCGTCCGCCGGCTCGTAGCCGGTCAACGCCGTGAACTCCTCGTTGACGTACACCAGCGGGTTCCCCGGTCGGCTCGCATCCGTGATCTGGATGCTGACTCCCGCCTCGTCCAGCGCGCGCTCTTTCAGCGAGAGCTCGCGCTCCCTCGCCTCGCGGTCGGTCACGTCGCGCACGGTACAGACCATCCGGGACTGGCCGACTGCCGTCAGGGACAGCTCGGCCGGAAAGGTCGTTCCGTCCGGCCGGCTCCCCGTCACTCGCCCCTGCCAGTGGCCGTCGTCTTCGAGCGCATCGAAGGCCTCCGCTTCGATCCGTGCCGCTTCGTCCGCGGCGTACAGCTCTCTCCAACTCCGACCGAGCAGCTCCCGTTTGCTGTCGAACCCGTACATGTCGACGTGTGTCTGGTCGATGTATACGTACGCCTCGTCGTCGAGAACCGCGACGCCGTCGGCGGCGTCTTCGATGGCCTGTTGAAACGGACCGAGGCGGATATCCGAGACCGCCTCGCCTACCGCATCGCCCCTCCCAGAGCAGATCCGGTCGAGCGCGGCGGTGAGCAGTTCGCTCGCTCGGGCGACACTGTCGCGGGCGGCCGCCCCGACCGTCTCGGACGCGGCGTCGTCGCGGACCCATCCGACAGACAGGAGCCGATCGGAGCCGATCGGAGCGAACAACTCCGCACGCGGTAGCCGGCGGTCGTCGTCGTCGGGCGCGAGCGGTCCGGCCACGCCGCCGGTGCGAACCGGGACATCTGCCGTGACACACCGCTCGACGAGCGTCGCGTCCGGTGCCGTGGGGTGCGCTGCCGGACCCGTGCGGCGTTCGAGACGACACGCCGGCGTAAGCGGCTGTTCCGACGGCCGGTCGGTGTCGAGTCCGATATGCTCTTCTCGGACCCGCCACACGCTAACGGCTACCTCGCCCAGCGCGGTACGGACCGCGGCCATCGTCCGATCAATGGCGCCGTCTACCATCTCCTCGCGGTTGAGGTCGACGCCGAGGTCGAACAGCGTCGCCTCGGTTATCTCTTCACTGTCCGTCATCAGTCCGTCTGGCGAGCGACTCCGTCGAGGACGGCCCCGACATCAGCTCGCCCATCGACGACTGGACGGTCCAGAGCCGTTCGACCACCGCCCAAAGCGGGTCGACGAGCTCGTCGTTCGACGTGTCGCTCGCGGCGGTCCAGATGTGTTCTTCGGCCTCGGCGAGCGCCGACACCGCCGCTTCGAGAGCCGGGCCAGTCGACTGCTGCGCGCGGGGGTCTGCCGAAAGCCCGTACGGTGCCGGTCGCGTGTAGAACGCGTCGGCGTCGACGACTTCGACCCAGCCGTCGTGCGTCATCGTCACGAAGACGTCGTCGTATCGGAACGAGAGCGCCCCCTCTTCGACGCACGTCGTCGAACTGCCTGCACCGCCGAACAGCCGGCTGATCGCCGCCGCGTCGACGTACTCGTCGAGGTGTCGAAGCTCGTCTCTGTCCATGTTCTTATGCGAGGAAACGGCGTTGAACACGGCGTTGAGGGTAGATATCCGACTTGTCGGATCGAACCGTGCGATCGAGGCATCCGATCTCATGGCAGATACATGACCGGAAGAGACATGGGTCGTTCCACGGACCACGCAGGTCTCAACCGTCGGTACCGAATATATCCGTGTACGTCGGAGGCGGCGGCTGTGTAACTCTCTTCAGCGTGGAGTCGACGATGGAACAGGCTACGGCGAACTGGTTCCGAGCGGTGACCTGCGTGACTCGTTCGTCCGGTCGAGCCACGCATTTCGCCTCTGGTGGCATTCCCCACTCGTGCAGTGTCAACCCGCTTCGGGCTGACGTTGTGTATAAACTGCAACCATGGTAAACCATTTCGGCGTATCACTCCGGTGTCGGCCGGTCCGTTCGAACACTTCCGGTGTCGCCGTCTGCGATCTCCCGAACCGGACGGCGTCGATCTGGCCGAACTCCTCACGGGTCACCGCCGCGCTGGCGGGAGACGCCACCGCCGGTTTCGAAGGCCGATGTCGGCGCCGCGTGGGCCGGTCGGGAGACGTTCCTCTCGCACCGCGACGCGTCGAGGCGCTTCACAGGTAACCACGACCGCCGAACCGAACGCGCGGTATTCGGCACGGAACCGGCCCGGTCTCGGAGGCGAGGTCGGCCGCATCTGTCGATTTATTATACCGTTATACGCTTTATACGTCGCGATATCAGTGCCCGCGAGACGCTTTTAAGGACAATACACTGACTGTTTCGAGGGACGTTCGCCCCCAACGAACCGACTCACCGCGCGGACCGTTCGGACTCTCGTCGGCGCATTTCGCGACCGTGGGAACGCGCGAAACCGGATTGGGTGGGTCGCCCGTACTCCGGGTATGGTCGAGCAGACGAATCGAACCGACGCGTCGAACGGGTCGCGGGCCACGGACGGCCGGCGCTTCGAGGTGTTCGTCCGGGAGACGGAACCCGACCCGCTCCGGCACGTCGGCACCGTGGCTGCACCGACGCCGGACACTGCCCACGAGCGGGCGGACACGATTTTTGGACACCAGGTCCGCGACGTGTGGGTGTGTCCCGCCGAGGAGACGCACCGATACTCCGCCGAGTCGCTCGCTGCCGACGCGGGCTCGACGGGCGACCGCGCCGACCCGCCCGAGCGCGACGACGAGACCGAGGCCGTCCCGTGTGGCGGGGCGCCGGCCGAGGAGACCGGGGGCGCGCGATGATCTCGGTCAGCAAACTCCTCTGTGGCCTCGACGCCGAGAGCGACGGGCTCCGGTACGACGCCGCCGACGGCTCGAAGAAGCCGCAGATCACGGAGGACAAACAGCGGCGCCCGGTCGTCGTCTGGAACACGACGAAGCAGTGTAACCTCTACTGTGAACACTGCTACGCCGCCGCCGACTGCGAGGGCGCCTCGAACGAGCTCTCGACCGCCGAGGCGAAGGGGCTCATCGACGACTTAGCCGAGTTCGGCGCGCCCGTGTTGCTCTTCTCGGGCGGGGAGCCGCTCGTCCGCGACGACCTCACCGAACTCGTCGCGTACGCCGACGACGCGGGCATCCGGCCCGTCCTCTCGACGAACGGGACGCTCCTCACCCGCGAACGGGCCCGCGAGCTGAAGCAAGCGGGCCTCAAATACGCCGGGGTCTCGGTCGACGGCCTCCCCGAACGCAACGACCGGATCCGGGGCGAAGAGGGGGCGTTCGACGCCGCGGTCAGGGGTATCGAGGCCTGCCTCGACGTCGGACTCAAGACGGGCCTCCGGTACACGATCACGGAGCACAACGTCGACGACCTGGCGGGCGTCGTGGACCTGCTCGTCGACGTGGGCGTCGACCGCTTCTGTTTCTACCACCTCGACTACGGCGGGCGGGGCGCGGACATCGCCGACGCCGACTTGACCCCCGAGGCGACGCGGCAGGCCGTCGCCGACCTCTGTGATCTGACCCGCGAGTACCACGAGGCGGGCGAGGAGATCGAGACGCTGCTCGTCGGCAACTACGCCGACGCCGGCCACCTCGTCGAGTACGCCGACCGCGAGATGGGGACCGACCGGGCGCGGGTCATCTACGAGCACCTCCAACGCAACGGCGGCGACCCCACCGGCGAGCGCGTCGCCGACGTCGACCCCGTGGGCAACGTCCACCTCACGCAGTTCTGGCAGGGGTACTCGCTCGGGAACGTCCGGGACCGGTCGTTCGGCGCGATATGGACCGACGAGTCGAACCCGCTGCTCGCGGCGCTCCGCGACCGCGAGGAGCACCTCACGGGGCGCTGTGCCGACTGCGCCTACCAGGGCCTCTGTCGGGGCGGCTCGCGGCTCCGCGCGCTGTCGGCTCACGGCGACCCGTTCGCGCCCGATCCGAAGTGTTACCTCACGGAAGCCGAACGCGACGGCGCCGCCGCGCTGCGTCGAATCGACGGCGCGCCGGCGGCCGACGCGGACTGAGCCGCTAGCGGATCTCCCCGTCAGCCGCTCCGGATAACTCGTCGAACGCGTCGGTGACGAGCGTCGCCTGCGCGTTCCGGAGCCGCTGGGACAGCGCCGACTTGCTGATGTCGAGTTCGGCCGCCAACTCGCCGAGCCGCACCGTCTCGTCGTCGTCGAAGTAGCCGCGAGCGACCGCCAACTCCAGTCCCTCCCGCTGTTTCGGGGTGAGCGCGGAGCGGTCGACCGTCATCCGCTCGGTCGCCTCCGGCCCCTCGCTGACCGCGAGCCGGACCAACCGCACCGTCTCGAAGTCCGCCCTGAGCCCGCCGACCACGTTCCGAACGGTCTCTCGGTCGTCCACGTACGCGGTCACCAGTATCGTCCCGTCCGAGACCCGCTCGATGTGCGGGACGCAGTCGAACCGCTGGAACGTCAGGCAGAGACAGTCGTCGGCGACCTCGCCGCGAGCGCGACGCACCCCGTCGCCGTCGGTCGGCTGTACCTCGACGCGACACTCGTCGCCGACGGCGTTGACGGCCACGTCCGTCGCGTTCTGCGTCTCGGAGACGAGCGGGCACGCCCAGTCGTCGCTCGGAACGAGCGCGAGGTCGACGCGGAGCCGACGCCCGTCGTCTGCGAGTTCGGCCATGTCCTCGAAAAGCGGGCCGCCGGCTTAGACGCTCGGTGCGTCTTCAGTGTCCGAGAACGCGTCGCGGGAGGTCGTCCTCGATTTCGGTCGTGAGGCGTCCTCGATTTCGGTCGCGGGCTCAGTCTTCCGCTTCGGTCGCCGCCTCCTCAGGCTCGCCGTCGTCCGCCTCCGGGGGCGCGTCGCCCTCCTCGGAGCGGGCCGCGACGAGGGCGCCGCTGGCGACGCTGTACATCGGCTCGTCGGCCGAGCGAACGCTGCTGATGGAGAAGGGGATGTTCGCGTCCGAGAGGTGGTCGGCGAACAGGTCCTCGAAGCCGTTCGGGCTGGAGGTGCCGCCGGTGACGACGACGGGCACGTCGAGCCCCTCCTCGACGTCCTCCTCGTCGACCTCGCGGGTGATGTGCTCGATGACGTAATCGAGGAGGTTCTCGTAGTAGATGGCGAGCGCGCCCTCGACGCCGCCCACGTCGGTGCGGAAGTCGAGTTCGAAGTCGTCCTCCTTGATGCTCGTCACCTTGTCGACGGGAGTCCCCGTCGCCTGCGAGGTCTGCTCGTCGATCCAGTCGCCGCCGCGCGCGATGGAGAACTTCATGACCGGGACCGCGTAGTACGCGAGACAGACGTTCGTCATCCCCGCGCCGAAGCTGATCCCGAGCCCGGTGAAGTTGTTGTCCGCCAGTTCGGAGTAGATGACCGCCATCCCCTCGTTTATCGGCTCGGGGTCGTACCCCATGTCGCCGAGCATCGATTCGAGGGTCTTCTCGTGGTACAGCGTCGTCAGCCCGGAGTCGATGGGGTCCGCGGGGCTGGAGTAGAAGAGCCGTTCGTTGGGGCGGGAGGGCTCGCCGACGACCTGCTCGGTGATGAGTTTGATCATCGGAATCGCCGACGCCTCGTCGCTGGAGAGGATGCCGTGCTGCATCGGCCGGCGCGTCTCCTTGTTGAAGATGTTCGCGAAGTTCAACGCGTCGTCGCCGACGACGTACACCTTGTCGTCTTTCCGGATGTGGAGCACTTCGCTGCGGGAGAGCATCTGCTCTGCCATGTCGCTATACTCGATTTCGACGAACGAGTTCCGCTGCTGTACGAACACCGTCTCCGCGCCTTCCTGTCGCCCGGAGAGGATGTTCATCGTCCCAACGTCGAGTCCTTTCGCCATGGCTGTTCGTTTTATTGCACACATCATAAACGTTCGTGGCGACCGCGGCGCGCCGACCGGGAGTCACGGGGAACGGCGCGCCGCGACCGACCCTCGCGACCCGCGTCGTTTATGTGCCGCGCCGCGGTGGACGGAGACGACGTGCGCGAGACAGTACGCGGAGTCGTCGACCTAGCACGCGCGGGGAACTGCGTCGCCGCCGCGGCGCTCACGGCGACCGGCGCGTTCGTCGCCGGCGTCGGGAGCGGCGGCGCGCTCGCGGTGATCGCCGCGGTCACCACCGCCTTCGCGGTCGCCGCCGGCAACACGATCAACGACTACTTCGACCGCGAGATCGACGCGATCAACCAGCCCGACCGCCCGATTCCGCGGGGCGCGGTCTCGCCGCGGGGCGCGCTCGCGGTCGCCGCCCTCTGGTTCGCCGCCGCCGTCGCGCTCGCGGCGGCGCTGCCGCCGCTGGCGCTCGCCATCGCCGCCGTCAACCTCGTCGCGCTCGTGACCTACACGACGGTTTTTAAAGGGACGCCGGGGCTCGGCAACGCCCTCGTCTCGTATCTCGTGGGGTCGACGTTCCTGTTCGGCGGCGCCGCGGTCGGCCGCCCCGAGGCGGTCGTCGTGCTGGCGCTGCTCGCGGCCCTCTCGACGTTCGCTCGCGAGGTGATCAAAGACGTCGAGGACGTGGTCGGCGACCGCGAGGAAGGGCTCCGGACCCTCCCCGTCGCCATCGGCGAGCGCCGGTCGCTGTGGATCGCGACCGGGTCGCTCGCGGTGGCCGTCGCCGCCAGCCCGCTCCCGTACCTCACGGCGACGTTCGGCGCGGCCTACCTGCTCGTCGTCGCGGTCGCGGACGCGGTGATGGTGTACGCCTGCTACGAATCGTTCAGCGACCCGACCGCGGCGCAGCGCCGGTTTAAATACGGGACGTTCCTCGCGGCGGTCGCCTTCGTCGTCGGCCGCGCGGTGCTGTTGGTGTAGGGCGGCTCACAGAACAGACGGCGCCGCCGCTTGCGGCGTTTCTCACCGGTTACCGACAGAAAACCGCTCGACGGCGGACGGTCAGGTTCCGGTCACGCGACGTTGAAGCCCTTGTCGCGGAGGAAGTCCTCCACGCGACCCGAGTGGTTCCCCTGCAGTTCGATGGCGCCGTCCTCGACGGTGCCACCGCAGGCGAACTTCGACTTGAGATCCGACGAGAGCGAACTCAAGTCGACGTCTTTCGGGTCGAATCCTTCGATGACCGTTACCTCCTTTCCGTACCTGCGCTCGTCGATGCGGATGCTGATCTGCTGGGACTCTTTCGCGACGTCCTCGCAGACGCAGAGTTCCTGGGGCAGTCCGCACGTCGAGCAGACTTCCGACATTACGGTCAGAACTACAGGATGCCTGTATTAAATAGTGTCGGGAGTGGGGGCACGCGGGCCTCCGCGGCCGCGGTCGCTCAGTCGCCGAACAGCCGGCCGACGACCGGCGTCCACGCCAGCGCCAGCCGCCGGACCGTCCGCCGCGCGTCGTCCGCCTCGGCGCGGGTCACGGTCCCGGCGTACGCCGCGCGCTCGTAGGTCTCGCCGACCGACAGCGCCTCCTCGGCGACGCCCCGGAGCGGGAGCGCGTCGAGGTACATCCGCGGCGTCTCGCCGGGGCGCCGCTCGCGGTAGCGCCGCCCGAGCAGGTGTTCGAGGTCGGCGAACGCCTGCTTCGCGTCGGCCGCCGGCTCGCCGCGCCGCCACGGGACCCGCATCCGGACGGCGCGACGCGCGCGCCGGACCACCCCGTACCGCCGCGCCCCCACGACGCCGAGGGTCACGACGAACAGCCAGTACGCGACCGCCTCGCGCGAGGGCGTCGGGAGGCCGCCGTCGCCCGGCTCCGCGCTCCCGGCCGCCTCGTTCTGGATGAGCCGCTCTTCCGTGAACCCGCGCTCCGCCAGCGACAGCCCGCTCTGTGTGCCGTTGTCCGTCCCGTTGGCGGTTCGCTCCTCGCTCTCGTTCGCGGTCGCGGTGTCGCCGTCGGCGTCAGCCGGCCGTCCGCCCGTCGCGATGGGCTCCGCCTCGTCGACCGGCGCCGACTCGGGGGTGTCGACGCCCTCCTCGCCGGTCTGTCGCGCCTCGGCGAGGCGTTCGCTGCGGGCCTCGTCGCGCTCGGTCGCCGGAGTCGGGTCGAACTCGACCCAGCCGTGGCCCGGGAAGTACACCTTCACCCACGCGTGTGCGTCCTGCCCTCGAACGACGTATCGGTCCTCGGCGACCCGCTCGCCCTCGGCGTACCCGGTCACGAACTGGGCCGGGATCCCCTGCGTGCGGAGCATCGCGACCATCGTGGTCGCGAAGTACGTACAGTAGCCGGCGTCCATCTCGTAGAGGAACGCGTCGGCCACGTCGCCGTCCGGCTTTTCGACGGTGAGCGAGTAGCCGTTTCGCGCCTCCAAGTACTCCTCGACGGCGACGGCCGCGTCGTAGGGGTTCTCGGCGCCGGCCGCCGTGACGACGGCCTCGGTCCGCCGGGCGACGCGGTCCGGAGTGCTCTCCGGGAGCTGCGTGTACCGCGACTCGATCGCCGGGTCGTACGCCGTGCTGGCGTTCCGAAGCGCCGCCGGCTCGGCGTCGAGGACCCGGCTCTCGACGGTCGTCTCCTCGCCCGGTCGCAGCGCGGCCGCGAGCCGGAGCGTCCCGCGGTCGTCAACCTGCGCGGTCGCGTCGCCGGCGCCACGCACGGCGACGGCCTGCCACGGCGCGGGCAGCGCGGTCGACTCAGTCCGGGCGGTGATCGTGACGTTCACCCGCGTCGCCTCGCCCGGCGGTCCGGACAGCGGGCCGCCAAGCGACGACCGCTCGCCCGACCGCACCCAGCCGTCGCCGGTGTAGGTGTCGTACGCCGCGACGTGCCAGTCCGACGCGACGGGGCTCTCGATTTCGTACCGAACCTCGGGGGAGAGCCGCGTCGGCCCGACGATCTCCACCTCGTCGCCGGCGCCGAGCGCGGACTCCAGCGTCTGGCCCCGGTCGGCCGCCCACGGCTGTGCCGCGCCCGCCGGCAGGACGGTCACCGTCGCGCTCACGAGGATCATCGCCGCCAGCACGGCGGCGAGCCGGTCGCCGTGGTCCCGGAGGGCGTCGGGCGTCGACAGCGTGGAGAGGCCGGCGGCGAGCGCGGCCCCGACCACCCCGGCCAGCGCGGCCATCCCCCCGGCGTCGCCGGTGCAGACGAGGAACCCGAGGGTCCCGCCCGCGACCGAGACCGCGCCGACGTGACGGCCGCGCCCGGCGAGGTAGCCGACGAGGAACGTCGGAACGGGTGCGACCGCGAGGATCCACACGTCCGCGAGCGCGAGCCGCAGGATCGAGAGCCCGGTCAGAAGCGACACGACGTCGAACGCGACGGCCTCGACCGAGAAGAACGCCCGCCGGCTCGCGGGGACCGCGAAGTAGTAGCCCGCGAGCGTCGCGGCGAAGAGCAGCGCCGTCAGTCGCACCGCGGTGCGCTCGGTGACGGCGCGGGCGAGCGCGATCCCGGCGAGCCCCGCGAGCGCGACGGCCGCGGCGGTTCGCGCCGTCCCGCCGACCACGTCGGTCGCCTCGAAGAACACGCCGAGGTACGCCGCCGTCACCATCGCGACGCCGACGACGGCGGGGGACGCGAGCCCGCGCCAGTCGTCCGCCGGCGCGTCGGACTCCCCGCGACGGCGACCCGTGAGACCCCCTTCGAGCCGTCGCCTCGCGCCGGCGAGTCGGCCGCCGGAGCGTCGCCCGCCCGCCCGCCGGCCGATCACGGCCCGTCCACCTCCGGACGAGTCTGAACCGGTGCCGCCGGAGTCGTCGGGGCGTCGTCGGAACCCGTCGCGCGGAGGTCGGCGACGCTGACGGTTCGCCCGCCGGTCCGATACGTCGCGCCGTCGCCGTCGCCGATCACCCGCACGTCCGGGTCGTCGACCGCGACCGGTCCGGGCCCGGTCACCGCGGCCAGTTCGAGGACGGCGCGTCGCCCCCGCGGTCCCGGCTCGGCCGACACGCTCCCCGCGGGCAGCGTCAGTTCGACGGGAACGCCGTCGTCGAGCAGGGCGACGGCGAGGCTGGCGGCCGCCTCGGCGAGCGCGTCGGCGTCCTCGCAGGCGGCGGTCGTCTCGCCCGCGATCGACACCCGCCCGCGACGGGTCTCGGCGGCGAACTCCTTGACCACGATCTCGTCGCGCTTCGCGGTCGTCGGCCAGTGAACGTCGCGGAGCGCGTCGCCGCGCGCGTACTCACGCAGGCGGTCGAACTGCCCGCGCTGGCGGCTCACGCCGAGCGCGTCGGCGGCGTACAACCCCCGGCGGAACCGCGCCGGGACCGGGTGACAGACGGGATAGGCGATCACCGTGTCGGCGTCGTCGACGACGACCTCGCGCTCGAACAGGCCGAACACGTCCGTCGCGGTCACCCGCACCGGCCCCAGCTCGTGGCTGCCCCGGCGCAGGTACCGGAGCCGGTACGACACCGGGTCGCCGCCGACCGACGCGCGAAGCGGCCCCTGCGGGCCCGCCACCCCGTCGCTCGTCTCGTCGACGACGGCCGCGACGGACCCGCCGGCGCCCCCCGCGACCCCCGGTCGGAGTTCGATCCGGACCTCGTGGCGCTCGCCGACGAACCCGTCCGGGGGCTGGACGCGGTGTACCTCCGGTCTCCCGACCCGCGCCACCTGGACGTAGCCGGCGACGAGCGCGACGAGTCCCGGTACCACCACCGCGTCGAGCGCGCGGCCGCCGGCCGCGAGCGCCAGCAGGCTCCCGATCACGCAGACCGCGCCGACGACGCGGCCGCGCCGAGTGAGTGTCGCGGTCGCCATCGGCTCACTCCACGGCGACCTGTTCGAGCGCGTCGGCGACGACCTCGGCGCCGTCGCTCCCGCCGGCGTCGACGAGGACGCGGTGCGCGAACACCGTCGGCGCCTCCGTCTGTACGTCGTCCGGGATCACGTACCCGCGCCCGTCGAGCGCGGCGCGGGCCTGCGCGGCTCGCAACAGCGCGAGGCTCCCGCGCGGGCTGACGCCGAGCCGGGCGTTCCGGCGGGTGTGGGCCGCCAGCCGCGCCACGTACTCGCGGAGCGGCTCCGTCGTCTCGATTCGGCCCACCGCGGTCCGGGCGCGCCGGACGTCTCCGACGGACGCCACCGGCGCCACCGCCTCGACGGGGTGGCCGCCAGCCATCCGCCCGATTATCTCGGCCTCCTCCTCGGTGCCGGGATAGCCGAGCCGGATCTTCTTGGTGAAGCGGTCGACCTCCGCCACCGGGAGGTCGTACGTCTGGCCGGGCTCGACGTCGTTTTGCGTCGCGATCACGCAGAACGGGTCCGGCAGCTCGCGAGTCGTCCCGTCCGTCGTCACCTGCCGCTCCTCCATCGCTTCGAGGAGCGAGGACTGGGTTTTCGGCGGCGCCCGGTTGATCTCGTCGCCGAGGACGACGTTCGCGAACACGGGTCCGGGCTGGAACTCGAACTCGTCGGTCCGCTGGTTGAACACGTTGACGCCGGTCACGTCGGACGGGAGGAGGTCCGGCGTGAACTGGACGCGTTTAAAAGAGCCGTCGATCGAACGGGCCACCGACTTCGCGAGCGTCGTCTTCCCGACGCCCGGCACGTCCTCCACCAGGAGGTGGCCGCGGGCGAGCAGCGCGACGACGACGTGTTCGACCGCCTCGCGCTTCCCGACGATCACCTCCTCGACGTTGTCGGCGACGCGCTCGGCGAGTTCGGCGACCGCCGCGGGCGCCATCCCCGACTCCTCGCTCGGCTCGTCGCCCGCCTCGTCGCTCGCGGGCGTCGTCCCCCCGTCGCCGGCGTCGTTTCGCTCGCCGACCCCGGCGCCGAGCGGCCCGGAGTCGCCCGGATCAGACATGGCGTCGCCCGTCGTCGCGGCCCGCGGTTCGTCGCTCGCGGCCGACGGCCCGGTCCGGGGCCGCCCCGACTCGACTCGGACACGGCCCACCCCCGCGGAGAGCGACCGTGAGATTGGTACTCACTGTCATTGGCACACGTTCAGTTCGGGTGGAACCGGGATATGCGTTCCGCCGACCCCGCGCGCCGCCGGTCGGCGCGAGTCAGCGCCGGGTCACGTCGCCCGTCTCTCGGATGTCGAACGCGAGCGACTCCGTCCCGTCGCCGGACGGAACGACGTGAACGTGACCGTCGTCGGTCAGTCGGGAGCCGTCCGCGTACGCGCGGTAGCGAACGAGGTACCGGCCGGCCTCGACGACGCCTCTCGCCGTCACCTCGCCGTCGGGTTCGACGTCGAGCGACGAGGTGTACGCCCTCGCCGCGGCCGCCGTCTCGCCGTCGCCGAACACGGCGACTTCGACCGTGTATGCGGTGGCCGTCTGGTTGAAGATCGTCAGGTCGACGCGTCCCGCGTCCGACCGGAGCCGCGAACACCCGGCGAGCGCGCTCGCCGCGGCGCCGCAGACGGTTCCGAGGACGGTTCGTCTGGAGGGCATCGCCTCGACACAACGACGCGGGGGCTCATCCCTCTTGGGGCGTCGGGGCTTCGGCGGCCGGCTCGGTTACGCGGCGTCGCTCTCGCTCGGCGCGAGGTCCCGGACGTTGCGCCCGCCCGCGTCGCCGAACGACTCCGCTCCGGTGACCGGGTCGCGCTCGTAGACGACCGTCCCGCGAACCGTCGTCAGTTCGGGGAACACGCCCAAAAGCCCCTCGAACGGGGTCCAGCCGGCGGCGCCGTGGAGCGCGCCCGCCTCGATCTCGCGGGGGTTCGTCAGGTCGGCGACGACGAGGTCGGCGTCGGCGCCCGGCTCGATTCGCCCCTTCGCTTCGAGCCCGAAGATCGACGCCGGGTTGGCGGCGACCACGTCGCGCACGCGCTCCAGGGTGAGGTTGCCTTTGCGCACGGCCTCCAACAGGAGCGGGTAGAGCGTCTCGACGCCCGGCACGCCGCTCGGCGCCTCGGTGAGCCCGTGCCGCTTCTCCGCGACCGTGTGGGGCGCGTGGTCGGTGGCGACCACGTCCACGTCGCCGTCGCGGAGTCGCTCGAAGACGCCCGCGCGCCGGGCCTCCGAGCGGAGCGGCGGGTTCATCCGCCCGAAGGTCCCGAGGCGTCCGGAGTCCTCACGCGACAGGAACAGGTGGTGCGGGGTCACCTCGCAGGTCGCGCCGGCCTCGCGCACCGCGTCGATCGCCTCCGGCGTCGAGGTGTGTGCGACGTGTACCTGCGCGTCGCTCTCGGCGCCGGCCGCGAGCGCGCGCTCGACCGCCGCGACCTCCGCCTCGGCGGTGCGATAGGCCGACCACGCGTCGGCGTTCGCGGCGGTGCCCGCCCCGCCGAGGTCGCCGTCGAGCGCGTCGGCGTCGAACAGCGTCTCGTCCTCGGCGTGGACCGTGACGGGCACGTCGCGGGCGGCGGCCTCGGCGAGCGCGTCCTCGAAGAGATCCGTGGCGATCCCCATGTCGCCGGTCGAGTCCGCGAGGAACACCTCGCCGAGCGCGAAGAGGGGACGCTCGAAGAGGCTCTCCGGGTCCCAGTCGCCGGTGACGCCGCCGTTTATCCCGTAGTCGACGAGCGACGGGGCGGCGAGGGCGGCCTTCTCGTCGAAGGCGTCGCCGTCGACGGTCGGCGGCGACGTGTTCGGCTGGTCGACGACGGTCGTGACCCCGCCGGCGGCCGCGCCCCGCGAGCCGGACGTCCACGTCTCCTTGTGGCTCGCGCCCGGCTCGCGGAAGTGGACGTGGACGTCGATGGCGCCGGGCAGGAGGTGACGCCCCCGCGCGTCGACGATCCGTTCGCCCGCGGCGGCGTCGAGCCCCTGACCGACCGCGTCGATGGTCTCGCCCCGAATCCGAACGTCGCGGACCCGGCCGTCGGCCAGTTCCGCACCCGTGATGAGCATGCGTACGCGCTCGCGGCGGACTAGTTAAACCGTGGTGATCCGACCGACCGCTCGCGTCACACAGTACCGACGCTCCGATACGGTTTTGGGGCGGCCGGCGGAACTCCCGACAAATGTTATCTCGACAGTTCGTCCGGGAGAACCCCGAGGTCGTCCGCGAGGCGCTCGCCAACAAGGGCGTCGACGTCGACCTCGACCGGATACTCGACATCGACGAGGAGTGGCGAGACCTGAAACAGCGCGGCGACGACCTCCGGCACGAGCGCAACGAGGTCTCCTCGAAGATCGGCGAACTCAAACAGGCCGGCGAAGAGGAGGCGGCCCAAGAGGCGATCGAGCGCTCACAGGACCTCAAATCGGAGTTACAGACGATCGAAGCGCGCGCCGACGAGCTGGAGGCCGACCTGGAGGCGTCGCTGCTCGAACTCCCGCAGGTTCCACAGGAGTCGGTGCCGGTCGGCGACGACGAGTCCGAGAACGTCGAGCGCCGCCGCGAGGGGTTCGACGACCTCCGAGCGCTTCCCGAGGAGGTGGCTCCCCACTACGACTTGGGCGAGGACCTCGAAATCCTCGACTTCGAGCGCGGCGCGAAGGTCGCCGGCGCGGGCTTTTACGTCGCCAAGGGCGACGGCGCCCGCCTCGAACACGCGCTGATCCAGTTCATGCTCGACGTCCACCGCGAGCAGGGGTACGAAGACGTGTTCCCGCCGATCCCGGTCAACTCGGCGTCGATGCGCGGGACCGGCCAGCTGCCGAAGTTCACCGAGGACGCGTATCGCGTGGAGGGGACGAACGAGGACGCCTACGACGACGACGACCTGTGGCTGCTCCCGACCGCCGAGGTGCCCGTCACGAACCTCCACCGCGACGAGATTCTCCTCGGCGAGGACCTCCCGCTTAAATACCAGGCGTACACGCCGAACTTCCGGCAGGAGGCCGGCGAACACGGCACCGAGACGCGCGGTATCGTCCGCGTCCACCAGTTCAACAAGGTGGAGATGGTGAACTTCGTCCGGCCCGAGGAGAGCGACGAGCGCTTCGAGGGGCTCGTCGACGAGGCCGAGGAAGTGCTGCGTCGGCTCGAACTCCCCTACCGCATCTTAGAGATGTGTACCGGCGATCTGGGGTTCACGCAGGCGAAGAAGTACGACATCGAGGTGTGGGCGCCGGGCGACGAGATGGAGGAGGGTCCCGACGTGGGCGGGCGCTGGCTCGAAGTCTCCTCGGTCTCGAACTTCGAGGACTTCCAGGCGCGTCGCGCACAGATCCGGTACCGCGAGGAGCACCACGAGTCGGCCGACTACCTCCACACGCTGAACGGCTCCGGGCTCGCGGTCCCCCGCATCGTCGTCGCCATCCTGGAGTACTACCAGAACGACGACGGCACCGTCACCGTCCCCGAGGCGCTCCGACCGTACATGGGCGGCACCGAGGTCATCGAGGGCCACGACGCGGTCGGCGAGTCGAAACTGGGCGGAGAGTAGACACTCTTTGGCCCACTAGCGACCCTACTGGTTCTCCAACGCGTCGAGGATACAGGCGGCGGCGATCACCGCCTCCTTCGGCACGCCGCTCGCGTCGTCGATGGAGACCGTGTAGGCGTCCCGCATCGAGAACTTGCCCTCGATGTCGCCGACGTGGCCGCCGTCGGCGTCGAATATCTCGTACTTGTTCGGGATCAGGTTCGCCGCGCCGACGAGGTGACGGAGCGCCGAGAGCAGTTTGTTCTTGGATTTGATCGTCGCCAGCGCCGCCCCCGAGTCGGGGTCGCGGACCGTCCAGTTCTCGACGAACAGCGAGTAGTCCTCGTCCAAGACGACGACCTCCTCGCCGGTGCCGGCGTCGACGATGGCGTAGTTACCGCCGATGTCGACGATGCCGCCCGCCTTCACCGAGAACGCGTCCTCGTCGTCCCCGGTGACGAACGGGAACTCCTCTTTCAGCTTGAACAGCTTCTGTTTCCCGCGCAAGACGACGTTGCCGGCGCTGTCGCGGACGGTGTACTTGTTTCGCACCAATGACTGTTTCACCTCGTAGCGGTCGTCGCTGAGGTCGACCGTGGAGATGTCGTAAGCGTCCGAGTCGGAGGGGAACACGGAGTCGTCGGGCATGGCCGGCACAAGAATCAGGCGTCGGAAAACGATTCCGCTCTCCCCGACGACGCGCCAGCGCCGGCGTCCGTCAGGGCGTCAGCCGCCCGACGGAGAGCCACTCCACGTCGGAATCGCGAGCCGCGGCGTCGCCGCTGTCACCGCGTTTCACCGCCGTCAGCGCGAACACCATCTCCTTGCGGACGCCGCCCGCGAGCCGAACGTCGAGCGAGAGTTCGCGGGGCGAGAACTCGTGGGCCGGCCCCACCACGCGCACGAGGTGTTCGGAGTGCGGCAGGTCCTCCACCGTCTCCACGTCGAGGTAGGTCCGGAAATCGGCGCCGAACTTAAATCCCGTCTTCGGCACGGCGTCGGCCTCGCGGAGCCGTTTATAAACGGTGAGGCGGCGGTCGAACCGCTCGCCCTCCACGTCTCGGCCGCGAGCGACGATCCGAGCGGCGGCGTCGGCCGAGCCTCGGTCCGCGTCCGCATCGCCCACCGATGCCGACAGCGAGAGGACCCCGTCGGCCGCGAGCGACGCGGCCTCGACGAGGGAGAGCTGGATCGCGCCCTCGACGGCCGCGGCCCGGCCGGTGAGCGGCTGGCCGTAGAAGCCGCGCTCGTAGAGCCCGTCGGGGGCGTCCCAGACGACGACGCGGTCGGCGAGGAGGACGCCGTCGAGCGTCGCCGGCGGCTCGTAGTCGGTCGCGCCCGAAATTGTCCCGTCCGCCGCTTCGAAGTAGGTGATGTCGGACTCCTCGTCGACGACCGCGAGGGTGCGACCCGCGAGCCCGGCCGCCGGCAGCGACTCGCGCTCGCCGACGACCTGCACGGGGTATTTGACGTTGCCCGTGTCGGGGGTCGAGCCGCGCTCGTAGGCGATAAAGTCGACTGCGGCGGCCACGTCGGCGTCGCCGCCGGGCCACGGGTCGCGGGCCGGCGAGAGGTAGAACCCGCGGTCGCGCAGGTCGGCGTACACGAGGTACCGCACCGCGAACCGTTCCGTCGCGGCCGCACACGCGACGAAGAAGCGCTCGAAGCCGACCGGGTCGGACTCGCCCTCGCCGATCGTGACTCCGGAGAGGTCCCCGCGAAAGAGCAGGTGGGCGGCCTCGACCCGCGAGAGCGCGATCTCGTTGCCCTGGAGGGGCCGACCGTAGCCGCTGGAGTCGTGGAACCGCTGGCGGGCGTCGCCGGCGACGTGAACCGCGTCGCCGCGCAGGTGCCCTGTCGGTTGCATACCGAACGACGGGGTCGGGCGGGGTAAGGGGGTTGCGGTCGGCCGTGACGGGTGCGGCCGGGCAAGCGTAAAGAGTCAGTGGCGGGAACGAGAGGTATGAACGACACCGCCGGCCTCCGGCTCACGGTGCGTGCCGCCGAAAAGCGGGACGCGGGGCGCGGCATCGCTCGGCTCTCCGAATCCGCCCGGCAGCGGCTCGGCCTCCTCAGCGGCGACACCGTCGAGATCCGCGGCGAGCGCACCGCGGTCGCGAAGGTGTGGCCCGGCGGCCCGGACGCCGACGCCGACACCATCCTCATCGACGCCGACACCCGCGCGAACGCCGGCGTGAAAGTCGGCGACACGGTTGCCGTCGGCCCGGTCGACGTCGTGGACGCCGACCGGGTCGTCCTCGCCGCGCCCGGCGCGCTCGCCGACGTCGACGTGAGCCGCGAGGTGGTAGAGCGCGCGCTCGGCCGCGACCTCCGGGACCGACCCGTCACCGTAGGCGAAGCGGTCCACGTCGAACGGCTCGGCGGCATTCGGTTCGTCGTCGCCGAGACCGACCCCGCCGGCACCGTGCGAGTCACGAGCCGGACCGCCGTGTCGGTGACCTACCGCGAGGCGGGCGACGCCGAGACGGGCGCGGGGGGCAACGCCGACTCGGGCGTCGGAGGGAGTCGGGCCGGCGGCTCAGGGGGCGGCAGTCCCGCCCGGTCGGGCGACGGCTCGGCCGCGAACCGCTCCGGGACCGACCGCCCCGGCAGCGACTCCCGGCCCGCCGGCAGCGGGACTGCGCCCCCGGAAGACCACACCGCGGGCGCGACCTACGAGGACATCGGCGGGCTCGACGAGGAGTTGGAACTGGTCCGCGAGACGATCGAACTCCCCCTCTCGGAGCCCGGCGTGTTCACCCGGCTCGGGATCGACCCGCCGAAGGGGGTCCTGCTCCACGGGCCGCCCGGAACCGGGAAGACGCTCATCGCCCGCGCCGTCGCCAACGAGGTCGACGCCACCTTCATCACCGTCGACGGCCCGGAGATCATGTCGAAGTACAAAGGCGAGTCGGAGGAGCGCCTGCGCGAAGTGTTCACCCGCGCCAGCGAGGACGCCCCGGCGATAATCTTCTTCGACGAGATCGATTCGATCGCGGGCAAGCGCGACGACGGCGGCGACGTGGAGAACCGCGTCGTCGGCCAGATGCTCTCGCTGATGGACGGGCTCGACGCCCGCGGCGACGTGATCGTCATCGGCGCGACCAACCGCGTCGACACCCTCGACCCCGCGCTCAGGCGAGGCGGGCGCTTCGACCGCGAGATCGAGATCGGGGTCCCCGGCGAGTCCGGCCGCCGGCAGATCCTCGACGTCCACACGCGCCGGATGCCGCTCGCGGACGACGTGGATCTAGACCGGATCGCCGGCCGAACCCACGGGTTCGTCGGCGCCGACATCGAGGGGCTCACGCAGGAGGCGGCGATGACCGCGCTGCGACGCGCCCGCGAATCGGACGCCGCGGCCCTCGACGACGTGACCGTCTCGAGGGCGGACTTCGAAGCCGCACACGCGAACGTCGAGCCGAGCGCGATGCGGGAGTACGTCGCCGAGCAGCCGACGACCGACTTCGACGACGTGGGCGGGCTCCCGGAGGCGAAGGCGAAACTGGAGCGGGCGGTGACGTGGCCGCTGACGTACGGCCCCCTCTTCGAGGCCGCAGACGCCGACCCGCCGACCGGGGTCCTGCTTCACGGCCCGCCCGGAACCGGGAAGACGCTCCTCGCGCGCGCGATCGCGGGCAAAAGCGGCGTCAACTTCATCCAGGTCGCGGGACCGGAACTGCTGGATCGATACGTCGGCGAGTCGGAGAAGGCGGTCCGCGACCTCTTCGACCGCGCCCGGCAGGCGTCGCCCGCGATCGTCTTCTTCGACGAGATAGACGCGATCGCCGCCGACCGCGACGGGGCGGGCGGCGACGGCTCCGGGGTCGGCGAGCGCGTCGTCTCCCAACTGCTCACGGAGTTGGACCGGGCGAGCGACAACCCCAACCTCGTCGTGCTGGCGGCGACGAACCGGCGTGACGCCCTCGACCCCGCGCTCCTCCGACCGGGGCGGCTGGAGACGCACGTCGAGGTCCCCGAACCCGACCGCGACGCGCGGCGGAAGATCCTCGACGTACACACCCGCGCAAAGCCCGTCACCGAAGACGTCGACTTGGACCACCTCGCCGACGAGACCGAGGGGTACTCCGGCGCCGAGATCGCGGCGCTGTGCCGCGAGGCGGCCCTCGTCGCCATCGAGCGCGTCGCCGACGAACACGGCGTAGCGGCCAACGACCACGCAGACGAGATCGGTATCACCGCCGACGACTTCGCGACGGCACTGAAAAACATCCGGCCGGCGACCGCCTGAGATGGGGTCGGCAGACGGGCAGCAGCCGGCGTCTCGCGACGACGAGGACGCCCGCGGCGACGCAGGCGCTCCCACGCTTCGCGGACTCCTCGCCAGCGTTCGCGCGGCCGTCCGGTCGCGCCCGCCCACCGACCTCTTCCTGCTCGCGCTCCCGGTGCCGACGCTGCTCGTCGCGGTGAGTCTCATGCCGGGGACCGAGGCGTGGCAGCTCTCGCTCGCGACGCCGAGCGTCGTCGAGAGCCGGTGGGCGCTGTGGACCGCGTTCGCGTCGAGCTTCGTCCACACCGACCCGATCCACCTCGCGGACAACGTGGTCAACTACTGGCTCCTCGTCGCGGTCGCGTACCCCCTCACCGTCGTTGCCGGCTGGCGGCGGCGCCTGTTCTGGTTCGCCGCGGCGTTCCTCGTCGTCGTCCCGCTCGTCTCGGCGTGGGCGACGCTCGTCGCCATCGGGGGGCTCACCGACGCTCCCACCGCGGGCTTTTCAGACGTGAACAGCGCGCTCCTCGGGTACCTCGTCGTCGTCTGGTTCGCCGCGCTGGCGGCGGAGAGCGACCGGGCCCGGAGCGAGGGCTCCGCGGGCGTCGACCCGCGCTGGGCTATCGTCGCCGCCTTCGCCTCGCTCGCGCTCGCGTACCTCGCGCCGAGCGGCGCCGGCTACTTCCCGCCGCTCCCGGCGGTCGGATCGCTGTTCGCGGTCGGGGCCGTTCTCGCCGCGGCCGGGCTCTACGCGGCCGTCGGGCGCCCGCGCGTGTCCGGACTCGGCTTACCGCCGGAGCGCGAACTCCTGTACGTCACCGGCGCGAGCGTCGCGGCCGCCGGCGTCATCGGGTCGCTCGTGCTCGTCCCGTTCGGCAGCAACGTGTTCGCGCACCTCGCCGGCTACGTCGTCGGCGTCACCGTCCCGTTCGTCGGCGTCCTCGCCGACAGCGCGACCGACGACACGGCGACGGGCTGAGTCAATCGCCGTGGTCGTGTCCGTGACCGCCCGCGGCGTTCGCCGCGCCCTCGTGGGCCGGCGTCTCCCCGTCCTCGCCGAACTCGTCGACCGGCGTCACGCTGTAATCGACGGTGAGCGTGTCCTTCGTGGCGCGGATTTTCCCGACGAACGCGGAGATGTCGTCTAAGCGCCCCTCGAGGACGAAAAGCTCCATGCAGTACCGCGAGCCGACGTGGCTGTGGAAGTTCGACGCCACCAGCCCCTCGTGTTCGTGGCGGAGCCGCATCATCCGCTCTTCGACGCTCGTCGTCTCGTAGTCGAAGAGGACCGTCACCACCGCCATCAGGTCTCGCTCCTCGAGTTTGGCGTCCTCGAACTCCCCGAGGAGGTTCCGGGAGGCCTCGCGGACGACCTCGCTGCGCCCGGTGTAGCCGTGCTCGTCGGCGAAGCCGTCGATCCGATCTAACAGCTCTTCCGGCATTGAGACGCTGACGACCGTCATGTATTAACCCAATGCGCCGCAGTTGTTAATCCTTGAGGTCCGGCGCGTCGGTCGGGGGTCGCTCGCCCGCCTCGTCACCGATGGGTTCGCGTTCGCTCGGGTCGTCTTCGTCGGCTGCCGCTCCGATCCGCTCCGACAGCCACGCGTAGTGGTCGAGGAGCGCGCCCTCCCCGGCGTCGGTGAGCGCGTAGACGTCGGCGAGCCCCTCGGTCCGCCGGTCGAGGAAGCCGGACTCCACGAGCGAGGTCAGCGTGGCGTAAAACGAGCTCGGGTCGATCCGCTGGTCGTAATGCGATTCGAGCCGGCTCTTCAGCGACTGCGCCCGCAGTTCGCCGGCGTCGTACAGCAGGGCACACAGGTCGCGGCGGCGACCGCTGTGGAGCCACTTCGTCATACGGTCGCTTCCGGCCGATACCACACGACCGTTTCGGTCGGCGGTGAGGAGCGGCCGCGGCGAGGACGGTCCAGTCGGACGGACGCTCTCCCGGCGCCGCCGGTAATCCACGGCAATCAAACGAACAACAACCGATATCTCTTATTCTCTTAGATATACGTTTATAAATGGCCAGTACGTGTATGTTTGAAGCGATATTATGTTTATAAACATCTATTCACAGAAGTTTTTTGCCTCAGTGTGGTGATCGTTGCCATATGCGCGAAACGGTCGAACGGTTGGTCTGTCGGCACCGATACGAGCGCCGGGCGGTGGTGGTAAACCCCGACGAGGTGGTAGAGCGCTGCCCGAAGTGCGGCAAAGAACGCGTTCGGGGCGTCGCCGGCTCGTAGCCCGGTGCGACCGCGGACGCGAGAGACGCCTCAGGCCTCTCGGACGTGGATCGAGGACCCGAAGTACTTGTGGAGCGCGTCGTCGACGGAATCGGCGTTGAACCGACCGAGGTCGGCGGCGATCGCGGCTTGCAACGCTTCGAGGTACTCGCGGTCGGTGCGGAGCTCTCGGAAGTCGACGGCGGAGACCTCGATGCCGGCGGCGTCTGCGATCCCGAGTCGCGCCGCCGTCTCCCGCCGAAACGACGGTTCGTCGCCGACCGCTCCGCGCCACAGCCGGTCGCGGAATCGGAGCCACCCGTCGGCGCCGGGCTCGCTCGCGGGGAGTTCGACCGTCGTCTCGAAGCGCTCCGGGTCGACGGCGGCGCGCTCGGGCGTGAGCCGGAACTCGACGCGGAACACGTAGGCGGCGTCCATCGTCGCTCAGTCGGGTCGTCGAAGGTAAAAGTACATACCCCTCGGTCGTGTCGCTTCGGCCGTATGTTGTATCGCCTCCGCGACCTCGCCGAACGCGCCTACCGCCGGCATCTCCGCCGAGAGATCGACGACGTGCCGACGCACGTCGCGATCATCCAAGACGGCAACCGGCGATACGCCCGCCAGCGCGGCGACGACGCCCCCGACGGCCACCGGGCCGGCGCCGCCACCACCGAGCGGGTCCTCGACTGGTGTGCGGATCTGGGCGTCGCGGAGCTCACGCTGTACGCCTTCTCCACCGAGAACTTCGAGCGCCCGGACGAGGAACTCGAACCCCTGTTCGACCTGTTGGAGGCCAAACTCCGCGAGTTCGCGGACGCCGACCGCGTCCACGACCAGGGAGTCCGCGTTCGCGCCATCGGCGACATCGACCGCCTCCCGGTGCGCGTCCGCGACGCCGTCGCGTACGCCGAGCGCCGCACCGCCGAGAACGACCAGTTCACGCTGAACGTCGCGCTGGCGTACGGCGGTCGCACCGAACTGCTCGACGCGGCCACGGCCATCGCCCGCGACGTCGACGCCGGCACCCTCGACCCCGAGGCCGTCGACACCGAGACCGTCGAGGCGCGCCTGTACGACCGACCGGTCCGGGATGTCGACCTCATCGTGCGGACCGGCGGCGACGAGCGCACCTCGAACTTCCTGCCGTGGCACGCGAACGGGAACGAGGCGGCCGTCTACTTCTGTGCCCCCTACTGGCCCGAGTTCTCGGAGGTGGAGTTCCTCCGCGCGATCCGGACGTACCAGTCTCGCGAAGCGTCGTGGCGTCACGCCAGGGCGGAGCGCGCCGCCGCGCTCGTCCGCGCCATGGCCGAGGTCGAACTCGCCGAGGCGCAGGCGGTCGCGGGGCGACTCCGCAGTCGGCTGTCGGTCGACGCCGACGCGCTCCCCGACGTCGTCTCCGGTGAGCGCGCTCCCGCGGGTGGTCACGGGGGCGACCCCGGCAGCGGAGCCGCGTCCGGCGTCGCCGCCGGGGACGCCGCTCCGGGACTCTCCGGCAGTCGAGACGGCGAGTCGGAGTCTGCGGACTAACGCGGGGCCTCTGCGGACTGCAGAAACAGCGACAGCGCGGACGTACTCGCCGAACTACGCCGGGTTCTTCCGCGTCAGGTCGCTGCCGCAGATCGGGCAGCGCTCCTTGTTCTCGTCGAACGTGCGGTTACAGCCCACACACTGGAACCGCCACTCGCGCTCCTCGGAGATGCCGTCGCGAGCGATCGCTTCGACGTCGATGTCGAGCCGTTCGGCGACGTTCTGCATCGCGTAGTCGTCGGTGACGAGGGTCGCGCCGAGTTCGAGCGCGGTCGATATCAGGCGGGTGTCGGTGTCGGACAGCTCCGCGGCGTCGCCTGACCCGCGGGCGGCGCGGCGCACGTTGTCGAGGACCTCCGGCGCCGGGACGTGGATCGTCATCCCGGAACCCTCCATCGCGTCGAAGCGGAGCGCCCCCTCGCCGGTGAGTTCGTCGTGGACTTCGGGCACCGAGACCACGTCGTCGTCGGTGGTGTACTCGTGGATGAACGCCGAGGTGTCGAGGACTTCCATTAGCGGGCGACGACGATATAATCTTTCACCGCCTGCACGTTCGCGACCGGGACCTTCAGCCGGCCCATCTCGTCGACGTCGAAGCCGGCGTGATCGTGGCTGAGCTGTTCGTGCGGGCTCACGAGCAGGTCCGAGAGTTCGCCGGACTTGAGATCCATCGTGATGTTGTACAGGTCCCCCAGTTCGGTTCCATCCGCGCTCATCACCGCCTTCCCGGAGAGGTTCTCCGCGAGGATATCGACCATACCCACATCCTCCGGGGCAACGGTCTTAAACTCCACGGGGGGCGTCCGACAGACGACTGCCGGTGAGCGCTCTCTGGGCACCGCCACCGGGATCGACTCGCTCCGTGGCCGGGCCGCGGGCTCGATCGCGACGCGCGCGTTTTGAAAGGCTTAACTGATGTCCGGGCTGAACGAGAGACAACCGACCTTTTCGGGGCGATCACTGATGACCGACCACACAAACACGGACACCCTTCGGACGCCGATCGTCGCCGTGCTGGGGCACGTCGATCACGGCAAGACCAGCCTGCTCGACACGATCCGCGGCTCCGCCGTCAGCGAGGGCGAGGCCGGCGCGATCACCCAACACATCGGGGCGACCGACATCCCGCTCGACACCATCTCCGGGATGGCGGGCGAACTCATCGACCCGACCGACTTCGACCTCCCTGGGCTCCTCTTTATCGACACGCCCGGCCACCACTCCTTCTCGACGCTGCGCGCCCGCGGGGGCGCGCTCGCCGACATCGCGGTCCTCGTCGTCGACGTCAACGACGGGTTCCAGCCGCAGACGGAGGAGGCGATAGACATCCTCAGACGCACCGGGACCCCCTTCGTCGTCGCCGCCAACAAAGTCGACACGACGCCGGGCTGGAACCCGCAGGACGGCCAGCCGATCCAGCGGAGCCTGGAGGCCCAATCCGAGCGCGCCGAGTCGATGCTCAACGAGAACCTCTACGAGATCATCGGCCAGCTCTCCGACGCCGGCTTCTCCGCCGACCTGTACTGGCGGGTTCAGGACTTCCAGAAGAACATCGGCGTCGTCCCGCTCTCCGCGATCACGGGAGAGGGCGTCCCCGACCTGCTCACCGTGTTGATGGGACTCTCACAGCGCTTCATGAAAGAGGAGATGGCCATCGACGTCTTCGGGGCGGGCGAGGGGACGGTCCTCGAAGTGAAAGACGAGCGCGGCTTCGGCGCGACCATCGACACGGTCGTGTACGACGGCGTGGTCAGAAACGGCGACCAGATCGTCGTGGGCGGGCAAAACGAGCCGATCGTCACGGAGATACGCGCGCTGCTGCAGCCGCGTCCCCTCGAAGAGATCCGCACCGAGAAGAAGTTCGAGAAGGTGGCGGAGGTGGGCGCCGCGGCCGGCGTGAAAATCGCCGCGCCCGACCTCGACAAGGCGATGGCCGGCGCGCCGGTGCGCGTCGTCCGCGACCACTCGGTCGACCACGTCATCGAGGAGGTGAAAGCCGAACTCGCGGAGATCGAGGTCGAAACCGCCGACAACGGCGTCGTGGTCAAAGCCGACACGCTCGGCTCGCTCGAAGCGATGGCGAACGCGCTCCGCGAAGCCGAGGTCCCCATCCTGCGCGCGGAGGTCGGCGACATCGCGCCCCGCGACATCGCGGTGGCCGAGACCGCGAACCAGGACGAACACAAGGCGATCCTCGGGTTCAACGTCGACCTGCTCGCGAACGCGGAGACGGAGCTCGAAAACGCCGACGTGAAGCTGTTCACCGACGAGGTCATCTATCAGCTGATCGATGAGTACGAGACGTACGTCGAGGAGAAACAGCGCGCCCAACAGGAGACGGTCCTCGACAAGGTCGTGCGCCCCTCGCGGTTCCGCATCCTCCCCGACCACACGTTCCGTCAGAACGACCCCGCCGTCGTCGGCGTGGAAATCATCTCCGGGACGCTCCAGAACAACCGGAACGTCGGTTCCTTCGAGGGCAACGAGTTCGAGCGCGCCGGGCAGCTCTCCGGGATTCAAAAGCAGGGCGACGACGTCGACGAGGCCCGCGCCGGCGAGCGCGTGAGCATCGCCATCGACGGGCCGACCGTCGGGCGCGGTATCGAGGAGGGCGACACCCTCTGGACGGAGATCCCAGAAAAGCACGCGAAGATCCTAGAACAGGAACTGCGGGAGGAGATCACGGCCGACGAGCGCGAGGCGCTGTCGGCGTACTTGGAGACCAAGCGGAAGCGGGACCCCTTCTGGGGCAAGTGAGACTCGGGTAACTCCGACCGCCGACCGCTCTCTTCTTCCCGACCGCCGACCCGTCAGTTCGAGTCGGTCGCGTGGGCGACGACCCGCGTCGCGGTCGCCTTCCACCGGATCGCGACCTCCTCGCCCTCGCTAAGTCCCAACCGCGCCGCGCTTTCGGCGGTGATCAGCGCCCGAAAGGTCACCGAATCGACGCCAATCCGGACCGTCGACACCGTCTCGCCGGCGTCGACGCCGACGACGCGGCCCCGGCGCCGGTTCCGCGCGCTCGTCGCGTCCGGGTCGACCTTCTCGTCGCCCTTATAAACGGTCACCGCGTCCGCGCCGATCCGAACCTGCACGTCGTCGCCGACCGCGGCGTCGTCGTGGAGCCCCCGCACCCGTCCGACCGGCGTGTCGACGGCCGCCAACTCGCCGTCGACGCTCGTGACCGTCCCGCCGAGCACCGTCTCCGGCACCTGCGCCGTCGCGGCCACCACGGCCTGTAAGCGCTCGTACCGGTCGAGCAGGTCGCGTCCGGCCGTCGAGAGCCGGCTCCCGCCGCCCCCCGTCCCGCCGCGCTGTCGCTCGACGAGGGTGCCGAACGCGGACTCCATCGACTCGATCCGCGAGAGGGCGCGAGCACGGGACCGACCGAGCGCCGACGCGGCGCCCGCGACCGACCCCGCCGCGTCCACCGCGCGCAACAGCGCGGCGTCGCGGCCGTCGAACTCGACGCCGTCCTCGATGAGCGCGGCGCGGCCGCGACCCGCGGCCGCGTCCGGACCGGACTCGGTCGGCTCTCCCATGCCCGGACGATGCGTCCGGGCCGTGTTGGTGTTTTCGCCCGAGGGGTCGCGCCCTCCCCTGGCGTCGTGCCACCCGACGAAAAGTTATATGTCGCGTCGACCCACCGTTGTATCTATGACGATACATCGACGCGGCTTCGTGGCGGCGCTGGGAACCGGGGCGGTCGTGAGCACGGCCGGCTGCTCGTCGGGCGACACCGGCGGCGACGGCGACCAAAGCGCCGGCAGCGGGAGCGACGAGACCGACGACGAGACCGGCGGCGAGAGCACAGACGAGTCTGTCGGCGTCGCGGGCGAGACGCTGACGCTGACGACGACGACGAGCACGTACGACACCGGCCTCCTCGACGCGATCCACACGGACTTCGAGGAGATGTACGGCGTCACCGTCGACGCCGTCGCGCAGGGCACCGGCGCGGCGTTAGAGACCGCCCGCAACGGCGACTCGGACATCGTGATGGTCCACGCCCGCGGGCTCGAAGACGAGTTCATGCGCAACGGGTACGGCGTCAATCGCCGCGACCTGATGTTCAACGACTTCGTGATCGTCGGGCCCGAGGACGACCCCGCCGGGATTCAGGGGACGAGCTCGGCGACCGACGCGCTGACGGCCATCGCCGACGCGGGGGAACCGTTCGTCTCGCGCGGCGACAACTCGGGTACCCACACCAAGGAGCTGAACCTCTGGGAGGCGGCCGGCACGGACCCCGGCGGCGACTGGTATCAGGAGACCGGCTCCGGGATGGGCGAGGCGCTGAACATCGCCAACCAGCAGGGCGCGTACACCCTCTCGGACCGCGGCACCTTCATCTCACAGCGCTCGGAGATCGACCTCACGATCCTCGTGCAGGGGCCGATCGAGGACGGTCCGGAGATCCTCGCGAACCCGTACGGCATCATGGCCGTCAACCCCGGCGTCCACGACAACGCCAACTACGACCTCGCGATGGCGTACATCGGCTGGATCACCAGCCCGGCCGTCCAGGAGGCCATCTCGGAGTACACGGCGAACGGCGAACAGCTGTTCTTCCCCGAGGCCGTCTCGGCGGATCCCGACTTCCAGCAGTACGTTCCGGAGGGTTGGAGTAGCGAGAGCGGCGACGCGTAGTCGTGCCATTCGAAGCGACCGTCCAGTCGGTCCCGGCGCTGCTCGACGCCGCCGCGGGGCCAGCGGCGTCGCTCCTCGGCGTCTCGTTCAGGGACGGCTACGTCGGGAGCATCATCGCCGTCTCGCTGTACGTGAGCCTGACCGCGGTGGCGCTGAGCACGCTCGTCAGCGTGCCGGCCGCCGTCGCCATCGGACTCGCGGAGTTCCCAGGCAAGGGGTTCGTGAAGTCGGTAGTCAACACCGGGATGGGGTTCCCCAGCGTGGTCGTGGGGCTCGTCGTGCTGTTCGCGGTGTCAAACCAGGGGCCGCTCGGCTCGCTGGAGCTCATCTTCACCCGCGAGGCGATGATCATGTCGCAGTTCGTCCTCGCGACGCCGCCGATCACGGCGATCAGCCTCGCGGCCGTGAGCGGCGTCGACGACGGGGTCCGCGACGCGGCCCGCGTCCTCGGCGGGACGCGCGTCGACGTGGCGCTCGTCGTGATCAAGGAGGCGCGGTACGGGATCGCGACCGCGGTGCTGGCCGGCTTCGGCCGCGCGATCAGCGAGGTCGGCTCGGTGCTGATCGTCGGCGGGAACATCACGAGCGCGGACGGCATCTCGAAGACGCGCACGCTGACGACGGCGATCCAGCTCGAAGCGCGGCAGGGGCAGTACGAGACCGCCATGGTGCTCGGCGCCGTCCTCGTCGCGCTCGTGTTGACGGTCAACGCGATCGTCGTCCGCTTCGGCGATCGGGGGGTTGCGGGCTGATGCGCCGGGAGGTGACGCGATGGTGATCCGCGCGAACGACGTGTCGCACGCGTACGGCGACGAGCCCGTGTTCCGCGACCTCTCGATCGATATCGACGCGGGCGAGGTCGTCGCGGTGATCGGCCCCTCCGGGGTCGGCAAGACCACGCTGCTCCGGACGCTCGCGCTCTCGCTCGAACCCAGCGCGGGGGCCGTGACGCTCGATGGAACCGACGCGTGGGCGGTCGACGAGCCCGAGCGCCTCGCGCTCCGGCGCCGCGTCGGCATGGTGTTCCAGGAGGCGAGCCTCTTCGGCGGGTCGGTCGCGCGCAACGTCGAGTACGGGCTCCGCGTCCGGCGCTCGTGGGGCGACCGGCTCGCCTCTGTCCTCCGCCTGAACGGCGCCGCCGACGCGGTCGGAGAGTCCCTAGAGGTCGTGGGGCTGGCCGACAAGATCCACCAGCCGGTCGACTCGCTCTCGGGCGGCGAGGCCCAGCGCGTCTCCTTCGCCCGCGCGCTGGCGTACGGTCCGGACGTGTTGCTCTTAGACGAGCCGACCTCGGACCTCGACCCGCGGAACACCGCCGTGATCGAGGAGGCGATCGACGCCGCCCGATCGCGGGGGATCGGCGTCGTCGTGGCGACACACGACATGCATCAGGCCGAGCGCGTCGCGGACCGCGTCGCGGTGATGCTCGACGACGGCCTCACGGAAGTCGGCGAGACGGACCGGATCTTCGAGAACCCCTCGGACGAGCGCACCCGGAAGTTCATCTCTGGCGAGTTGGTGTACTGAGGCACGCTCGGCGGACTGCGGCGGTGTGAACGGGGAGTCATCGGACTGGGGTGTCGCCGTCGGCTGTTTATCAGTCGTTGACGGCGGAGCGACGGTGATCACCTCCAAAGCCCCAGTCACGAGGACTCGCGCGCCTCGCTCAGTCGCTGGCTCCTTCGCTGCGGTGCTTGCTGCGGCGTGTGAGCCCTCGCGACTGCCCGTTTGCGTCCCGAACCGCGGCCTCGCGCCTCCCCGGCCTCGCGCGTGCCACCGCACCGCTATTTATAAACTGTATAAATCGTCGCGTCAGAGGTCGAAGGAGAGTCGCACCGCGTCGCCGGCCGCGGCGTCGCCCGCATCGAC
>Ga0209917_1000020_pt1 | contig 63118 bp, 72 predicted proteins | sample SalPon2_C_H2O_MG_FD_185710 | JGI IMG/M metagenome (GOLD analysis project Ga0209917, IMG submission 185710) | Salt pond water microbial communities from South San Francisco under conditions of wetland restoration - Salt Pond MetaG R2_C_H2O_MG... | ecosystem: Environmental > Aquatic > Non-marine... | reverse complement strand
AGGCCGTCACCGCACCCGAGCCGAGCCAGCGGCTCACCGTCACCGAGGCGCTGCGCGCGTACACCTACGGGGGGGCCTACGCCGCCGGCCGCGAGGCGGAGTTGGGCACCCTCGACGTTGGAAAGCGCGCGGATATCGTCGTCCTCAACGAGTCGCCGTGGGAAGTCGCTGGAGATGCGGTGGCCGACATCGGCGTGGCCCGGACGCTCGTGGACGGCGACACCGTCTACGTCGCGTAACGCGACGATACTTTGCCGTTTTTGTCGGTTGGAGAGCGACAGCCACTCACCAGCATCTGAGAAACTGCATCACCACTCATCATCACTTGTTGAAGACAAAATCTTTTCACAGAGTGGTCCAAGTGAGAGAGTACACACAGATGGCGCGAATGGAGACCGCAGACTTCGAGACCGACCTGAGTCTGTTCAAGTACGACAACCTAGAGCAGCTACCGCCAGCCTACCGGGAGCTAACGGAGACTGAACGGACGGAGCGAATCGAGGCGGCGACCGAGACGTTGGGTGATGACGTGCTCATCCTCGGCCACAACTACCAGCGGCGGGAAATCGTCGAGCACGCCGACTTCGTGGGCGACTCCTACGAACTCTCGAAGCGCGCCGCGGAGTCCGACGCGAGCCACGTCATCTTCTGTGGCGTGACGTTCATGGCCGAGTCGGCGGACGTCATCACCGACGCCGACCAGTCCGTCCTCCTCCCGTCGATGGAGGCGTCCTGTCCGATGGCGGGGATGGCCGAGGCCCTCCAAGTGGATGCGGCGTGGGACCAACTCACCGCCGCCGCACCCGACGCCGACGTCGTCCCGGTCACGTACATGAACAGCTACGCCGACCTGAAGGCGTTTTGTGCCGAGCAGGGTGGGCTGGTGTGTACGTCCTCGAACGCGGCCGACGCCTTCGAGTGGGCCTTCGAGCGCGGGGACACGGTGTTGTTCCTGCCCGACAAGCATCTCGGCGAGAACACCGCCCACGAGCTGGGGATGGCCGACGCCGTCGCCGAGTGGGACCCGTGGGCCGAAGGGGGTGCAGACGCCGCGCAGGCGGCCGACGCCGACGTGATTCTGTGGGACGGCTACTGTCAGGTCCACGAGCGATTCCGCGAACACCACGTCACCGAGGTGCGCGAGCGCTACGAGGACGTGAACGTGGTCGTCCACCCCGAGTGTCGCCGCGAGGTCGCGGCCGCCGCCGACGTGGTCGGCTCGACTGCCACCATCTGCGAGACGGTCGCGGACGCCGACCCCGGCGACCGGTGGGCCATCGGTACCGAAATCCACCTCGCGAACCACCTCGACCGCTGGCACGAGGACGTCGAGGTCGTGCCGTTGTGCGGTGACGCCTGTATGGACTGTAACGCGATGCGACAGATCGACTCGAACTACCTCACGTGGCTGTTGGAGGAGCTGGTCGACGGGACCGAGCGAAACCGCATCGAGGTGGCCGCGCGCGAGGCCGAACTGGCCGAGGTCGCCCTCGACCGGATGTTAGAGCTATGAAAACGAGTGAATCAGAGACGCTCGTGGTCGGTGGCGGAATTTCGGGCTGTGCGGCGGCGCTCGCGGCCGACCGCGCTGGCGGCGACGTGGTGCTCGCAACGAAGGCCACCCGACCGGAGGAGACGAACAGCTACTGGGCACAGGGCGGCGTGGCGGTCACGCGCTCGGACCCGGACGCGTTCCGCGAGGACATCATCGCGGCCGGCGCGGGAGCCTGTGACCCGGCGGCCGTCGAGACGCTCGTCGCGGAGGCGCGGCCCGCGGTTGAGGACGTGCTCGTCGACACCCTCGGGGTGTCGTTTGATGCTGACGGGGACGGATTCGACTACGGCCGGGAGGCCGCTCACAGCGAATCGCGCGTCCTCCACGTCGACGCGGCGACCGGCGCGGCGATTCTCCCCCGATTCCTCGCACACCTCCACGACGAGACGGACGTGACCGTGCGCGAGGACACGGCCGCACTCGAGTTGGTGACCCACGAGGGTCGGGTCCACGGGGCGTTACTCGAACGCGACGACAGCGTCTCCGCGCACTTCGCCGGCGGAACGGTGCTCGCGACCGGGGGCATCGGCGGGGCCTACGACCGGACGACGAACCCCGACGCGGCGACCGGCGACGGCATCGCGATGGGCGCACTCGCCGGTGCCGACGTGGCCGACATGGAGTACGTCCAGTTCCACCCGACCGCGTTCGCGGACGACGGTGGCGAGACCGGCACCTTCCTCCTGAGCGAGGCGGTCCGCGGCGAGGGGGGCGTCCTCCGGAACGGCGACGGCGAGCGGTTCATGCCCGACGTGCACCCCGACGGCTCGCTGGCTCCGCGTGACGTGGTGGCTCGCGCTGTCGCGACGGAGCGCGCGGAGACGGGTGAGGTCCGACTCGACGTGTCCGAGGTGGCGTTCGAGTCGTCGTTCCCCGGGCTCGCGAATCGGTGTCGCGACCGGGGCGTCGACCCCGCAGACGGCATTCCCGTCGCGCCCGCCGAACACTTCTGTTGTGGCGGGCTGGCGATCGACATGGACGGGCAGACCTCGCTCGACCGGCTGTTCGCTGCCGGTGAGTGTGCCCGCACGGGCGTCCACGGCGCGAACCGGCTGGCCTCGACCTCCCTGCTCGAAGGATTGGTGGTCGGTCGCCGCGCCGGCCGCGAGGCGGTCGGAACGACCCCTGAACGCGTCGAGGTGAGCGAGCCCCGGGACGGCGACCCCGACCTGCCGGCCCGGTTCGCGACCGAGAAGGGTGACCGCCTCCGGCGCACGATGACCGAACACGTCGGCATCGAGCGCACGAGCGACGGACTCCGGCGGGCCGCGACGAGCATTCGCCGGCTGAAAGGCGAGGTCGACGCCTACACTCGGACGCGGACGAGCCGAGACCTGTACGAACTCCGGAACGCGACTGTGACCGCGCTGCTCGTCGTGCGCGCGGCGAGCGAGAACGACGAGTCCCGCGGGTGTCATTACCTCGCGGACACAGAGGTGCAGTATGCTGATTGAGCAGTCCCAAATCGAGGCGTGGCTCCGAGAGGATATCGGCCACCACGACGTGACCAACGATGTGCCCGGCGAGACGACGGGTCGACTCGTCGCCAAACAAGACGGAGTCGCGGCCGGACTCGACGCGGCGGCGGCCGTCTTCGAGTATCTCGACGTGTCGGTGACCGAGCGCGTGGAGGACGGGACGCGCGTCTCGGCCGGCGACGAGCTGCTCGCGGTCGCGGGGACAGCGAGTGACCTCCTCCGCGGCGAGCGCGTGGCGGCGAACCTCGTCGGCCACGCCTCCGGGATCGCGACGACGACCCGGCGGGCCGTCGACGCCGCGAGAGAGGTGCGCGAAGAGGTTGCCGTTGCCGCGACCCGGAAGACGACGCCCGGACTCCGGGGAATCGAGAAGCGCGCCGTCGCCGCCGGCGGCGGTGACACCCACCGGCTCACCCTCTCGCACATGGTGCTCGTCAAGGAGAACCACGTCGCAGAACTCGGGATGGCGGAGGCCGTCTCCAGGTGTGTCGACCGCGTCTCCTTCGCGACGAAGGTGGAGTGTGAGGTCGAGACGCCGGCCGACGCGACCCGCGCCGCAGACGCCGGAGCCGATATCGTCCTGCTCGACAACATGAGTCCGGCAGAGACGGCAAACGCCGTCGACTTACTCGACGGAGCGGCGCAGGTCGAGGCTTCGGGCGGTATCACCCACGAGGACGTGCCGGCCTACGCGGAGACTGGCGTCGACGTGATTTCGATGGGGGCGCTCACCCACTCGGCCGACCAGCTGGACCTCTCGTTCCGGACAGGCTAAAGCGGCTTCTCGTAGCCGACATAGTCGTGGTCAGCGTCGTCGTTCTCCCAGACGGTGTACCGCTCGTAGCCGCGCGCCTCGTAGAAGTCGACGAGGAACGGGTGGCCGGTGTAGGTTCCCAACTGAAGCCGGTCGTACCCCTGCTCGCGGGCGTACGCCTCCACGCGCTCGAACAGGCGGGTGCCGATACCGCGGTCCTGCGCGTCGGGCGCGACGGCGAGCCGTTCGGCGAACGGGTGGTCCTCGCTTTCGAGGACGCGAACTGCTCCCACGATGTCGCCGTCGCGCTCGGCGACGAACTCCGCGGACGGCTCCTCGGGATCGAACCACGACCGGACGTACTCTGGATCCACGTCGGTCATCCCGGTCGGGTAGCCGAGGTCGGCCGTCGTCTGGTACGCGGTCCGGTACAGCGGGACGAGGGCGGTCACGTCGTCGGTCGTCGCGGGGCGAATCTCGATTCGGGCGCTCACTCCAGTAACACCTCGCCGGTCATCGCCTCGGGGACCGAGACGCCAATGACATCCAGCAGGGTCGGTGCGATATCACAGAGTGCACCCCCCTCTCGGACCGTCGCGTCGGATGTGCCGGATGCGGGGACGGAGACGAAGGGGACTGGATTCGTCGTGTGGGCGGTGTGGGGCGACTCTTCGGTACCCATGTCGTCTGCGTTGCCGTGGTCCGCGGTGACGAACAGGTGGCCGCCGGCGTCGTGGACGGCCGACGCGAGCTGAGCGAGATTGGCGTCGACAGCTTCGACCGCCGCGACCGCGGCGTCGAAATCCCCCGTGTGCCCGACCATGTCTGCGTTCGCGTAGTTGAGTAGCAACACGTCCGGAACCTCGCTCTCGATGTGGTCGACGGCGGCGTCGGTGAGTTCCGGGGCCGACATCTCGGGCTGGTGGTCGTACGTCGCCACGTCTGGCGAGGGGACGATGTGGCGCGACTCGCCCGCGAACTCGACCTCTCGCCCCCCGTTCAGGAAGTAGGTGACGTGGGGAGACTTCTCCGACTCGGCCATCCGGAGCTGGGTGAATCCGGCGTCGGCGAGCGTCTCCCCGAGGGTCTGTTCGGGCTGATTCGGCGGGAACGCCACGGGCACGTCGAAGGTGGCGTCGTACTCGGTCATCGTGACGAGGTACGGCTCCGGGGGGGCCACGTCCACGTCCCACGTGGGCCGGAGGTTCGCGAGCATCCGCGTCAGCTGGCGGGCGCGGTCGGCCCGGAAGTTGAAGAAGACGACCACATCTTCTGGGTCGAGGGCGTCGCCGCCGTCGACGAGCGTCGGCTCGACGAACTCGTCGGTGTCGCCGCGGTCGTAGCTCGCCTCGGCGGCGTCGACGGCAGCGTCGGCGCTGTGTGGAGCCGCTCGGTTCACGATGGCGTCGAACGCCCGCGCCGTTCGCTCCCAGTTCTCGTCGCGGTCCATCGCGTAGTAGCGACCGGTGACGGTCGCCACGTCACCGGTGTCGTGTTCCTCGACGGCCGATTCGAGTTCGGCGAGGAAGCCGGCCCCCGATTTCGGGCCGGTATCGCGTCCGTCGGTGAAGGCGTGGGAGACTGCATCGACGCCGGCGTCGGCCGCGGCCGCGACGAGCGCGTGGAGGTGGTGTTGATACGAGTGGACGCCGCCGTCGGAGACGAGTCCCATGAAGTGGACCTGTGCGTCGTTCGTGCGGGCGTGAGCGAAGGCGTCGGCGATGGCGTCGTTCTCGCCGAGCAGGCCGGCGTCGCTCTCCTCGCTGATACGCGTCGAGTCCTGGAGGACGACCCGGCCCGCACCGATGTTGAGGTGTCCGACCTCGCTGTTTCCCATCTGCCCGTCGGGGAGTCCGACCCGACGGCCGTGGGTCTCGAGCCGGCCGGCAACACCCCGCTCGGTGAGCCAGTCCACGGTCGGCGTGTCGGCCGCGCGGACGGCATCGCGCGCGTCGGGGTCGTCGTTTAGCCCCCAGCCGTCAAGGATAACGAGTGCCGCGTGCATGCGCGAGGATTCGCGGGCGGGCGTAAGTAGGGTTCGTTATCGGGCCGCGACGTAGCCGCTGCCGGCACCCGTCAGTCCGACGCCGACGACGAAGCCGACCAGCGAGCCGAGCGGAAGCGCACTCCCGACGCCGCCGCCGGTGTCGGCGGCGGGCGAGAAGACGACGAGCGCGACGAGGACGACGACCAACAGTCCGACGATGCCGACGGCAGAGGCGAGTCCACCCGCAGCCGCACCGCCCGTCGGTTCGACCGCGCGGTCGCCGACGATGCGCCCGACGAGTACCGCCACGATCGGCGACAACAGGAGCGCGAACACGAGCGCGACGGCCACGCCGTTGAACAGGCCGCCGCCGAAGCCGAGCGACTGGGCCGATGGAGCCTGCCCGCCGGGACCGAGTGCGCTCGCGAGGAAGACGGAGAGGGTGTAGCCGAGACCGAAGACGAGAAACGTCGCAGTACCGGTGACGGCAGCGCCACGGAGCGCGTTACCGTCGGCCACAGGGACGGCCGTGGTGTCGGCACGCGTGACTGCTGCAGCGCCGGCAGCCGTCAGCCCGATACCGACTGTAAAACCGACCAGCGGTCCGGCACCGATGACGCTCGTTCCGGTGTCGCTTACGGTGCCACCGAGCGCGCTCGCGGCGGCCAGCCCTGCAAAAACCATCACGAGGAAGCCGACGACCGACGCGAGTGCGGCATCGCCGGCCGAACGCGACCCGTTGTCGAGAGCGATACCCCGCCCGACGAGGACGGCGACGAGCGGCGACAACACGACGGCGAGTGCGAACCCGATGAGTGCTCCCGCCCCGCCGAACAGTTGGCCAGCGACCGCGTTCGTCGTTCCACTCCCGACGAACTGATTGAGGAAGAAGAACGTCAGGATGAAGCCGAGACCGGTGGCGGCGTAGAGTCCGACCGCCTCGACGACGCGCCGGTTCGTCGGCGGCGAGTCGCGCCCGTCGGTTGCGGGCGATGCAGGCTCGTCCTCGCGACCGATAGTGGTGTCTGTACTCTCGTCGCCGGTACTGGACCCCGTTTCGGCTGGCTCGTCTGCCGTCGGACGGGCGTGTCACCCGTGCGTCAAAAATCTACCCACGACCGGTGCGCCGAGTCACTTTTTACCGGCGGCGACCCGACTTCGACAAAGAATGACGCTCGACCCCGTCCACTTCAAGGCCATCTCGCGGTTGGCGAGTGGCGTCTCCCGCAGCGTCGACGAGTCACAACACCGCGAGTTCGGCGAGACGGTCTGGGCGGAGTGGCTCGACCCGCTCGTCTCGGACGGCCGTGAGGTGGTCGAGCCGCTCGGCGAGCAGCGGCGCTACCGCGTCGACGCCACTGACATCGCGCTCGAGGCCGACGAGTACCATCCGCGCCACGGACTCGACTCCGGCACTATCAATCCGACTACGTTCAAAAACGGGTTAGTCGCGGACGTGGCCCACGCAGCGATGAGCCGCGTCCCCTCGGACCTCGAACTGCATCGTGGCCGCACCAACGTCGTCGCCGTCCACTCCAACGACGTGACGGTGGGGAACGTCGGCGGCGACTGGCAGGTGGACGACGGCGGCTACGTCCGCCAGCGGCTCCTCCACGTCCCGACGACGGACCACGCCAAAACCGCCGTCGTCCACGAACTCGCCTTGTACATGGCCGAGGCGACCCACGCCACCGAGAACGCCGACACCGTCACCGACCTGCTCGTGATGGACGGGCCAATCTACCCGAAGGGGCTGTTGACGTGGCTCCACCGCGACCCCGAACTCGCGGAGCTGCTCGCGAGCGACGAGCGCCCGCGAGAGGTGCTCCAGCTGTACATCGACCTCGTAGAGCGGTTCATCGAGCGCGACATCCCGATGCTCGGCTTCGTGAAGAACCCGGCGAGCCGGCTCATCACCCGCGCCATCCGCGAGAAAGAGGGAAACTCCCCGTGGCTCAACGACGCCGCCTTCTTCTCACAGCTGCTCGAACAGGGGGAGATGGACGACGGCGAGTGGGTGCGCGAGACGGAGGAACTCACCTACACGAACTGGTTCATCTCCCGCGGGAGCACGGACCGCGCGCTCGTCTCCCCGGACGTACCCGGCGTCGAACACGCCTACGACAACGAGGCGTACGAGGTGACGTTCACGATGGTGTACGATCCGCGGACGGACACCGTCTACCGGGTGGAAGCGCCCCGCTACTTCACCGACGACGCCGACCGCCGCGACCGGCTCATCCGCCAGATTCTGAAAGGCGTCGCGAGCGAGCAGGGACCGCCGGCCGTCGTCGGGAAGGCCGATTCGCTGGCGAAGATTAGCGCACGCGAAACGGCGGCGCTCCGGCGAGCGTTAGAACAGGCGTTCGATTCGGAAATCGACGCCGACTACAACGACGACCGCTGGGGGCCGTTCGTCGAGTAATCAGGCTTCGGTCGGTTCGAGCACCTCAACCGAGACCTCCTCCTCGGGGACGCCGAGGCGAGCGAACTGCGTGCGGAGATGCTCCGTTGCGGCGGTGATCGCGCGGTCGCGCTCCTCGAAGCCGCGCGGCGTTGGGGACTCGAAGGCGACGCGGATCTCCTCGCCGGCGATGGTCTGTGCCTGTCCGCCGGTGGCAACCTGATAAAAGGAGTCACACACCCAGACGTACGGCGCGTCGGGGTCCGGCGCACCCCGGTAGGAGGGCGGCTCCTCGCTGGGTTCATACAGCGTGCCCGTCACCCCCGTTCCGCCCGCAACGCCGCGAATCTGTAGCATACCCGACGTAGGGGTGGGAGACGTAAATGGTCGCCGTCAGTCGTCCCCGCCTACCGGCTGGGCGAACTGTACCTGCTTCGGTCGCAGGCCGACCCGACGGTAGAACCGTCGTGCGCCGTCGTTGTGCCACTCACAACTCACCTTCAGTTGGTCGCAGTCTCGCTCGCGGGCGATGTCGCGCACGCGCTCGACGGTCGCCGTGCCGTGGCCCTGACCGCGGTGTTCCTCGTCGATGGCGAGGTTCTCGATGCGGAGATACCGGGTCTGTTCGCGCGAGGGGTGTTCACCCTCACGCAGGGTGAGGGGCCCTATCGTCTCCCCGTCGTGGGCGATGAGGTAGTTGGAGACGGCATCATCATCGAGGAGGGCGCGAAAGCCGTCGTCGGGAACGTCGTCGAGCGCGTCGAGGTGGTCTTCGATCGCGTCGACGAGGTGCATACCGGCGTGTTGGACGTGGCCGGCTTGATGATCTGGCTCGCGTGGTATTTGTTGACGTGGCTTTCTCCCGCACGTTGCCAGAACGCCTAAACCGTCGCCGGGCGACGTGTAGGTATGCGTATTGTTCGGCCGACTGTGTTCGTAGGCCCCGCGTAGGGCCACCACTATTCTCTCTCCGCGCGCGCACCGTTTCCGAACAGTCTAAACACACCACACAGTATCACGACACATGAGCACGGACGATATCGAGGGGAGCTACGACCCCGAGGCCGTCGAGTCCAAGTGGCGCGGCCACTGGGTCAACGACGGCACCTACGAGTACGACGAATCGAACACTGACCCCAACACCGCATACAGCATCGACACGCCGCCGCCGACGGTGTCGGGCAGCCTCCACATGGGCCACCTGTACAGCCACATCGCACAGGACTTCGCCGCCCGCTACCACCGGATGGCCGACGGTGACGCGTTCTTCCCGTTCGGCTACGACGACAACGGCATCGCGAGCGAGCGGCTCACCGAGCGCGAACTCGACATCCGCCACCAGGACTACGAGCGGCGGGAGTTCCAGGAGCTGTGTCGCGAAGTCTGTCAGGAGTACGAGGCCAGCTTCACCGAGGAGATTCAGGAGTTGGGCATCTCCATCGACTGGTCGAACACGTACAAGACCATCGAGCCGCGCGTCCAGCGGCTCTCACAGCTCTCGTTCCTCGACTTGTACGAGCAGGGTCGCGAGTACAAGCAGCGCGGGCCGGCAATCTGGTGTCCCGACTGCGAGACGGCGATCTCACAGGTCGAGACCGAGGACGCGGAACGCGACGCCCACTTCAACGATATCACCTTCGAGATTGTCGACGGTCCACGCGACGAGGTGACGATTGCGACGACGCGTCCGGAGCTGATTCCGGCGTGTGTCGCCATGTTCGTTCACCCGGACGACGACCGCACCGACGACCTGCCGGGGGCGACCGCGCGCGTCCCGCTGTTTGGCCACGAGGTCCAGATTCTGGAAGACGAGCGCGTCGACATGGAGAAGGGCACCGGCGTCGTGATGTGTTGTACCTTCGGCGACCAGAACGACATCGAGTGGTATCAGGCCCACGACCTCGACCTCCGGGTCGCCATCGACGAGTCGGGGACGATGACCGAGGAGGCCGGCGACTACGCCGGCATGTCCACCCACGAGGCCCGCGAGACCATCGTCGAGGACCTCGACTCCGCCGGCCATCTCGTCTCCCGCGAGGCCATCGTCCACGACGTGCAGGTCCACGAGCGGTGTGAGACGGACATCGAGTACCGCGTCACGGACCAGTGGTACGTCGAGATGCTCGATAAGACGGACGAGTATCTGGAAGCCGGCCGCGAGATGGACTGGTACCCCGAGAAGATGTTCACCCGGTACAAACACTGGGTCGAGGGGCTGGAGTGGGACTGGTGTATCTCTCGCCAGCGCGACTCCGGAATTCCGATTCCGGTCTGGTACTGCGAGTCGTGTGACGAGACGATCTTCCCGGAGAAGGCCGACCTCCCCGTCGACCCACTGTCGGATGAGCCACCCGTCGTCGAGTGTCCCGACTGTGGCCACGACTCCTTCGAACCCGAGGAAGACGTGTTCGACACGTGGGCGACGAGCAGCCTGACCCCCCTCATCAACGCCGGCTGGGACTGGAGCGAGGAGGACGGGTTCACGTTCGAGAACCCCGAACTCTACCAGTTCGACCTCCGCCCGCAGGGCCACGACATCATCAGCTTCTGGCTGTTCCACACGGTCGTCAAGTGTTACGAGCACACGGGCGAGGTGCCGTTCGAGTCGGTGCTCATCAACGGCCACGTCCTCGACCGCGACCGCCGGAAGATGTCCAAATCGAAGGGGAACGGCATCGACCCCCGCGAGGTCATGGACGAGTACCCAATCGACGCCATCCGCTACTGGGCCGCCTCGACCTCCGTCGGCGAGGACTTCCCGTTCAACGAGAACTCGATGCGACAGGGCGAGAAGCTGCTCCAGAAGCTGTGGAACGCCTCGAAGCTCGTCGACTCGCTCGCCGACACCGAGCCCGCCGAACCCGACGAGTTCGCCGCGATGGACGAGTGGCTGCTCGCCTCGCTGGACGACGTGATCGAGACCGTCACGGCGTACTTCGAGGCCCACGAGTACGCGAAGGCGCGCGATGAACTGCGCGCGTTCTTCTGGCACACGTTCTGTGACGATTATCTCGAAATCGCGAAACAGTCCGAGGCCGACTCGACGCCGTACACCCTGCGTGTCGCCCACCGGCGTTTCCTGAAGCTGTTCGCGCCGTTCGTCCCGCACGTCACCGAGGAACTGCACACCACGCTGTACGGCGACGACTCCGTCCACACGCTCGCGTGGCCCGAGTCCGAAGGCTACGAGTCGAACCGCGCGGCCGGCGAGACGGCGCTCGAAGTCATCTCGGCGCTGCGCGGCTACAAGACCGACAACGGGCTCGCGCTCAACGCCACCCTCGGTGACGTTGCCGTCTACGGCGACATCGAGGGATTCGAGGACGCTATCTCGGGGGTCATGCACGTCGAGACGCTGGAGCGACTCGACGAGGCACCGGCCATCTCGACGGAAGTCGCGGGCATCGACCTCGACTACTCGAAGGTCGGCCCCGAGTTCGGGAGCAAGGTCGGTGCGATTGATTCGGCCATCGAGACCGGCGAGTACGCCGTCTCGAACGGCCAGCTGCACGTCGCGGATGAAGTGCTGGACTCGAAGCTGTTCGAGGTCGAAGAAGAGCGAACCTTCGCCGGCGAGGGTGAGTTCATCGAGACGGAGAACGCTGTCGTGATTGTCCGATAGCGATTCTGAATCTGTCTTTTTATTCGACTTGTCTTGACTCAGAGACAGAGCCAGAACGAACGAGCCACACCCGAACAGACAGCGACAGGAAGATCGCGAGCATCGTCAACAGAACGGCGAAGCCAGCAGCCAGGTCGTGTGCGGCAACGTCGTGGACAATCTCACCGCCGACGTACTCGGCGTTCAATACGGTGTGGTGAGGCTCGCCGACGATTGGAACGAAGTAGTCGACGATGTCGTTGAACCCGTACCACGCGAACGCGACGGCGACGGCCCAAATCGGAAAGTCAGCGTACTGGGGAATCAGAAACCCCTGTACGACCATGCCGGCGTGGCTCCAGATGAGGAACTGATACAGCCACAGCGGGGTCGAACCCTGCCCTTCGATGACGAGCTGGACGAACGGAGCCCACGCGCCGAGCTTGAGACAGCCGAAGAAAGCCAGCGCGTGGAGCCACGGTACGTCGTACTCGAGTCGCCACGCGATGAGCGAGAGGGCGATAAAGAGGGTGGCGACGGGCGAGTCGGGGACGACGGGCCACGCCGCGAGAACGGTGCGCTGGAACTGCGGGATGTAATAATAAAAGCCGGCGACGACGCCGAGCAGATTGACGATGGCGATGGGCCACGCGAGGCGGAGACCGAAGGCGGCGAGCCAGTCGGGCAAGGGGGCGAGATACCACGGGAGGTCGCGCTCGGGCGGGTCGATGTCGCCGCCCGGCGTGCGGGCCGCGAGGGCGTTCAGTCGGTCGCCGAGCGAGCCGGTCATACGCGGTGGGTCGAGCGACCGGGAGAAAAGCACGGCGAAAACGCACCTGTCGTCGGTGGAAGGGCACGGATTAAGTGAGTGAGACCCCTACTGTTGGGTATGTCAGAGACCGATATCGAAGAGCTCCGACGCGGGACGGACCTCGTGAAACGCGGGTTCGCGAAGATGCAGAAAGGCGGCGTCATCATGGACGTGGTGAGCCGCGAGCAGGCCCGCATCGCCGAGGACGCGGGCGCGGTCGCCGTGATGCATCTCGAATCCGTGCCGGCCGACATCCGCAAGCGCGGCGGCGTTGCACGGATGGCCGACCCCGGAAAGCTCGAGGAGGTCATCGATGAGGTCTCGATTCCGACGATGGGGAAGTGCCGTATCGGCCACACCGCCGAGGCGCAGATTCTCGAGGCCGCGGGCGCGGACATGCTCGATGAGTCTGAAGTGCTCACGCAGGCCGACGACCGCTATCACATCGACAAGCGCGACTTTACCGCGCCGTTCGTCTGTGGCGCGCGCAATCTCGGCGAGGCGCTCCGGCGCATCGACGAGGGCGCGGCCATGATTCGCACGAAGGGCGAGGCCGGCACCGGCGACGTGAACCAGGCCGTCACCCACCAGCGCAACATCCAACGCGCCATCCGGAAGCTGTCGGGGATGAACTACGAGGAGCGCGACGAGTGGGCGCGCGAACACGAGGCCCCGCGTCACCTCGTCCACGAGACCGCAGACCGCGGCCGGCTCCCGGTCGTCAACTTCGCCGCGGGCGGCATCGCCACCCCCGCCGACGCGGCACTCATGATGCACCACGGCTGTGACGGCATCTTCGTCGGCTCGGGCATCTTCGGCGCAGAGAACCCAGAGGCGATGGGCGAGGCAATCGTCGCGGCGGTCAACAACTACGACGACCCCGAGACGCTGAAGGAGATCGCGAAGTCGCCGGGGAAGGGCATGAGCGGACAGGCAAACGCCTTACTCGACGAAGACGAGAAGCTGCAGGGTCGCGGCGTCTAGTAGCGCACGTTTCTGTCTACGACGGCCATATCCGTCTCCAGTTCGCCGACGCGCTCGAAGGTCGGCGGCGAGACGATACGGGAAGCCGTCGACCGGTCGCGTGAGGCACCCATCAACACGAGGTCGAACCGCGGAGCCGTGCGTTCGATGAACGGCTCCACTTCCAGTCTGGAGACGCGGGTCTCTACGTCGAACTCGCACGTCTCTGCCAGGTTCGCGAGCATCGACTCCGCGCGCCGGCGGTCGCCCTCCGGGCCGATACAGGTCGCCAGCGTCACGCCGCCCGGCCCGGCGAGCCGGCCGGCGAAGGCGAGCATCTCGTGGGCTACGTCGCTCGCGCGCCGGACCGGGACGAGCACCGTCGACCACTCGCTGCGGTGGCGGTCGACCGGTTCGTGTGCGAGCACGTCGACGGAGCCGCGAAACAGAGACGTAATAAACGGCGAGAGCTGGCCGTCGGTTCCCTCGTAGGCCGTCGCGATGAGGTCACAGTCGAGTTCGAGCGCCGTTGCGTCGATGACCTCCGCGGGCACGTCGCCGGTCGCGACGACCTGTTCACACTGTGCGCCGGTCGTAGCGGTGACGCGCTCGGCGAGACCTTCGAGGCGTGCGGCGCTCGGAGCGGCGACGGCAGCGGGGTCGCGCTCGTCCGTCTCGGGCGTATCGAGTCCGACCGAGACCGCGTCCTGTCGAGTAGCCGCGTCGTCGGGCGCGGCCGCGGCACTCGGGGCGGAGTCCTGGAGGAGGTCGCGCTCGGCGGCGGCCACCGTCTCCGAGTCGACCACGTCGGCCAACACGACGGTACCCGTCTCGCCGGCGATACGACCCGCAAGCATCGCGGTGACGGTCGTCTCGTCGCCGAGACTCGGGACGAGGACGCGGTTCGCGCTCTCGGTCGAGCGATAGAGGATGTCGGCCCGTCGCTCGTAGACGGTGTCGCGCCAGAAGACGAACGCGCCGGCGACGGTCCCGCTGGCGGCGGCGGTGAAGATCACGTACAACGCGAGCGGGCGGTAGGGAGCGCTGGCGGCCGTCGGTATCAACAGCGCGAGCAGCGCTGTCGAAAACGCCGACGGCTCCTCGATGTCGAACGCCCACGTGACCGCGGCGGTGAGAAAGACCGCGAAGCCGGCGGCCAACGGCGAGACGACCGAGAGGATCTCCCGCGCCCCGGGGGTTGTGAGACCGGTCGCGATGGCGGCCACGACCGCGAGTGAGCCACACAGCGCGCCGACGGTCAAGCCGAGCGTGAACCGCCACGGGTCCGCGTACTGCCCCTCCGGGTCGGAAAAGAGCGTGAACGTCCCCGAGGCGAGCGGCGGAAACAACACGAACGGAAGCAGGTTGACGCTGTTTGAGGCTGCCGTCACGAGGACGATGAGAACAGGAACGGCGACCAGTCCCGTCAGGTGAACGAAATTGGTCGTCGTCTCCAGCCACGCGGTGAACTCCGCGAGTTCGCGCCGCTCGACCCGGCGTACTCTGTCGAGCAGTCGGCGCACGCGGTCGCGGATACCCATCGCTGGTACCGACGGCTGCCGCAGACTAAACGCTCTCGGCGTCGGCTGTAGCATATGATCGGTCAGTGTTTATACCCCGTTCGCCCGTTTCTGTGAGTGCAATGGAGGACTCCGAGTATGCACTCCTTGCACGGTTCGAGGCGAACGACGGGAGCGAGGAAGCGCTCGCGGGCTTCCTGACCGACGCGCTCGCGATGGCACGCGAGGAGCCGGGGATGACGACGTGGTTCGCGCTCCGCTTCGACGAGTCGAGGTTCGGCATCTTCGATACGTTCCCGGACCAGGAGGGCCGACAGGCTCACCTCGAAGGTGAGATCGCGGCCGCGCTGATGGCCGACGAGGACGACCTGCTCGCGGGCGAGCCGAAGATCGAGGAGGTCGACGTGCTGGCGGCGATGCACGCCGACGAAACGTAACGGCTGGCAGTCTCGTTTTAGCTGAATGCAGGCGGTAAGCCCCCTTCCTCAAGGAGCAACGCAGGCCGAAGGCCGAGTAGCGCAGTAGGAAGGGGATACACCGCCGTCATCATTTTCCGACACATGATTTTTGCAGTCCCACAGGTCCACGTAATCCAAGCATATATTATGCATTAAGCATATAGTATTCATACGGTGAAACGGAAGACAATCACCATCCGTGAAGACCAAGAAGAATGGATTCAGGAGAACCACCTGAATCTCTCCTCGTTCGTTCAAGAGAAACTAGACGAGCTAATCGAAGAACGCGACTCATAGCCCATGAACTACAACTACAGGTATCGCCTCACGCCGACCGAAAGCCAGCGTGAGACGCTGGACTACCACCGCGATACCTGTAGACAGCTCTACAACCACGCCCTGTATCGTTTCAACCAGATTCCAGAAGACGAGGGCACCGTCAAACAGCGTGTCCGTAAAATCCGTGACGAGCTTCCCGATCTCAAAGACTGGTGGGACGCACTTACCGATGTGTACTCAAAGGTGCTTCAGCCCACTGTCATGCGGATTGCCAAGAATATCAAACGCCTCGGACAACTCAAAGAGCAGGGCTACAAGGTTGGTGAACTCCGGTGGAAGTCACCACGCGAGTTTCGCAGTTTCACCTACAACCAGTCTGGCTTCGAACTCGACAAGAAGGGTGGGCAGACCGTGTTGTCGCTGTCGAAACTCGCAGACATCCCCATCGAACTCCACCGACCGCTACCCGAGGATGCGACAATCAAAGAAGTCACACTGAAAAAAGAGAAACCCGGCGAGTGGTTCGCTATCTTCGGTATTGAGATGGACACAGAACCGCCAGCCAAGCCACCGCTGGCGGATATTGACACTGACGACATGGTTGGCATCGACGTGGGTATTCTGAAGTATGCCCACGATACAGACGGCACAGCGGTCGAATCACTCGCCCTCTCAGAAGAACGCGACAGGCTCGAACGAGAGCAACGGAAGCTCTCCCAGAAAGCATACGAGTCGAACAACTGGCAGAAGCAACGTCGGCGTGTCGCTGAGTGCCATCTCGACATCAAGCGCAAGCGGCGTGACTTCCTGCACAAACTTTCGAACTACTACGCTCGGGAGTACGAACTGGTGGCCGTCGAAGACCTTGACGTGAAAGGGATGCTCGAATCACAGCGAAACAGCCGCAATACGGCGTCAGCGGCGTGGAATACCTTCACCGATATGCTCGAAACGAAGTGTGAGCGTGAAGGCACGCACTTCGTCGAAGTTGGACCTGAAGGAACTACCAAAGAGTGCGCTCAGTGTGGTGTCGAAACCGACAAACCGCTGTGGGTGCGTGAACACTCCTGTCCTGCCTGTAGCTTCGAGGCAGACAGAGACGCAAACGCAGCGTGGAACATTCTTTCTCGCGGACTCACCGAACTAGGAGTGGGTTACTCCGAATCAACGCCTGTGGAGACTGCGCTCCCTGTGGGAACTGCGGTTGTTCCTGCAAAGCGCGTCGTGGAAGCAGGAAGCCCCACCCTCAGCGAGCGCGTCAGCGCGAGCAGGGTGGGGTAGTTCACAGGTCGCTCGCTGCGTCGAGGGCGATGGCGATGGCGCGCTCGACGTTGTTCTTCGCCTTCTCCGGCAGCTCCTCGTCGGAGTCGGCTCCCTTCTGGGTGCCGGCGACGAGGTTGCCGTCGACGGTACAGATTGCGCCGGCGGCGAGCCCGCGGCGGCGTGCGAGCGAGAACACAGTCGCGGCCTCCATCTCGATGGCGAGCAGATTCGCCTCGTTCCAGTCGGCGACGTACTCGTCGGACTCGTTGTAGAAGGCGTCGTCCGAGACGATGGGACCGACGTGAATCTCCTCGTCGTTGGCTTCGGCCGACTGGACGAGCGCCGTCAGCGTCTGGTAGTCCGGGACGGCGGGGTAGGTCTCCGACTCGTAGCGCTTGGAGGTGCCTTCCTCCTTCGCTGCGCCGGTCGCGACGATCATGTCACCGACCTCGATATCCGACTGGAGCGCGCCGATGGTGCCGACGCGGATGAACGTCTCGACGCCGACCCGCGCCAGCTCCTCGACGGCGATGGCCGCAGACGGACAGCCGATACCGGTCGAGCAGATGGTAAGCTCGCGACCCTCGTAGGTCGCATTGACGAGTTTGTACTCGCGGTTTTCGGCGACGGTCTCGACGTTTTCACACTGTGTGGCGATGCGCTCGACGCGGCCCGGGTCGCCGGGGACGAGCGCGATGTCGTTCACGTCTCCTTCCTCGACGAGCAGGTGCGGCTGTTTTCCCATACGCGCGTCTCTCGACGGTGGACAAAGAGTGGTCCGTTTGCGCCGCCGGCAGTATCGACCGAACCCGGCCGGCTTTTCTCCGTCCCCCGTGAACCGTCTGTATGTCGCATCTCTTCGACGAACTCGAACTCCGTGACACGACGCTCCGCAACCGCATCGCCGTCTCCCCGATGTGCCAGTACTCCTGTGACGACATGGACGGGCTGGCGACCGACTGGCACACGGTCCACCTCGGCTCGCGCGCGACCGGCGGCGCGGGACTCATCATCAGCGAGGCGACCGCCGTCGAGCCGCGCGGGCGCATCTCTCCACAGGACTTGGGTATCTGGTCGGCAGAACACGCCGACGCGCTCGCGGACACCACCGCGTTCATGAAGAAACACGGCGCGGTGCCGGCCATCCAACTTGCCCACGCGGGTCGGAAGGCGTCGACCTATCGCCCGGGCGACCGCGAGGACCGCGTCACCGTCGCGAACGAGGACGGCTGGACGCCCGTTGGCCCGACCGAGGAGCCGTACCCCTACGAGCAGCCGCTCGACACGCACAAGCTCACGACCGAAGAGGTCGAGGGCGTCGTCGAGTCGTTCCGCGAGGGGGCCGAACACGCTCTCGACGCCGGCTTCGAGGCCGCCGAGGTCCACGCCGCCCACGGCTACCTGTTACACGAGTTCTACTCGCCGCTCACGAACACGCGCGACGACAAGTACGGCGGCGACTTCGAGGGACGCACGCGACTCGTCCGCGAGGTGACCCGTGCGGTGCGGGAGGTGTGGCCCGACGACAAGCCCGTCTTCGTCCGGCTCTCCGCGACCGACTGGATGGGCGAGGAGAACTGGACCGTCGAGGACACGGCGCGGCTCGCCCCCCTCCTCGCCGAGGACGGTGCCGACATGCTCGATATCTCCGGCGGGGCGAATCACCCGGACCAGAAGATTCCACACACCGGCCCGCATTATCAGGTGCCGTACGCCGAAGAGGTGCGCGAGGCGCTCGTCGACACGGACTGTGTCGTCGGTGCCGTCGGCGCAATCAACAGCGCGGAGGGTGCCGACGCGCTCGTGCGCAACGAACGCGCCGATCTCGTCCTACAAGCGCGCCAGAGTCTGTACAACCCGAACTTCCCGCTCCATGCGGCCGAGGAGTTGGGCGTCGAACCGCCCGTGCCGCGCCAGTACTACCGCGGCTTCTGAGTCACCAGACATCGATGCGCTCGCGTGCACCGCGGTAGCCGGCCGCGGTCCGCCACCGCTCGCTGGAGGCGAGATGTTCCACCTCGTAGCGTGCGCCACAGTCCCCACAGCGGCGAGCGTCGGGACTGGTCACGACCGCCGAGGCGCGGTGTCTGTCGGCCGTCCACGCGCAGTTCGTACACTCGAGCCGGAGTCGCGGCGTCGCGAACGTCGGACAGGTGACGCTCACGCCGAGTCGACTCGCCTGCTCGCGAAAGCGCGCGCCGTGGCCCGCCTCGCCGGCCGTCTGGTACTCCCACGCGTGAATGAGTTCGTGGCGAATCACGCGCTCGAACTGCGCGCGGTCGAACCGCTCGGCCGCCCGCCACGCCAGCCGAATCGTAATCCCGTCGCCGTCGTACCGACACACGCCGGCCCGCCGCTTGGCGCGCGTCGACACCTCCCAGTCGAGACCGTCGGTGTCGACGGCAAGCGGGACGCTGTCGGCGTAGGAACGCGCGTGGTCGAGAAGGGCGTCGTGGCTCGCCGGCGGCCACATCAGTCGTCGGTCGCGCCGAGTTTCTCCAACACCGCGGGAGGCATCTGCTGGCGGACCGCGTCGGGTATCTCGTCTGGCTTGGCGTCGGAGAGCTGACTCGGCGCGCCGCCGGTCGGATCGAACAGCTGGAGGGCGGTGTGGATGGTAGTCCAGTCGTCCTCCTCTGCGGCCGCACGGAGACTCTGTGTCGGCGCAGCGAGCAGTTGTGAGACGAGAGTGTCGGCCATCGCCTCGATGGTGGCACGCTGGTCGTCGGTCAGTCCGTCTTCCTCCAGCTTCGAAAGCGCCGTCGAGAGTTCGCGCTCTTTCATGCGCTCTGCGCCCTCGTACATCGCGGAGATGACCTCGTCGGCCCGCTTGCGCTTGTACTGGGCGAGCAGGTGGTCGAGTTCCGTCTGGATAATCTCTTCCACCTCGCGGGCGGCTGCCTGCCGGGAGGCGAGTGTGGCGTCGGTCAGCGACCGCAGGTCGTCGAGGTCGCGCACGTCGACGCCGGTGACCCCGGCTGCACTCGGGGCCACGTCACGCGGCTGGGCGATGTCGATGATGAACGTCTCGCCGGCGTTGAGCAGCGTCTCGCCGTCGAGTACTGGCGTCGAGGAGCCGGTCGCGGTGACGATCACGTCGGCCTCGGTGACGGCGACGGGGAGCGCGCCCAGTCCGACGGCCGAGACGTTCCCGTCGAGCGTCTCGGCGACGTGGTCGGCACGCTCTCGCGTCCGGTTCGCGATGACGACCTCGGCCGCGGAGTCGGTGAACGACTGGGCGGCGAGCGTCCCCATCTCGCCGGCTCCGACGACGAGCGCGGTCGCGTTCGCGAGGGCACACTCCGTGCCGGCGAGGCGCGCGGCGGCGGAGCCGAGCGAGACAACGCCGTCGTTGATCGCCGTCTCGGTGCGGGCGCGCTCGCCGACGTGGAGCGCCTTCAGGAGGCCGTCGTCGAGCACCGGGCCGACGGCACCGGCGGTTCTGGCAGTGTCGTAGGCGCTGCGGAGCTGGCCGAGAATCTGGTCTTCCCCGACGATGAGCGATTCGAGCCCACACGCGACCCGAAGCAGCTGTTCGAGCGATTCCTCGTGGTCGAGGTCGCGGGCGACCTCATCCGGGGCGGCGGCGGCGTAGTCGGCAAGCACCTCGCGGCCGCGGGCTTCCTCCTCGGTCACGACGTACGCCTCGGCGCGGTTACACGTCTGGAGGACGAACGCCTCTTTCACGTCCTGCTGGGCGGCGAGGTGTTCGACGGCCTCGCGCTCGCTCAGCGAACAGACGGTCTCGATATCGTCGACGGAGGCGCTGGTGTGAGAGATGCTAACACCGGAGATGAGAGCGGAGTCAGTCATGTATTGTCACCTACTGTGTCACGAACGACGCGGTCGGCTCGTTGCCGTGCGTTAGTTCCTCCTGTACCTAAATGCTTCCAAACCCCATCGTCTCGCACCACCGCCCGAACCGCATCCCGGCGGCGCGATGGGTCGACGCCGTCAGCCTGTAGCTCGCCGCGGATCTCGCCCACGAGCGCCGCCATCTCGCCCGCGTGCTCGATGTCCGCCTCAATCTGCTCGCGCAGGTGTTTCGAGAGCGCCGGTGCGCTCCCACCCGTCGAAATCGAGACGACCACGTCGCCGTCGCGCACGGTCGCTGGGACGACCACGCTCCCGGGGTCGCGCTCACCGTGGGTGTCGGTCCGATTGACGAGGACGTTCCGTTCGCGTGCGTCGGCCTCGATGCGGGCGTTCAGCGCTGTGTCGTCGGTCGCCGCGACGACGAGTGCCGGCTCCGTCCGATCGAGCCACTCTGCCACGTCTTCGGGTGCGGGAGCCTCGCGGACGAACTCCGCGCCGCCGAAGTCGGTGTCTGCAAAGTCGGGCGCGACGACGACGACTCTCGCCTCCCGGGTGAAGCGTCTGGCCTTGCGCGCGCCGACGCCACCGCCGCCGAAGACGAGCACCGTCTCACCGGCGAAGTCGTGCAACAGCGGAATCACGCCGTCTCCTCTGTCTCGACTGTGTTCGCTTTCGCCCGCTCGTCCAGCCGGATACCGGTCTTCTTCAGGATGCGCGTCGAGAACAGCGAGTCCCACTCGTCGTCGTCCACGTCCCAGTACTGTGCCATCACGTCGCGCACCTGCTGGATGCGGCGCTTGCTTTCCGCCTCGTCGCGCCCGTGTGTCATCGCGAAGAAGTTGTACGGCCACACGCCTTCGTGGCGCGGGCGACGGTAACAGTGGGTGACGAACTCCAGTTCGGCGACCGCCGGCCCGACCTCGTCAACGAGGTCGTCGGGGACGTTCCAGACTGTCATCCCATTTTCCGTGTAGCCGAGCGCGTAGTGGTTCGGGATGACGCCGACCCGGCGCACCTTCCCTTCCTCGTTGAACCGTTTGATCGTCTCGAGAACCCACGAGACGGATTTGTCGAGTTCGGCCGCGATGTCTGCGTAGGGCGTCCGCGTCGTCGGGAAGCCGCCCTGAATCGCCATCACGAGGTCGTACTCGTCGGGGGAAAGCGACCGGCGGTCCGTCGGCGTCACCGACGGGCCGAGATGCGAGAGGTCAACGTCGCCGTCGGGTATCGGTCCGTCGAGCAGGAACTTCGCGCCGACGTGGAACTCGCGCAGCTTCGGCATATCGTACGTCTCCTGCCCGGTCGCCTCCTCGATGCGGTCGAGCACAGTCGCCACGCCGTCGCTGTCGGCGACGGAGACGACGAACCACATGTTCAGATGCGGGTGTTCGCGCTCGTAGTTGTGGGCGACTTCGCGGAAGTCGTTCACCTGTTCGGCAATCTCATCGTAGCGGTCTTCCGGAGCATGGAGCGCGACGAGTGAGGCCGCACCGCCGATCTCCTCGGCGTTGACGAGCGCGCCGTACCGCGAGAGCGCGCCGGCGTCCACCATCTCAGTGAGACGGGCGTGGAGGTCGGCCGCGCCGATGTCGACGCCACGCTCACGGAGCGCGCCGGCGGCCAGCTCGAAGGGATCTTCGACGACCGGGAAGCCGCCCTGGAAGGCGTTCACGATTGCGCGGTCGAGACGGTCGAACTCGTAATCGACGGGGCCGCGAGTCATTGCCACAACTCGGGGCTACCGGGTCATAAGCCCCTCGCCGTCGGCTACTCGCCGGGGACGCTCGTCACGTCGCGCCCGTCGTCGTCGAGGTCGGAGATGATGCCGTCCTGGTCGGCGCTGGCCTCGTAGTAGAAGACGACCTCGTAGTGTTGCTCGCGCATCAGCTGTTGACACTCCCAGACGAACTCGTCGCCGTCGAGGGTGCGCCCCTGGTGCTGATTGACGCCGAAGTCGGGGTCGTCGTTGCCCGAGTAGACGTACGTGTCGGCGGGGTCAAGGCCCGCGTGCTCTGTGATGGTCTCGCCCACATCCAGGGTGAGTTGGTGGAGGGTCGGCTCCTCCTCGCCGGTGAGGTCGGTGTGGACGATGAGACCGTTCAACTCGATGTCGCCGGGTTCGAGCAGGGCCTTCGCTCGCTGATAGAGGTCGCGGTCGGTCACGTCGCTCATACACGAATCAGGAGCGTCGCCACTAAACAGCCACCGATACGCGAGAGACGGTGCGGTGGCTGGAAAGCGTTGTATCGACGCCGTAGAAACACGCCGCCGCAGTCTGAAACCGCTACCGTGACACTACCGAGTTACAGTCGGGTGACGTTCGTCGCGCGCGGGCCCTTCTCGGCCTGCTCGATGTCGAACTCCACTTCCTGTCCCTCTTCGAGGTCCGGACCGCCGACGTCTTCCATGTGGAAGAACACGTCCTCGTCTGCGTCCTCGGTGTCAATAAAGCCGTAACCGCCAGTGTCGTTGAAGAAATCAACAGTTCCTGTCGCCATTGCGTCTTGACGAAGAGTGGACGTAGGTAAAAACCCACCGGCTACACTCGCCGACGGGGGGTCACAAGACTGATACCGGTACGCGGTAGAGTAAATCCAATGACGACGCCGCTGCGTCGCGTCGCGACCTCGCTGTACGAGCGGCTCCTAGCACACGGTATCGAGGCGACGCCGAGTCACGTCGCCGTCATCCAAGACGGCAACCGCCGCTACGCCCGCGAGCAGGGCGACGACGAGACGCAAGGCCACCACGCGGGCGCCGAGACGACCGAGTCCGTGCTCCGGTGGTGTCGCGACCTCGGGGTCGAGGAACTCACCCTGTACGCGTTCTCGACGGAGAACTTCGAGCGACCGGACGAGGAACTCGAATCGCTGTTTGACCTCATCGAGACGAAGCTGTACGAGTTCGCCGACAGCGACGAGATTCACGCCGACGAGGTGCGGATTCGCGCCATCGGCGAGATGGAGGAACTGCCGCCGCGGGTGCGTGAAGCCGTCCGGTACGCCCACGACCGCACCGCCAGCTACGACGGCCTGCAGTTGAACATCGCCCTCGCGTACGGCGGCCGCGCGGAACTGCTCGGAGCCGCCCGCGAGGTCGCACGCGACGTGCAGGCGGGCGCGCTTGCGACCGAGGACATCGACGCCGCGGAGCTCAACCGACGGCTCACCACCCAGCCGACCCGCGACGTGGACCTCATCATCCGGACGGGCGGCGACGAGCGCACCTCGAACTTCCTGCCGTGGCACGCCAACGGCAACGAGGCGGCCGTCTTCTTCTGTACCCCGTTCTGGCCGGAGTTTCGCCGCATCGACTTCCTGCGCGCGATTCGCACCTACGAGTCTCGGGAGGCCTCGTGGCGGACGACGCGAACGCAGCGCGCCCGGACGCTCGTGGAGTCGCTGCGCGACAGCGAGCTTCGGGAAGCGAACCGGGTCCTCCGGGTCGGAGACCAAGAGGACCCAGAGCTCGACGTTGACACAGACGTAGAGCCGACCGCCGACTGACAGCGTCCATCGCCCGCCGCGTCGGGTCCGTCGGTCGCTCAGCGTCGGGTGCACGTACCGCAGAATCTCGGTGCGTACACGTCACACTGCTCGGGGGCGACTCGGCGACGCTCCGGTCTGTCCGGACGGACGGAAACAATTTCAGTCTCGGACGCGGTTATACAACGAATGAGTGATGTGGCCGATGGTCGGGTCTATTACGTCATCAGCGACCTCCACATCGGCGGCGACGAACAGCTGGAGGAGATCGAATTTCGCGAGGAGCTGCTGGGGTTTTTACGACGGCTAGAGGACACCGATGAGAACGCCGAGCTGGTGATTAACGGCGACGCGTTCGGGCTGTGGGAGTTCACGACTGTCGACGGAATCGAGAAGTTCGACACACTGGAGGAGACGTATCCGACGTTGTTCGAGCAGTTCCGTCGGACGGGAACGAACGTCCAGATTACGCTGATTCCGGGCAACCACGATCACGAACTGGCTGCGTACGATGAGTACGTCGAACGGTTCGGTGAGTACAACGTCGACCTCGTCCAAGACGAGTCGATTTCGCGGCGCGTCGGCACGCAGGCGATTCACTTCGAGCACGGTCACCAGCAGGACCCCAACAATCAGATTGATGACTGGGGGAATCCGCACGCGACGCCGCTCGGATATTTCTACAATACGCTTATCACCAGCCGTGCCGGCCAACTTTCCGACCGCGGGAAGTACAACTGGCTGCGGGATGTCCAGACGGTCACGCCCACTGAGCGAATGCCGATCTGGCTGTTCTCGAAGTACTTCTATCGCGAGATGAACCCACTCATTCGGTACTCGCTCGTGCCGTTTCTGCTGCTGTTTAATGTGAGTGCCGTCTTGGCAGTGCTCGCCGCCCTTGATTTGACGGGCGTCTGGTCGATGCCAGTTACACAGGCCAGCGAATTTCTCGGACAGTTCGGATGGACCGGGACTGCGATTTGGTCCCTGTTCGTCGTTAACGTGGCAGTTACCGGCCTTCTGCTACTAGTCGGTGTTCCGTTGTACTTCCTCCGCAGGGACGTTCGCAAGACCATCAGTCGGTTTGGCGTTTTCGAGACCGCACTGACTGTTGACACTGAGACGCCGTACGAGGAGGCCGCCCGCGAGGTCTTCGCCGAACAACCGGAGACGACGGTGTTTTGCTATGGTCACACCCACCGACCGTCGATTCGGGAGGTCGATGGAGGGCTGCTGGTCAACACCGGTACGTGGCTCAAGCGACTCCACCGACGTGATGGGATAATCGGTCTTCTGCCACCGGTCTTCTATCCGTCGTACCAGCTGACGGCAGTCCGCATCGCCAGCGAATCCGAGGGCGTCTCCGTCGAGTATCAGACGATAACAAAGCCGAGTCCGGCAGCCGAAGAGCTGACGCTCACTGAACGTCTCCTGACCATCGGTCGAGAGCCAGATTTTGCCGTCCCCGACCGACACGTCGTGGAAACAGAGACGCAAGAGCGCTAGGCCCAGCGCGACCGGCAGCGTCGGAAAATCGTCGCACGCATCCGTCGACTCCAACGGAGATGAGCAACACGCCGGGGCGAGCTACCGGCCAAACCAGAGCCAGATTCGCACCCGCATCTGGCAGGGTTCGGGCTAGCGCCCGAACCTCCGCTGGCGGTCCTGATACTCCCGGAGCGCACGCAGATACTCCCGTTTCCGGAAATCACGCCAGTTCACGTCGGTGAAGTAAAGCTCCGAGTACACCGACTGCCAAATCATGAAATCAGAGAGCCGTTCGGCCCCGGTCTTGATGAGCAGGTCGGGGGCCTCGGGAAACAGCAGTCGGTCCTCGATGGTCCCCTCGTCGATATCTTCGGGCGCGAGGTCGCCGGCTTCGACGGCCTCCGCAACACCCCGAACCGCCGTTGCGAACTCCTCGCGACCGCCGAGACCGATTGCGACCTGCACGGGCGTGTCGGCCGGCGTGTCGTCGTCTGGGCCGCGAATCGCCATCTCGCGGGGCGTGTCGAGCGATTCGAGTGACGTGCGGAGGGTCGGAATCGCGTCGGCGTCGAGCACGCTGACCGAGACGGTGACGCGGGCAGCCCCGTAGTCGAACGCCCACGTGAACAGGTCGGTGAGCGTGTCGTACGCGCCGGGCTCCAGCAGGTCCCGTTCCGTGATGACGAGCGCGATCTGCTCGGGCAGCGGCGCGTCCGCGAGTCTGAGCCGCGCCGAGAGATACCGGTCGTACAGTCCCACGGCCGTACTCCCGCGTCGGGTGGCGTAAGTCTCGTGGTCTCCCACCAGGGTTTTGACCCACAGCGGGCAAACGCCGAGTATGCTTGATGACCTGCTCGGCCGCACGAAGCTGAAAGAACGCATCGAGGAACTCGAAGAGCAGGTCCACCACCTCGAACGCGAGCGCGACGCCGAAAGCGAACGCCGCAGCGACGCCGTCGCCGCCAAACAGGAGGCAGAGCGCGAACTGAATCGCCTGCGCGACCGCATCGCCGACCTCGAGGGGCGCGTCGAGGAGCGCGACGACGACGAACGGGAGTTTCGCCGGACGGAGACGCTCACCGGCGACCGCCGCGACGATGTACTCGCGCGGCTCCAGAGCCTCGAGACGGGACCGGAAGGCGCATTCACCGCCGTCGTGACGAACGAACACGACCTGCCCGAGCAGGTTCGCGCGCAGTTCGGCGACCGCGCGACGCTCGTCGCGCGCGCCGCTCCGTGTGTCGTCTACGCCGACGACGCCGACCTCGTGAGCGTCGCGCTTCGGCCGGCACTCGTCCCCGACGAGCGCGTCGCGTGGGCCGATTCGTTCGACGTGGACGAGTCGTGGTTCCGGCCGACCGGTCAGTTCGCGTTCGCGCTCGTTCGCGCTGACGTGTTCGCGCTCGGCGTGTACGAAGCCAGCGAGCGCGTCTCGCTGACCGGCTTCACGACGGACGTGAAATCCGACCACTCGAAGGGCGGCTTCTCACAGGGCCGGTTCGAGCGCATCCGCGACGGACAGATTCGCGACCACGTCAGCCGGTGTCGCGACGCGATTGCCGACGCCGACGCCGATCGGCTCTACGTCGCCGGCGAGTCGACGCTGTTGGGCGAGTTCGACGCCGACGCGACTGCGAGCGTCGACGCGACGGGCGACCCGGAGGCGGCACTCGACAGCGCCGTCCGTGACTTCTGGAGCACGCGGCTGTTCGCGCTGTGAGCGATAGCGGGATTTTTGTCCGCCGCTCCGGTCTGTAACCGCATGACACGACGGATTGCGGTACTCGCACACGGCGGCTTTCCCGACGGCGCGAAGACGGCTACCGGTATCCTCCGGTACGCCGACGCCGAGGTGGTCGCCGTGCTCGACCGCGACATCGCAGCCGACGACCCGGACGCCCGCGTCACGGATTATCTCCCGGACGTGACAGACGCGCCAATCGTCGCCAACAGCTCCGAATCTCCCGACTTCGATGCGCTCGTCATCGGTATCGCGCCCATCGGCGGCAGCTTCGACGAGACGTGGCGCGGTGACGTGACTCACGCCATCGAGTCCGGCGCTGACGTGGTGTCCGGACTACATTACTTCCTCGCCGACGACCCGGAGTTCGCCCGCCTCGCCGGCGAACACGACGTGGAGCTGCGGGACGTGCGCCGCCCGCCAGAGGATTTGACCGTCGCGGAGGGTGTCGCTCGCGACCTCGACGCCGAGATAATCACGACCGTCGGCACGGACTGCTCGACGGGAAAGATGACGACCACGCGGGAGCTGTACGAGGCGGCCCTCGACCGCGGCGTCGACGCCGGCTTCATCCCCACTGGACAGACCGGTATCGTCATCGAGGGCTGGGGAATTCCCGTCGACCGAACGGTGAGTGATTTCACCGCCGGCGCGGTCGAGCGCATGGTGCGCGAGCGCAGCGACCACGACTACCTCTTCGTGGAGGGGCAAGGTAGTATCATCCATCCGGCGTACTCGCCGGTGACGCTCGGCATCCTCCACGGGTCGATGCCCGACTCGCTCGTGTTGTGCCACGAGGCCGGCCGGGAGGCGATTCACGGCTACGAGGACTTCGAGATACCGAACCCTGGCTACGTCGCCGAACTGTACGAGTCGCTCGCGGAGTCGGTCGCACCCACGGAGGTCGTCGCCGGCGCACTCAACACCGCCCACCTCGACGAGACGGAGGCGAGCGACGCGAAGACGCGATACCAGTCACAGCTCACCGCCCCCGTGACGGACCCGATTCGCGACGGCGTGGGCGAACTTCTGGAGGCCGTGCTGTGAACGCCAGCTTCGAGCGCGTCTCGATGGCGCTTGCCGAGCCGTTCGAAATCGCCCGTGGCGTCCAGACGGAAAGCGAGAACGTCGTCGTCGAACTCACCCACGAGGGAGAGACGGGCGTCGGTGCGGCCGCACCGTCGACCCACTACGGCGAGACGGCTGCCACGGTCGAGGCGGTGTTGCCCCGGCTGTTCGACGTACTGCCAGGGGACCCACACGACATCGACGCCGCACACGCGGCGATGGACCGAGCCGTCCGGGACAATCCAGCGGCGAAGGCGGCAGTCGACATCGCGATGCACGACCTCGCCGCGAAGCGACACGACCTGCCTCTGTACCGGCATCTCGGGCTCGACCCGAGTTCGACGCCGACCTCCTCGTTCACGGTCGGACTCGCGTCGACAGCAGAGATGGCACGGAAGGCCGAGGCAGCGAGCGACGCCGGCCACGACGTGTTGAAGCTGAAGCTCGGCACGGACCGCGACCGCGAAATCGTCGAGACGCTCCGCGAGGCGGCTCCAGACGTGCGGCTCCGAGTCGACGCGAACGAGGCGTGGACGCCCAAGCAGGCGGTTCGGCTGTGTCGCGAACTGGACGGACTCGTCGAGTTCGTCGAACAGCCGGTCCCGGCCGAGAACCCAGAGGGGATGAGACGGGTGACCGAGCAGTCCCCGGTTCCGATTGCCGCCGACGAGTCGCTCGTCGACCCCTCGGATGTGCCCGCAGTCGCCGGTATCGCCGATATCGCGAACGTGAAGCTGATGAAATGCGGGGGGATTCGTCCGGCCGTCGAGACGCTCCACGCCGCCCGCGCACACGGACTGGAGACGATGCTCGGCTGCATGATCGAGTCGAACGCTGCTATCGCGGCGGGCGTCCAGCTCTCTCCGCTGCTCGATTACGCCGACCTCGACGGCTCGCTCCTGCTCGCCGAGGGGGCCGACCCGTTCGCCGGCCCGCCGGTCCCGTCGCTGGACCCGACTGGCGTCGTCGGCACAGGCGCGCGCCGGAACTGATTTTTACCGGTCGTCGGTGTCACCCGTATGGGCCACTACGAGAAGCTCGAACGGATGTATCTCTCCTCGCCGACCAGCGAAGACTACGACGCCGATATTTCGATTAGCGAGGGAGAAGCGACCGTGACCGTCCCGGTACAGGAAAAGCAGTTCCACGCCGCCGGCGGCGTCCACGGCTCGGTCTACTTCAAGCTGCTCGACGACGCGGCCTTCTTCGCCGTGAACTCACTCATCGAGGACGTGTTCGTGTTGACGACCAACTTCAACATCCACCTGACGCGGCCCGTCTCGGAGGGCGAGATTCGCGCCGAGGGGCGGGTCGTCAACGAGAATCCGCGTCAACTCATCGGCGAGGCGGTCGCGTACGACGACGACGGCAACCAGGTTGCCCGCGGGTCGGGGACGTTCGCGAAGTCGAACTCGGAGTTGCGACCAGAGATCGGCTACGAGTGAGCAGTCGACTGCGAAGGGCGTAGAGTCGCCGCGGGCGGGTTGCGCGCGTCGAACGGCTCAACGACGGTCGGTCGCCGGGTAAGACAACGGCTGTGAGCGGGCGAGCGTCTCTAAACGCTTATACGGCGCGTCCGGCTTCACGAACACATGAGCGACGTGACGGTCACGCTTCCCGACGGCTCCGAGCTGACGGTGCCCGAGGGGTCGAGTGTCGAGGACGTAGCATACGAGATCGGCCCCGGACTCGGGGCCGACACGGTGGCGGGTGTCATCAACGGTGACCTCGCCGACAGACACGACGAGGTCGAAGACGGCGACCGACTCGTCATCGTCACCGACCAGAGCGACGAGTATCGACAGGTGTTGCGCCACTCGGCGGCCCACGTCTTCGCGCAGGCCCTCCAGCGGCTCCATCCCGAGGCGAAACTCACCATCGGGCCGCCGACCGACGACGGCTTCTACTACGACGTGACGAACGTCGACCTCGACGAGGACGGCCTGGAGGAAATCGAAGCCGAGATGGAGGAGATCATCGAGGCCGACTACGACATCGAGCGCGTCGAGCGCTCTCGCGAGGACGCGCTCGCGACCTTCGAGGACAACGAGTACAAACGCGAGATTCTCACCGAGGAGGCCGCGGGCGAAGAGACGGTCTCCTTCTACGTGCAGGACGACTGGGAGGACCTCTGTCAGGGACCACACATCGAGTCGACGGGCGAAATCGGCGCGGTGAAGCTGCTCAACGTCTCCTCGTCGTACTGGCGGGGCGACGAGGACAACGACACCCTCACGCGGGTCCACGGGACGGCCTTCGAGTCGGAAGCCGACTTGGAGGAGTTCATCCAGATGCGCGAGGAAGCCGAAGAGCGCGACCACCGGAAGATCGGCTCGGAGATGGACCTGTTTTCGATTCCGGACCACTCGCCCGGCTGTGTCCACTTCCACCCCCCGGGGATGGCGATTCGCCGCGAGCTCGAGGAGTACATCCGCGGCAAAAACGACGAACTCGGCTACGAGGAGGTGTGGACGCCCGAACTCAACAAAGCGGAGCTGTGGAAGCCGACGGGCCACTACGAGAACTTCACCGAGAACGGCGAGATGTTCAACTGGGAGCAGGACGACACCGAGTACGGCCTGAAGCCGATGAACTGCGCGAACCACGCGCACATCTACGACGACACCACCCACTCCTATCGTGACCTCCCGATTCGGCTCTCGGAGTTCGGCACCTGCTACCGCAACGAACAGTCGGGCGAGCTGTCGGGGCTGCTCCGCGTGCGTGGGTTCACGCAGGACGACGGCCACGCGTTCATCCGCACGGACCAAATCGAAGGCGAAATTCGCGACGCGCTCCGCATCGTTCAGACCATCTACGGCGACTTCGGCTTCGACATCAGCTACAAGCTGGAGACCCGCGGCGAGGGAGCCGTCGGCAGCGAGGACGTGTGGAACAACGCGACGGACGCGCTGAAGGCCGCGATGGAGACGGAGAGTCTCGACTACGACATCGAGGACGGCGAGGCCGCCTTCTACGGGCCGAAAATCGGTATCGACGTGCACGACGCCATCGGGCGCGAGTGGACCGTCGGCACCATCCAGCTCGATTTCAACATCCCCCGCGAACTCGACTTGACGTACGTCGGCGAGGACAACGACGAACACCACCCGGTGATGGTGCACCGGGCGCTGCTCGGCTCCTTCGAGCGGTTCATGGGCGTGTTAATCGAGCACTTCAAGGGGAACTTCCCGACGTGGCTCGCACCCGAGCAGGTCCGGATTCTCCCCATCTCGGAGGACCAGCTCGGCTACGCCCACCGCGTGAAGAACGAACTCGGCGACCACCGCGTCGAAGTGGACGACCACGACTGGACCATCGGCCGGAAGATTCGCGCCGCCCACGACGACCGCGTGCCGTACATGCTCATCGTCGGGGGCGACGAGGCCGAGGCCGGCACTGTCTCGGTGCGCGACCGCTTCGAGAACGAGCGCGACGACGTGGCGACCGACGACTTTGCCGCCCACCTCGAGACCGAAATCGAGTCGCGGACCATCGAGCCGGACTTCATCGGGGAGTAACACGCTCGATACCCCTTTGTTTGGGAATATAGCACGAGTGTGAATATTTGATAACGTTTAACTTCCGAATACTGCCACGTCCGTGTACATGGCAGAGACGCCAGACGCCGACGGAACCGACTACACACTGAATCGCCGTAGCCTGCTGGCCGCCGCGGGGGGGCTTGCGGCCGCGAGCGCGACGGGCGGTGTCGCGAGCGCGACCCAGCCGTCGAACACGGTGACGCTCATCCACGACACCCACTTCCACGGGCGCTTCGAGGACGCGGGTGACGCAGAGCTGAATCTTCAACGGTACTTCGCGGTCGCGGACCAACTGCGAAGCGAGTACGACAACGCCGCCTTCATCGGCAACGGCGACGACCTCGCGCCCTCGCTGCTCGGCCTGGAGTACGAGGGAAGCCACATGATTGAGGCGCTCAACTACATGCAGCCTGCGGCCGTCGGCGCTGGCAACCACGAGTTCGACTTCGGCATCGAGGTCGCCCAAGAGCGGTTCCAGACCTCGGAGTTCCCGTGGGTCATCGCGAATCTGCTCACCCCCGACGGCGAGCCGGTGCCGGGCACTCAGCGGTGGACGACGTTCGAGACCGGCAGCGCGACGGTCGGCGTCTTCGGGCTCGGCACCGAGAGCTTCCACACCATTACCTCCTACCCGGACGACTGGCAGGTGCTCGACAACGTGGCGGCCGCCCGCGAGGCCGTCGCCGCACTCGAGGGCGACGTGGACTTCATCATCTGTGCGAGTCACATCTCGACGGGCGCACAGGAGCGCGTCGCCAACAACGTCGACGGACTCGACGCCATCGTCGGCTCACACTCCGGTGTCGTCTTCGACGCACCCAAGACGTTCAACGGGACGACAGTCGCGGAGTTCGGCGACGAGTTCGGCCACCTCGGTCGGCTCACCTTCGACCTCGAGACGGGCGAGTTGAGCGAGTGGGAGCGGCTCGACTTCTACAACTCCGCGGCGCTCGGGGACGGCGACAGCCCGCCGGGCGGCGACAGCGAGAACCACGTCCCGCGTGACGTACAGGAGATTGCGGGCGACGAGGAGCTCGCGAGCATGGCGCAAGCGTACACCGCGGAACTCGAAGAGCAGCTCGGCCAGCCCATCGTCGAGAGCGAGGTGGAGCTGAACGCGACGTACGACAACTACGCCGTCGAGACCGGTCTCGGCAACCTCATCACGGACCTGATGCGCGAGGTGGGTGACTTCGAACCGGGAATCGACGTGGCGGTCCAGAACGCCGGCGGCATCCGGTCGAACACGATGTACGGACCGGGGGCAATTACGGGCATCAACGTGATGGACATCCTCCCGTTCCCGAACGAAATCGAGGTGTACGAGCTGTCGGGCGCGAAGCTCCGCGAGTACATCGAGGGGTCGGTCCGGCCGATGCCGGGCGACTTCGGCTCACAGCCCGCGATTCAGGTGTCGGGCATCAGCTACGAGTGGTGGGGCCACGACGGCGAGACGAACGTCGAGAACGTCTTCGTCGGCGGCGAGCCGCTCGACGAGTCGGAGACGTATCTCGTCTCCACGAACGACTACGTGGCCGGCCGCAGCGTCATCGGCGAGGGCGAACGCGTCCTCAGTTCCGGGCAGTTCCAAGGGCCGTTCATGATCGACCAGCTCGAAGGCCGCGACACCATCTCACCGACCCGCGGACACCGTATGATTCGCGTCGACGAGACGGTCGACCCCGCGACCGTCGAGGGCGACGGCGAGACGATTACGCTGACCGCCTCGCTCCCGACCGAGGCGTCTGAGGGCTTCACGCCCGACACCTACCGCGTCGTCCCGCGCACTGGCGAGTCGGTCACTCCCGAGAGCGCGAGCGCGAGCGACGGCATGGTGACCGCGACGTTCGACGCGGCGGAACTCACCGAGCTCGCCTCCATGGACGACCCGACCCTGCGGCTCGTCGGCGGCTTCGACCCGGACGAAGAGCACTACGGCTACACGAACGACGGGGGCGACCTCATCGAGCTACCGCCGTCGAGCGGCTACAGCTACCACCAGCTGAAAGCCAGCGTCGACGCCGAGACCGTGCTCGCGGCGACGGCCACGGCCACGCCGACGGAAACCGAGACCGAAACCGGGACCGAGACGAGCGGGACCGAGACGAGCGGGACCGAGACGAGCGGGAGCCAGCCCGGATTCGGTGCGACCGCCGCAGTCGGCGGTGCCGCCGGCGGAGCGTATCTCTACGACCGGCTGAGCGACGACGAGACCGAAGGATAGGTTACGCCTCGGGGTCGTCAAGCGTCCCGAGCTGCTGGGACAGGACGAGCTGGTCGATGGTGACGACGAGCGTCACGCCGGTGATGATACCGGTGGTGAGACCCTCGAACACCGTCTCGACGGGGTCGGAGCCGGACATCACCGCACCGAGCGGCGAGGGGTCGAGCGTGCCGACGAGGAGTAAGAAGGCAAACAGACAGACGGCGAGTAGGCCGGCGACTGCCCACCGGTTCCCGGCGAGCAGGAGCCAGCGGCGCAGCCGCGTCTGTCCGTCGGTTCGGGCCGTCCCGTTCGAGGCCGCGGTCACGTGAGTCCGTTCGGAAGCGGGCGCGAAAAAGCGGGGTGGCCCGGCGTCAGTCGTCGGTGCCCCGGAGGATGAACGGGCCAATCGAGAGGGTGTGTTTCGTCACCGTCGCGATGCGGAGCACGTACGACAGCAGGATGGCGAAGGGGACAAGTCCGATCGTCGCGCCGAGCGCGAAGACGAATACCAGCCCGTCGAAGCCGAACACGGTAGCCTCGAAGGTCGCGACGTTGAAGTACGCCACTATGAACAGCGAGACGACGAGGGCTGGAATCGCGGCCGTGAGAATCGTCCGCGACAGCGCCGTGAGTTCCCACTGGAAGTAGAGCGTCTTGAAGTGTTCACGCGCGGGACCGAACAGCGTCAGCGTGCGCCGCAGCGAGTCGAGTTGGTCGCCGAACTCGGCGTCGATACGCTGCGTCTCGTACACCTTCCACGAGTAGTTGAAGTCCAGTGCCCCCGACACCACGTCGAACTCACCGAAGGAGGCCCCGTCTAAGTCCTCGGCGACGGAGTCCGCGTTGCCGATGATGCTCTCGGTGAGCGACTCGATTGCTTCGCCCGCCTCGCCGTCGGGCGCGTTCTCGCGGAGCGCTTCGGCCTGTTCGCCGGCCATGCGGACGAACGAGCCGAGAAACTGCGCGGGCTGGGCGGGCGCGACGGTGGTATCGAGCACGTCGGCGGCGTCGCGGTGGAAGGTGACGGCACCGTCCATCCGGTCGCGCTGGTCGCCGACAGCACCCAGCTCCTGTGACAAGACGAGCTGGTTCAGCGTCAACACGAGCGTCACACCGGTGATAGTGGCCGTGAGCAGCCCTTGAAACATCGTGTCGACGGAGTCGGTCTCGCGGAGCGTCACCTCCGCGCCCGGATACGCTCCACCGGCGACGAGCAGCGTCAGAAACACCGACAACAGCAGGACGACGGCGACGACCCGACGGTCGGCGTTCATCACCAGCCACAGTCGCCACTTCCCCTCGTCTGCACATTCGCGAAGCGTGTCGTCCGGTCGGTTCTCCTCGTCTATACCGCGACTCCAGCCGCCGAGAAAAAAGCCCGCCTAGTTCGATTCGTCGTCCTGAAGCTCAGCGAGTTCGGTCTCCACGTCAGGGTCCGACGATTCCGTCGCGTCGAGGTCCTCCAGCGTGTCGTCTTCGGCGTCCGTCGTCTCGGCCGTCGACTCGCTTTCCGTCTCCACGCCCTCCTGCTGGCGGAGCGTATCGAGTTCGGACTCGATTTCGGCGTCCGCACGCCCGCTGTCGAGTTCCTTCTCGATGTCCGAGCGGTCGTCCATCGCGTTCTCCAGCGCGCCGGAGCCTTCGAGTTCGTCCATCGCCTCTGCGCGAGCCTCCATGTCCTGGGTCTGTTCGCGCGCTCGCTCGATGGAGCGAGACACGTCTTCCATCTCGTCGCCCGCGCCGGTCATCGCCTCCGAGACGCGCGTGCTGGCCTCCGCGGCCTCGTAGCGCGCCTTCATCGTCTCCTTTTCGGTCTTGAACTGCTCGATCTGCTGTTGAAGCTCGTCCTTCTTTGAGACGAGATTGTCCTGCGTCTGTTGGAGGTCGGCGATCTGCGTCTCCAGGTCCTCGATTTGGCTCATCTTGCTCTTCTTTTTCTCCAGTGCGCGCCGCGCGAGGTCCTCGCGGTCCTGGCGGACGGCCTCACGCGCCTGCTCGTTGTGTTTCTCGACGTTCTCTTCGAGTCGGCGCTTCTGGATTTCGAGTCGTTTTTTCTGTGTCGTCAGGTCGGCGATACCCTGTTTCACGTCCTGCAGCTCGTCGCGCATCTGCTCGTAGGAGTAATCGAGCTGTTCGCTGGGGTCTTCCGCGCTCGAGATGAGCGTGTTGAGCTTCGACCGGATGACGTACGACGCTCGCGAGAGGATTCCCATACTACCCCTATGTGTCCGACGACTAAAATCCTCAGCACCGACCGTTACGACCGCCAGTAGGAGGAGGTGAGCAACACGAGCACGGGGATAATCTCTAATCGCCCGATCCACATGAGAAACGTCATGAGTAGTTTCGAAGGTACCGGGAAGAACTCGTAGAACCCCATCGGTCCGAGCCGACCGAAGCCCGGTCCGACGTTACCGACGGTGGAGGCGGCAGCGGCGATCCCCTCGAATGCGCTCAAATCCAGGCCGACGCGCGCCGCATCAAGCATTAACAGCGCCGCGCCGAAGCCGAAACAGAGCATGTAGACGAGGGTGAACGCCTGAATGCCACGGACCGCGCGCTCGTCGATTGCGTTCCCGCCGAGCCGGACGGGCGAAACAGCCTCGGGATGGATGGATGTGAACAGCTCTCGTTTGACGCTCTTGATGATGACAATCCATCGGACGATCTTGATACCCCCACCGGTCGAGCCGGCCGAGCCGCCGATGAACATCGCAAACAAGAGGAGATACTTCAGCGGCTGTGACCACGCGTTGAAGTCGATGCTCGCGTAGCCGGTCGTCGTCACCATCGCGAGCGTCTGGAAGACGGCGTGGCGCAGCGACGCCTCGATATCGCCGGCGATGCCGGAGTAGAAGTCGAGGGCACCCGGCCCAACGTCCGCACCACCGGTGAACAGCAGGGTCGCAAGCACTACCGAGAACACCCCAACGATACCCGAGTAGGCGCGGAACTCGATATCGTCCAGTAGTGCGCGCGGCTCACCGGAGAGGAGCCGCCACGTCAACGCGAAATTCACACCCGCTGCGAACATGAACGGGATGATGAGCCACTGGACTGCCGCGGAGAACGCCTCGATAGACCGCGCCTCTGGCGAGAACCCGCCGGTCGGCATGGTCGTCAGCCCGTGGGCGACGGCGTTGTAGGCGGCCGCGGCGTGGTCGGTGCCGGCCACGAGGTTGTCCATCGCGGGCGCAAGCCCGACGAGGTGAAAGACGAAGAGTAGGACGATTTCGAGGGCGGTAATGCCGGCGTAGACGAGCCAGAGGACGCGGGCGGTCTCAGCGATACGGGGCGTGAGCTTCTCGATGCCGGGACCAGGGGCCTCGGCGTCCATCAGCTGGGCACCGCCGACGGAGAGCTCAGGGAGGATGGCGATAGCGAGCACGACGATACCCATCCCGCCGAGCCACTGGGTGAGCTGTCGCCACAGCAACAGCGCGTGAGAGTGTTGCTCGAAGGAGATGTTCCCCATGACGGTCGCCCCGGTCGTCGTGAAGCCGGACATCGACTCGAACAGCGCGTTCACCGGCTGGGCGAGCGTGCTATCGGTTCCCATCCCGGCGATGAGATACGGGAGGGTGCCGACGACGGCGACGGCCAGCCACGTGAGCGCGACCATGAGCAGCGCCTCGCGCGCCCCGAGATCGGGGTCGGGGTCGAGCTGTTCGAGGGCAAATCCGAGGAGGAAAGTCGCGACGACGGCGACGGCGAACGTGAGGATGTCGTCGCCGTAGAGGAGAGCGACGACGAGGGGGACACACAGCGGGACGGCGAGGTACTTGAGAACCCGACCGGTCAGGGCGACACTCGTCCGCCACTCGACGCGGATGCCCCCACCGGAGCCGAGACTCAGGAGTGACACGGCGAGTCAAACTTGCGGCGAGAGCAAGAATCCATCGTCTCTCACAAGACGCCGGTGACGGCGTCGATGGCGCTCGCGCTGGCAAACACGACGACGTGGTCGCCGGCCGCAAGCATCGTGTCGCCCCGAGGCGTGATGAGGGTCTCTTCGCGCGTGATTGCACCGAAGACAACATCATCGGGGAGCTCACCGGCGAGTGCACGGATCGTGCACCCGACCGCATCGCTGTCTTCGTCGACTTCGAACTCGAGCACCTCCGCGCGGTTTCCTTCGATGAGTGCAACGTTCTCGGCACGACGACCGCGGGTGAACCGAGTGATCTCACCCGCCGTCGCTTCGCGTGGAGAGACCGCCACGTCGACTCCGACGGCTTCGAAGATGTCCGCAAACTGGACGGTGTCGACGACCGCGATGGTGCGGTCGACACCGAGCTGTTCGGCGAGGAGACACGCGAGGAGGTTCTGTTGGTCGTTCTCCAGCGTCGAGATGAGTACGTCGGCGGTCCCGACGTGCTCACGGTCGAGGAACTCGCGGTCGGTCGCGTCGTTTTGCATCACGGTCGTCTTCGGAAGCTTCTCAGCGAGCCAGCGCGCGCGGTCTGGGTCGTGTTCCACAAAGCGCGGCGAGAAGCCGCGAGCCTCGAGCAGCTTCGCCGTCTGGTAGCCGACCTCGCTTCCGCCGACGATGACGATGTCTTTCGGGCCCGACTGTTCGGGCGCGATGGCGGCGCTGAACGCGCGGGTCGACTCCGGACTCCCGATGACGATGACGTCGTCGTCGGCCTCGATGCGTGTCTCTCCCCGCGGGATGATGATGGAATCGCCACGGAGAATCGCCGCGAAGGTGAGCGAGTCGAACCGGTCTGCCTCCTCGACGGTTTGGCCCGCGACGGGGCTTTCGGCCGGAATCTCGAACTCGGCCATCTGGACGGCACCGTCGGCAAAGGTGTCGACGTCTTGTGCGGTGGCGAGCCCGATGACCCCGGTGATGGTCTCGGCGGCGAGCAGATCGGTACACACCATGAAATCCGCGCCGAAGACGCGGGAGCCGCGCTCCCACGTACGGAGGTACTGCGGGCTCTTCACGCGGGCGATAGTGAACACGTCGTCGAAGACGCTCGCCGTCCCACAGGTGACGATGTTCGTCCGGTCATCGTTCGTCGAGGCGATGAGCATGTCCGTCTCCTCGATGCCCGCTTCCTCGAGCGTCTCGACGTCGCTCCCGTCGCCCTCGACCCCGAGCACGTCTTCGCCGTAGCTGATCGACTCGACCTGTCCACCGTCGATATCGACGACCGTGACCTCGTGGTCGCTGGACAGATCGGCAGCGATACTGGAACCGACCTCCCCCGCTCCGACGACGATTACGCGCATCTGTCCGGACCTCTCATTACTTCCCACTCGCCCGCCCGCGGTAAGTGGATTTTCATCCGAGAACGGGAGACCACCGGATTTGTCGGGACCACAGACAAATTATATAAGAGTGTGGGCTAACTACGTTAGGTACAGTCGGACAGTCAGGCGTCGTGTCGAGTTGTCCCCCCCGACGCGTCGATACGACACGCGGCGTTCCGGCTCGGGGTCAGGGTCCGAGTCGACTACGACCGCTGTGTGTCGTCGCTACCACCCCTCAGTCTCGACCGGGCCCAATGACACGAATCTCAAAAGGGCAGGACAGAACAGACGCACAGACGGGCGACGTCGACCCGGAGAACCTCGTTCGTACGGCCAACGGCGAGTTGATGGACGAAGAGACTGGTCTCATCGTCGACGAGGACAACATCGACCACGGACCGGAGTGGCGCGCGTTCTCCCATCAAGAGCAACAACAGAAGTCCCGCGTCGGCGCGCCGACGACGCGCACGATGCACGACAAGGGGCTGACCACGAACATCGACTGGCAGAACAAAGACGCCTCGGGCCACACGCTCTCACAGGAGAAGCGCAGCCAGATGCAGCGGCTCCGAACGTGGCAAGAGCGAATCCGAACCCAGGAGAGCGGCGAGCGGAATCTCCAGTTCGCGCTGAGCGAAATCGACCGCATGGCGAGCGCCCTCGGCGTCCCGCGGTCGATTCGCGAGGTCGCCTCGGTCATCTACCGGCAGGCGCTCGACCGCGACCTCATCCGTGGCCGGTCCATCGAAGGCGTGGCGACGGCGTCGCTGCACGCCGCGTGCCGACAGGAATCGATTCCCCGCTCGCTCGACGACATCACGGAAGTCTCACGCGTCGAACGGCGGGAAATCGGCCGGACCTACCGGTACATCTCACAGGAGTTGGAGCTGGCGTTAGAGCCGGTCGACCCCAAGTCGTATCTCCCACAGCTCGCGAGCAAGCTCGAGACCAGCGACGAGGTCCAACAGGAAGCGGCCCGAATCGTCGAGAAGACGACGGAGCTTGGACTCCACTCCGGCAAGTCACCGTCCGGGTACGCGGCCGCCGCGCTGTATGCCGCCTCGCGTATCGTCGGCCCGAAGCTGACACAGCGTGCAGTCGCCGACGTGGCAGACGTGACCGTCGTGACGATTCGCAACCGGTATCAGGAGCAGATGGACGCGCTCGACGTGAGTATCACCCACTGATCTCCCCGACGCTTCTGTAGTCGTCGCGAGGGAGCCGCCCCGCAGTATTAAGACGTATCCGATAGTTCAGCGAGATAGCCGGACGGCGAATCGACGGCTGTGTCAGAGACAGTCCGACCACGTCGTCACGGCCCACACCCCGCGAGTGCGGCGGTCGTTGCGGCTCGCACCTCGATGTGGGCTGGACGCCGGCGGTCGCGGGACGGCCGCTGGACACGCGACCGGTTTTTATGACGGTGACTCAGTGCTGTCGAGCACTGCGGCCGTAGTACCAGCGGCGAGCACAGCGAGGCTACATGCCGTCGCGACTGGACTACCCGCAGACAGCGAAACGCCGAGTCCGATAGTCCCAGTCGCGATGGCGACGAACGAGAGTGGCCCGACGGGCCACCGGTTCGTCGTGTCGGGCCACTCGGTGTCGCGTGCCATACTCGCGTGAGGAGACAGCGACGGCTACTAAAACAGTGGGTGGCGTTTCAGGCTCCGAACCGGGGAGGAGACAGCGCGGTCAGTGACGGCCGAATCGGAAAGAGCGTCTGAGGGTCAGGAGCCGCCGCCGAACATCTGGCGCATCATCGGGTGCATCTCCATCATCTGCTCTTCGGCGATCTCCTCGTACAGCTTGTACGTGATGGAGACGGTGAGCAGCAGTCCCGTGCCGGAGACGTTACCGATGGTCCCGAGCATGTTTGCCATCACGGCGAGTGCGCCGACGAGCGCACCGCCGATGACGGTGACCTGCGGGATGTAGCGTTCGAGCACCTTCTCGATGACGCCAGGCGACTGCCGGAAGCCGGGAATCTGCATCCCCGAGTTCTGAATCTGTTGGGCGGTCGCCTCCGGCCCCATGCCGGTGGTCTCCACCCAGAAGATGGCGAATATCGCGCCGCCGATGACCATGAACGTCAGGTCGATACTGATACGCAGGAACACCTGCCACAGCTCAACCGGCAGGTCGGTGATGAAGAACATCCAGTCCTTGTAGTTGTAGATGGGCGCGACGTAGTAGAAGAACCCATCAATCGCCTGGCCGTTGGAGTTGAAGTCCCCGAGCCAGGCCGGCATTCCGTCTCCCATCTGAGAGTGGATGATGCGACCGAGGAACTGCAGGTTCGTCTGGAGCGCGCGGACGAGAATCATCGGCAGGACGGACGCGTAGATGAGCTTCACCGGGAAGCGACCGCGTGCGCCCTTGACTCGCGCGTGCGAGAGCGGAATCTCGACGCGGACGGACTCGGCGTAGACGACAACGACGAAGATGAACACCGTCGTGAACAGGAATAGCAGCTGCCCCTGTTCGAGGAGGAGTCCCTGTAGTCCAGCGCCGCCGAGTACCGACCCGAGGTTCGCGTTGGTGAAGATTATCTGATACCAGCCGAAGAGGAAGCCGCTCTGGCCGGTGATGTCGGGAACGCCGAAGAAGCCACCGACGAGTCGCTGGCTGATGCCGGCGATGATGAACAGCCCGACACCGGAGCCGACGCCCCACTTCGAGATGACCTCGTCCATGAACAGGATGAGGAGACCGCCGACGAAGATCTGGGCGAACATCAGCCACTTGACGCCGCCGGTGCCGATGTTGAGACTGTTCGCGACGGCGTCGCTGGCCGGCAGGAAGTTGCCGGCGAACACCATCGGCAGCCCGGTCAGACAGATCATCACGACCACCAGCAGCTTCTGGAGGCCCTGATACAACACCTGGTCGCGCGGGTCGTTCGTGTCCAGCCCGAGCAGGTTCGCACCGCCAAGCAGCTGCAGGACGATGGATGCCGTGACGATCGGGCCGATACCCAACTGCAGGATGGTTCCCTGTCCACCCGCGAGGATGGAGCGGAACTGACCGAACGCGTCTGAACCCTGTCCCGCGAGGCCGTAGACGTAGACGTTCGTCAGGAAGAAATACAAGACGAGTACGCCTGCTGTCCAGCCGAGCTTCCGGCGGAACGGCACGTGGCCCTCTGGCCGGGTGACGCCGGGCATTCGCGTGAGCAGCGGTTCTGCGGTCTCCTTCCAGCCCATCTTACTCTCCTTGCTCGTCGTCGTCGGCTTCCTCGGCTTCTTCGAGCAGTTCCTCGCCGAGTTCCGTCAGGACGGCCTCACCGCCCGCGGCGTCGAGGGCGGTCTCGGCGTCGTCCGAGAAGGCGTCAGCGGTGACGGTGAGTGCCGTGTGACACTGCCCGCCGCCGAGCACCTTCACGCGGTCGATGTCGTTGCGCCCTTCGACGACCTCGCGGGCGTCGACGGCGTAGCCGTCGTCGGTCTCCTCTGCGACACCGTCCTCTGCGAGCAGCACGATATCCTCGTCCAGTTCGCGGAGGTTGATGGTCTCGACGACACGGTCCGTCTTCTGGGGCCGCTTGAAGCCGTGCTTCTGTCGCGGGGGATACAGGTTCTTCTCGTGTTTCTTGCGACCGGCGCGACCGCGACCGCCGCGGTGGCCTGCGCCGCGTCGCTTCTTGTGCGAGCCGCCGCCGTGCGTGCGCGAACCACGCTGTCGTCGTTTCTTACTCGTCATTATCGCATCGCCTCCAGGAGTGAATCGAGCGCCTCGGTCTCCTGTTTACCGAGCATTCCACCTTCCTTGCCGGGGTGTTTGATGCCGTCGTGACCGCCGCGTGGCGGGTGGAGTCGGAGCGTCGGGGAAAGCCCCTGCTCTTTGAGCGTCGTCTCCTCCTCGAAGAGGGCCGACGCGAGCGCGTCGATGTCGTCGTACTCCGTGTTCGCTTCGACCCAGTCATCGTCGATGTCGGCGTCGCCTTCTGCAGGCTCGGCGCGCTTCGCGATGAGCAGGGCGACCGTGTCCTCGGACGGGGTCCCGTGTGCGACCCAGTCGTTCACCTTGGTAATCATGCCGCGGTAAGTGTCCGTCTCGGGGACGAACGTCAGGTGGTTCACCTTGTGCAGGTTCAGCATCGAGAGCGTGTCTCGAACTGCGTGGCTCTGGTTCACCTCGCCGCGGATTTGCACGATTGCTTCCATTACTCGATCACCTCACGCTTCTCGAAGGCTCGCTGTGGGACGCGGGCCTCGCTGGTCGCGCGAAGGGCGTTGAACGTCGCCTTCGCGAAGTTGACCGTCGTCCGGGTGTTCCCGGACGAGCGGGTCCAGATGTCCTCGATACCGGCGAGGTCGAGCACGTGGCGGACGGTCTCACCGCCCGCGAGTCCGAGCCCGCGCGGTGCGGGACGGAGTTCGACCTCGACGGAACCGGCCTTGCCGGTCGTGCGCAGCGCGACGGTGTGGGGACGCCCACAGCCACACTCCCACGACCCGCAGCCGCGCGACACGTCGATGACGTTCAGCTTGGCCACCTCGATGGCCTTCTGGATTGCGCCGCCGACCTGCTCGTCGCGGCCCTCGGCGTAGCCGACGAAGCCGTCGCGGTTCCCCACGACGACGACACACCGGAACTTCACCCGGCGGCCGGAGTCGGTCATTCGCTGGACCATGTTGATATCGAGCACCTCGTCGTCCATCCCCGGGAGGAGCTGGTCGACGATCTCGGGCTCCTTCAGCGGGAGTCCGCTGTTCAGGGCCGCCCGCATGTCGGTGATCTCGCCCTCTACGACCTTGTTTCCGAGCCGCGTTCGCGGCTCCCAGCCTCTATCGCTCATTCTAGTAGTTCCTCACGGAGTTCGTCGAAGTGCTCGGGCAGTTCGGTGGCGTCGAAGTCGCCGCTGTAGAGACCGCCCTCCTGCTCGGCGTAGTCGGCGATGTGGGTACCGCGCGTGCGGTCCCACTCGGCGAACACGTCGTCGTTGTGGGGAATCTCCAGTCCGGCGTCGATCGCGCCCTCCTGCACCGCGAACACCTTGTTACCGGGCGTCGCCGTGTTGAGGCCGATATCGAGCACCGCCTCCTCGACGCCCGCCTCGACGGCGCGCGTACCGAGCAGGAGCCCGGTGAGGTACGCCGCCGGCAGATTGCCGGTGGGTGCCTCCCAGCCGTACTCGTCGAGGTCCTCGGAACTCGCCTCGACGACCGTTTCGTCACCGTTCTGTCCTCGCGTAACCAGCTGCGCCGTGGTGTGCTGGTTGCTCTTGCGAGCGACCAGCCGGGGTTTCCCGGATTTCAGCAGGCGCAACCTCTGATGGTAATTCGTTCGTGCCTCGCGGCGACGCCGCATCGGCACTTTGTATCGTGGTCCGGTTGCCATTGTTAGTAGTTGTTCTCGATGTATCGTTCGAGGTCGGCGACGGAGTCGAACTCACCACCGGACGCCATGTCGTAGACGTCGCGGTAGGTGGAACGGTCGATGTCGCCGTCCTCGCGGAGCTGTTTGAGTGTGGAACGCTGGGCGCGGATCTTCGACTGCCACGCCTCCTTCTTGTTCTGTCGACCGCCGGCCTTCCCTTTGCGGGAGCCGGCTCCCTTCTTGTGCCCGTACGCGCGCTTTGCCGCGCGCTCGCGGGCACGACCGCGCGAGTTGGACTTGGCGTCCTCTGCGCGAATCGCTCCCTCGTCGATGAGGTCACGGACATCCTCGCGGGTAATCGCGTCGGCGAGGTCCTCCTGTCGCCCGGGGTCGAGCCAGATGCGGTTCCTGCCGACATCAAGGATGTCGGCGGCGAGTCGCTTCTGTGCGGTAAGGTCACTCATTCACTTCCACCTCCTCGTAGGTCGGGTTGAGAACGCGGATTTCGCGTTCTTCCGCCACGTCCTCGATGTTCTCGCGCTTGCGACCGCCGACCGTCGAGCCGATGCGGACGGCCTGCGTGTCGCCGTCGACGCCCTCGAGGTCGTCCACGTTGTGGACGTGGACCTCCTCGAAGCCCGACGGGTGCAGTCCGCGCGCCTCGACCGGCGAGCGGAAGCCGGCTTCGACCTTCTGTCCCTTCCCCTTGATTCCACGGCGCTGCTTCGACAGCGCGCCGCGGGGCTTGCGCCACGAGGTCGGGGTGCGCTTTTTCTTGTGGTAGTCCTGTCGGTTGAACTGCGGCGTGGAGACGCGGCTCCGCTCGCCGAGCAGTCGTTCGGTCTCCTCGTCGAGCTCGGGCGTCTTGTCCGCGTGCCCGCGTGCGACGAGTTCCGTCTCGACGGTCCGTTCCTCTTCGTCCGGCTCGGAGTCGCTCTCGTCTTCGACCTCCGCCTCGGTCTCCTCTTCGACTTCGAGACCGCCGACGTCGGCCTTGATTCGGGCCGCGAGGGCGTTTCCGATACCGTCGACGTCGGCAAGCTCGGACTGCGAGGCGCGTCGCACGTCCTCGACAGTCTCGAAGCCCGCGCCCTCGAGGGCCGCGGCCTTCGCGTTGCCGACACCGGAGATGTCTGTCAGCTCTTGTGGTTCGTCGTCTGCCATCAGGCGTTACCTCGTTCCGGTTCGCTGGTGATGTACACGCCGTCCTGGAAGACGCGGGTGTCCTTCCCAGAGACGCGTGTTCGCTGTTCGATATCGGCGGCCGTCTGACCGACGTCCTCGATGCTGGGCCCGGAGATGGTGAGCTCCTCACCGTCGACGGAGACCTGCGTGTCACCGTGGATGGGGACACGCCGCGGCTCTCGCTCGCCGATGAAGTTCTCGATGACGACGGTCTCGTCCTGCACGGAGACCTGCATCGGGAAGTGAGAGTAGAAGACCTCCATCTCGTACTCCCAGCCGTCGGTAACGCCCTGAACCATGTTCCGGACGTGGCTCTCGAACGTGCCGACGGTGGCGTTCGTCTTCGCGTCCGACTCTTCGGACGCGATGACGACGTCGCCGTCTTCGATGTCGACGCTGATGTTCGGATACCAGAGCCGGCGCGTGACGGAGCCGTTCGGTCCCTCGACGATCACGTCGAGATGATCGATGCTCGCGGTCACGTCGTCCGGCACGGCGATGGTGCGTTCAGTAGACATATGCAATCACCTGTCCGCCGATGCCCTGTTCGCGGGCCTCGTAGTGGCTCATCACGCCGTGGCTCGTCGTGACGACGAGCGTCCCGTAGTCGCGAGCGGGGAGGAACCGTTTTTCCCACTTCTCGTAGTCGTCCGCGGTCACGGAGTAGCGCGGCTTCACCGCGCCACAGGCGTTGATGGAGCCTTTCAGTTCGACCTCGAACCGGCCGGCCTTCCCGTCGTCAACGAACTGGAAGGTGTCGACGTACCCGCGGTCTGCGAGCACTTCGAGCACGGAGCCGATTTCGTTCGAGGCGGGCTCTACTGTGTGGTCGAGATGGCCGACGCCTTCCGCGTTGTCGATGCCCGAAAGCGCGGCGGCCAGTGGATCGTTTGCTGTCATGGTTTAGCTGTACTTCTCGAAGCCCATGTCGCGTGCGATCTCGCGGAAGCACTGTCGGCACAGCCAGATATCGTACTTGCCGACAAGCCCCTGCTTGCGACCACACCGCTGACACTCTTCGGTCTGTCCGGTCGGGACAGACTCCTCTGTTTCAGTTTCGCTCATTCGTTCACCTCGACGTCGTACTCAGCTTCGAGGTACGCGACTGCGTCCTCGGGGGTGAGTCGGTGGCTCCCCGGAATCTGTGTACTGGCCTTGTCGCGCTTGTGGACACGGTAGCCCGGTCGCACGAGGTTGACCGTCACGTCCAGCCCGTAGATACCGATTTCGGGGTCGTACTCCTGGCTCGGGAACGCCGTGTGTTCCTCGACGCCAAACGAGAAGTTGCCCGTCTCGTCGAACTGCGACGCATCGATATCTGCAAGCGAGAGCGCCGTCGCGAGGAACTCCTCGGCGAGGTCACCGCGGAGGGTCACCTTCGCGCCGATGGGGTCGCCCTCGCGGACGTTGAACTCCTGGATGGTGCGCTTTGCGGTCGTGCGGACCGGCGTCTGGCTGGCGATTTCGGCGAGGATGTCCTCGGCGTTCGCCAGTTCGCGGCCACCGCGACCGACGCCCATGTGGACGACGACCTTCTCCACCTGCGGCGTTCGCATCTCGTGGAGGTCACTCACGCTCATGCATCATCACCCGTGAAGTTCTCGTCGATGACGACGACGTAACCTTCGACCGTCTCGAAGCGACCGTCGTCCTGGTCGACGAGGACGTTGTTCTGTGAGGAGCCGTTCGTCACCTGAATCTCGTCGACGGTGCCGATTTCGCCGGCGTGTTCGCCGTCGACGGCCGTGACGAGCGCGCCCTCCTCGTACGAGAAGTGCGCGACGACCGACTTGTCGTCGTTCGAGACGACGATCGAGTCGTTTTGCGTGATGGTATCGTCGTCGGCGAGCAGCGTCGTTCCGTCGTGGAGCGTGAGCTGCGTGTCGCCGCCGGCGACCTGCTGTTTCTTCACGACCTTGCCGAGCCGCGAGTCCGCGGCGTCGGCGTCGATTTCGGTGAGCGCGAGCCGCCCACCCTCGTCGGGGAACACGCGGTAGTACTCCTCGCGTTCCACGAAGGCGAGAATGTCGAACATGCCAATCGGGCGCTGTTCGTCACTCAGTGCTTTCCCGTTCACGAGGATGGAATCCTGTTCGAGGGCGTAGCGCGCCTCCTTCTTCGAGTCGACGTAGCCGAGCACGTCGCGCAGAACGATGAGGAGGGGAACCCCCTCTTCGCCGTGCGGGCCCGCGCCCGCCTTCACCGTGTAGGTCTGCTCCTTGCGCTCGACGGGCCACGAGTTCGGTACCGAGAGTCGTTTCTGGTGTCGCGTCATTCGTTGTCCTCCAGGCGCGCTTCGCGCCGGTCGTCTTCGAGGTCGAGCTCCGTCACGACGAGGTTGGACGCGTCGAGCGGCCGTGGCACTTCTTCGCCGTCGGCCGTCTCTTGGGTCACGTCCTCGACGTGGATATCGGTGGAGCGGAGGTCGACGTTGACGACCTCGCCCTCCTCACCGGCGTAGTCGCCGCGCTGGACCTCGACGGTGTCGCCCGCGTTCACGCGAACGCTTCGCTGGTCGTACTCCTCGCGGAGGTCCTCCGAGAGGTGTGCACGGACCTGCTTTTGCTTCTCGTGAAGCGGGGCACGTCGCTGTCTGCTTCGTTGTTTCTCTGGCTGTCGTGTCATACTATCATCGTCGCCGTGCTGGCGATTGCGCCGAATCGTTCGGCGACCTCACGCGCGATTGGGCCTTTCAGCTCCGTCCCGCGCGGGTCCTCGTTCTCATCGACGATGACGGCGGCGTTGTCCTCGAACTTCAGTCGGGTGCCGTCCGGACGGCGGATGGATTTCCGCTGTCGGATGACGACCGCTTCGAGCACCTGCCGTCGCATCTCCGGGGTTCCCTTCGTGACCGAGACGGTGATCTTGTCACCGAGACCGGCCTTCGGGTGTCGGTTCTTCGTTCCCGAATACCCCGACACCGAGGTCACCTTCAGCTGTCGTGCACCCGTGTTGTCCGCACAGGTGATGAGCGAGCCTTTCTCGAGGCCCTGCGTCACGTCTGCGTTGAGCGCTTCCATTAGTTCTCACCCTCCGTATCCGTCGCGACGACGACGTGCGACTTCGTCTTCGATAGTGGGCGGGTCTCTGCGATACGAACCGTGTCGCCGACCGAGATGTCGAGACAGTCAGGGTGGTGTGCCGAGATACGGGACCGTCGCTTCATGAGACGGTCGTATTTCGGCACTCTGACGTCGTACTCTCGCTCGACGACGACGGTTTTGTCCATGTCGGTGGAGGCGACTTCGCCCTCAACCGTCTGTCCGCGCACGCTCAGCGTGCCGTGGAACGGACAGTTCGGGTCAGAGCAGCCGGCCTCCGGTTCCGGTACGTTCAGTCCTAGCGCCATGTGTGTGGTGTTGTCAGTTCGGTTCGCCGGGCGGGACGAGCAACGAGCCGTTCGCCCTCGATGATGACCGTCTCATCCTCAAGAGTGACACGGAACGTCGCCGCCGCCTTCGGAACCTGTTTCGTCCCGTCGCCAGCCACGAGCAGGGTGTGCATCGTCTCATCGACGATGTCTCCCTCGATGCCGACGAGGTCGGCGTTCGACGACTCGATGACCTCCGCGTGGAGACCCGCGAGTTCGTGTCGTGGCAGGGTTTGGGCGTTCATTTCGTTATTCCTCGTTGTCGCCTTCTTCCGCCTGGATCGTCTTGATCTGGGCGATGGTGCGGCGCAGCTCCTTCGTGCGACCCGGATTGTCCGGGGCGCCACCGGCGGCCTGCACTGCCTTCGCGTTCAGCAGTTCCGTCCGAAGCTCTTCGATTTCCGCCTCGCGCTCTGCGGGCGTCATGTCGCGGATCTCCTCGACGTGCAGGATGGCCATTATTCGTCACCCTCCTCGGACTCCTCGTCCATCTCGTCGAGCAGCTCCTCGGCTTCCGCCTCGGTCTCCTCGTCGAGGTCTTCGACCTCTGCTTCGAGGTCGTCGATTTCGGACTCGATGTCGTCGTCGGACGGGGCAGAGGGTGCAGCGCCCTCCTCGGACTCGATATCCTCGTCGACGAGCTCCTCTTCGGCGAGGTCGAGGGCGTCTCCCTCGACCTCTGTCTCGTCGGCTGCCGACTCCTCGTCGAGGTCACCCTCGATCGCCTCGTCGGCCTCCGCGAGCAGCTCGTCCACGTCGCCTTCCGCCTCTTCGATGAACGACTCCACGTCGGCATCTTCGGTGATGGTGAAGTCGTCGGGAAGCTGGGTGTTCGGCGGGATGATCTTCACCTGCACCCCGATAGTGCCGAGCTTCATCACGGCCGTTCCGACGCCGGAGTCGACGATCTCCTCTGCCGGCTCACCGTTGTGCTTCACGTAGCCACGGTTGAACTTCTCCACGCGCGAGCGTGCACCCGTGACCTTCCCGCTCAGGATGATCTCGGCGCCGCGTGCGCCGGCGTCCATGATGCGGTCGATGGTGGTGTGGCCGGCCTTCCGGAAGTACCAGCCGCGTTCGAGCGCGTTCGCCAATCGGTCGGCGACGATCTGCGCGTTGAGATCCGGCTCGTCGACCTCCTGAACGTCGATCTGGGGGTCGTCCATGTCGAACCGCTCTTCGATCTCGGTGGTGAGCTTCCGGATGTTCTTCCCGCCCTTGCCGATGACCATCCCTGGCTTCTCGGCTTTGAGGACGATCTGGGTCCCCATCGGCGTCTGTGCGAGCTCCATACCGCCGTAGCCGGCTCGCGCCAACTCGTCGGCGAGGAACTCGTCGATCTGGGTTCGTTCGAGCCCCTGCTCGATGAACTGGTGTTCGTCTGCCATTATTCGGATACCTCCTCGGTGACGATTTCGACGTCGACCTGCGGTGTGTTCCACGCGGACGCGCGGCCCATCGCGCGGGGCTTGCGGCCCGGCGACTCACCGACCTTGTGGGCGGCGACGTGGATGATCTCCATCGACTCGCCGTCGAAGCCCTGGTGGTCTGCGTTGTTCGACACGTTCTCGAGCAGATCGAGGAACGCTTTGCTGGCCTTCTCCGGGAAGCGCCCAGCGTCCCAGCCGTCGATGTCGGACCGGTGTGCGACACCGCTGTTGTGGGACTTGAAGGGAACCGACCGCTCACCGGCGATGACGGCGTCGAGATACTCGGACGCCTCGCCGACGGTCATCCCCTTGATTTCCCGGGCGATGGCCTTGCTGTGCTTGTGGCTCATATGACGCTCTCGGAGCATGGCTTTCGCCGTCGTGTCCGAGTCTACGTCGATGCTGTAGCTGATTCCCATTATTTGAGCGGGACGAACTTCGAGGACCGAGTCGCCCCAATACCGGCCTGCCCGTGTTCGACGGAGTTGCGCGTTAGCACGAACTCACCGAGATAATGGCCCAGCATCTCCGGCTCGACACGGACGCGCTCGAACTCGTGGCCGTCGTAGACGGCGAAGGTGAGTCCGACGAACGACGGGACCACCGGCATGTTGCGCAGGTGCGTGCGGAGCGGGTTGTTGGCCGTCTCCTCCTCGCCGCTCTCGCGTGCGTCATCGAGCAGCTTCTGCTGTTGCTCGGTGAGACCACGGGTGATACTTCGCCGCAGACGTGCGGGGAACAGTTCAGCAACCTCGTCGAGCTCCATCGACTGGAGTTCGTCGAGCGTGTGACCGCGGTAGGTGAACTCACCCTCGCGGCCGGTCTGGTACTCTGTACTCATTGTTAGTTACCTCCCTTGCCGCCGCGGCCCGTGGAGCGCGACGCGATGTCACCGACCTTGCGGCCCGGTGGCGCGTTACGCGAGACGGACTTCGGCTTGCCGGGGTGCTGGCGGCCACCGCCACCGAACGGGTGGTCGACGGCGTTCATCGCGACCCCACGCACGTTCGGCCACTTCGTGCCGCGTGCGCGCATCTTGTGGTGCTTGTTGCCGGCCTTGACGAACGGCTTCTCCGTTCGACCGCCGCCCGCGACCGCGCCGATGGTGGCGCGTGCCTCGGGGCTGAGACGGCGGACCTCACCGGACGGGAGCTGGACGACCGTCACGTTGCGGTCATGTGTCATCAGCGTCGCGTTCACGCCGGATGCGCGTGCGAACTTCCCACCGTCGCCGGGCTGTCGCTCGACGTTACAGATGGGGACGCCCTCCGGAATCTCGGCGAGCGGGAGCGTGTTCCCGACCGCGATCTCCGCGGAGACACCCACCTGTAGGGTGTCACCGACGGCCACGCCCTCGGACGCGAGGACCAGACGCTGGTCGCCGTCCTCGAACTCGACCGCCGCGAGCGGGGCCGAGCGAGCCGGGTCGTGTTCGATGTCGACGACGGTCCCGCTGACCACGTCACCGTCTTCGACCGTGCGGTGCGACAGATTCGCCTTGTAGCGGTGTGACGGCGCTCGGAACGTCGGGCCACCACGACCGCGTCGTTGTCCTTGGATTCGTCGTCCCATTTAGAACACCCCGATGCGCGAAGCGACTTCCTGCGCGTCGTCCTCCTCAGAGAGGGTGACGACGGCCTTCTTCGTCCCTTGCGGCGTTACCTGCGTGTTGACGCTCGTCACGTCGACCTCGAAGCGGCTCTCGACCGCTTCGCGGACATCCGGCTTTGCGGCGTCCGTGTCGACGATGAACTGGAGCGTGTTGTTGAAGTCCATGTCGTTCATGGCCTTCTCCGTCACGAGCGGGTACTTGATCGTCATCGGTCGGCCACCTCCTCGAGGGCCGACTCGGTCCACACGGTCAGTCGCCCCGGGTGCGTCCCGGGCGCGAGGTCCTCTGCGGAGACGTTCGCCGCGGTGGCGACCGTCGCGCCCGCGAGGTTGCGTGCGGCCTTCGACGGTTCTTCGCTCGTCACGAACAGGACCGACGATGGCTCCTTGTGCTTGCGGCCACGGGTCGTCCCGCGTCCGGCGCGCACTTTCTTGCCGTCGTCGGCGCGCTCGATGTCGGCGTGTGCGCCGACGGCTTCGAGGAAGGAGACGACTTCCTGCGTCTTGAGTAGGTCCTCGAACTCGTCACTCACGACAAGTGGCAGCTCAAGGTCGTCATCGAAGTCGTGACCGCGCTCCGCGACGCGCTCGGCGTCCGTGGTGGCCGCGATGGCCGACCGGACGGCGAGCTTTCGCTCCTTCGTGTTGATGTCGAGTCCGCGGTCCTTCTCGGCCTTCGGCGGGTGTGCCGGACGGCCCTTGACCGCCTGCGGGACGCGGCGACCCTGTCCGTCCTGTCGAGGGACGTGGGCCATGCCGCGACCGGAGCCTTGCGACTCCGCGGGCGTTCGGAGCCCGGCGAACTCGTCTGCGCCGTAGTCCTGTTGTCGATTCGCCTGTGCGGCCTGAACGGCGCGCTTGATGAGGTCCGGCCGGTAGTGGGTCTCGAAGACCTCCGGCAGCTCGACCTCGCCAGCGTCCGAGCCGTCGAGATTACGTACTGTCGCGTTCATTGTCCTTGGTTAGACGCCGTAGAGACGTAGCGCACCTCGGGGTCGAGACGCGGCTGGTCGTTCGGTCGCACGGCGGGGCGAAGACGGAGCAGACGCTTGTTCGGACCCGGCAGGGAGCCTTTCACGAGCGCGTAGTCACCGTCGACCTCGCCGTAGTTGACGAAGCCGCCGTCGGGGGTCACGTCCTCGTCACCGAGCGCGATGAGCCGCTTGTTCAGCTCCGTGCGCTGGTGGTAGCCCGTCTGGCCCAGCTGCGGGACCGTCGAACGGACGCGCGATGGGTTCCACGGACCGAGGTTGCCGATGCGTCGGCGCCATCCCTGGCGTGCGTGTTTGCCCTTTCGCTTCTGGACGCCCCATCGCTTGACGGGGCCCTGCGTCCCCTTCCCCTTCGTGATGCCCGCAACGTCGGTGTACTCGCCGGCGCGGAACACGTCCGTCGCGGCGTGTTCACCGCCGTCCTCAACGAGGTCGAGTGCGAACTCGACGCGGTCGGCGATGGAGCCACCGCCGACGCGAGTCTCCATCACGTCGGGCTTGTTCTTCGGCACACCGCCGAGCACGCCCGGCGTGGTGTGCGTGACGACGCGAACGTCATCGATGTCGCCCGCTTCGAGCGCATCGTGAATCGCGTCGGTGTCGGTGCTCTGTTCGTCCGGGGCCGAGAGCGCTCGGTCGAGGTCCTCGTGAAGCTCGTTGCTCCACGCCTCGGTGAGCGGCTGCAGCCCGTAGTTCGTTTCCTCGTAGACTCGAAGCGCAGCGGCGCGCATCGGTGGCGTCTCAACGACGGTGACAGGGACCGTCTCCTCCATCCCCTCGCGCGGGGAATTCGGTTCGTCGTTGATGGCCACGACGTGGGACATGCCAGCCTTGTATCCGGCGAAGCCCTGGAGTCCCGGCTGCCCGTCGTCGTCGGGCCAGCTATTGAACCGCGGCACCTCGCTGGCGGCGCGGACGCGCGGGCCGAAGCCCATCGAGCCTTTTCGTGGTCTGTTTGGTTGTGGCATTCTGGTCTCACTCCATTGTGAGGACAGCAAGGGAGGCGAACATCGCTTCCTCAGTTCGCACGACCTTGCTGCCTTGATTCGGGACCGTGTTGAGCCAGAGGTCGAACCGCGAGAGCGGTTCGTCTGTGTCGCAATCAGAGCCGGGCCCGTCGCCCGACCCGTCGGTTACGTCGCTCGGTTCCACACCGAGTATCTTCGGCAGCCCCCGCTTGGGGGCACCGAAGACGACGGTACTGTCTCCACGCGCGGGCTCGATATCCTCGAGCAGTCGCGGAGAGACCGGCTCGCCGTGTCGCGACGCGGCGATACGAACGCCGGCGTCGGGACGAGCGAGCACGGTTTGCAGGTCCGCGCGTTCCACCTGATACCCCGACGGTGGGATATCAAGCAGTCGTGCGCGCACCGGTCGTCGCGAAGTAACCCTGACTGTGACGCGTTCTCCCTCCCGTGGTGTCGCCATCGCCGGCGGCACGGGCAGCGAGACCGGGTGTTGCATGCCGCAATTGACCCGAACGCGGTCGTCAGATCCGACCTCGGTCACGATTCCCTGTCTTAACGACCCCGAATCGTCGGATTCGGAGCCGGTCTGTGAAGCGACGCGGAGCGGCGGCAGGACGCCGACGTACGCCAGTTCGTCACGCCTCCCCCACAGCTCCTTTCGGAGGTCCGGGGGCGTGGCCGCGTACCGTAAGACGGTATCGACGAACCCGTCGCCGAACCGCCCGTCGTCGCCCGACGAATCGGGGTAGACGACGAGACGGTCCACCCGAAAGATGACCGCCGCGCGTGCGACGTAACCGAGTTTGCGAGTCGCCTCGCGTTTGTCCTCGGCCTCTCGGGTCAGAGACGACGGCACGAGTACGGTGCGTGTCATGCCGAATCGCTTCCGTGTCTGCTCACTAGACTGTGACAACGATACCGAACCCGGACATAAAAGTGGCCCGCTTTGCGCGCCGGCTGTCGGCCGTTCACAGGCGTTTCAACGTGTGTCGCCGTCACACGGTACGGCGTGTCGACCGCCCCGCCCTCCCCCGTTTCGGAAGCCTTTTACTCATCACCGTTCTCGCTTGAAACGCAGACGCGCACCGATAGTGTAGTGGTATCACGTGACCTTGCCATGGTCACAACCCGCGTTCAAATCGCGGTCGGTGCATCCCTACTTATACTTTTTACAGAGTGTACTGACAAGTCTCGGGGGGACTCACTGTAAGTGCGTCCGCCATTCCGGACGGTATTGCCCCCGACGAGTGCGGAATCGAGGGCATCGACTGGCTGTAGCACCCACCTCTTTTCAGAAACGGACGACGGCCCGCATCTGCCGGTGGATTGAAGCCTCACTCCCGACTTGTACACGTCATGCCATCTCGACGCCGACAGTTTCTGACGACCACGGGGGGTCTGTCGATGGTAGCGCTTGCCGGCTGCTCGGCGAGTTTGAACCGACTCAACGGGGGCGGAGAATCGTCCCAGTTGAAGCCGCAAAAAGCAGTTGTCGACCAGTTCATCACCGGCGTGAACGAGAACGACCCCGACGCAGTGGACGAATCCGTGGGGTCGTGGGCTGCCGGTGCGTTCACGGCGGACAACATCGGAGAGTACACGTTCGAGCGCGGGGATTTGCGGCGAACTACTCGCGAACGGACGTACGTGATTCTCGAGACAGATCTTACGATCACGCACCAGGGAGAGTCGCGGACGGAAGAGGTCTCCTTTCGATTGTCCGAGGCCAGAGAAGAGTGGTACATCGGACAGATTTTCATCGTCGGTGGACTCATCATCGATGGGGAGGCGCTGGGACCGCCGTCTGCCTTCATGGACGCAGAGTTCGACTCGGCACCGACCAGCAGCGACGAGACCGGTGTACTGACGGTTAGACACAGTGGTGGTGGACCGCTTACCGCGAAGGGACTGACGTTCCGCGGGACGATAGTGGATCCCGAGGGTGCCAACCCCGACATCTCGACCGACGGCGTGACAGTCGCCGAGGCGACGCAGCGGTCGCAATTCGTTCCGGGAGACACCCTGACTATCGGGGTCGAAGCCGAGTATCAAATCAGCGTCAGGTACAGCAAAGAGGGACTGGGCAGCACGGTGATTCTGCAGGAGTTCAGCCACTCGTAACGACAGTTGCCTGCGGTGAGTTCCGAACACTCGTAGCGAGACCGTCGACGACAGACTAGCCGACAAGGTACGGATTCTCGACGTGGACGCAGAAGACCGCCAGCGGCGAGCAGTGGCCGACCACCGGGGCCTTCGCGATACTTCGCAACCACCGGACCACAGCCGGAGCCTACGCGACTCGCGAGCCGCTGTCTGGGTTACTCGGTAGTCGGCACCGGCGAGAGGGAATCACGCAAGGAGCGCATTCGTCTTGTCGGCGTTTAGTCGCATATAATCACCTTCCATCGCTTGGAGACATCCCAATCAACAGTTAACCGTTTGCAGTTGATTTCATTTAGTATGTGCATACTCGTCCAAAAGCTAGCTCGTTCGCGTGACAAACGTCTCGCAGTCGGCGCAGGTCGTCGATGACTCAGATGGAAGCGTCGCTGCCGACCGACCGAACGCCGGCGACGCTGCACGAACGGGCCGAGCAGCTCGTCCTCGATACCGTGACGGAAGCCAGCGCGGAGGGTGTGGTGCTGGCCCTCGACGGGAGTGTCGAGACGGCGACGCTCGCCGCGGTCGCGACCGACGCGCTCGGTCCCGACAGCGTGACCGCGCTCGTCATGCCGGCGTTCCTGACGAGCGAGGCCGCCGCCCGCGACGCCGAAATCATCGCGCAGGGGCTCGGTCTGACTCCCCAGCGCGTCCAGCTCCAGCCGCTACTGGGGGCGTTCCGCGAGGCGATGGACGAGACGGGCGTCTCCGCCGACGACACCGTCGCGGTCGAGAATGCGCTCGCGCGGTTCCGGATGGTGTGTCGCTACTACGTCGCGAACACGACCGACCTGCTTGTCGTCGGCGCAGTCACGCGCACCGACCGCCTGCTCGGGACGGTGACCAAACACGGGACCTTGGGCGCTGACCTGCTCCCCTTCGGCGCGTGCTACCGGAGCGAGGTGATGGCCATCGCCGAGCGACTCAACGTGCCCGCGTCGTCACCGGCCGGCTTCGAGTCGAGTCCGACCGATGCCGAACGACTCGGCGTCGACCACGCGACGCTCGACGCCGTCCTCGTCGGGCTGGTGGAGGACGGAGAATCACCCGCGACGGTCGCCGAGCGCGTGGGTGTCGACTCGGCGACGGCCGAACGCGTCGCCGACTGGGTGGCTGTGACGGCACACAAGCGCCAGCCGCCGAAGGTCTCCGACGACGCCCACGAGGCTCGCTGAACCGCGATTTCGCCTGAACTGCGGGTCCCATCGAAACCGAGGGTCCGGACCGAGATATAGTGCGGTCGAGCATCCCCGTCACTGGTCCTCACAGCGGTGTAGCGAAGTCAGTCGCGCCACGGCCAAGGTCGATAATGTGATAGCCGGAGGGGACCGGACGAGGAGACGTGGCCGGCTCCCACCAGAAGATACGAGCCAGCGGGGCGCGAACTGGGTGTATGACAGTCGTTGCACTGCTGAGTGTGGCTCCGGTTATCGAGGGAAGCATGGCGAGTGAGGTGGCGAAGGCCGTCGCCGCGCTCGACGGCTTCGACGTTGAGTACGAGACCAACCCGATGGGGACGGTCATCGAGGCCGACGATATCGACGAGCTGATGCTCGCGGCCACGGCCGCACACAAGGCCGTCGACGGCGACCGCGTCAGTACGTTCCTCAAAATCGACGACAAACGCACCACAGACACCACGGCGGGGTCGAAGGTGGACCGCGTCGCCGAGGAGCTCGGCCGCGAGCCGCGAAGCGCCTCCGACGAGTAGCGCTGTCGCCACAGTTATTTGCTGGTGGTACAACCAGTTGATATGTGCGTGCTCGTGACGGGCGGAAGTCGCGGTGTCGGTCGAGCGACAGCTATCGAACTAGCAACGGACCACGACGTGGCGGTCGGCTACGGCGAGAACGAAACGGCAGCCGAGGAAACCGTCGAGGTGTTTCGCGACCGCGGTGCGACTGCCGTGACCGTCGGCGGTGACATGCGCGATTCGGCCGACGCAGACCGACTCGTCGCCGAGACCGCCGACGCGCTCGGCGGGCTGGACGCGGTCGTCTCGAACGCCGGCATCGTCCGGCCGAACCGCGTCGAAGAAACGACCGACGAGGCGTGGCGCGACGTGCTCGGCGTCAACCTCGATGGAGCCTTCTACGTGAGTCGGGCCGCGACGCCGCATCTACGCGAGAACGGCGGCGCGCTCGTCTACGTCTCCTCGGTCGGCGGGACCGCAGGGACGGTCGATGCGGCCTACGCCGCCTCGAAGGCCGGCCTCCACGGGTTGACTCGCGCCCTCGCGCGCGAACTCGGTCCCGACGACGTGCGGGTGAACGCGGTCGCGCCCGGCCCGGTCGATACGAGCATGAACGACGCCATCGTCGAGTATCTCGAAGCCGAGTCGTTCCGCGGCCACGAGAACGTGGACACCCACCTGCCGGCGTACGCCTGCACGCCTGAAACCGTCGCCGAGAGCGTCCGCTTCCTGTTGGAGACCGAGTACGTCCACGGGGAGATACTCAGACTCGACGGCGGGATGAGTCTCGGCTGAAACGGACATTCCTTTCCTGTCGCCCGCACAGAAGGGTGTATGGAGAGTCTCAATCGGATGGCCCTCGAACTCGTCGACGAGGCCATCGACTTCGCTGACGAACTCGCTATCGAGACCGAGACGCTTGACAACGGCGCGACCGTCCTCGATTTCGGGGTCGACACCCCCGGCGGCTACGAGGCCGGCTTACTGCTCGCCGAACTCCAGACCGGCGGGCTGGCGACGGTCCAGACCGAATCCGGGGAAGTCGACGGTGTCCCGATTCCCCACACCACCCTCCACACCGACCACCCCGCAATCTCGCTGCTCTGTTCACAGAAGGCCGGCTGGGAGGTCTCCGTCGGCGAGTTCGAGGGACTCGGCTCCGGGCCGGCCCGCGCGCTCGTCGCCGAGGAAGACGAGTTCCGGCGTATCGGCTACGCCGACGCCTCCGACTTCGCGACGCTGTGTTTGGAGTCTGACACTCTTCCCGACGAGGCCGTCGCCGACCACGTCGCCGACATGACGAACACCGACCCCGGCTCCGTCTTCCTGCCGACGTTCCGCACCGACTCGATTACGGGGAGCGTGACGCTCGCGGCCCGTGCCGGCGAGATGGTCGCCTTCCGGCTTGCCGAACTCGGCTACGACCCGCTGGATATCATGACAGTCCACGCCAGTGCACCGATCGCGCCCGTCGCCGACGGGTATCAGGCCGCCATCGCACGGACGAACGACGCGCTCGCGTACGGCGGTAAGGTCCACGTCACCGTCGACAGCGACTTCGACCGCTTCGACGAGCTCCCGTCGACGGCGGCAGACGAGTACGGCCGCCCCTTCGCCGACATCTTCGAGGCAGCCGACTGGGACTTCTACGACGTGCCGACGGACGTGTTCGCGCCCGCACAGGTGACGGTCGACGTGTTGGGCGGTGAGACGTACAGCCACGGCCGGGCCGACGAGGCCCTGCTCGCGGAGTCGTTCGGGCTGTGAGGTTCAAAATCGTTCCGCCGGTGCCCGACTCGCCGGCGCGCATCGAGACGGTGTGGAAGGCCGTGCCCATCGTCCCCGACCCGGAGGACTCCTGTTGTCAGCGGCTGATGGCCGACGCCGACGTGCCCTCACAGGACGAGGCGAAGGAGTGGCTCACCTTCTGTCGCGCGCTCAAACTCGTGGAGGAGGGACCACGCGGCTACGCCCGTATCCGTGACGGCTACGACCCCGCCGAGTTTCCGGAGCGCTTCCGCGAGCGCGTCTACGCCGTCCCGGAACTGCTCGCCGTGCTCGCCGACGCCGAGGAACCGCTCTCGCCCGAGGTGGTGTTCGATCGCCTTCGCGGGCGCGTCCCCGCGTGGGAGCGCGCGCGAACCAACGACTGGGAGGGGACGTGGACGCGCCGCGTCGAGCGCCTGCTGGAGTGGGCCGTGTTGTTCGGATTCGCAGAACGGGCGGGCGACGGCTACCGCGCAGCCTGACAGAACGGTTATTACCGTTCGGTGATACCCCCCGACCATGTACGACGCCGTCCTGTTCGATGTCGACGACACGCTGTGTCGCTACCGGCGCGACGCCGACGAGGTGCTCGCTGAGGCGTTCACGGACGTGGGCGTCGACCCCTACTTCGGACAGGACCACTACCACGACCGCTACCCGGAGTTCGTCGATTCGACGGACGGTATCGATCACCTCCGCGAGGAGTGTTTCGCCGCCATCTCCGCCGACGCCGGCCGCGACCCCGACCTCGGGCGCGCGGTCGCACGCGCCTTCGCTGCCGCCCGCGACCACTCCGACGTCGAACCCCTTCGCGGCGTGCACGACGCCGTCGAGACCATCGTCCGCGACCACCGTATCGGCGTCGTCACGAACGGCGCACCCGAGATGCAGCAGGCCAAGCTCCGCGGCCTGGGACTCGATGACGCCTTCGAGACGGTTGTCCACGCCGGCTACGACGCGCGCGCGAAACCGCACCCCGAGCCGTTCGAGCGGGCGCTCGATGCGCTCGACGCCGACCCGACGCGGGCCGTCCACGTCGGCAACTCACTCTCCTCTGACGTGGCCGGCGCACACGCGGCAGGTCTCGACTCGGCGTGGCTCGACGCCGGCACGACGCCCGACCCGACGCCGACTCACACCCTCGCGTCGATGTCAGACCTGACGACCCCGCCGTGGGTCTGAGTCGCGCCGCCGGAGCCGTTCGATACGCTCGTCCATCGGCGGATGCGTCGCCAACAGCCGGGTGAGCGTCCCCGTCTCGTCGCCGTGGATGTACAGCTGTGCGAGCGGGCCGGAGGGCGTACTCGCCCGTCGAATCGTCGCGAGCGCCGAGGCCAGCGCCCGCGGGTTCCCAGTCAGCTCCACGGCGGTGTCATCGGCCGCGAGCTCGCGACGGCGCGAGTACGCCCGCAAGAGGGCAGTCAGTCCGAACAACAAGACAACCGCGAGCGAGCCGACCGCGGCCTGTGCCCACGCGGTCGTCGCCTCCATCTCCGCGGGCGAGTCGCCGCGCGCGAGCGCGAGCGACCGCGCGACGCCGACCGCGAGCAGGGCCGCCGGCAACAGGAGAAGTCCGAGCAGCCTGGCGACCGTCGAGGTGGCCGTCGCCCCGAGTGTCCCCACGAGTCCGTCGCGGGCACGGAGGTGCGCGAGTTCGTGGGCGAGAATGCCCTCCAGCTCCGGCCCGGAGAGCAGCCGGAAGAGCCGCACGTCGAGGACGAGCACGCCGTCGCGTCGACCCCCGAGCGCGAGCGCGTTCGGCATCTCCATCCGGGCGACACACACCGTCGGCGGTTCGATGTCGAGTCGGTTCGAGAGGTGCGCGACCCGTCGGTGAAGCTCGGGACTGCATTGGGGAGCGAGCGGCTCTGCACCGAGAGATTCCACGATAGCGCGCGTCCCGAACCGATAGGAGCCGTAGCCGAAGGCGATGGTCACGCCAGCGACGACGAGCACGGTCGCCACGGGGTCGGGCCGGTGGCTCCACACCACGGCGAGGGCAGCCCACGCGAGCGCCGCCGCAGCCGCGTAGAACACGAGCGTGGCGAGGGCGGCAAACAGCCAGACCGGACCCCGCTCCATCACTCGACGCTGGTGACGGTGCCGACGCCCTTGCTCGACCCCTCGCGGAAGACGAACCGTTGGCCTTCCTCGACCAGATACGGGCGGAACTTGAATCGAACCGTCGCCTCGCCGGAATCCCCGGGGAGTAGTTGCCCGCCTTCCGGGTGGATGGAGGCGGCCTCGCTCACGGTTTCGAGGTGGACGACCGGCTCGTAGCCGTCGTCGATGCGCGTCGGATGGTTGAGCACCATCACGTCGGCCTCGAACTCACGGACGGGCGTCGGCGCGCTCTCGCGGGGGACGAGCACCATCCCGCGCTCGATTTCTTCTTCCTTCACGTTCGAGAGTGCGATGCCGACGATGCGGCCGGCCTGCGCCTCCTCGACCTCGTGGTAGTGCATCTCGATGCTTCTGGCTTCGACCTCGCGAAACTGGCCGTCGGCCATCGGCCCGAGGAGGAGTTCGTCGCCGACCTCGACGGTGCCGGAGCGGACGGTGCCGGAGGCGACGGCCCCCACGCCCGTGACCGAGTAGCTCCGGTCGATGTACATCGAGAAGTCGCCGGCGGTTTGGACGGTCTTCGGGAGTCGCTCGAAGAGCTCATCGAGCAGGGGAAGTCCGTCCATCGTGACGGCGCTCGTTTTGACCACCGGGACGACCTGCGGAGAGATCTCCTCGACGGCGGCGTCGACGCCGTGGCGCTCGACCGACAGCGGCGTCTTCTCGGCGTTGCGGAGCAGTCGCTCCACCTCGCGTTCCACCTCGGCGACCCGCTCGTCTGACACCATATCCGTCTTCGTAATCGCGACCATCGTCGGCAAGTCGGTGGCTAGCAGGATGCCGAGATGCTCGCGGGTGGTCTTTGTCGGGCCGTC
>Ga0209917_1000018_pt1 | contig 65163 bp, 87 predicted proteins | sample SalPon2_C_H2O_MG_FD_185710 | JGI IMG/M metagenome (GOLD analysis project Ga0209917, IMG submission 185710) | Salt pond water microbial communities from South San Francisco under conditions of wetland restoration - Salt Pond MetaG R2_C_H2O_MG... | ecosystem: Environmental > Aquatic > Non-marine... | reverse complement strand
ATAGCCATGTAGGTAAAGAAAAACGCATTGATCAGAGGTGAAAACAGTTTTTCCCTGTCAAGTTTCATTCTTTCGAAACCTCCGGTGTCTCTGCATCCCCGTTTTTAATGTTTTGCAGGATCGAGCCGTAGAACAGAGTCATCAACAAAGATGTATGAACTGTCAAGCCTGTGATAACTGCTAAAACCTGTATAAAACCTGCATCAAATGAACTTGAAATAATGGAGAATGTGAAAGCCAGTACGCCGGCGAAAGCACCGTTCCAGTAGTTTCTTCCGGAACTTTTTTTGAAGAAAAGCTTGGCTTCAAAACTTTTTCTGAACTTCCATACGGATAAAATCAATGCCAGGAAGGATACAACTGTCCCGACAAAGATTACGGGCGTATGTGCAAACCAGTTAACCACTGAGATAAGTAAAAGGCCTGAGAAAGCTGCAATCGCCGTCTTACTTCTGTTTTCTATCATCTTATCAGGCCTTTAATTCCTGTTTGCTGGATTTGTCTGTAGGTCAGTATGGTTAATGCTACACCTGTTGAGTACATCAGCATGATGGCGCTGGAGATGTCAAGACCGAAACCGTTTTCTGCTGCTGCAAGTAGTGTGAAGACGATGAATCCCCAGGTCATACCTTCTTCATAGTTTTCTATATCACGTTCATCACGACCTTCTTTACCCATAAAATCCCGGATCTTCCGTCCTCCTGCATAACCAAGAGTCACGCTGATCGGCAAAATCAAGAAATTCAAACGGGTCAACTCTTCACCTGTAAAACCGGTTACCAGTACTCCTGCAAAAGTTATACTTCCCATCGCTACAGCAAAAACAAAACCGTACTCTTTCAACTTATCTTCAATATATGTTAAGGACATCAATTAATCACCTTCAGCCGTTTCAAAGCCTCAATAATTATCGCGAACAGCATGATCGCTCCCCATGTCAGATAATAGGGCGCGACCTGGTCGGGATAGCTTTCCAAGTATCCTGTTCCAAGGCCTATCGTGATTAAGATCATCGCTACTCCAAGAAAAACCCCGGTCCATGTGAAGGCCTTGAAAATAGAGTCTTTTGCGATACTTAAATCTCTCTCATCTTCTATCGGTGTTTTGCTTTTTCTCTTTATTACATGTAAGAGGCCTACTGTGGCTGTTATAAAGAGAGCCGAAGATATATACATTTCTACAGCAAAGAGAGCTACTGAAACAATCATTCCAAGGGATAAAGCAATTTTATGCGTCTTTTTAGTTGCGTGCCTTTCGAGGTTCACAAGATACCACGTGATGTAAAGTCTACTTTACTTTTATAAATGTAAAGTTTGCTTTACAAATGCTGTAGAAAAGAAGGATTTGAAGAAATTGAGGGAGGAGTGGATTATTTTTTCATCTGACTTATTCCGTACAAAGTCAGGGATGAGCCAACTGCAAATAGACCAATACCCTGAATATTTGCCGAAATTATGTAAGGTACACTGAAGCCTAAATCAATAGGACCAATGAATGACTCGTTCGTTACAAGTGTCAAAATTCCAATTATCTCAATCAAAGATGATATCGGTAGGATCATAAACTCTTTTCTCATTTTAGCTCGCCTATAGAGGGTTTCATCATTCAAAAATTTTTAATTCTTCTCACTCAGCTTTCTCCGGACTTCCTCTCTAATACTCTCTTTTACTCTCGGAACCTTGATATCGCTCATCACGGGCTCAAAGAAGCCTTTCACTACCAGTCTTTCTGATTTATCTTTATCGAGGCCTCTGGATTCTAGATAATGTTGCTTGTCTTTCTCGACTGTCCCGGCTGCAGCAGCGTGAGAGGCCTCTACATTAGGATCCTCGATCATTAATTTAGGCGAAGCATCGCTTTCTGCTTTGTCTGAAAGCATCAAAGTTTCCTGATCTTGGAAACTTGAAGTATCTACTGCTCCTGATTCTACTTTCTGAAGCCCTTCGTAAAGACTTCTGCCTTTATTATCTACTACGCTTCTTGAATCCATGTCGCACTTCGTATTGTCTCCGATATGCCGTGCGTGTAGAGAAATATCGTGATGTTGCTCTCCTGTAGGATACCAGACACCTGTCATCTCTGTCTCTGAATTATCTCCTTTCAGAACTGTTTCAATCTTTGTTCGATTCAAATCTCCTGAGAACATTCCATTTAACCAGTTAATTTTTCCATATTTTCTCGTTATTGCCTTTCTCCGGCTGTAGGAAAAACCTTCTGCAGTCTCCACTGCACCGTATTCTACGGAAGCGTTCTCTCCAACGTAAATCTCTGTAAATGAAGTATTGAACTTATTGCTCTCAGTTTCCTCTGTAACAGTCAGTGTAGTGTTTTTTTCAGTGTCTATAACTAGGTGAGAGCTTACAGGACCTTCTGAACTGTATTCTACATGTAGTTCGGATTCTCCAGAGGCCTTGATATATATTAGAGAGTCTAGATTTGCTGTATGGATGGCTGTTAACCTATTTTCATCTGTCTTTATCAGATCAAAGGCTTTTTTCCCGGCTTCTTTTAGAGCTTCTTCCCCTCTGAAGACCTCTATGTCTCCTTGTGTTTCGATATCTATGTCGACATCAGAGGCCTTCAAATCGAATTCTTCCGGGTAACGTGTCCATGTCCGTCCAGGAGTCCTTATCGACTCAGGATCACTTAAGTTTCCTAACTTTTCTCTGGCATCTGACTTGATTTCTTCAAGATTCATGTAAAACAGATAGTCCGGAAAAAGTTAAAAAACGAAGAAGTGTTTAGGCCTATCTAAAAATTTGAAGGAATTACGTCTCTGATAGACTCAGTATAACTTTCTACCCAATCCCTGGTTTCCTCGGCATAGGCCTCTATACTCGTCATATCTTCTTCTGTAGTAAGGAAATACTCTGTATCCGGCATCTTTGTAGAATTATTTACTCTCTTCCGTTCAAGAAATCCTTCATCTGCTAAAGCCTCAAGATCTTCAAATATCTCATCTGCTCTAGGTGCGCCTTCAAGACCTGTCTGTATCTGATAAAAGAAAAATCCTTCTGTATAAGCCTCTTCATTCGCCACAAAGTGACGCGCGTATCGATCAAAATCAAGATTTAAATCTCTTTCAAAATCGCTTTCATTGTGTAACTCCATACATAAAGAAAATTATTTAGAGTTTAAATACACTTAGTCTGAAATATTTACAATTAATAAAAATCTTTTCAAATAAATTTCATATCATGATCGATGAGACAGACATCAAGATTATAGACTATCTCAGAGAAGACGGTAGAGCATCATTCAGTGAAATAGCAGATGATATAGGTCTCGCTACTTCAACAGTGGCAGGAAGAGTACAGAAACTGGAGGAAAAAGGTGTTATAACAGGATTTAGGCCCGTAATCGACTACGAAGAGCTTGGATTTGAGCTTACAGCTATGATAGATATACGCGCAGAATCACAGAAAATAGTGGAGACTGCAGAAAAATTAAAACAAAATGAAAGAGTTATATCGTTCTTTGAAGTCACTGGAGAAACTGATATGATTATAATAAGCCGTTTCGCTGATAGAGAAGACATGAACTCCTTCCTGAAAACACTTCAATCAACAGACGGCATAAAATCAACTGAGACAAATGTAGTACTTACAGAGCCACGATTTGAAGACAATATAGATATCAAAGACTTGCTGGATAGAGGTGTGGATGTCCTCTAGAGGCCTTTAACTTCCTGTCAAATACCCATTAGCTTCGGTATCGTCAAGACTTTGTCCAAATATCTTTTCGTACATCTTGGCTCCGTGAATTGTCGAGTAATAGTTTCCGTTCAGCCCAGTTAAAAGGCCTGCGTCTTCCATTTTATTCACTTTCCTTCCTGCCATCACTTCTGAATATTTTTCAAAGTGTTCGGCAGCTGTTTCCTCAAGCTCTCTCCTTGAACTTGATTGGCAGTCTCTAAGATCCTCCATTACAGCCTTTCCGGCATCAGGATTCTGTATTATAGCAGCTAAATCATTGTATGTATTAATGCCATATATAATCCTATCTTTCATTTCTCTATATACTTCTTCTCCTTTTGAAGTAAGCCTGTATCCGTTTTGATTTTCTAGAAGGCCTTCATCCTCCATTTTTCCAAGTTTCCTGTGGACTAGAACTCTAAAATTGCCGGGCCGATAAAACTCGCTCACGTGTTGACTCAGTTCTTCAGTACTTATTCCGTTATCTCCGTCATTCTCTTCCAGAGTCTCAAGAATAGTCACGCCTGCCTGAGGATTATCCTCGAGAACAGTTTCCACACCACTAAGAAACATGTCGCTACTGCCTGATGACATACACAATTATCCGCAGAATAATCTTATAACATTCTTCATCCGAGGCTTCCTTCCATCTCCAGCTGAATTAGACGATTCAACTCAACAGCGTACTCAAGAGGCAACTCTTTCGCAATAGGCTCAATAAATCCTCTGACAATCATTTCTTTGGCCTCTTCCTCGTCGATCCCTCGGCTCTGCATATAATGGATCTCTTCATCCCCGATCCTTCCGACTGTGGCTTCGTGCGCCATCTCAACATCGTCTTCCTTAACTTCAATATATGGCTCCGTATCGCTTGTTGATTCGTCTGAAAACATCAAAGCATCGCATTCAATACTTACTTTACTCCCGTAAGATCCTTCAGGAACTCTTACAAGGCCTCTGTAATTAGTCCTTCCGTCTCCCTGTGTGATTGATTTGGATTCGATAGTTGATTTCGTGTTAGGAGCGTTATGTACTACTTTTGCGCCTGTATCGATGTTCTGGCCATCGCCGGCGAATCCTATCGTGATATGATTGGCTCGTGCGCCTTCCCCGTTCAAGTGACTTGATGGATAAAGCATCGTGACTTTGGAACCCATAGATCCTGATACCCACTCCATTACGCCTTCGCTTTCTACTTTGGCTCTCTTCGTGTTCAGATTGTATGTGTTCTTGCTCCAGTTCTGTACCGTAGAGTACTGGACGTGAGCGTTTTCTTTGACAAATACTTCGACACAACCAGCGTGTAAATTGTTTCTAGTATATTGAGGAGCTGAGCATCCTTCTATGTAGTGAATAGTACTGTTTTCTTCTGCTATTATCAGTGTGTGTTCGAACTGTCCCATGCCTTTACTATTCATCCTGAAATAGGCCTGTACAGGGATCTCAACTTCCACGCCTTCCGGCACGTAGACGAATGAACCGCCGGACCATACTGCGCCGTGTAGTGCTGCGAACTTGTTGTCCTGCGGAGGCACACATTTCTTCATGAAGTACTCTTTAACTAACTCCGGATGCTCCTGAACTGCCTTATCCATGTCGCAGAAAATGACTCCTTTCTCCTCCCACTTTTCCTTCATGTTCTGATAAACAACTTCGGACTCATACTGGGCGCCTACTCCCGAAAGTGCTTCTTTCTCGGCTTCAGGAATACCTAATTTATCGAACGTTTCCTGAATCTCTTCGGGCACTTCCTCCCATTCATCTGACTGTTCTCCTTCAGCGACTTTGAAGTGTGTAATATCATCGAAATCTAGATCCGAGAGATCAGGCCCCCAGTCAGGCATAGGCCTCTTCTTGAAGTGATGAAAGGCCTGTAAACGTTTCTTAAGCATCCAGTCCGGCTCATCCTTCTCCTCGGAGATATTTCGGACTATGTCTTCTGTCAGACCTTTCCCGGAGTCGTAACTTACTTCCGCTTCTGTGATATGATTGAACTTTTCCTGATTCTTCTGGATTTCCTCATTACTCATAACTAGTTTAGAGAGGCCTAAATCTTTAAATCCTGCACAACTAGAGAAAAAATACTGCCAAAAACATCCTTTATTTATAAAGTTTTGTTGTTATTTTACAGTTACTATGATTAATAGAGGAAATGAATCATTTACGGGAGACGAAGTAGTTAAGGTATTGAGTGAAGAAGCAGAAAGTAACGATGGAGAAGTAGAGTTCGATGGAGAGATAGCAAGATGTTATGAAGATGGAGACAAAGTCGCTCAGATAAGAGTTTACGCAGATAATCAGGCAGGAGGAAGTGTCGCAAGTATCGGATTCGACTCACAAGGCGATTACGCACAGGCTCTTGAAATAGCAACTGAAGAAGTCGAAGGCGTAGGATACGACAAAGGACAGGTAAAACAGCTAGGACCTGCAGCGATTTAATCTCTTCTTTAACTTACTTTCTTTGTTTTAATATCCGATGAGGAGTAATCCTCTTTCTCACTTATTCTTTCGACACTTACTTCGTGTCCTGTAGCTTCTTCAGCCATGTTCTTAACTTCTTCAACTGAATGACTCTGATCATGACCTATAGTGATCACATCCGGATCAACTTTTTCCACAGTACTGTAGATATCTCCTTCAGAACCTAAAATAGCTTTATCCACAACTTCCAGAGCATTTAACATATCTCTTCTTTCTTCTTCATCAAAATAAAGGCCTCTATCCTCATTTCTGGAATCGCGTGAAACAATAATGACAAGCTCATCCCCTAATTCCTTTGATTTCTCTAAATAATGAATATGTCCTGGATGCAGTACATCGAAAGTTCCTTGAGCCATCACAGTCTTCATACTACCTCAATACCTCAATTTCATTTAAAAAACTCTGCGATCTCCTTCCACGGTGCTCTGGAACTCTTCAATCTTTTATCATCAGGGAAGACTTTCCTGTAATTGCTCCAGTCATATCTTTCATCCATGTAAACTATGGCTCCTTTATCAGTTTTTGAACGGATACATCTTCCTGCTGCCTGTATCGCCGTATTCATCGCAGGATAACTGTAGCCGTAATCCCAGCCATGCCCGAATTTTTCATCGTAGAAATCGATCAATCCTTTACTCTCTATATCAGGCCTCTTCAAAGGGATCCCGACGATAAAAACTGCTTTCAGTATCTCTCCCGGAAAGTCTACTCCTTCTCCGAAGCTTCCGGCTGCTACTCCAAGTAGCACAGAGTTTCCTTCTCCTTTCGTATCGGCAAAGTTGTCAAATAGTCTCTGTTTCTCCTCTTTATCCATACTTCTCTTCTCAGTAAATAATTTTCTGTCAGTCCTGTCCTTCAATTTCTGCTTAATTTTGTGCATCATCGTGTAACTTGGGAAAAAGACTCCACAGTTCCCTGGCACTGACTCAAAAGACTGTTTCAAGTACCATGCATATTTCTCTATCATATCGTCGCTTCTCTTGGAATACTTTGTAGTTAAGGTCGGCACGATAAGATCCAGTTCGTTTTCGCTAGGAAAAGGAGAGCTGAAGGATGCTGTCCTACTGTCTTCTATCCCGAGTAGATCTGCGTACATCTCCTGAGGAGTTAAAGTCCCGGACATCAGTATGCTGGCAGAGGCCTCTGTCAGTGGCTTTTGAGTTGAGATACGAGGATTCAGACACGAATATTTTATCTTGATAAATCTCTCTCCGCTAGATGATTTTTCTCTTTTGATAAAACGTATGAATCCCTTTTCTCCTCCTTCCTTCCATTTTTCAAGGAACTCAGCGACTGAAGCACAGTAACTCGATTCCTCTTCTTCCTGTACTTCTTCTGCAACTTCCTCAAGTTCTACTATGAAGTCTCCAACGTCTGCAAAGCTTTCAATTATATTCATTACATCATTCTTTTCCAGTTCTGACTCATGTTCCTCTACTCCAAGCTTGTCGGCGCCAAGCGATCCTATCCCTGTTCTGAACTGTTCTAATTTTTCCTCTTCCTGATAATATCCGAATCTGTCGGCCTCTGTGATAGCATCGTTCAACAATGGAACTGAAACTGTCGATGAGAAAAGCGAACGAGTACGTGAAGAAAGATTATGTGCCTCATCCACTACAAGTATCGTGTCCTGAAACTCCAGATCTGCTTTTTCAAATACTATGTCGCGTACGCCCGGATGAAAGACGTGAAAGTAATCAGCAATCACGATATCGGCATGTTTCATCATATGCATCAGTATCTCGTATGGGCAGACATCATGACAACGTTCTTTCACTTCTTCAGCCCTCAGATTTTGATTCTTCAAGGCCTTTACTTTATTCCGGGCCTTCTTCGTCAATTCGTGTGAATCAGTATATGTCTCGTTGTAACGTGGACAGTCAGGCCCATCTCCCGCTGTAGTTCCTGGATCGGCCTCACATAGATGCGTCTTCCCTATAAGATCAACTGAAACGATTGATTTGCCATGTTTCTCATTAATGCCTTTTACAGTTTCAAGTGCGATCTCGTGCTGGGAGTGTCGAGGAGTCAGGAAGAAAACAGTTTTATCTGCAGTTAAAGCCTCTTCAAGACTTGGAGTTAAGGCTGCAGCTGTCTTTCCAAGGCCTGTCGGCGCATGAGCTATAAGCGACGTTCTCTCATCGATTGTTGTCTGTATTTCATCCATAAGTTCTTTCTGTTTATCTCGCACGGTTTCAAAAGGAAAAAGGTTCATAGAAAATATGGTCTTCCGAAACCATAAGAAACCTGCCCGACTTCCAGTAGAAGTAAATAACTGGAGACCTCAATAGTTATGCATGAGATGGAAAGCAGTAGAGGAAATAGACGATGCCTTGAACCAGACCAGAGAACTACTTTTTCCCTTTAAATTAGGTCTTTGGATAAAATTAACTTTCCTGACATTTATCACGGGCTCAGGCCTTTCAACAGCTTTCATCCAGACGCCTCTAAGATTAAACGTACAGACACAGCAAAATATGATATACAGCTCTTTTCCAAATCTAAATAATTTAATATTGGCTGCAACAGGAGTAATAATGTCTCTAAGCCTTTTATTTATGCTTATAAATAGTATTGCAGAATTTGCTTTGTTCAAGACTCTTCTTACTAAAAAATCAAAGCTTTGGGATTACTTTAGACAGAATGTGGGTAGAGGTCTAAGATATATGGCTTATCGGTTAGTTGTTTTGTTTCTAGCTTTATTGGCATCTGCTTCATCGATTCTAGTCTTTTCTATCAATCCTTTGATAGGCGTCCTCTCTCTAATTCTGTTAGCTCCGTTGTTTGTTATCTTAGCTGTTTCAGATGTTTTAATCAGAGATTTCGTTCTTCTTGAGATGCTGGAAAATGAACAAAATTTTATCAAATCTATTGAATCTATCTATGAAGGATTCAGGCCTCAATGGAAAGAATTAATGGCTTATCTAGTAGTGCGACTAGTTTTAACGATAGCTATAGCAGTAGGAGTATCCATGGCGGTCTTGTTCACAGGCCTGATGTTTGCTGTTTTTGGATTAGTACTTCTAGTCTTGATGGAGTTTTCTCTCATCTTTGTGTTGCCTTTGATCGGTTTAACTATTGTGGCAACAACACTAATTATAATTATAGCTATGCCTTTCCAAGCATACCTTTACAACTACAAGATAGAATCTTACAAAGCGCTTAAAGATAGATAAATCCTGTTAAATTGCTTTCTTGAGAAGTAAAGAGGAGGGGGGGCGGGTCAGAGCTCGAAATCGCTGTACTCCTTGAGCAGAAGTCTAACAGCTTCGTGAAAGGCATCTGTTCTATTCTTGAAGACTCCGTTCTCAACCTTCCTATCCAGTTCTTCATTCAAATTATCAGAGAGTCTCACAGAAACAGTCGCCATCAAGCTCTACCCATAGATAATACATATAATCTTTTGTATATAAATGTTTTTGTATTATGTATTACAAAAAGTCACATTAAGAGAAAATATTACCTTATATTCTGGTTATAGGACTGTTTAGGTCAATAAATAACTGTAATACGTTTTTAAAAGTCGGCGAGTGTTGACTGTCTACCTTCCAGCATCTTGCTTCTTCTCCTTATTCTGTTGTAGAGGAATCGGAACTCGTTGCTCACCCTGTACTTCAGGTCTTTGAACGTCTCGATCTCTTCAGCATCCTCTGTAAACGCGTTTCGAACAGTCTCTCGTATTACCCAAACTCCCAGAGGCGCCCAGTAGTCAGGTGTAACGTCTCTCAGGACAAGCGCTTTTGCCTGTTTTTTCCTTTCATCCAGATGCTCCATAAGACCCAGTCTTGTGGCGTAGAAGGCACCTGCTGTCTGCTCGGCATAATTTTTCCGCCCGGAGTATGGCTCGTAGTTCTGCGCTATGTAAGTATTTTTTGCCGAGTTCCAGACCGAGCCGGAGCGCTTGAACTCCATCAATTCGTACTCCCATTTTCCAGGGATGAGGAAGATATGGAAATCATTTCCGACGTAACTGTTCTGATAATATTGAATTTTGTCGATCTGATTGTAATGTTTCACACGATTCCTTAACTTTTTCGATATCATGTCGTCTGTAGCTGTGATACTCCACCTAGTCGGCACTAACTCTCTATTTTTTTCCTCGCCCAGCATGCCTGTCGAAAGAGTTTGCTGGATCTTGTAATTATCTACGCCTTTCGAGTAAAGCTCCTTAACACCTTTTTCTGCCTTCAAGTCAGTATCGTAAAAGGCCTTTTCCACTTTCCGTGCTACAGTCGGATTCTCACCCAGCTCGAATCTTGAAATATCCCCAGAGGCCGATACAGGAGCAGTTCTACCGCCACTGATACTGGCTTTAGGCCTCTTACTCAAATCTACTTCAATATCTACTGGCTTCCGGGCCATCGCAATCTCTCTAGTATTGTCCAGAAAACTATCATTTTCCTTTACATTCATACGAGTCTTTGAATTGACGAGAGAAGTTCTGAGAGAGGCCACTTTCTCGATTTTATATCCTTCACTGTACCATTTATCAGGAGAATCCATCAACTGTGAATCCGTATGCTGTTGAGGGGAAAGGACTCCTGTGTTGACTTTTGGATAATTGTGGCTTCCGATAAAGACACTGGGCGGGGAGAGGCCCTGGAAGCTTTTCTTCCTGTCCTGTGAAGGCATAACTCTCTCAAGCTTTCTTCTGGCCTCGTCTTCACTCATTCCTTTCGCGAGTTTGCCGTATCCCATACAAAATTTTAGAGACGTGAATGATTAGAAACTACTTGTCGAAACAGATTCAAAGATTACCTTTTGAATTGTAATTTAGATGGCTGCCGGTTCAGAAGATAGATTTGAAGCTCCAAAAGATAATCTCCAGTTTAAGAGAGATATCTACATATATGTGAAAGAGATAACAGGCTCTCTAACAGAGGGAGATGAGCAGGATATGTCTGAGAGACTGGAAGAAGAGTACGGCCTAGAAATGTATCCCATTAATATTGATGACGCAGTATCAAGCCTTGATTATATCAATGCAGGATTTGCTCTTTCAAGTCTTCTAGCGGGGGAGTACAGCACTCCACAGGGTATTTTCTTCAGCAAGAGAGAAGAAGGATTCAGGGAAATGATTGAAGAAAAAGAAGATGACGAGAGACGTTATAAAAAGCCTGAACTTATCCAGCATGCACGTCTTTACTCTAAGATAGCTGATGAAGAAGATATACAGCTAGATTATTCTCCAGAGCAATTGTTGCTCAAAAATCTGGATGAGGTCCGGGGATCAGTCAGGGCTATGCTCCAAGACTTCAATGAAGGTCTATAATCATCCTAACTTCCAGTGAGGATTATCCTTGTCTTTTATCTCAACTATCTCTTCCAGTATCTTCTTTTCTCCGGAAGAAAGCATGTCCTCGAGTTCGTTCAGTAATTTGTAATCATCTGAGTTTATATCTGAGAGTAAAACGTCTCCTTCCTCGACGTTCCTTCCGACTGTAGCTCCTGAAATCGAAACCGCCACTTCATCTCCTTTCACAGCTTTATCCACGCTTTCATTCTGTTCTTGGATGCTCTTCACAGAACCGATGACTTCGCCTTCCTGTGTCATGATCTTCGAACCTGATGTAAGAACTCCTTCCACTATCTCAGTACCTACTACAGCAGGATTAGATGATCTAAATACGTGATCTGGCATTAAACGGATCTTCGCAGGCCTTGAAATACTTTCAAGTTTTCTCTTTCGTTCTTCTTCCTTCAATTCCTGCTTCCATTCTGTATAGTTATCAAGTATCTCGTAGATTATCTTGCTCTGGAAAAGTCTTGAAGACCCGTTCTCCAGTGCTTCAGAGGCCTGATCCGTACACTCTACATTGAAAGCGAATATCGCTCTGTATTCATCTTCCTCATCGTTTGCCTTCACTACATCGCTCTTGTTGACAGGCCCGACTTCCGCTTTCTGCACCTGTATATCTTTGTTCTCAATCTCTGTCATCAAGGCCTCAAGTGATCCCAGTGAATCCGCCTTCACAACAACTCCATGAGCCGTTGTATCATACTGAACGGCCTCTAACTCTTCTTTTACTTCTTCTCGAGCCTCTTCCAAGTCTTCTTCTGAACTGGCTCTCACAGGTGCACCGGATATTACTCCTTCAAACTCTTTTCCAACAATTTTAACTCCTGCAGCCGGCGTCACAGTTTCTGTCTCACTGTACTGTTTATCCTCTCTTATCTCGTGGAGAGGCCTGGGCTCTAGAAGCGATCTGATCTCTGTTTCTTTAACGCCGTCAGAAGTCCCGTACACTAATTTATCTGTATTATTCATTACGCCGTCGTACAGTATCACGTCCGCTGTTGTCCCCATTCCTTTTTCGTGTGATACTTCAAGTACTGTGGCTTTCCCAATTCCTTCTTCAACGTTGAGTTCATCGCTAAGATAGTTCTGTGAGAGACCTGTTACTACCATCAGTAGTTCAGGGATTCCCATATGAGTCTCTGCTGATATAGGGACTATAGCGATCTTTTTCTGGAAATTATCTACTCTGTCGAACCTGTCGGAGACCAGGCCGTATTCATTAAGGTCCCCCATTAATTCGTATATTTTCTGATCAAGCTCTTGTTGTACGTGTTCCTGTTGTTGTGGCATCGACTGGCTAAATAATTCACTGGTGTTTTTCCATCCGTTTATCTTGTCAACCTTATTTAGAGCTACGATAAATGGTGTGCCGGAGTTCTTCAGGATTTCTATTGCTTCTTCTGTCTGGGGCTGTATTCCTTCCTCCACGTCAACCATCAATACTCCGATGTCACTGATTGAACCTCCTCTTTTTCTTAGAGAGGAAAAGGCTGCGTGTCCTGGAGTATCAATAAACAGTATTCCCGGTATCTCTAAATCAGTTTCAAGCTGTGAAAGAAGATCCCCACAAACTTCTTCAAGAGTTTCCAATGGTACCTCTGTCGCACCTATCATCTGTGTGATCTGGCCGGCCTCTCCCTCTGTAATACGTGACTCACGTATAGCATCAAGAAAACTTGTTTTACCGGCGTTTACATGTCCCAGAACAGATAGAATAGGTTGACGAGGCATAAAACATCACTGTAAAATATAGACTGACTTCAATCTTAAATACCTGTTAAGAAAAACGCTCAGAAGAAAAATGTGTGGAAAAAGAGTTCAGAGGCCTTTGAAAGGCCTCTGATTTACTCTTCCTTGTCCGGGTAACTGTGTTTTCTTTCTTTTTCCCAGTTCTTGAACTCTTTACTGGATGCGAAGTAAAGTCTTTCTCCGCTGTTCTTCACGTACATGATCCCTTCCGAAGGTCTGATCTCTTTTCCGCTGTATTCACATTCTACCACTTTGGATCACCCTTCCATCTCCGTTTCTTTGATGTGTACTACATCGTCTTCTCTGATCGGGCCTCTGGCGTTCCTTACCAGGATTTTGCCCTCTTCGTTTCCTTCGATGATCCGGCATCGGATCTTTCGGACAGTACGGTGTCCCTGGTCTCCTATGACCTCGATTACTTTGGCTGCTACCATTTTGAATTACCTTTTTGGTTTAACGTTGAGAGGTTTTTACTCCTCTTCTGCGTTAAGAAGTTCCTGTGCTTTTCTCTGAACGTTATCTATATCGTCTTCTGCATTCCCTGTGGAGGTGACAGCTATTGAGGCAGCCTGTACATTGACTCCTGCTGCAATCCCCAGCTCCTCCTTGTCAGGTACAAAAGTGTAAGGAACATCTTTCTCCTCTGCAAGTGCAGGAAGATGCATGACTATCTCTTCAGGAGAAACGTTTCCAGCTATAACAACTAGATCCGCCTCGTTTCTCTCAATAGTCTTTGTAACTTCATTTGTACCGGTTACAATTTTTCCGGTATCTCTTGCTTTTTCTACTGCGTTGTAAGTATCGTCAGCGAGTTGCTCGCCTGGTTCAAATTTCTGGTAAGCCATTGTTTTGTTAACACCTTTCACTCCCTTGATCATCAAGGTCTAATGTAAAAATAGAATTAAGTCGAACTTTTTTATACCCATTTAAACAACTTCGACTACATACTTTCCGGATCCCATTCAGCCAGTTTATCGTTCTCAATCCTGTCCAGATCCTCCTCAAGATCGCGTATAATCATATTCAAACGATGCTCATTCGAGTCAGAGGCCTCTACCTCAAAATCCTCAAGCTCACTGACAAACTCATTCACAAGAACACGAAGAACCTCTATACTTGAGGCCTCTTCCCTGAACTGTTCAAGCGCGGACTCAAAACTTTCTCTGCTCATAGAAAACAATTAGACAAGCAAGTTTTTTTACTTCTGCCCCGTCCTGATGATATCCTCTATATCCCCGCGCCTGTCGCTGTACGCATTTACTACTTCCTGGGCATCTCGAGCGTATTCTTTTTCTTTGTGGACAGTTTCCTTCATCTCATCAAGGTTCTCCTGCAACTCACGAGCCAGGTATCCCATCTCTTCGATCATCTCACGCACATCAACAAAGTTCTCCTCTTTCAAGAAGAGAGGCTCATCAGCAGAAGGCCTTCTATCAAGTTTCTTTGAATCCTGATTTCTTTCTTGAGGATTACGTCTCGTATTTCTCACATTTCTGGAGATTGATTCCTCACTTCTCTCCGAACTACTGTTATCTTCTTCGTCCGCATCCACTAATTCACCGTTATCAGGACTATTTTGTTGATTAGTTGGACCTGTATTTGACTGTCCGGGTACCTTCACTTTCTGGCCTACTTGGGATTCCATCTGTTCGTCTTCATCAGGAGCGAAGGGATCAAAATCATCCGTTCCTGTCTGAGACCCTCCCTGATTCATACTTGAGTTGTTGTTTCCTGAAAAATTATCCTGATTATCTTCGTTCCCAAAATCTTGGGAAGACTGTTGATTCATTCCCTGAATCTGATTGTTTTGCCCCTGATCGTTCTGTTCGCTGTTATTCGAGAAATTCTGTTCTCCTCCCTGATTCATACCTTGCTGGTATCCTTGATTGTTTCCAGAAGAGTTTTGATCAAAGCCGTCAAGTCCGTCGAACCCGCTGTCGCTCTGACGATTGTTATCTCCCTGAATCATGCCTTTGATTTCCTGCATGTTTTCCTGTAATTCTTCCTTATCGTCAGATCCAAAATTAAACATGGCGACTCTATAGAAGTAATGACAACTACTCGTGTTTAAATATTACGGCAAAAACCAAAGTCAAGAATAGTTAAACAAAAAATGTGATTGAAAGGCCTGATCAGGCCTCTACAGCTTCTTCATCGTCATCAGGAACTTCTCTTGAGATGAAATCCTCAAGATTCTCTTCAAGCTTCTCACCTTCAATCTCCCTCATCTGCTGAGCAAGAAGCCAAAGAACCATTCCAACTGCGTTCTCTCCCTTGTTGTTGGCAGGGATAACGTAGTCAACATCGTCAAGACTGTTCTCTGAATCAGCAATAGCTATTACAGGAATATTGACGTCAGAGGCCTCTGTAACTGCCTGCCCATCCTCTTCAGGATCAGTAACAAGCACAATTTCTGGCTCTGTGAAATTATCAGACTGAGGGTTAGTCAATGTACCTGGCATGAAACGACCGTTTACACTGGCAGTACCCATTGATTCTGAAAATGTTTTAATCGGTTGGTAGACTTCTTCTTTTCTACCTACTACAAGTATTTCTTCAGGACTGTACTCTGAAAGTACTTCAGCAACTTTTCTTATCTGTTCATCAGTCCTGTTCAAGTTAAGTATTGCAAGACCGTTCTTTTTGACGTGGAAAATATAGTCATCCATATCCGCGTTTTGTGATCGGGTTCCAATATGGACTCCGTTCTTCAAGTAATCTTCACGTTCAACCAGCAGTTCTTCTTCATCGCCCATAATTCTAAGCTTGGAGGCAAATATTAAATAAGGCCCCACGCAGTTTAACTGAAATGATGCTCCACACCAAGTATCTCTCTGAAACGCATATGTATGTAGAGACCTGTCAGAACACCTGTCAGTAAAGGTACAGCGAAACGCCCGGCATCTCCTATCCCGTTCTCCGGCAGAAACGTATCAGCCAGTAAACCGGATGCAAGCACAAGCAAAAGAGCAGACACTGTGTAAATCAGTATCTGTTTTGTTTGTTCTTTCATCTGCTGTACACCTCCGGATTATCTATCTCGTCCCAGAGCTTCAATAATCTGTTCAACTTGGCTATCCGTATATCTGCTATACCTGCCTTTATAATCGGACACTGCCATTCAAGCGACAGATCACTGATGCTTGAATCAGTAGTCTCTCCGCTTCTATGTGAGATTACAGGAGTGTAATCATTTTCTTTCGCCAATTTTACAGTCTCCAGTGTATCGGATAAAGTACCTATCTGATTCGGCTTAACGATGAGAGAGTTACAGGCCCCATTATCAATCCCTTCCTGAAGCCTTTCTTTTTTAGTCGTGAATAAATCGTCTCCACAGATCAAAACATCGGGATTATCACTAGTTAATTTTGCATGCATACGGAAATCCTCCTGATCAAAAGCATCCTCCACATAAACAAGATCAAAAACATCGATCAATTTCTGAACAAACTTGAGATGCTCTTCAGGCCCGTGACTTAATCCCATAGAACTCATTTCATACATCCCATCCTCAAAGAACTCTGAAGCAGCAACGTCCAGTCCTATACGAGCACCGTGTTTATCCGTGATCTCCTTCAAAGCCCGAAGAGTCTGCTCATCGTTCATACTCGTAATTAGGGCTCCTTCATCGTTCATGCCTTTGATTTTTCTCTTATGTTTCTCCTTCAACTCGTTGTATATTTTTTTGTTCGTCTCAATCGCTTCAGGGAACGACTCAGCTTCCACAGGCAGTACAAGGAACTCCTGTATCGAAGTATTCCCTCCGTGCTCTCCGCCTCCTATAACGTTGCTCAATGGCAATGGGAACTCTTTACCGTGATCGAATCCAGAGGCCTGTTTGAAGGCCAGACTGCATGCTATCCCTACAGCTCCTATACGGGAGAAATCATCAGTACCGTCGATATCTCTCAGAATATCGTCGAACTCTTTTTGATCAAGGACTTTTCCTTCCAGCTGTCTCAGTTCCTCCTCTACACCTTCTAGATCATCTGAAACAAAACACTTGGCTTCGTGAGTTCCCTTTGAGGCTCCTGAAGGAGCTTTACTGCTGAATCCATTTATCTCGGCCTCTACAGTATAATTAGCTCTTGAATCGAGTATCTTCCTCAATTTAATAGAATCGATCTTCATGAATGAGGATTTGTACGCCCTGAATAAAAAATAATCCTGTGAAATCAACAGCTATAGAAGAACTTGAGTCCAAATATTATAGAGAGTGAAAAAGGCCCGAGAGGCCTCTTCAAAAATTTATTTTACTGTGATCGGAAGCTTTTCCTGCTCCAGTTCTTTCTTGCTGATGCTCATAGGAGTATCATCTGAATCTGCATCAACGAATGCAGGTGCTCCGTGTGCCAGCTGAAGACTTCTTGCTCCTAAAATCCTGGCTCTCTCGTATCGTGTGTAATCCATATTCTATCACTGTAAGACAAGTTTTTTATCCTATGTACCCCAGATCGTTCCCGCCACCACTGTTTTCGTTCTGTGGGCTTTCCGACTGCTTCAGGTTCTGCACCTTCTTCAGGATATCCTGGGACTCGTTGACTTTTTCATCAAGCTCGGAGTAATCCACGTCAACATCAATGATCTGCTCAACGACCTTCAGAACTTCTTCAGTAGACTTCGGATCACTGAGAAGGAATCCTGGTGTCTCTCCCAGCACACAGACTCCTTCAAATCCTCTCTCTTCACCAATTCCTAGCAGGAGGCCTGAGACTCCGACTATCTGGCCAACCTCATGGTCGAAAGTAACTCCCATATCTTCGTACTCTTCCTGAGCGTCTTCTGAAGTCGTTACGCCGAAGACGTCAGGATTTTCGATAACGTCTCCCTGACCGTATCCTCCTACAGTAACGATTTTAGAGGCCTCCACGTCTTCCACAATTTCCATTACTTTTTCAGCTACTTCGTGATGTCCTTCAGGAGTTGAGGCCTGAGCATTTCCTTCCAGAAGAACAAGATCTCTTTTATCGTCTCTCTTCAACTGGTAAATAGTATTTTTGATCGTTTCAACTGTCTTATCGTCTGTTACCATCGCAAAAGGCGGGAAATGGTGTGAGTAAATCTCTCCAACTTTCTCGGCCTCTGTATCATCTGCCAGGTAACTAACAACGTTCCTGCCTATATGGCCGATTCCGGCAAGGCCTTCAATAAATACGGGTTTTTCCACGTCAAAATCCTTTTCCATTTCAATCCTTGTGCTCATTCTGAATCAGCCTCTTTCTTTGTCTTCCGACGATACTTTCCATGTTTATCGGGGAATGAAAACTTCGGAGGTCTAGCCTTCTCAGTCTTCACTCCATCAAGTTCGTCTTCCAACGTATACCTATTAGTCTCTGGACACTTTTTAATCACAGCAAAAAATACACCTCAAAAAATTCAGGCCCTCGAGAACTCAAACTTGCCATCAAGTTCATCAACTTTTCCACGGATAGTCTTCACAGCAGAATCAATCCTTTTCTTCGCAAGCTCCTGAGTACGCCCCCAAGCAGTTATAGAGTACTCCGGAGCAGAAATATAACTCACTTCAACACCGTCCTGAATATCGGAAAAGGCCTCTTTAACACGTTCAACTCCATTCCCATGAGGGAAAGTCAACTCGATCTTCCCTTCAAGCTTCTCCTGCTTCAAGTCAATGTTTTCTCCTGCCACTTTCTGAATAGCCTCTACAATATCTTCATCAAACAATTCAAGAAGACGATCTTCTTCAGCTTCAGAAATCTCGAATCCATAGAAACTGGATCCGAACTCCTCCTGCATCTTGAAACCGATATCCTCGTAAATATCATCTACATCTCTATCAAGTTCCTCGGCAAGATCCTCGATGAATCCTTCAGCTTTCTGCTCTTTTTTCCATTTCTCCATCGTCTCCCGCTTGTTATTATCATTTACACGCTTCAAAGACAAAGTAACGGCCTCTCCATCAGTATCAATCACCTGAGCAACATTCTTCTCGCCTTCATCGAGCTTTTTAGTCATATCCTGAACCCATGAACGAGAAACCTCGGAAATATGGATCAAACCTTCGACATCTTCATACTCCTCTAACTCAGCGTAAGCCGAGTTCTTATCGACATCAGTAAGAGTTACAACAACAAAATCTCCTTCCTCAGGCCTATCCTTGTACCATCTCATAACTTACGAATCGCAAGACAGCTTTAAAAATAAACTGAAAAACATAAAGGCTTCCACAACTAAAGTATGATAATTAATGACTTTAATCGGATACTGGCCTCTCAATGAAAGTTCGGGTGCAACAGAACCTAAAGATCACAGCGGAAACGAAAATCACGGCACAATCAACGATGGAAATGATTCAACTTTGCCCGGAGCCAACGGGCCTCTAGGCCAGAACGCCTATGAATTCGACGGAAAAAACGATTACGTAAACATAGGAGAACCTTCGGCTTATTCAACTTCTTCTTTAGGTAATTCGGTCTCAGTTTCTGGCTGGTTCTATCCTGAATCTAATCAAGGAGATGTTTTCGGCCATGCAAGTGATTCAAATAATGATAATGTTAGAATATTCTGGGATTCCAGTAATAATAGTTGGGCTAGTTATGTTGACGCTGATAACTCTAATGTTGTAACTTGGAATGACTCTCCTTCATTGGACTCTTGGAATCACGTTGTCCTCGTATACGATGGAAGCAATCAGATCCAGTTCTTAAACGGAAAAGTTACGTACAATAGCTCGAACTCTGGCACTCTTTCCAGTGCTTCAGGATCTCTGTGGACAGTAGGATCTAGAGGAGGAGATAGTTCATTCCTTCAAGGAAAAATATCCGAAGTCAGAATCTATGATAGGCCTCTAACTATGAGTGAAGTTCAGTACTTGTACAATGTCGGGCAAAGAGGCCAACACGTAACTTCAAAGAAGACTTCTTGAAACAAAAATTTGATAGAAAATTGAGATGAAAAATGAATGAAGTCTTTACTCGACTTCCAGTTCTTCTACTACTTCTGCGTTCAGTTCGGCTTTTCCGCCTGTAGGATGTGCTAGAACTTCACTGCAGACAAGGCATTTGACTTCATTGGAAGGCCTTGAGAAGATTACTTGCTGGTTGCCGCATTCGTCGCATTCTGCTCTGATAAATTTCTGTGCCATTTTAATTACCTCTCTATTTCAAATTTTGCTGCTCTAAGTGTGTTTTTAGGCTTCCAGCTTTTTCCACATTCTGTGCATGTGAACTGGAGATCTTTTTTGCTTGAAGTAGGATTACTTCCTCCTCTTGCCCTGTTAGCAGGATTCTCGTAAGGGAATGATCCGTATCCGTTATCGATCTTTCTCTGTCTCTTTCTGAACTTTTTACTCATAGGGCTAGTTGATCTGTTAGTAACTTCTTTCACAGTCTGATCAGTATGAGCATCGCAGTTAGGGCAGTAACGCGTCTGCTCTTTTGGAATAGTAACCATACAAACAAAAACTGATGTTAAACTTTAAAAGGACAACCCCGGGCCTCTTCATTGACTGTCGTGGATGATTTCTGTCCCAGAGGCCTCTTCAGGACTGGCAATATTTTCCAGAGAGGCCTTGAATACTTTAGTTTTTATATTTGAACGATCAATAAGCCGTACAGCAGATTCATCTATGACTGAATACGTTCCTGGCTCGTTCAATCCTCCTGTTATCTCCAGAAGTTTTTCAACAGTTATATCATCAAATTTCTCTGCTTTAGAGTTCTCTTTAGGATCTTCTGTGTATATTCCATCCACTGTTGTAGCTATGTAAAGCTCTGCATCAAGCAGTTCTGCTACTGTTGCAGCTACAGCATCTGTCGAGTATCCTGGGACGAGCCCTCCCATCACTATATTTGAGCCTGACTGAGAGGATTTTTTTACTTCGTGAGGATTCTCCGGTATCTCTGGATAGCTGTCTTCCATGGCTGTGAGAAGTGTCTGTGCATGTAAACGAGTGGCTTTTATCCCGATAAGGTCTTTCTCTCCGTTGTTCCCTACTCTCTGGTACTTGTTCAGTCCTCCGGCCCCTGTTACAACGGCTATCTGTTCGTCAGGAAAAGATTCTGCGAACTTTTCAATCCTTTCTAGGTTTTCCTGCAAAATTGTTCCTCCCACTGCGTATACTTTGTCAACCATTTTTTATCCCTCTAAAGACTCTGCGTTTCCACGATTTATCAGTATCTCGGCGTTGTCATCAGGAACCTCGACCTCGTCACCTACCTCAAAAGGCCCGTATGCCTCTAAATCAGTCCCCATGAACTCTGGGACACCCGACTTTATCTTTACGTAACTGTATCCTTCTCTACTCTCCGTATCTGAATCATTGTCTTCCTTTGGCTCTTCATTTACTGATTCATCTTGGGAAGACTCTTTATTGGAGGCCTCTAAATTATCTTCTTCTGTATTATTTATTTCTTCTTCCTGTTTTGAGAGGCCTTTCTCAGTCGATTCAACTTTATCATCTATCTTATCGTGATGATTGTTGAAACTGTTCTTCATATCACGGAAAAGCTCCTGCTCCTCCGGCAATAAACTCATATCAGAAGTTTCTAAATCGGTGTTTGATGATAGACGGGCCTTCTTGACTATTTTCTCCTCTCTCAACGAGATTATCTTGTCCAGAACTCTTCGCGCGTTTTTGTACTCTCTTGACTCGCCTTCAGTATCTTTCTTCTGCTGGAAGTAATTGGAAGCTCTCAATAAGAAAGAATCATCAAGTTCCAGAAGATCTTCCTGTTTGTCTTCCTTCTTCTGTTTTTTCCTGAGCTCGCTGAACGTCAATACGTTTCCCATCTCTTCACTCATCTGTACGAAATTAAACGTATCAAAGCTTTTTATCCTTCAAACAAAAACCGTTTCACTCGAAACACTCCTGCACGTGTTTCTTGTAGTAACTCTCCATCTCGTACTCCTTCCCGCAGTAAGGACAGACAAGATCATCTTCCTCGTCATCATCACTACTTCGATTCTTCACTTTCCTGAAAACATAGCTTACAGGATTCGAGACTTTCTCCTCAAGATTATCGCCTTCATACACCTGCATATCCTTGTAGTAACCGTTGGAATCATAATTCGGAGGAGGCACGACTTCACTTCTTTTCCTGTGCCAGTTCAACTGACCTTTAACATATGAATCCCGCAAAGCTTCGTTATTTCTCTCGTTCCAGTCCCAGATCTTGGCCTCGATCTCATCCATACCATAGCCAACGCATCGATAGAAATTAACCAGTATAAACAGGCCTCTTTTCCGCCCGTCCTCCAGTCCTTCAAGAATGTTCTTTATACTTGGCGGAAAATGCTTCTCATCTATAGCATCTTCAGGCCTCTCAAAATCTCTGTCCTCGGCAGAGACTCTTTCCTCTTTCCTCTCATCCTTTCTTTCCTCCATGAAATCCATCGCTTGAACAGCAAGATTCGTGGCCTCATTCTCCTCGTAACTGTCAAGGAAATTTACTTCAAAATCAACTTTATCGATCTCCGCATCACTTTTTTCGAAATCATCAATATTTTCAGGATTTAAAGGCAGTGATACTAGCCAGGAACCATCGTGAATACTGTAGGGCATCCTGAAAAGATGTCTCTGCCCCCAGTCATTCTCTATATCCGAGACCTGATACGGATCAACCTCTTCGTCCGTCTGCATCTCCTCTTCGAGGCCTATATCCTTTACTTTTTCTTTCATCTCTTTTTCAAGATTATCTCTAATATAATCCACGATTCCACGCCCTAGAGCCGGATAAAGCTCTGAAATATCTTCATCCCCAACTTTCTCCGGAAAGGCCTCTGCACGTACACCGATATGAAATCCACGGTTCCCTGAAAACTTTACAGAGATATTCTCTATGCCGTGCTGTCTCAACTCTTCTATTACAAGTTTGGCAGTATCCTTTGCCAGTTCGAAACTGTAGTCACAGTCGATATCAATTACTAAGTCCCAGGCTTCACGTAAATCATCCAGATTCGACACAGAATCAATCAATAAGGGATTACGCCATCGCTCAACAGATGCGTGAAAAGAAACAGCACCGTCTTCAACAAACTGATTGAAATCTCCTGGGAAATTAAGTGTATCAGGCCTCTGTCCGTATCCGTTCTCATAAGTAGGGACTACTTCACGGTACTGGCCTAGTTCAAGAAAACGCTGCACAAGCTCATCTTGCTCATAATATTGTCTTATCTTCCAGTCCCTAGGTTTTTCCCTTTCCCCCATAAATTGGAATGCTCGATAAACAGTAAAAGACTTACCCGCACAACAGGATTTGCCCTGTAATTTTGAATTTATTTTACTGGAATTCTTCAGGAATAATAGATGGATGATGATAATCTCTTTCAGTGTCGAATTCGTGTCGCTCTAGACTTTCTTCAAGAGCATCGATAGGCTCCTCGTCATAATTCAGATTGATGGTGTGTCCGTAACGTTCCTGCTCTCCTATTTCCTCTATATCTCTTCCCTGTCTCGGTGCTGTCACTTCCTGTTGATACAGATGAAGAGTAGCCTCAAAATTTTCAGGCCTCAACTTCACACAATCAATTCCATAGATCTCAGGAAACGCCACAATAGCGCCTCCTGAAACCTGATCAACATAATCATCCAGTTCAGTGAAACGCTCCAACCGGCCCTGATCACGTGGAGAAAGAACATAGGAGAACTCAGTGTCAAAATCTTCGAATCCGTCCTCAAGTAACTGTACAAATCCAACAAAATCGTCGCTCAAATCTATACATGCCTCACTGAATTCACGCTGAACCGCTGGAAAATCCCTGTGTCTCCAGGGAATACCAACGTTGTCTCCAACGCCGTATCCTTCTCTCTCGTATCTAGAGGCCAGGAGTAGAGGCTTCTGCAGCTCATCGATCAAATCTTCAGTGTCTTCCCCCTCGAAAACAACTGTAGGATTAAGCCTGTTATCCACAGGCCTCTGATGGGAAGCATCGTCCTCATCTGTGTCTTCAATCGTTCTTTCAACCTGTTCATCATGTAAATCGTCTATAAGAAAAAGATCCAATGGCTGGAATCCGAACTCTGCCTTGTCGTCTCTCGTCGGAAAAGCCTCTCCCTCATGTTCAACTGAAAAATCCATTGAAGGATTCGTGTTTGCCATGGACAATCAATCCTATAGGATTAAATTAGTCTTCTTCAATTCTCGGATTCGAAAATCCAGATTTTCTGCATCTCAGCATAGAGCTTAATCTTCCTCTATGCGTGGGGCCAGTACAAAGCTCAAATCCGCCTTATCCGGAACTACAAATTCAAGCCTCATCGGGAAGTCATCTCCAAGCTTTACACTAACGTTGTCAGACAGAGACTTTCCTTTGATCATCTTCGATAGATAATCAAGGGAGAACATCGAAGAAGCTTCCGTTCCTTCCAATGCTATAACTCCTTCTGCACCGCTTGCGATCTCGAAATCCACGTTTGACTGATCACCTTTTGAAACAATCCTGAAAGAATCAGAATCAGCTGAGACAGTAACAGAATCCGAGACGACCATTGCGTCTTTTATGGCGCCTTCAAGTGTAGAGGCCTCTAGCTCTGCGTCAACTGAGAAATCAAGCTGATCAGTACTTGGAATATCGTCCTCTGAAAGATTCAAGATAGGAAGAGAGAAGTTTCTCGTCGAAGCACCTTCCATCGTTATGTGGAACTTTGAATCGTCTTCATCAAGCTCCAGTGTAATAGTATCATCTGCGTTAGCTCTTCTCAAGATGGAGTAAAAGTTCTCAAGATTCAGGCCTACTTTAGTCTCTTCGTCAAGTTCAAAGCTCTCGAAAACTTCTTCTTCAAGAGTGAAGTCGACGAGTGCGACCATCGCAGGATCAGCAGCTATCAACTGGATCCCATCCTCCGTTAACTGGAACAATCCCTCGCTTATAAGATCTGAAACGGTTTTCATGGAATCCTTGATAAGTCCTACTTCTTCTAGTTCAGCCTTGAACAAAATTTTTCACCTTATTGTTATTCAGTAGTGGATACAACTTTTTTAATCCTACCGTATAGATCAGGATCAACACTTGAGAAATCCTGTACTATCTCTCCCTGAATCTCAAAACTGTCAGGAGTCGGCAGCACACGCCCAAAAATACGGACACGTTGACCTTCCTCAAGCTCTTCGATTTTTTCCTCCTCTATAAAGACATCCACGGAACCGGTACTGTCATCTACAGAGATAGAATCGTCATCCATAGACAGAACAGTCCCCACAATCCGTACACGAATATCTTCACGAGGATCAATACTTTCAATATCTTTCAGCCTTGCAGGCGCTCTACGTTGATCATCAGCCATAGAAACATAACAGATTGCAAATGTTTTAACTATAACTCCAGACAGAAACACGAAAAAGTAAAAGAGGCCTCTACAAATAAACTAAATAAGAACATGACACTTGTCGGCTACTGGCCTCTGAATGAAGACTCGGATGCATCGGAAGCTAAAGATCACTCAGGGAACGAGAATCACGGAACAATAAATGATGGCGGAGACTCAACAGTCCCCGGAGCCAACGGAATTCTAGGCCAGAAAGCATACAGCTTCGACGGAAACAACGACTACATTAATATGGGAAATCCCGATACTAATTCAATTACAGATAGTTCTAACTGGGCTATTGCGTTCTGGGCTAAGGTTGATTCTGCAACAAACGCCCCTGTAGCATTTGGTGAATCTAAAGATGAAACATCGACAGATGCATTAGCACTAGTGTATTATGGCGACACGAACACCACAGACACTCCATCAGTAAGATTTTATTTAAATGGAGAAAACCCGGTGCTGGATTCGGGCGATAGTATTGATGTCTCTGATGGTGAGTGGCACCATGTGGTGGTCGCTCAGCGAGATAATGATGATCGTGAACTGTTTATAGATGGTGTTTCAAGAGATACTAACAATGAAAATATTCCGCCTATCACCGTCAATTCAAGAACTCTAGGGGCTTTTAGTCGTGGAGGTAGTGTAATACAGCAATATTTTCACGGTATATTAAGTGAAGTAAGAATATACGACAGACCTCTGACGAAGAGTGAAGTCCAGTACTTGTATTTAGTTGGGAAGAGAGGCCTTCAGACGACGAGTAAGAAGACTTCTTAAGTAGAAGAGTTTAGAGGCCTGTGTGGTTTTTTATTTGAGTTTATTCTATTTCTGTTGTATGGATGGTGAGGATAAGCATGATCTGGGGTACTGGTTGAGTATCTTAGGTTTTGCTTTAGTGATTGTCTTCGGATTGTTCTATGGTTTTGTTACTAGTGATGGCGAGGTTGCTTTCTGGGGCGTGGTTTTTGGTTTTGTAGTTTTCGTTGTTGGTGCGGAGCTGGCTTTGAGAAATCAGAAGCATTTGAAAGTGGATGAGGAATAGGTTTTTTCTCCGGTTTTTTGTTAAGCTTCAAATACGTGGGTCTGTTAATTTCTGTGTATGGGCTTGTTTGGAAATGATTCAGGTTCGGATCAAGGAGTTGAACAGGTGGCAGGACGCCTTGAGAACCTTGAATCACATCTGAATGCTGTTGACAGCGCTGTACAGGATATCGGAAACCGTCTTGATTCTATGAGTCAGAACTTTGTCACTAAGCAGGAGATCGGGCAGTTACTGCAGGAGTCTGAGGATCAAGTCAGTTTAGAGGAGTTGAAGGAGTTCTTTATGCAACTGTCAAGGAATCAGAAGCAGACTGAGAACAGGATTGACGAGATGGAAGACCTAGATTCCGAGCTTGTTGATACTCTGAAAGATATGCAGAAGACCTTGAAGAAGGCCCACCAAAATACAAAGAATCTTGAATCCCGTGTCCAGTCTCTTGAAAAAAAGGCCTCGGGCCTAGAGCGGAGAATTGAAGAACATGATGAACAGCTGGAAGAGACAGAAGAGCTTAAGAAGGAAGTCGAAGCTGAGAAAGAGGCCTCTAATGAAGACAAATCGTTTAATGAGAGGCAGAAAGACGTGGAAGATGAATTAAAAGACTTGAGAGGCTCTATCAAACAGTTCTCACAACGAGTCTCAAGTGAAGATGAAGAAGATAGTAAAGATAAGAACGGTAAGTAGGCCTCTAAATTAGTTTTTAATCGTATACTTTGTGCACGTTTCCGCATTCACGGCACTTGTAGAATCTTGTAGGAGGCTCATCACTTGCTCTTGTCTGTTCCATCCACCATTCGTGTTCTTTATCGTCTTGATTGTTGTCTGAACACTTTGGACAGGCCTTTTCTGTTGTTGGGCGTGTTGCCTCGTCGTCTCCGTCTTCGTTGACGTTCAGTCTGTCCATTGGATCTTCTTCTTTTGTCTCTGTTACTCTGTAACTGCCATCTACATCGTGGACAGTCCCGCAGTCTCTGCATTTCATGACGGATTCGCCGTCTACTTTCTTAGAGACAAGCAGGCCTCCACATTCTTCATCTTTACAGAACTCCATGGATAACGTAACTGTACACCTTACATTTAAATTGATTAACTTGAAGCACAGGAAGGAGTGTTATCAAACACGAAAGGCTCATCGCCACTGTACCCCACGAAATCCATTAAAAGAATCTTTAAAAGACCTATACGCGGGATCTTGAAAGCCACAGTTCCATGTATTTGATCAGGCCTGATACTGTCCTCGAACTCTAATTGACCTTCATTAGCGTCTCCAAGTGTTTGAATAAACTCATCGTTTTTCTCAATTACTCTGTGCACTATTGGAACGTTTCCTCTTGGAAGATCAGTAAGATAATCAACATTCATCGTTCCGCCATTTAGCTCGTAACTGTTTCCTTCTAAGAAAGCTAGATTCTGGCCGTTCCTTTGTGGAATTGAACCGTTTATACGGAAAAGGCCCGAATCTCTGGATCTGTCAGAAGTTGAAGCTCTAACATCAACAAGCTGTACAGTCCCTATATCAGTCATAACTTCCTCGCTTGGAACTTCTTCAGAGGCCTCTAATATGAATTCTTCGCCGTTAACAGTGAATTCTGCCCTGTCAGGAACATCAAATACAACGATATCGCCTTCCTGGATCTCGCTGTAATCTTCGTTGTTAACTACGAGAATATCGCCGATGTGGATGTTGGGACACATTGAAGGAGTTGTTACAGTGACTACAGGCTTCTCTGTATCAAGGCCTGTTCCAAGAGTCTGGAGTATTCCAAAAGCAAGAACAATACATAGAATCAAGAAGTAGACTTCATGGAGGCCTCTACTGTTTTCGAATTTTTCGTAGGCGGATCCAAGATTCATACGACTAATATTTGATTAGATTATAGAAAAAAGGTTGCACTAAATGTGTCCTCAATCCTGCTCCATTTAGAGAGCGTTTTCCAGTTCGCTGAATTCACTCTGAGCCTGTTCAACTGCTTCCTGGAGAACTTCTTGAGGATTATCTGATTTAATCACAAGATTTGATTCATCGCCCAAAGGATGCCCTTTGTCGTATCCTGCTTCTCCTTCACTAGCCTGCCAGATCTTCTTTCTTATTAGATTAGCCAGCGCATGATTTTGCTTCATGTCGATAATCATTCTATCCTCTTTCTCAAATACTTCATATTCCATTATTTTTTATCCTCCGTGATTATGAGATCGACCAATGTTTCCCGACTCTCTTCCGTATGAAAACCATATGTCGCTGGAAGATCAATCCTGAATTCGGACTGATCGATCACTCTATGATTTGAAGAATTGATGAAGCTTTTAATACCTTCACGCCCGGTGGCAGGAGAAATACTGTAAACTCTTTCTGAAATCTCACAGGCCTTGCTCCAGAACTTTAATCCTTCTTCAGTATGTTGTGAGAAAGGAGGATTCATCAAAACAGTATCACAGGCCTCTGAAAAATTTTCAACGTCTTTATGTACAAAATCGATTAACTCACTTACACCGAGTTTTTCAGCGTTCTCCTTAGCTATATTTAAGGCCTCTTCATCTTTTTCAACAGCTTTAACTTTCTCTCCAAGTAAAGCAACTCCTATGGCAAGTATTCCTGTCCCTGTGCCCAGATCGACAGTTTTTCCTTCCAAGTCGTTCTGCATGTAAGCTGTGAAAACAAGATCAGCAGCTAAGTCTGGAGGAGTGACGTACTGTTCCATCGATATCTTGGGATTTTCAAATCCCTCGACTTTGGACATGTATTCTTTTAGTTTACTTTTCATTTTGGTTTCTTGACTCTGTATTTTTCGCTTTTCAAGTTCTCTACTTCTTTCTCTACTTCTATTAGTTGTTCTCTTCCCTCTTCAATAGTCTTTTTAAACTGACCATCCGAGATATGTCTTTCGACTTTTTCAAATGCATTTATATAGGACTGGAGGAGCTTATGTTCTTTTTCTAATTCCTCGGTAACGTGTCTATTCACCCAATAAATAGCCCCATAACGGCCGTTTTCTCCTATTGCTTTCTCCAATATATCATCCAATATCCCCTTCTCTATTTTTTCTGGATTATCCCAGTCAATATTCTCTCGGAGTTCTTCAAGTTCATTTTCCAACTCAGTGTCCGTGACTGCTGCCTTTGCATCCCCGAAAAGCAGATGTTTGAGGCCTCCAAAGGTAACTTCTAAATCTTCGCCTAAATTCTTCATCTTGCGAAGTCTTTCTTGATCTTCTTCCAACAAGCAAAATCTCAGGAATGTCTTAAAATTTGCTTTGTAAGAGTCTGTAGCATTTCTATAAACCTTAACCTGGGTTTTTCTGGTGAAATCTATCATATTCGTGTTTATCCCTTCTCTTCTTAATCGTTCAAATTTATCTCTAAGAAGCCTGACACCCCACTTTATTAGTTGAGGACGGTCATAACTATCAGACTCTTCTTCGTCATATAGATCTCCTGTAAAGATAAATGAAATGTACTGGGCAAAAATTTCATTCAAAGTGCTTGGTATTTCATTATGTGAATAATTGCTAACTTCTCTGTTCAACCAAGCATGTGTAAATTCATGGAATAAAGTGCTTCTGAATCCCTTATTGTCAGAAATAGTCGTTTTAGATAAGAGAGGATACAGGATTTTAGGAGGATCAGATAATTGATCAAGCAATTGTTTTGACACTTGCTCCATGACTATTGAGTCTGAACCTGAGAAATATGCACCGTATCTTCCAGTCTTAACTAGATTTTCATAGCCTTTTTCTTCGTCTTCAGGTATTAAGGTCCAGACCTTCCTAATAGGCTCAAATTCTTTGAGCTCTTCCTCTGTGAGTTTCCTATCAGAGTATTCTCTAACTGCTTCCTCCAAGATTTCTTTAACGTCTACTCCTATATTCTTGCCGTAAACCAGCAAAGACCTTGCTATCAAAGGTTCAGCAGTCTCAGTATCAAATCTTGTCGAATAAAAAGTCAGGCGGTTGATATCTAAAGAATCTCCTTGAGCCATTCCTGTAGATAAGTCCTTCTCCAAACTTAAGGCCTCATTTTCCAACTCTTCTTCCATCTCTTCTAGAAACTTGTTTGCCCTCTCAAGACATTTGATTGGGTTCTCTAGGAAATACTCTATGAGATCCATTTCCTCACCCAGCCTGTAGAGGAAATGTTCGCTACCACAATTACTACAACAGAATTTCTTTACAGTATCTTCATCAGATATCTCCTGATTTATTTCTGTGCCACAGTAAGGACAATATCTCATGCATAAAAATCTATTTTCTAAACAATTAAAGCTTCAATCCTTCGAAGTTCAAAGATGAATTTCTAGATTTTTTCTTCACAAATTCTCAAGAGTATGGATAAAAAGCTTGGCCTGTAACGTGTGTAGGCATGACAGATAGAAACATAAATGATATGTCTCGTGAACAGCTTGAAGATCTTTCAAAAGAAGAGATAATTGACCTAGTAGAGGCCTCCGGAAAAGATGAAGTAGTTTTCTTTGAACCTCAGAGGGAAATAATACTTACTAATCCAAAAGAGGAGACTTTGAACGAATTCTCGAATATTGCGCACATGGAGACAAGTAGTGAAAATCACTACAAGTTCCAGGTACAGGAGATGGATATCTGGAACTCGAATCTGTCTCTAGAAGAGTTGAAGGAAAAGTACACTAGATTAATTGGAAGTTATCCGCATTTTCTGGAATGGCTTCAGAGGACTTATGAGAAACAGGAAATCTTCTCGATCGAACACGAAGGAAGATATCATGCGCTTGTATCTACAGATGCTGAAAGAATGGAGTGGGCCCGTGGACTTGATGAGGTAAGAGACAATCTGTCTGTAGATTTATCTGATACAAAGTCTCGAATCGCTATGGGCGCGAAAAGCAGAGCGGAAATCAAAAAAGCTCTTCTAAAGAAAGGATATCCTGTAGAAGACAACTCGAAGTTCCGTGAATCCGATAAAAAGATTGGCGCAGACCTGAATATCGAGTTAAGAGATTATCAGGAAGAGTATGTTGAACGTGCTTATGAGGAAAGGGCGGCTGTACTTGCTAATCCAGCAGGATCAGGGAAGACAGTCACTTCTATAGGATTGATGTCCAAAATTGATAGTCCTACGCTTGTTCTTGTTCCTCAACGTTCTCTTGTAAATCAGTGGAAGCGCGAGCTATTAGATAAAACAACTTTAACCGAGGATCAAATCGGAGAGTATCACGGCGACACAAAGGAAATGAAGGACGTGACTATCGCGACTTATCACATGGCTGCAAACAAGACAAAGCTTTTCAGAAACGAATGGGGCCTGATCATTTTCGATGAAGTACATCACATCCCTTCAAAGCTTTTCAGGAAGACAGCAAGTCTCCAGAGTACAAGAAGGATAGGCCTCTCAGCAAGTCCTGTGAGAGAGGATAGTAAAGAGCGGGAGATCTTTGCATTGATCGGGCCTGAGATCGGGAGTGACTGGGCGCGATTCTTCAGAGAAGGCCACGTTGTGAAGCCTGATGTGGAGATCCAGCTAGTTGAATGGGCCTCTGATTATCACAGACACGAATACGAGCAGGCATCAGGGATCAAGAAAGCGATTATAGCATCGAAAAATCCTGCGAAAAAGAAGAATCTGGAGCAACTGCTTGAAGAACACGACGGAGAGAAAACAATTATTTTCTGCGACTGGATTGATCAAGGAGAAGATCTGAGCGATCAATTTGATGTTCCTTTCATTTCAGGAGAGACAGATTTTGAAGAAAGAGAAGAATACTTCGAAGACTTCAGAAACGATAAAATGAACACGATAATCGTTTCAAGGATCGGGGATGAAGGTCTAGACTTGCCGGATACAGAAGTCGGGATAATAATGTCAGGCCAGGGAGGCTCAAGAAGACAGGCAACTCAGAGAGCTGGAAGAGTCATGAGGCCTTTCGGAGATGCACAGGTCTATATGATAGCAACAAAAGGTAGTAACGAGGAAGACTTTGTCAAGCGTCAGGTAGAGCTATTGAAGGAGAAGGGAGTTCCTGTAAAGGTGACAGAGTAGTCTGAGGCAAAGTATAGCGTATGACTTAGATGATCTAGGGAATCCTTTGGCTTTGAGACAGGTAAAGATGTACTTAGATCAGGTCTCTTACGACAGTAGATCTATGGAAGAAGTTGATTTGAGTAGTGATTTGAGTGAAATTCCTCAGGAAATTGAAGAATCTGATTCGCTGAACTCCGCAACAGCTTACTTGATCAAAAATAACAGTTTAAGTCAGGGCGGCCTGATATAATGATAGAATCTTTGGATCTCTATGATATAGGGGATAAGGTCATATTATCCGGAGATGGAAGGTATCTGGATGATGCTAGAGAAATAATCGAATCCGGTATGCCTTCCTTCCGGAGATCGAGGAAACTGTTGAGTCATCAAGCCAATCAAGGCTTCAAAGGCGTAGTCAATAAACTAGGCGGATAAAAATAGGCATACCAGATATCCTGAGTACTTGAAAGAACAACTATTATAAATTTAACATTTGATAGTGACAACATGTCATTAGCATTGGATCAGCCGGAAATCGATGACTTCCAGTCATATGACTTTGAAGATTTAGTGTCTGATGTCAGAGACGGAGATTATAGAATAGTTCGTTATGATATATCAGGACCTGAAGAGGCCTCTATTCCAGGGATGTCTACTTCACAGGGGACAGTAGTCGGCCAGCAGTTTTCGCAGGGTGCTGGGGACTTCGTCACTGGTGAAGATCTAGCTTCGGACTTGGATAAAGTAGCTGAGAAAATGCCTGTTGAAGTTATATGGGCTACAGATCATGACGATGGAGCTTCCAGAGAGTGTGTTGTAAAGTTCGGAAGACAACAGGAAGACGATGACTATGGGCTTTTAGGGTATATAGGTAATGCGGTCTCGTTATTTGATGATAACGGAAGAGACTCAGCTGAGGAAGACTTAAGCGAACTTGGAGAAGTTGCACTTAGCTCTGATGTTGAGTATATTGGCCACTTTAATTTCAATTAGATGGCAGTTTAAATCGATTCAGATCAAGCTTTATTCATCTCTCATCCGCCTGCTATTCTTCTTTATTAAATCTTGTAGATACAGCTTGAATTATGACTTTGATCAAAGCTGAAAATCTGGATAAGATCTTCAAGATATACAATCAAGGGGAAGGCATCAGAGGCTATCTGAAGTCGTTTATCAGCCGTGAATACGAGGAGATCCACGCGGTTGAGGACCTTGATCTTGATATAGGGGCCGGTGAGATAATAGGATATATTGGAGCAAACGGTGCCGGGAAATCAACTACTGTAAAAATGTTGACAGGTATCCTGGAACCTTCAAGCGGAAAGATAGAAGTTGGCGGCAGAAATCCTCACAAACAGAGAAAGAAGAACGCGATGAATATTGGGGTTGTGTTTGGTCAGAAAACTCAATTGTGGTGGGATCTTCCTGTCAAGGAATCCTTCCGATTGTTGAAGGAGATCTATGAAGTCTCGGATGAGGATTATGATGAAAGAATCGATGAGTTTGATGAAGTTCTTCAGTTATCTGATTTCTGGAATCAACCTGTTAGGAAACTTTCACTTGGACAGAAGATGAGATGTGAGTTAGCAGCATCTTTCCTTCATCATCCAAAGATAGTTTATCTAGATGAGCCGACTATAGGCCTTGATGTTGCTGTAAAAGAACGTATAAGAGAGTTTATCAAGAAGATGAATAGGGAAGAAGACATCACAGTAATGTTGACGACGCACGATATTGATGATATAGAGGATCTATGTGAACGCATAGTTGTACTTGACGAAGGAAAGAAGATCTACGATGGCGAATTGGATGCACTGGTCAACAGATTCACCTCAAGAAGAATGATAATGGATGTTCGCAACGGAGAGGAATTTGATCTTGATTTGGATGGTGTGAAGGAGATTGAGAAAGAAGACGGCCACGTCGAAATAGTTTTTGACCGTGAAATAATCTCTGCTTCAAGCCTAATGAGGGAAGTACTGGAAAGATACGATGTGCTGGATTTCCAGATAAAAGAGCCAGATATCGAATCTGTAGTGAAGAAAATCTACAATGAAGGCCTAGAGGAAGAGTAAACGGATGAATATGAAGAAATATTATGCCGTGGCCAGGAACGCCTTCAAACAGGCAACCGCCTATAGACTTGATGCTGTAACCACATTTCTTTCTTCAGTTATATTCTTGACTTTGTACTATGCTGTCTGGAGTGCGATAGACGCTTCCGGAGATATCCAGGGAGGCCTTCAGCAAGTTATGACTTATCTGGTGGCGGGCCAGATAGTGTCAAATGCAGCGTTCCTCCAGACAGAACAGTTCATAGGATACAGGGTACGTAAAGGAACCATTGTCAACGAATTAAAGAGGCCTCTCGGCTTAATGTCGCATGTTTACTTCCACGAACTAGGATGGGTCGTATTCAATACTTTGACTAAAGCGCTTCCAATAGCAGCTCTCGGAGTGGTCTTCCTGAATATTCCTCTTCCAGGATTGGTGAATACAGCTTATTTTGCTTTAAGTACATTCCTGGCGTTCAATCTGGTATTTTTACTGGCTTATGCTAACTCAATGCTGGTCTTCTGGACTAAAGTAGACTGGAGTCTGAGGATGACAAGGAACACTGTTACAAATCTTTTCTCAGGTGTTTTGTTCCCGCTTTATCTTCTTCCGGCAGGCCTCTCAGACATATTCAATGTTCTGCCTTTCAGGGCGATGGCTGATGCACCGATACAGATATTCACAGGACAGGCTTCAGGAATCCAGGTTCTTGAGATTTTTGGTCTTCAGCTTTTCTGGATAGTGATAATGTTTATCCTGGCACATCTGATGTGGAGAAAAGCAAAGACAAGACTGACGGTACAGGGGGGATAAAAAATTGAGAGAATCAGAAAACTACAAAGGAGAAGAATCCCGAATATCCAGTGTAAAGAAGCACTGGAGTGTCTACAAGAAGTTCTTCGCGATGTACATGAAGTCCCGATTAATTTACAAAGCAGATTTCGTACTGGGATTTACAAGCCAGTTGATCAATCTGATTTTCTCAGTAGCGTTTCTATCATTACTATTTACACAGGTGGAGAGTATTCAGGGATGGAGTTTCAATGAAATACTACTACTCGCAGGATTCTCAGGATTGATACTGAACCTGCATCATATTTTCTTCTTCGCACCTTACAGACTTGGAGAAGATTATATAATATCAGGACGTATGGATCGTTACTTTGTCAGGCCTCTCAACATGCTCTTCCAGGTTTTTGCGCGTTACATTGCCGACGATAATATCTCGAAAGTTCTGGCTAACATAGCTATAGTTGTCTATGCCTGGAATCAGTTAGCTCTTAATATTGCTTCGGTAAAGATTGTCTACGGTCTACTGGCGATAATCTCTGGTGTGATGGTGATCGGATCGATATTCGTTACTTTTGGAACAACAGCTTTCTGGACAGGCAGAAGCCAAGCTATTTTCTGGCTATTCTTCCGTATCAGCGACTTCAGGAGGTATCCGTACAGTATCTTTTCACAGCCAGTAAAGATCATACTGATCACGATTGTTCCGATAGCATTTACGAGCTTCTTCCCGACAACTTTCCTACTGGGAATGCCTGAGTGGAGGAACTGGCAGATTATTTCACTGTTAATAGGCCCAGTAATGTATTTACTGGCGTACCAGTTCTGGAAAATAGGCCTATCAAATTACTCTAGTACGGGAAGCTAACAAAAACATTGAGTAGAATTAACTTCTGTATGTCGGACATCACTCTTTATACATCCAGTACTGAAGATGAACTCTTCGATAAGGCAGAGGCCTTACTGGAGACAGCCTATCTTGATTACAGTACTGAAGTTGATCGGGATCTGCAGGTGCCTAAGCTGGAGATAAAGAGAGGAGAGAATATGGAAGTTTATAGAGGCCTGAAAGAGATAGACGAAGGCCTGAGTGAAACAGATCTAGAGGATTTGGATAGAAAATTCTAGAAAAAGAAAAATGTGTTTGAAGGCTAGAGGCCCTCAGTCTAATTTTTATTCGTATTCTTCTCTGTAAATTTCCTGACTTCTTTCGATCGCTTCCTTTGCGTCTTCAGCGTCGCCCCAGCCTTCGATCTCGACTTCCTTCTTAGGCTCCAGGTTCTTGTACGTCTTGAAGAACTCTGCGATCTCCTTCTTCTTGTGCTCGTTGACATCGTCAAGATCTTCTATGTTGTCCCATCTTGGGTCCTCTGTAGGAACTGCGATAATATTATCGTCCTGTTCTCCGCCGTCGTCCATGTAAAGGATTCCGACAGGCCTCACTTCGATAACACATCCAGGAAAGGTACTGTGAGTCGTCAATACAAGGATGTCCATAGGATCGTCGTCTTCGTAAAGAGCTTTCGGGATGAATCCGTAGTCTCCAGGATAATTGATCGAGGAGTGGAGTACTCTGTCAAGTACTACGCTTTCCTTATCTTTGTCGTATTCGTATTTGTTCTGTGTTCCTGTAGGATTTTCGATTACAGCATGTATTGTATCCGGAGCGTCAGGCCCGGTCTCGTAGTCGTGCCACTTGTTTACCATAACTTCACCGTCACCGCAAGCTATTTAATAATTCCGTTAAACACCTAGAGAGGCCTCTTTATACTTAGAAAGGATTAAATATACCCATCTATAATTAAGTCACAAGAGGAAGAAAAACAAAAATGGCTCCAGAATGTGATGAATGCGGCAACGATCTCCATGTCAACAGCGTAGACAAACCAAACGTGGACTGGGTAAAAGTAGTCTGCAGTGAATGTGGAAACATCACAAACGTTTCCATGATCAGGATGGTCTCCGTCAAGAATAGAAAATAAAACACTCTTCACTTCTTTCTCTCTATTCTCTCGACGATAATCTTAGCTACAAAAAAGTATACCTCAAATCAATTATTACGTACAAGGGTTCGTGGTCTAGCTTGGTTATGACACCTCCTTGACGTGGAGGAGATCCCCAGTTCAAATCTGGGCGAACCCATCATTCTATCAATAAATATATTCTCTAGGTAGATTTTCTCTAACTACTTTAGTTTCCTCCCTATCAAATCTTACCAGATTTCGCCTTCAGAGAATTGGTCTAAAAAAATTAACCACAAATAGATCTGATCTAATCTATAAAGTCTAGATTAAAGTTAATAGAGCCACCAAGAGTTTTTCCATTATTCTTATTATATTAAGCGTCCAAATGTTACTTGGTGAACTCTAAAATGACTCAAAATAAAAAACTTCCTGACATAAGATTCGGTGCAGGCCTCTTAACCAGATTAGCCGAACATGAATTTGTCCTGCCGGTGAGAGATGCAGGAGCGCCGAATCAGCCGATGAGAATCGACGGCCAGATGGGGATCAAGGAGAAAGACGAATCCATCGAAGAGGCCCAGGCACGAGAAGGAACGGAAGAAACAGTCTTCGTGAGAGAAAGAGAGGGCTCCGTAGAGATCGGTGTGCCGGAGACTATCAGAGACACGGATCTGGAGTACAATCTCGTCAGAACGTATAGGAACGCAAGGAGAGATGAAGAAAGTCCTCTGCCAGAAGCAGACAGCGTATTTTATTTTGAGGCCTCTCAGGAAGTAGGCGATAGAATGCCGACTACTGAGGCAGAGTCAGGAGGGTACGAGACAGGCTACACATGGGAGAAGACAGACGATATCAGCATGGAACTGATGAATGATCACGAAGTCGATATCTCAGTTGAAGACGTGCTTGACGGAGATATCACTGTCTACGATCTAGAACACATGGAAACAGACGACGAAGTAGTCCACTTTGACAGGCCTACAGCTGTGCTGGAGCCGACAGAGGACATGATCGCAGTCATCCGTGGAGGAAAAATCGAGTACAGAGGATCTGTCGACGGATTCACGGATTTCCTCGATGAGGAATACGGCTGGGATATGGGAGAAGTAGATACACCTGCAACTGCAAAAGTACAGGCCCGACTGAACGCCTACGGAGATGAACTAGGCCCACAGACTTCAGAAGAATTCATCAACGACGAGTACATCAACACCGTAACAGGTTTGAGAGAGGCCTTCAAAGGCCTCTCAGCATCATAAAAATTCTCTTTCTTCAATTTTTTCTCAATATTCTCGGGAGTTGTATAATTCATAAAATTTGACATCTCAAACTCTCAGTACAGAAGGGAAAGTAGCTCAGGGCTTAGAGCACTCTGTTGCATTATTTGACTATTGTTCGCTGAAATCTTTTCTTCTCTTTCTCGATGAACTCTGATTTATTCAGTTTTTCAGGTCCCTTGTTTACAATTTCTTGGGTAACTCCCATTTGAGTCCCGAAAGCTCCTTCTGGATGATCTACGAACCATACATGAATCATTTCAGGGCTTTTTGATCCCCAGTACTTGTTTGGACAGTTATCGGTTACGCTTATAGAAAATCCGTTATAATAGCATTTCTCTCTCGCAAATGTATGGTAATGCCACTGAGTTAATGAACCAGCTATCTGCTCTCCAGCCTTGTCAACACTGTTCTTCATGTACATGGCTCCGGTTAATACTTTCTTATTTTCACTATTGGTTCTGTACATGAGGAACTCAGGTCTTTCAGGGTTTAAACTTCCATTATTGTGAAAGTATTCTAAGTTTACGTAGTGTGTTCTTGAATAAGTGTTCCTGTATCCATTTTCAATACCTTCACCGTAATCAAACCAGTTCTTCTGCCTAGCAGCCTCGTAAGTAGAATTGTATAATTCCCAAGCTGCTTTATAATCTCTTTCCGTTAGGTTTTCGTCTCGATGCTTGTCCACTTCATAAATAAAAGGTCTCTTGTACTTTATATCTGCCTCACTTTTTAATTTCCACTCTGACTGAAGGGGAGGGAGAGGTTTCACATACCTTTGATCATTGTCGCTCTCAACACTTTCGCTTGATTCTTTTTCACTGCTTACTCCTTTATCCTCTGTTTTCTGTGTTATCTGTTCATTGTTACTTAACTGACTCTCTGTTGTACTTACAGATTCTTGATCATCAATAAGTATAGTCGCTATAATACCTACTGAGATTAAAATATAAGCTGACAAAGCAAATAATACGATAAATTTCTTGTTATCCAAGTTGAAATCCATAAATTAGCTCAGTATTGTAGTATTTAATTAATTTTCAATAAATGTGATGAGAATTTTTGAAACCTTCTAGATTTCGATAACCAGTAAATATTACATTTTTATAGCGTGAATCTGGCTTAAAGAGATCCGATCTTGCTAAAGATTTAACGGAAGAAACTTATCTAGAAAAGAAGATTTTTGCGGAACTTTAAAAACAGTAAAAGAAGCGGAAAATTTCTTGAAAAGTACTAAAGCAGGTATAAGAGAGCGAAAAGCGGAAGATGTAGGTATAATGGAGATGGAAGACAACTATATCGTTGCCACAGTAACCTATTGTTACGTCTAGCGATTATATTCGTCGTACTATACTTCGTAACAATAATCGCAATATCCCTTTACTTTCTCTGAAAGAGAAAAAAGCTCTAAGTAGTTGAACATGATCTTTGTCGTGAAGAATTCATAAAACTTCACTCCTCAATCAAGTTTAGTGAAGGGAAAGTAGCTCAGGGGTTAGAGCGCTGCGCTCATAACAACTTTATGAGCGATGAGGAACCTGCCTACTCTGGATAAGCAGGATTCCGATGATTAAAGACTCATCCAGAAAAAATTGTGAGATACGCAGAGGTCCCGGGTTCGATTCCCGGCTTTCCCATCCTTCACATTTGCGAAGGCTGTTCGAGAAACCATTCGGATTCGAATGGTTTAGTTTCCATTCTATCAAAATTCAAAAAGTTTTACTTATTGATCTCTATATTTTTCCACGAACTCTGATTTGCTTAACTTCCGCGGTTCTAAACTTTTATAATCAGGAACATACATTTTGGTCTCAAATACTCCTCCTTCTTTTTCAATAAACCATACATGTAACATTTCTGGACTAACATCAGAAATATATTTTTCTGGACAATTCTCAATCTTGCTTTCTGCGTATCCAGTATAGAAACATCTTTTCTCAGGGTATGTGTGGTAGTGCCAGAGAGTTAATGGACCTCCTACTTGTTTCCCCTGTTTTTTCACTCCATTTTGCATATACATCACTCCCGCAAGCATCCGTTTGTTATCTGAATTGTTTTTGTAAATAAGAAATTCTGGTCTATTAGGATCTAAGGTTGAGTTATCTCTGTAATGGCCGATATTCACATAGTGGGTACTCGAAAATTTATTCTTGAATCCTTGATTTCTGGCATTTTCATATTCAAACAGTTTGTTTCTTTTGACAAATTCAAAAGTTCTACTATATAATTTCCAGGCCCTATTAATCTCGTCCTTTGAGGCTACTGTTCTGTTAAATCTAGTGACTTCGTACATTCTGTAAGTATAATTGATGTTTGAATCATTTTCTTCCTTCCAAGTATTGTCATTACTCCTCAACTCCCTTATATGTCTTTCAGAATACTTCTGTGACAGATTGGATTTGTTTAGGGTATTTGAAAGATTTTCATCCTGAATTAAATTGTTTTCAGGCGTTCTTGTTTCATTTAAATTTAGAGTATTGACCGCTGTCGTAATTATAACGATTAAAACCAAAGATTGACCTAAATTCATACTACTTATTTTACAATTTTAGGAAACGAATAATTAAGAAAATGAGGTCTTTGTAGTTTAATTGTGAGCGTAGTAAAACACGCTGTCTTCTTTTGAATCACATCTGGCGAATCCAAATCTCTCGAACTGTACTATTTCGTCGTCCTCGATTTCATTCGGCTCGATTCTTCCTGTAACAGTTTTTCCGTCCGGCATCTTTACAGAGGCCTCTTCGCTGTAGATCGGCGTCCAGTGGATGAAGTCAGCGTCTCTTTCAAGAGCGACTTTGTGATCTCCTTCTCTGTACTCAGCAGATTCTCCTTTTATTTCAATGTTACAGAGGCCTTTCAAACGATAGAATCCGTCTTCAAAGTCGCTTTCGTCGATGAATATCTCCAGTTCTCCGTTTTCTATGTCAATATCTGGGCTTCTTGTTCCTCTTTCAGGATGCTCTGGATGCACCTGCATATCGGCCTCTAAGTCTTCAGGCAAATTTGAGATTTCCAGTTTTTCAGGCTCTGCGACAAAGAAGTATCGATCAGCATCTTCATCTATCACTCTTGTATTGGCTTTTTCCAGGCCTTCAATAGAGGCTTCTATGTCGTTTTCTGTGACTCCCATCTCTATGAAGAAGTTCTGAAGTGCTTCAGGCTGGAAGCCACGCCTCTTCAAAGCTCTCAAAGTTGGGGCGCGGGGATCATCCCATCCTGTAAGTTCTCCTTCTTCTATCAAATTAGATATTGTAGATCCTGATACAGGAGCATCGAATCCTGAGATCTGGACGTTCCCCCAGTAACGGATATCAGGATACTCCCAGTCAAAGTACTCGTAAATGTATTTCTGCCGTTTCGTCGAGGCCCGCAAGTCTTTCCCACGGACGATATGCGTCGTCCCCATGACGTGATCTTCGATAGCTCCCTGAAAATCAAGCAGAGGCCAGACACGGTACTCATCTCCTGTTATCGGATGATCTGGCTCATCGATGATCCTGAAAGCGACAAAGTCTCTCACAGCTGGATTCTTGTGATCAAGATCTGTCTTGACCTTCAAGACGGCCTCTCCTTCTTCAAGGCCTCCATTTCGCATCTTTTTCCACAGCTCCATTGCTTTCTCAGGACTTTGATCTCTATATTCGGAAGCTGTTCCTTCCCTACGATGTTCTTGCATCTCTTCCTGAGAGGCCTTGGAAACGTAGGCCTCTCCCATCTCGATAAGTTTCTCGGCGTACTCTATGTAGGTATCAAAGTTTTTCGAACTGTATCTTACTTCATCCGGTTTATAGCCGAGCCATTCATAATCCTCTCTGTACATCTCGTAGGCCTCTTCCATAGGCCTCTTGGTAACAGGATCAGTGTCATCATATCTTAGAATTAATTTGCCCTCGTATTTATCACGAAGTTCTCCGTTAATTGTCATTCCGCGGGCGTGTCCGATATGTGGAGGTCCGTTCGGATTCGGAGCAAATCTGACGACGACTTCCTCGTCTTCATCGACATCTAGATCTGGTATTGGATCGTGCTCCTTTTTCTCAGGTATATCAAACTCATAATCTTCTAGTTCTTCTTCTTGTTCCTCAAGTGATAGCTCGTTTACTTCTTGACAGACTTTCTGAGCTGTCTGTGTTACTTCGCCCTTGTTTTCGAATTCTTCTTCTGCAAATATTTTCCCGATTACTGCTCCAGGATTGCATTCTCCGCCGTGTTCAACGGCATTCCTTAATGCGTATTTTCGAGCTATCTTCTCCAGACTCATAAAAAATATTTGTGTAGAAAATTTCTATAAAACAGTAGGATGAAAGCCTATTGATCTCGGAAGAGGCCTGTTGTTTGAGCGAAAAAGAAGACTTTATGCCTCTCCTGAGGCTTCTTTAATCTTTTCAGGCCTGAATCCGATGATTTCTTTTTCGCCGATGAAGGTCTGCGGGACTCCTCTCTGGCCTGTCCGCTCGATCATGCGTTTAGCGGCCTCTCTGTTGCTGGAGACGTCAAAGCTCTCGTAATCGTATCCGTTTTCATCCAGCCAGTTCTTCAGTTTTGTACAGTAAGGGCATGCCGGTGTCGAAAAAACTTCTATTTTATCTGTCATACTTTGTGTAAAGCAGTTGAACTTTTAAAAACTTTCTCTACATTTCATCCAGTACTTCAAGTTTCTCATTTCTCCACTCGTCCATCCTGTCTCTGACTTTGTTCTTTAGCTTGTCCTTGTCTGAGACCTCGTATACATAGTATCGGCCTCTTTTGGAGTCTCCTGTAACACTGTCTCTTTCCACAAGTCCTGCTGTTCTGAGAGTTGATAGATATCTCTGGACAGTTGAGCGATCCTTTCCCAGCTCGTCTGCTATATCTGAGGCTCTGGCCTCGTTGTCACAAAGAAAATACAGTACTTCTGTCTCTGCGCTTGAAAGATTGTAAAGCACTTTCAGCAGTTCCTTGATTTCAGTAGGACACTCCATGAATAACTTGTTCTGTGGCAAGATGTAAAACTCCTGCGATAGAAACAATAAAAAGTTTGTGTAATAAAGTTGAACTTAATGACACAAAAGGCCTGGCTAGAGAAACTCACGTATTTCCAGGAGGAACATGCTCTTGAGATAGTACTTGTCTTTGCGTTCCTCTCTGTTGCCATGTTGCCGGGGATGGCGCGTGTCGAGACAATCGTCGCATTGGAGAACATGATGCCTTCAAGCTCCACTCCTGTGGAGGGAGTAAACGATCTCAGAGCACAGGGCCTCGGAAAAGACACTGTCGCAGTACAGATAACTGCCGGAGTACATGAAGACGGTGTGAAAAGCGTCAACGATCAGAGAACACAGGAGTACATCAGAGGCCTCTCAGACAGAATAAACGATGTAGAGGGTATCACTAATGTGTTGACTCCTCTTCGGAGGGAGGGTCTGGTTGATGAAAGAAAGCAGAACGCCGTGATGATCGCATACACTTTTTCCGGCGATTCAGGCCCGGAGATGGAAAGGATATTCAATGATATAGAGGAGGAAATCGGTTATGAAAGGCCTGAAGGAATCAAGACAGAATTATCCGGTGTTCCGGCCGTTCAGCAAAGATTATCTGACATGGTTAACAGGGATAAAAATGTTACAACTATGATCTCACTTTTCCTTGTGTTTTTGATTACTTTAGGCCTTTTCCAGGGTAGTTTCTCCTCTGCACTGATGCCGTTGATTGTTGTAGGCCTCTCAGTCGTCTGGCTTTACGGAACGATGGGCTATCTAGGCATCCCGCTTTCAACACTGGCAGGATCTGTTGCGGCTCTTGTAATAGGAATAGGGATTGATTACTCGGTTCACATACTGAATACTTACAGATTTCATAGAAGAGACAACACTATTGGAGAGGCCCTGTCTGAAGCAGTCGGTGAGACAGGAGTGGCTATTGTTGCAACATCAATCACTACTATCAGCGCATTTATGGCGTTTCTGGCAGGAAAAATGCCCGAGATGCACAGATTTGGACTTATAATGTCTCTGGGAATTGCATACGCTCTACTTTTCAGTTTTTTCCTGCTTCCAAGCGTCTTCGTACTTGAGGAAAAAATCATGAAGAAAATCCATGATTCAATCGATTGGAGGCACGATTTCCCGTAAAATGATACTGGAAAAATTGGCCTCAAAGCTCGTAGAGTATCAGGTAGAGAATCCGTACAGAGTACTTGTTTTACTTGGGTTTTTAACTGTTCTAGTCGTTCCTGGCGCATTTAACCTTGAAGTGAAGCCAAGTACAGAGGCCATACTTCCTGAAGACGATCCCACAGTCGAATCAATGGACAATCTGAGGGCAAAATTCGGGGGCGATACGACTTACATCGTCTTTGAAAGAGATCACGATGTCCGTGAACACGAGTTCCTGGAAAAAATTGATAGAGCGTCTAGGAGGATTATGCTCTCCGAGAACGTGTTAAACTACCAGTCCCCGGCAACTTTACTCAAAAAGGAGTATGGACGGATTCCCGAGGACAGTGAAAAACTGGAGAACTTCAGTTACAGAGGCCTTGTATCAGATGATTACCGGACCGCGCTAGTTTCGATTAGCGCCGATACACAGGCCGACTCCGACGAGATCAGAGGCCTCTACAACGATGTTCATTCATCAGTTGAATCTGAAGGCCTCTCGGATTACTATCTGACAGGATACAATATGATTGACTTGGCGACTTTCCAGGTCATCATATCAGATTTCATGGTGATCACAGGAGTATCATTCGCAGCTGTTTTACTTGTTTTATTCGGTGTTTTCCGTGACTTGAAGCGAATGATGTATCCGATAGTGCCTGTGATGTTCGGATTGATATGGATGCTCGGCCTCGGAGGATATCTCGGAGCAGATCTAACAATTATCTCAATGGTTTCAGCTGCCATGATAATGGGGCTGGGAATCGACTTCGGAATCCATGTCACGAAGAAGTACTTCAACACGAGGAGAGGAGCTGAAGGCCTCTCGGAGACGATGACAGAGCTTTCAAGAGGCCTTCTCGGAGGATCAACTACTACAGGAGTAGGCTTCCTGGCTCTTCTAGCTGCAAATCTTTCAGGGATGCATTCACTCGGCATCTTCCTTTTCACAGGGATTATATCGGCCTATATTGGAGCAGTGTTTCTGCTTCCGGTCCTGATAATCTTGATCGACGGAGAAGAATCAATTATCTAGAAAAATGATACTATGACAACAACTACACACTCAAAGACGTTCAAGTTCGCAATCACAATCACAGCATTAACTCTTTCAATCGGAGCAGTCTCAGCTGCTCCACAGTTAAACTCTGTCAGCTTTGATCCCGGATTTATCTCGGCAGGAGACAGAGTCAACATCTCAGCCAATCTACAGGCCACAAATCATCCAGAAAAAACATGGGATGAAGACAAAACATTGAAGGCCGTTCTCAAGCCGGATAATCGTTTAAGTAGAGAATACGTCACTATAGAAGACGACAGGGATGAATCAATAGGATTCCTGTATCCGAACGGTGTATGGAATCAGAGGTATCAAGTCAAAATTGATTCAGGAGCACCACAGGGAGAGTACGACTTCGAGGTCCATATCCAGTATCTTGAAGACGGAGAGCCTGTAGAGATACCTACAGGATCAGGAAATCAATTTACTGTTATACAGGATTTCTCCATGCCTGTCGACAGGGAAGGAGTCGATTTATCGGGAAACGTTGTGGGAACTGATCCCTCAACCCCAAGACCTGGAGACTCCTACACAGATATGGAGCTGGAGTTCACGAACACAGGGAATAAGCCTGTGGAGGAGATTGAATTAAGTCCTGTCACTCCAGACCTGATCGAACCTGCTTATTCAGAGGACGAGAAGTTCTACATTGATAGACTCGCAGAGTCAGAGAAGGCCTCTAGAATCCTTTCACTGGATCTTGACGAGGATCTGGAGCCGGGCCTACACACTGTAGAGATGGAGGCAGTTTACGAGGACGAATCCTCAAACAGTTACGAGGAACTAATTGAAATCCCCCTGAGAGTGGAGGGAAGGCCTGATTTGAAGATCATGGATTATAGACTTGAGATGAAGGCGGGAGAGACTTCACAGCTCAGATTCAATATCTCGAATACAGGACGTCAGGATGCTGAATCAGTTACAGCAAGAGTACTGTCTGAAAGATCACAGCCTTTCTCCCTCGAGGACAGATCCAGTTACGTTGGCGAGATAGAGGCCTCTGAAACTTCTGAAGCTGTACTGGAGATATCATCTGACAGGAACGCGGTCCTGAAACAACATCAGATCAAGGTACATTTAAGAGCTACTGGAGACAGTACGGAGGGGGACAACAACGTTTACACGTTTACAGAGAATGTAGATGTAGAGTTACAGGATAGAACACAGTCCTCTCTAATCTACGTGGGTGTTCTAGGCGCATTAGCAGTACTGGTTTTCCTGCTCTACAGATTAAACAGGAACAGAAAATCCAACTTAAATGAAGTTGAAGGAGGTGAAGAATAAATGAGAGAAAAGGATTTCGTCAGAAGGATTGCAGGCCTCGTCATTACTGCAGGTTTCCTCGGAGGATGGTTCATCAACGATTATATTTATCTGGTGACTCTGTTCGCCGGACTTAATCTTTTACAGAGTTCATTTACAGGATTCTGCCCTCCTGAAAGATTATATCAGAGGTTTTACGGGTAATCCTGTATTCAGTTTATCTTTATTTTTTCATCTCCTTTTTTATCGTTCCATTCCAGCTCTATCTCAAGCGAGATCTCTCCATCATCTTCTTTTTCCACTTTTACCTCGAATTCGCAGTTTTCACCCGGAGTTAGCTCGATACTTGAGTCTCCTGATTCTAGCCCGACTTTGCCTTTACTTACTCCGTCTGCTATACTTCTCAGGCTTTCTGCGATTTCCTCTCTTGACATGTTCTGTTCAGAACTGAAGATTGTCTCTTCCATAATCACTATTTTGTCGCACTACTCCTAAATCTCTTTCTACACATGAATGCATAGGTATCTTTTGGAAACCTTGTTAAGACTTCTTAACTCCGCCTTTAATAATATAGACTGACAAAATGACGATGTAAGGGTTCTATTAGATGAGAATTTATGAAATAAACGAGACTTTGTATAAAATAAAACAATGTTCGAAAATGGAGGGCCTCTAGAATATGATTGAAAAAGAAGAAGACGGCATGACTGTAGAGTTTACTACTAGACAGGCCCTAGGACTGACACTTTTACTGGGCCTCATGGCTGGCCTATCTATAGGACTTGTAGCAGGAGCAATGACTTTCCAGAGCACTGGAACAGCTCCAGCTGACACTAGTAATACTGATTCTCCAGACAATATTGACAACTCTGATAATCAGGAGTCGGGACAGCAGGAGAAGACTAGAGTAAGTATGGAAAATATTGATCTGGAGGATGAGCCTTCTATGGGAGAGGAAGATGCTCCTGTAAAGATCGTCGAGTACTCTGACTTCGGATGTCCTTTCTGTGCTGAATGGAAAGGCGTAGATGCCTCTCCAAGAATCCCGATCGATCAGATGCAGATAGCAGATACTCTTGAAAGACAGTACATCGATACAGGAGAAGTCGAGTTGATAGCAAAGGACTTCCCTGTGGAGAATCTCCATGCAAACGCTCCAAAGGCCCATAGAATGGCGAACTGCGTGTACAGAGAATCATCTAACGAAGATTACTGGGATTTCCACGACAGACTTTATGAGGACAGGAATCAGTGGATGGCAGGATCGGGAAGCGATCCGAAAGGAACTTTCAGACAGATCTCAAACGATCTCGGGCTAGACACAGAAGCAATGATCCAGTGCTACGAGGAAGGCAACGACTCCGAAGTAAATGAAGATAGACAGAACGCATTAAGGAACTTCGGAAATCTTGGAACGCCAACATTCTTTGTAGGAACGGAAGGCGGAGAGTTCGTCGAGATCTCTGGAGCACAGCCGATCGAAAGATTCGAAGAGGAAATAAACGCTGTACAAAACAATTAGAGGCATAAGAATGGCTTATAGAATCAAATTAACTCCAGAGGCCTGGAAACAGGCCTTTATCACTGGGGTCAAGTCATCACTCTCGACTAAAAAGAGAGTAGCCTTAACCATTTCTGCAGGCCTCTTCATCTTCATTCTCTCTATTTTACTTTCCAATCCCCAGTACAGCTGGCAGATGATGAATTCAGGCACACAGTACTGGTCCATGGCGTTATACACTCGTTTCTTTGGAGTACTGGATATGTCAGGCATAACAGGGATCTTTCTTACATCTATATTCTCATTCATGACAGGAGTAACGATCACAAACACTTCAATACAGTTGAAGATGAATAGTATCAGCTACGACACGCTTGGAGCCATTCCAGGGATAGCTGCCGCAGGATGTGCCTCATGTGGAGTAGGAGTACTCTCCTTACTGGGCCTGGGAGCAGTGATGGCCTCTCTCCCATTTAATGGCAACTTACTAAGATTTGGAGCAGTACTTATCTTACTGGCTGTTATAACGAATACAGGAGATCCAGAGACCTGCAAACTGAAATAATCTCTCTAGAGGCCTCCGATCCCAGAATCCCTATGAGAGCTTAGCCCATTCAAAGATCGAATATCTTTTGCACCTAAGAAAATCAGCTAACTGATTTTAGTCCATTCGAAAATACAAGATTTTCTGTGAGTCCAGAAGCTCTATGAGAGCTTCGTCCATTTCTTCTCGGCGTCGGAGTTGTTAAGTACTCTCAAGTCGCCGTTTTCAAGTTTTATACGAGATTTTCTCAGGCCGACAGTTTTTATTTCTCCTTTTGATCCGTCTACTTCGATATTGTCGCCTTTGTTGAAGTCTGGATCTTTTGCTAAGTAAATTCCTGCAACGGTGTCGGATATAACGTTTTTCAGTGCGAATGAGACTCCCAGTGCTACAAATCCGAGTGCTGTGCCGAGTGAAGCTGCTATCTCCGTGAATCCTAAGATTCCAAGAGTAACAAGTAATGCAGTGAACCAGAGAGCACTCTTGCTTATTGTCTGTATTAGATCAATTATTGTATCTTCTTCAATTCTGTATGAGAGGCCTCTTCGAATCGATTTCCCGATGTAATCGATCAAAATAGCTGAAATTATGAGTACTGCGCCTGCTTTTAGAACTGTTAGGCCTGTCTCTGTCAAAAATAAGAATCCTGCTTCGATCCCTTGTCGAATTAATCCTGCTATCATGTGTCAATCAGTATTTTCAGGCCTTTTTTCTTTTTCCCTTTCATCGGTTTTATATTCTGAATCTTCTAAGTTATATCCATGGAAATGATAGACCAGTACGAAGGGGAGCTGAAGAGCGGATTAATCAGTCTGGTGATTGCGTTAGCAGTCACTTACGGAGTTTCACTTGTTTATCCGACACAGGACCTTCAGTGGGCGTTGACGGCGGTAGGTTTCGCGAGCTTCTTCTCTGGATTCTTCTCCAGATACAACGGAGAAAAACAGTGATTGTTAACTCTCTTTCACTTATTTTTATACAATGATTATCCCACTTCCCTTTTCGATAGGAGTTAAAGAAGCAGTTCTGATAAGTTCAGTTTTTTTACTCGCTTGGATAATTAAGCGAAGAATGGAAAACGAAGATCACTCAACATAACGGCAGTTGATCTCGTCTTTTCTTTCTTCAGTTATCTTGTCTTTTTCTCCTCTGTTTCCTGGAATCTTTCTTTCGCCGTATTCTCCGCCGCCTCCAGGAATCATGACTATTTCATCATTCCTGAACTTCCTGATTGATTTTCCGATTTCTTTATCCAGTTTCTTCAGTTCTTCTATTTCAACGTCTAGGAGTATAGAGGCCTCGTCTCCGAATTTTTCATTGAATTTATGCCATTTCTTCTGTACTGTTTTAGTCGTCGGCGATGAATGTCCGACTGTTATCTGTATGATTTTTGCCAGTGGAGGAAGATGAAGATAATCAACTCCGTAATCAGATGTATTATCAGATAACTCGTTCACTCTGTCATTTACTCCTTTCTTGATACTTCCATCACATTCCTGACATTTCCAGTCAAAACTTTTTGCCTGATCCATACTGTATTTCTGATGGCATGAATTACACGCCGAACAGTGATACTTGCCTTCCCGGGGATCCAGTCCAACATTCAACTTGATTTCCCCTTCTTCTCCATTGAATAATTTTCTCAGGCCTTCAAAACTTTCCTCAGTTAATTCGGCTCTGTTGAACTCTCTCCCCAGTCTGTGAGGCCAAGGACTGTGTGCATCACTGTTTGAGAGAAACACTAGATCGTTGTGATCTGTGATTTTTGATGCCATCTCTGAGTCAGCGGAGAGGCCTAACTCCAGAAAATCTAGATTATCTGTTTGTTCGCCGTAGCATTCTTCCAGCGAATCCTTCCTTCCGTAAATAGCTGTATAGGGTGTAAAGGCATGACAGGGCCCGATCAAGCAGTTATGCTTCTTTGCTAACTCGACTATCTTCTCACCGTTATCTTTGATGCGAGGTCTTCCCTCTCGTCTTATGTCATCACTTAATTTCTGAAAATCCTGATAGGCTTCTTCAACTGCCTCAAGATCCGGGAAAATAATCAAGTGGTGGATCCTATCATCATCCTCCACTTCTGTAGTTGGTATAAAACGTATTTCGTCTTTTTTCAAATATCCGTTCTTTTCCTCTGTTTCTTCTCTAACATGTCTGAGCCATTTCGGATTCAGTATATCCCCGGTCCCAACAATATCAAGACCTTTCTTTTCTGCTTCCTCTGCAATCGCAGGTATCTCCATCTTTGGTGATACTCCGCCACTGTGTTTTCCATGAATATGAAGATCGAAATCTGTCACGTATACGGCTTGGAACATACCTTTGAAATAGTTTTCAGTCGCAGCTTTTTCTGTGGCAGAAAATCATAACTTGAGAACACTTTTTCTCACAGTAGTAGCAGAAGTAATCAGTTTCGGAGTACTGATCCCTATAGTTCCACTTTTATTCACAGAACCTTCTTCGAGCTATTTCATACTGCCGGAAGCCCTTTCAGTCGATCAGGGATACCTGATTCTAGGACTTCTAATTGGGCTCTATCCATTGGGCCAGTTTATTGCAACGCCGATACTTGGAGAAATAAGCGACATCTACGGCAGGAAAAAAGTAATTCAGATCTCGATCCTGGGAACAGTTATCTCAAGTCTGATATTTGCATACGGACTACTTGTCGCAAGTATTCCTATCTTGTTTTTCTCCAGAATAGTAAACGGGCTGACAGGAGGCCTCATATCTGTTGCACAGGCCTCTATAGCTGATATGAGTGATAAATCTCATAAATCAAAGAACTTTGGAATAATAGGGATGGCTTTCGGCATAGGATTCATATTTGGGCCTTTCCTTGGAGGATTCCTGTCTTCAGACTTTTCGAGATACTTTACATCGATTACACCTTTTTTGTTCGCAGCTTTACTTTCTTCAATCACTTTGATTTACTCTAAATTAAAGCTTGTTGAGACCTCGCCTATGGAAGACAAGGAGATCGACTGGACCAAGCCAATGACACAGCTCTCAAAAGGCCTGAGAATCCCCGGATTGAAAAAACTGTTTACGGCTAACTTCTTCTACTTCTCAGGATTCGCATTCTTCACAACATTCATCCCGGTTTATCTCGTACAAAAATTTAATTTCACACAGTTCGGTACAGGAAACTTCTTCCTGTACATAGGCCTTTTACTCATACTTGGACAAGGATTCATTGTTCCAAAACTTTTCTCAAAAACAGCAGAGGAAAGAGTCATGCCGTTTACACTATTTATGACAGGACTGTTTATCTTCCTTCAGCCCATCCCGTCAACTTTGATTCCGTTCATGATAGCAGTTACACTCTTCTCATTGAATAACTCGGTTACACAGATAGCATTAAACACACTTGTATCCAATAAAGCCTCAGACAGAGACCAAGGCCTCGCATTAGGTACAAATCAAAGTGTTCGAGCACTTGCAAACGCTATACCATCGATGTTATCGGGAGTAGTCGCTGCAGCTTTCAATCCTTCAGCACCTCTTATAGTAGCTGGATTACTCATTATGCTGACAGCTACTTTCTACAAGTTAACGGATTAGAGGCCTCAAAATACTCATTTCAAGCCGTTTTGAATCGACTTCGGGATCTTCAGGAATATTCGTTAATTCGAATTCAGCTCCCAATGAAAGCGCCATAGCATCTACTAAATCGTCCTCAGTCACATCTTCCTGACTGAAACTTTCGATTATTGAAACGTCTCCAAATCTTTCCAACACTTTTCTTCTATCTTTAAGGCCTTTCTCAGAGCTCTTTGATTCATTCACTGATTCACTGTCTATAGATTTGAAGAATACTTCCGGATGAGATTCCTTCAGTTCTCTCTTTCCGGCCTCTGCGTCTGCTTCTCTTATCTTAGGAACAATGTTCCATGCTTGTTTTGAGATCCTTTTTCCTGTCTTTCTCTCGTTTATTTCACAGGCTTCTTCGTAAGTTTCTGCGTAAACAGCTTCTCTTACAGGACAGTTGAATATCGAGTAATGTCTTTCAGGGCTGAGAAATTTTCTTGCTTTTTCGTCACATTTTCGGGTAGAGGCCTCTGGTAATCCTACAGGGATATCGATCAATGCTTTATCGAATTCTATACTGGAAAGTTTCTCATGAAACTCTATTTTCCACGTTTTTCCTGTGTATTCTGCTGTTATCCAGCCGCTTCGTGTTCCATCTATTCCTTTCATCTTCTGTAAATGTACGAAAAATTATCTGATTTGAACTTTATCTCGGAATCACTGAAAGTAACTTCTTCTACCTGTGAAAAACTGTTTTCGTGTAGAGGCATAGCTCCTGAAAGTTCTCCATCTCTGTTTAATATCAAGTATTCGCCATTTCGGGAATACTTTATCATATCTTCTTTTATCTCCAGATTTTTGGATCTGAAGTGATCTCTGAAGGCCTCTATAACTTCACTCCATTCCCTATCTAAATTCAAAGTTTGTTCTGACATCTGTCTTCACCGAGTTATGAATGAAACAGTTTTTCTCTGTTGCTTTTGCTACTTTATCCGCTTTATCATGATTTTTTACTCCCGATACTTCTAATTTAATTTCTCCTTCTTTCATTACAGGCCTTGAATCATCTCCTCTGTCAAGAACTATAGAGGCCTCTGCAACAATATTTTTATACTCCAGATTTTTTCTCTCTGCTATAGTTTTGAAAGTAGCGATCATACATGTCTGGATTGAAGCAGAATAAAGATCCTCGGGTGAAGGATGCTTACTGTCTCCGCCAAATTCCTCAGGCACAGCCATGTCGATCTTCAGGCCTTCATCTGTCTCTAAGTGCCATTTGTTCTCTTTACTGGATGATTCAGATCTTGAACTGAAACGTATCGGATAATCTGTCATAACAGTTATTTCCCGAGAGCGTTTTCAAACATTTTCTTCCCAACGTGGTATCTCTGGTTAAAATTTATGATCGGGTCTGGATAATCTGTATCGTATTTGTTTCTCTCTTTCTGACTCATCTCAACCCAGTTATGGATCGAGTTCGGATCAATACCTCTCAGTTCCTGTACATGTCTTTTGATGTATTCTGCGTGTTTATCGTATCTTCTGCCCTGTTTCACAGGATTGAATATTCTGATCGAGACTGAATCTGTTCCTGTAGAAGCAGACCACTGCCATCCTCCAATGTTTGAAGCAGTGTCGTGATCAATCAAGTGTTTTCTAAAGAACTCCGCGCCTTTCCTCCAGTCAATCATAAGATGTTTGGTTAGAAAGCTTGCGACATTCTGACGTGTCCTGTTGTGCATATAACCAGTATTCTTTAACTCTCTAATGCCTGCATCAACGAAAGGTACACCGGTTTTACCCTTCTTCCAGGCCTCTAACTCCTCAGAATCATTCCTCCACTGGATCTCGTTTTCAAAATCCCTGTAGTTTTCCTGAACAGTCTCAGGATTATGCCAGAGCATTTGATAGAAAAACTCCCGCCAGGCTAATTCATTCCTGTACTTCGCGTAATTTTTGATCTTATCGGAGTCATCCGACTCTTCAATAAGTCTTTCAATATCATCTAAGACTTTTCTCAGGCCTAAAATTCCGGAGCTGTAATACATTGAAAGTCTAGAGACTGCTTCAGGACTGTCTACTTCATCTCTTCTATCCTTGTAACTCTTCAACCGATTATCTTTGAAATCTCTCCATTTTTCAACTGCTGATTCTTCACAGCCATCAGGCAGATCAATATCACAGTCTGCACGAGAAACGAATCTCTCTTCATCAACTTCTACCAAATTTTCAGGTCTTTCAAAAGTTGAATCCTTATCTACATTCTTCCACTCTCTGTAGAAAGGCGAGAAAGTATCGAATTCTTTTGAAAGCTCTTTTGGCTCTACAATTAATCTGTCCTTGAAGCTTTCATAGTTTAGCCCTATTTCCTTTATTTCTGACTCTATCCTGCGCTTGACTGGAGTGTAGGATCGGTTGAAGTATATCTTATCGATGCTGTAGTGATCTGAAAGCTCTTTCAACTTTTCTGCTGTCTTTCCCTCTCTATAGACAAGGCATGAGCCTTTTTCCCTATACTTCTGATCCAGTTTCTCTAGAGCTTTTTCTCTAAATGCTTTTTTGTTTCTACCCATCCTTTCCGAGATTCTCGGATCCTCTATGTATACTGGCAGAGTTTTTGCCTCTTCTGAGGCTTTTTTCAGGCCTTTGTTGTCATTTATTCTCAGATCGTCTCGATGAAGAAAGATGTTCATTATCTGTACCTCTGAGTTATTGTCATTATTCCGGTGCTTAAAGCTGCTAAAATAAATACTGCATTGAAGGCCTGTCTCTCGCCTGAAGAGACAGCTAGCCCGATGAATAAAACCGATGTAATTATCTTTCCTAGCGAATTGAACATTTTCTTTGCTGTATAGAAGCTTCTCTCTTCCACTGCTTCGGCTCTATCTGCGAAATCGGAGAAAAGCGGGATGTCGTAGAGCTTGAACGCCAAACCTCCTAGAATAGAGACTAGAAATGCTTCAGCCGGTGTTGAAACCACTATCCTGAGAATATAGGTCATTCCTGCGATAAATGCCCCGACCGCTATTATCTTGAATCTCGAGTACTTTGATGCGATAAATCCTGAAAAATACGCCATCAACATGAAACCTAAAGTATCCATTGATCTGACCAGGCCTGATGCAAAGTTCCCTGCTATGAATATGTATGTAAATAGGGAAAAGATCGCTACCGATGCATAGGCCTGAGCACCTCTGGAAAGAAATACAGGTGAATAACTGATATTCTTTTTAGTTAAAACCGATTTGAGTCCCAGTTTCTGCGTCTTTGCCTTCAGTTCTATATTTCTAGCCGGGATAAGCGATAAAATTATTGCGACAAGAGCTGTGAGCAACATTGCACTGAATCCTGCCCATACACTTACCAGGCCTCCGATTGCCGGCCCGAAAAGCCTGCCGATGTTGGGTAAAGCGTTAAGATGCGCTGCATGTAAGTCTCTGGTTTCTTTCTCCGATCCATTGGCGAACTCCAGATCTTTACTCTCGGTATGGAATGTGACACCGATGCTGTAAAACACTGCAACAGCTGAAACGACTGCAAAATTAATATTTAACTGATAGATCATCAGTATCGAAGGCAAAAGAAAGACATAGGATGCTGAGAGACCTGAACGGAACCCATGCCTGTTAATGATCTTCATCACAGGATAGCTGGCAATGAAACCTGTTAAGGCCTTTACTAGTAGATAAAGTCCGGGAAGCATCAGGCTTTGAGTCTCAGAGTAAATTAAAATTGGTATAAAGATTCCAAGTATACTCAATGCAAAGTTCTTGAAAAACTCATATAGTACGAGCTGGGCGAAGTCGCTGCCTCCAGTGAAGAAGTTTGAAAAAAAGTTATTTCTGTTCAATAAAAGAAAATTGTTGGAAGGGATATTTATTCCCTAGGCCTCTCGGTGAGTGTAGGTATGCTCCACAGCTTCAGTCGGGAACTCCACAACTACGTACTCTCCGTCTTTCATCCCTTCTGTTCTCGCTACTCCCTCTTCAACGTCTATCTGAGATGTGTGCGTGTGGAGATCGTATTCTTTACCGCTTTCCAGAACAACCATTAACTCGCCGGCCTCCTCAAGTTTCGTGTTCAGTCTATCAGCTCTCATACAGTAAAGTTTCACTTCTTGATTGAAAAACTTTCCTTGCATAAACCTCACTGAATTTTCATTTAGCTTAAATCCTTCAAGAATCAGAGAAGTTATATGGAAGAACATATCATGGATTCGGATAAATCAAAGTGGCAAAAACCATAGCCCATGCAGCAGGAATCAATCCAATCGGAGCATACTCTCGAATCTTAAAAGAAAAATATGAAAAGAGGCCTTTATTCTTTACTCAATATCTCCTTTCTCAGCCTCGTCGTCTACAGGAGCACCGGCGACAAATACTTCTGTATCCTCATCTGCGTCTATACGTCTTAACTTGTAGGCCTTTACAAGGAAAGCATCTCCCGACTCGTATTCTTCTTCCACATCTCCGATCCTGAAACTCCCTGAGCCTTTCTGGAAGTAATAGATTTCAGTCTGTTCTGAGTGGCGATGGCCGGCCTCAGGATCGTCTTTGGCGCCGTGAGATTCTCCCTCGGCAATGCGGAACACTGAGAGACCTACATCTTCATTTTTCAGCTCCTGACGCAGGAACTTGACAGGGCCTTCAATCGAGACATGTTCAAAGCCTCTAAATTCTTTACTGAGTTCGTCGGCAATCTTCTTCACATCTTTATTCGAGACCTCTACTGTTCCACCATGGAAGCAGTGCACTTCGTTAAAATCTCTGAACGAAAGCATATGGATTGATTCAACTGCTTCCTCCATATCTGGAGTGAATCTCTCTCGTGGACCTGAAAAGCCAGTTTTCTCGACGTTTAATGCATCTCCAGCAATCAACAGATTATCTGTCAGGATCGAGATATGTCCTGGGGTATGGCCCGGTGTATGGATTATTTCAAGCTCTCTGCTCTCCGTTCTTATCGTTTCTCCGCCGACTAAATCTACATCTACGTCAAATGCAGGATATCTTTCCTCGCCTTTGATCGGATTTTCTCTTCCATCGATAGCCGGCGCATCTTCCTCATGCGCAAGGACTGTTGCCTCCGTTTCTTCGACTAATTCTGCTGCACAGCCACAGTGATCGAAGTCCTGATGAGTTAAAATCAGTTTATTAACGTCTTCAAGACTGAATCCATGCTCCTCAAGATTCTCCTCAATAACATCGACATTTCCCGGAAGCCCTGCATCTATCATAATAAGGCCTTTATCATCTTCTACTGCTACAGGATAAATCTGCTCTTTTTGTTCTCCGAGTTCAAGAGTCTGTGGAAGTCCGTAGATTCCGTCAGCTATTCTCATACAGAAAAAATTGTAAATAAAATGTTTTAGACTTTCCTGTCTTTCAGGCCTGTTTGATCTCTTGCTTCAATTTATCCATATCTGGAAGATTAGAAGAATCATCCAGTCGTTCCTCATAGATTATCTCGCCGTCTTTTACGAGAAAAACTGCTCTATTCGCAACTTTGTATCCAAGCCCTGGAATCTCAGTCAGTACATCGAACTTTTCCGAAATCTCTCTTGAAGTATCGCTCACAAGAGTAAAATCCAGATCGTGTTTATCCGCGAACTCCTCTAATGCAAAAGGCGTGTCGACACTCACTCCGATCACATCTACTTCCATCTCGTTGAACTCGCTCATTGAATCCCTGAAGTTGCACATTTCCTCCGTACAGGCGCCTGTGAAGGCCCCCGGGAAGAAAGCCAGTACTGAGAGGCCTTCTCCGTCAAAAGAGAATCTCTGAGTTTCGCCTTTGTGGAAAGCCGCGGACTCGAAATCTACTTTATCACGCATACAGAAACTTCATCTCTACAGCTTTTTTACGTTATCTAACTAAAAGAGTTTAGATCTTTCTGACTATCGTCTGCTTTCTCCAGTATCTCCTCTCTATCGTGACTTGAGCTGAGAGAGGCTTTCCGCCAGACCTTATCGTCTTCAAAAGCTGAGTAGGCCTCTGGAGCTTTCTGTTTGAAGAACTTTCTCGCCCGTTTAGCTTCTCGCTCGTAATCCGCGATCGGCTCAGGATAATCTTCGCCTATAATTACGCCGCATTCTTTCTGAACTGTATCCGGCATCCTCCAGGGCCTCTTGAGACACTCATCAGGTATTTTTCTCAACTCAGGGACGTATTTCCGGATAAACTTTCCGTCCGGATCATTTTCCTTCAACTGTTTCATGGGATTGTAGATCCTGTTCGCGTGGACACCGATCAATCCGCTCTGCATCTGCCACTGATAGTAATTGATCGCAACATCCGCATCGATCAAATGTTTGTAGAAAAAATCAGCTCCTGTCTTCCACCACTGCTTCAGTATATACGAGTAAAAACTGGCACACATCGCCCGCATACGGAAATTCAACCAACCAGTTTCGACCAGAGCCCTCATAGAAGCATCAACCAAAGGATAACCAGTCAAACCGTTCTTCCAGGCCTCTATCTCCTCTTTATCTTTTTTATTTTCGTAGAGGCCTCTGTAGACAGGATTGATCGCTTCCTTGAATAATGCCGGATTGTCTTCAATTTTCTGATTGAAATGTTGTTGCCAGAAAATCCTGTCCCTGAACATCTCCACGCTTCGCTGATTATTCTCTGAATTAATTTCAGTTTCCACTTTCTGATAGACTTGCCGTGGAGAAATACAGCCATAACGTATGTACGGCGATAAATGAGAAGTCGAAGTTTCTGCCTTTGAAGGAGAGGAAATAGATCCGGCGTAATCATCGATCCTCTTGATGAACTTTTCCAGTCTCTTTTCTGCCTCAAAGCTTCCGCCTTTCCCGAACTTCTGTTTTTCCGGCCTGATACTGTATTCTTCTTTTATCTCATTCAGTGAAGTATTTCCTTCAACACTGTTCTCCATTATAGAATCTGGCTTTTCATATTTATTTGATTCGAACCAGTGCTTTGCGTTGTTCGCCCATTTATTCGGCCTTCCATCTTTAGAGCTTATCGTCGCGTTTCCCTTGAGGCCCGTGAATTTTTCCCTCAACTTTTTCTCTTTCTCCTGGAATAAATGATTTGAGTCTTTGTTAAAAACTATCTCGTGGCCTTCTTTCTGTAGTTCTGAAAGTACTTTAACTGTGTCTCCATGGAAAAAAGTCATCTCTGTTCCAAGCTTGATGTACTGTCTGTTCAGATCCTTCAAAGACTCCAGTACAAACTCCTGTCGGGCATCGAGAGAAAGCCTGTGACTCCACACCTCGGGATCGAAGATATAGACAGGGACAGCTTCTTCACCAGCTACTTCAAGAGCTCTATTATCTTGTGTACGGAGATCTCTTCGATGAAGCAGGATTTTCACGTAAATTAATGTTTCGTTAAGTTTAACGCTTTTTCGATTGCGTTACTCAAATAAAAATTAATTTTTACAATCAAATCATGGATTCCACACAGACGAAGTTGTTGCTTCCATCGGCCTCTTTACTTGAATTTCTGGGCGTTTTAACTTTGATCACGAATGATGGGATGTTTATCCCGAAAGTTGATCTGGGATTCAGCATCCCGGCAATCCTGCCCGTGGAAATTCAAGGGATAGGCCTTTTGATCGTTGGAGGCCTGACAACTGTTTACGCAATAAAGAACATTCAGTAAAAATGCTTCTTTATTTGACTTTACTATTTTCCTTCTCCTCTTTTGACGGCTTTGGAATTTCTTCTGTAGTCTCACACAGGTATGGCGTATTACATCCCTGTAATCGATGAGATACTGCTGAACAGATTCGCAGCAATCGTAAGAATACAAAGAATCCTATAGATTGGCAAAACAAGTGATTGAATCTCTCGTACCTGTTGAGATATTGATAGGGATCATCATCCTATGTTCGAAAATTCGAGAGGCCGAAGACTGGAGGACTTCATATAATGAGGAGTTGAATTCTCTAGATATACCTGCCTTTCAGGAACTTGTATGATCCTAGCAAAATGAACAGTACTCCTCCACCCATAGCGATAAATGGATTGTTTGTCTTTTCCGCCTGTATAAAGGCCTCTCCAGAGCTTTCAGGAGGAACGTAGACATTTATCTCCGATCCCTGACTGTACTCTTCAACTACTTCTCTGGCCTCTGATTCAAGATTGTGTTCCTTAGGCTCCTGTCCTCCAGGATACATGTTAGTACTTGTGTACTCCTGGCCTTCGTAACTGTACTCAAAATTTATCTCAGGCTGATAATCGATTCCTCCTCTTCTTGAACTGTCTTGATCAATGCCGGTATCAGTTACAGTTGCGGAAACGTTGACAGGATTGTCCAATGCCTGATTCTGGCTCGTATACGTACTGCAGCCTAGGAAAATCAATCCTATTCCAACTAATATGATCACGAAGTTAGATATGAGTGCTACTTTCCCGTCTTCATTTCCTATCTCTATTCTAGATCCAAAATTAATCATAGGATAATCGAAGAGGCCTGAATTTGAAAAATATTTTGTTCAAAGTAGAAACAATTAATATGATTAAATGTATTAGTCTTCGAGACTGAATAATTCTTCTACAGATGTTTCAAAGAAATTTGCCAATTTAAGTGCTAGTTCAAGGCTAGGATCGTATTTTCCGGTCTCTATAGCGTTGATTGTTTGACGAGATACATCCATTTCTTCCGCTAATTCTTTCTGAGTAATATCTTTCTTGGCTCTGAATACTTTGAGTTCGTTTTCCATCAGTCCAGCCTCCAGAACTTGGAGTCGATTCCGAACTTTATGTAGTACGCCCTGAAACTCATGTAGAGCGGGAAAATAGATCCGGCGCCTAGCCTCATGGTGTTGGCAAAGTTTTTCGCTTCATTCATGCTTTGTCACCTAGGATCATCTCTTTGATATTTCTCTGAGTTCCTACATGGTTGTACCAGACTTGGGCTCCTGCGAATACAGTTGCACCCACTAAGGCGGTTATTAAGTCGTCGTATATTGTGAGGAAGCCAGGCTCGCTTCCAACTCTGTTTACAGCTGCCATACCTCCCACTATAATCGCTGTCAACATCGTAGCAAAGAATGCGATAAGCCCTGACTTTCTCACTACCTGATTAAACCTTTCATCATCGATTTCCTGACCCATCTGAATTTCTTTCCAGAATTTGTGGACATTCGGAAGCGTCAGTAAAGCCGTAATAATCATTACGACCGCTCCACGAAAATAACCCTGTGAAAACTGCACTAAAGCCAGTGCTATGAATGCTAGTGGTGCTAAAATTATGTAGCTCCATCTGAAAGAGTCAGGAACATCGCTCACAGTAAATCATCTCCATATCTGTGGTAAAGTAAGTTCTGCCTCCACGAAAGCCATTCTGGAAATTTCATTAATCACTAACTCCTATTCGCTTACCTGTTTCAATCAAGATTGAGAAGACAACTATGGAGCCCCATGTCAAATAGTACGGTGCAATCCAGTCAGGATAACTCCACATATTCAGACCTATTCCTATTGAGATCACTATCATTCCTAATCCTCCAAACACACCTGTCCACATAACTGCTTTATGCGTGGAATCTTTGGCCAATGAGAGATCACGTTCATCGTAGACAGGCATATCGTAATACCTCTTGATAGATGCCATCATAACTACAGAAACGACTATTATTCCGACCGACAGAAATTCTCTTCCCATATTAAAAGTTATTACTGTTAAGATCATCCCGATCATCAAAATCGAATGATGAACCTTCTTCGCCTTATTCCAATTAGTCAAGCCCATAGTATCACGCCCAAGTATTATCCAAAAAAACTTATAAATGTAAAGTAAACTTTACCTAGAGTCTAACTTACTTTACTTATTGGAAACAGCAAGACGGCAATATCCGATTTTTAACTTATTTACAGTTTTCTAAACTACTTGTGAATCATGGAAATAGACAACTCAGAGGAAAGGATCAGAAACATTCACCAGGATCTACTCGACGTGTACGGGGAACAAGACTGGCACGACAACGATGATGGAGTAAGACAGCTCTTGATCACGATACTTTCACAGAACGTGGCCGATACAAACACAGCCAGAGCAGCAGAAAATTTATTCAACGACTTCGAGAACTATCAAGAAATCGAAGAGACCTCTATACAAGATCTAGCGGATTCAATCAATCCGGCAGGCCTCCCAGAAACAAAAGCTAAAAGAATACAGAGAACACTGAAGGCCTTGAGAGAGCATGGAAATTCTGACAAAGAATTTTCGGATGAAGACGATTCAGACGATTATTCTGTGGATTTTCTCGGAGAGATGGAAGACTCCGAGGCCCAGGAATGGCTTGAAGAGATAAAAGGAATAGGCCCGAAAACTGCTAGTGTTTTACTCAATTTTCACTTCGATGCAAATGTTATGCCTGTCGACACACACGTTGAAAGGATTTCCAAGCGATTTCGTTTGATTCCTTTCTCAGCGTCAAATGGGAAAGCCCATGAACTACTGAACGAAGCAGTTCCACACGAAATCAAAAACTCTTTCCACATGCTTCTGATAGAACACGGGAAAAACAATTGCTCGGCGAGAAAACCGACGTGTGAAAACACGAAACTCAAGAAGTACTGCACGAGATACGAGTTAGTTGAGAACGGAGAGTTAACTCCTGAACGGTATCCTCCGGAGGAGATGGAGTGATGGAGTTCGAAAAACTAATCAAACAAAGAAGATCGTACAAAAAATTCAAACATAAAGAAGTAGAGATGGAGAAACTTGAAAATATCTTTGAATTAACGACAGAAGCCCCGACAGCGTTTAATTTACAGGCCTACAGCTTCAAAGTACTGGACTCGGATGAAGCAATCGAAAAAGCCGTTGAATCAGCTGTTTCTGGCAATGAGTGGATAGGAAACGCAGATAAAATAGTACTGCTTATCGGAGATGAAAGAATTGATACAAATCTCGAGGAAGTACTGAAGGATCAACTTGAGAAAAATTATATCGATGAAGAAACTGCTGAAGGATTCAAGGAAAGAATCACTAGTTACAGAGATAGGGATGAGCTTTTCAAGACAGGATGGATAAACAGGAACACGATGATCCCGGCAACTTTCTTCATGCTTGCATGTGAAAACGAAGGGCTTGGAACATGCCCTGTAAGAGGATTCTCCAACACGAAAATATCGGAGAAATTGAATCTAGAGGACTGGGAGAGGCCTAGTTTAATTTTCCCGATAGGCTATCCGGAAAAAGACGATAGGCCTCAGAAATGGCGTAGAAATGCTGAGGAAATTTTTGAGTTGATCTAAGGAATTTTTGTGTAGAAAATAGATCAAATAAGAAAATTATATTTCAAAACTGTGTTATCCTCCGGAGCCTATTCCCATCTCAGACACCATCTGAAGATTTGTTTTTCTTGACTTAAATCATTTTTTCTCATTGTAGATACGAACTAGAGTGAATTGATGAAATATCCTAGATCTCTATTAAATTAAATCTAAAGAGCTCCTGAACTCTTCAGCGTTGCTAATGTGCTCATTGACTGTTTCGTCGTTCATCCTGTTCAATGTGGATGTCATGAAGCCCATCCTGTTTATATCTGATATTTTTTCTTCATGTTCGCTGATGAAGTTCCAGTAGAGGCCGTCCCATTTTTCTTCCCAGTCACCGCTTTCGTAATGACTCATCTTGTTGATGTAATTGGAAGATGAAATATACGGCTTTGTCATCATCTCAGGCCAGGCGTACTGCCCCATACCATAGATATTCGGCATCATCACCCATTCATACGAGTCTATGAACATCTCCATGAACCAGTCATAAACTTCGTCAGGATCAATTTCAAGCAGTAACATGGAGTTGCTGAGCACCATCAATCTTTCGATGTGATGGCAGTAAGCATTCTCCTTTGCGTGTTCTATGGCGTAGTCTACAGGAGGCAAGTTTGTCTCACCTGTGTAGAACTCTTCAGGCATATCATTAGAGGCCTCGAAAAAGTTCTCTTCTTCCATCTCAGGATGAAGTTGATACATAGCCCGTATGAATTCTCTCCAGCCAAGTATCTGGCGTATAAATCCTTCCAAACAGTTCATAGGAAAATCTTTTTCGTCGTGTTTTTCCAGTGTCTTTTCTATGACTTCTTCAGGAGTGATCAATCCGATGTTCAGAGAGCTGGAAAGAAGGGAATGAAAGCCGAACTCCAGATCTTTCTCAAAAGCATCCTGATAATCTCCGAAGTTTTCCATCCTTTTTTCCAGAAAATCGTCAAGCATCTCAAGAGCCTCATCTCTTTTAGTTGGCCAGAAAAAACTCTCCGAACTCCCGACTGCTTCCGGGAAATTACTTTCGACATAACTAGAGGCCTCTTCAACGTAATCACTGCTAAATCGAGGGATATCTGGTGTCTCCATGTCTTTTGGCAGTTTCTTCCGATTATCGGGATCAAAGCTCCACTTCCCACCTACAGGATCGCCATCCTCTACAAGGACATCGTGTTTCCTCCGCATCTCCTTATAGTAACTTAACTGGAAAATTTTGTTCTCCTCGAAATAATCCCTGTTAAACTTTCTTGAAGCCATGAACATCGGCGACTCCA
>Ga0209917_1000017_pt1 | contig 67290 bp, 72 predicted proteins | sample SalPon2_C_H2O_MG_FD_185710 | JGI IMG/M metagenome (GOLD analysis project Ga0209917, IMG submission 185710) | Salt pond water microbial communities from South San Francisco under conditions of wetland restoration - Salt Pond MetaG R2_C_H2O_MG... | ecosystem: Environmental > Aquatic > Non-marine... | reverse complement strand
CGTGGTCTACGACGTAGTTAGCGGCCCACAGGAACTCGGAGATGGTTTCGTGGAGAAGGTCGGCGTCGCTGTCGGCCACGTCGAGTTTGACGGGGACAGTGCGACGTACCTCCATCCGTACGTCAGACGTAGGCTGCAGTCTTTATACTACTAACGGCTTGTGAGGGAGTCGGCCAGCCATCGAGCTTGGGGAGCGTAGTACCGGGTCGGTTTCCTCTCCGACCTACTCGCTCGCTACGCTCGCTCCCTGAGGTCGGAGGCTCCACCTTGCATTACGCTGAAGGGAGCGAACTCGTCGCTCGTCGATGAGTACGACGTTGCGAGCGGCGACTACACGAAGGTGTTCTTGAACGTGAGCGAGGTAGACGGGAGGCTCACATCCGGCGAATCGGCGGACGTGAAGCTTCCGTCCGGCAAGCTCCAACTGAACCAGAACTTCACCGTCGAGAGCGGCTCGTCGGTCGACTTCGTCTACGACATCAACGTCGTGGAGCGAGGGAACGGCGGCTACAATATCCGTCCGGTCGCGAGCGAGTCGGGGACCGACGTACCAATCAAGCGCGTCGACGACCCCGAGGCGTCAGAGAGCGAGGACGCGACGGGCGACGACGCGGAGACGACGACGCCGACCGCGAGCGGTGAGCTTTCGGCCACCTTCGAGGGAATCGTCATCGCCGGTGAGAACACGACCGTCCACGTCGCACGGGACGGCGAGGTCGTCGAGGGCGCGACCGTCACGTACGACGGCACCGAGTACACGACCGACGCGAACGGTGAGGTGACGTTTGCGGTGCCGAGCGACGCCGAGGAGATCGAGGTCACCGTCGACTATGAGGGAGCCGAAACCGAGCTGACGGCGACGGTGCAGTCGGGCAACGGCCCGACACCGGTACCAGAAGGAACAGCGACGAGTAACTAACGCGGCGAGCGTTTTTGACGTTTACACGCCAGTCGAGTAGCGTAAAATGCCGGCAATCCCACCGAAGGCAGTCAGCAGCTGCTCGCCCTTCTCGAAGTCCGTCGAGATGAACTTCGTCTCCGTGCCGCGCTGTTCGGCGATGTCGATGAGGTGTTCGATGACGTCCTCGCGGTTCTCGTCGTCACCCTCAACGACCTCGCCACACTCGCTGCACTCATGGTCGGAGGTGTTCTTCCGGCGGTCGATGACCTCCCGCTCCTCGTGACCGTTCGAACACTCGTAGGTGACCACGTCGTCGCGGAGGTCCTCGGAGATGAGCAGGCGGTCGACCGAGCCCATGATGAGGTTGCGACGGGTCTGCTCGAAGCCGTAGGTGGCTTTCTCCCCGTCGTGTAGCTCTTTGAAGAACTCGTTCATCTGCTCTTTGTCCTTCATCACCTCTGTCTCGGCGAGTACGTCCTCTGCGGCGTCGACGAGGTCATACAGCCCGGACTCGTCGGTGTATGACACGTCGAACTTCCCGAGGACGCTGTCCTGAAGCTCGTGGTGGAGGTAGTCGCCGTCGAGGAACTCGTCTTTCGTCGGCGAGGGACCGCCGACGATGATGCCGTCGATTTCGTGGCGTTTGGCGACGAACAGATCGTTTGCCATCTCCGCGACCTCCTGATAGAAGTTGTCGATGGCTTCCAGTCGGAGACGGGCGAATCGCTGGGCGGACTGGCCACCCTTACGCTGCTTGCCGGGGACGAGCGACGACGCCGACTTGACCGGCTCGACGCGTTTCCCCTTCAGCCAGCCGACGTTCGCCTCGCGTCGGTCCAAGACGATGAGCCCGAACAGCCCCTTGTCCGCGAGCATGTGTTCGAGCGGGTCGGTGAGGAACGCCGAGTCACAGTGATAGCGGAACGACTCGACGGGGTCGGGTGGCGATTCGAGGACGCGCGTAATCATGTCCGTCTGGCCGCCGCCGCTGTTGATCGCCCCGGAGAACATGACCATCCCGTTTTCCGGCGGGCGCACGTCGTAGTACTTGAGTCGGTCCTTCAGCGACGTGAGCGCGTCTTGGACGGCGGTGCGGGTCTGTTTCGACTTGATGTTGGACGCCTCGGAGTGTTCCTGGGTGATGTGGGCGGCCACGTCGGAGATGAGCCGGTCTTCGGGGATGTAGATGCTCACCAACTGCGTGCCGGAGCCTTCGTACTCCTGTAGCTCCTCGATGACCTTTCGGAAGTCGTACTTCTGTTTGTCCGACTTCTCCTGTTCCTGCTGGCTCATTACACGCGCTACGGTAATGCGTCGTAAGTACCTGTTGACCGCTTGCGCCGAGTCGTGAGGATTTAAGCCTCGCGTCCCCCCACCAGAGGTATGCCCGACCCAGACAACGTCGATACGAACATCCCGCTGTCGTGGATTGTCATCTTCCTGTTGCTCGCGCTCGGTCTCGGCGCGGCCGCCGTCCAGTTCGCCGGCGGGACGCTCATCAACTCCGGCGGCTTCGTTCTTCCCCTCTGATTACATCGACACCGGCGCTTCCACGCCGATGATGTCGAGTGCGTTCGCCATCGTGTGGCGAGCCGCGGCCACGAGCGCGACGCGAGCGTCGCGCACCTCCCCCTCGGCCGACAGCACCGGACACTCGCGGTAGAAGGCGTTGAACGCCTCGGCGAGGTCACGCGTGTACGTCGCAATCTGGTGTGGCTGGAGATCTGTGGCTGCCTCGTCGATGACGCCCTCGAAGCGCGCGATCTCACGCAGCAGGTCGCGGGCTTCCGGTTCGGTGAGCGCATCCACGTCGCCGTCGGGTACCTCGCCGGCGTCGTCGAGGATACCACAACAACGCGCGTGGACGTACTGGACGTACGGCGCGGACTGCGCCTCGAAGTCGAGCGCGCGCTCCCACTCGAAGGTGATGGCCTTCGTCGGCTGTTTGCTCACGATGTCGTACCGAACCGCACCGATACCGACCTGACGGGCGATGCGCTCGATGTCCGCCTCCTCGAGATCGTCGTCGCGGTCGCGCGTGTCGAGTCGCGACTCCACCTCGTCGCGGGCGCGAACGATCGCCTCATCGAGCAGGTCATCGAGGTCGATACCCGTGCCCGCACGCGTCGACATCTTCCCCTCCGGGAGGTTCACGTACGAGTAGATGACCGATTCCAGTTGGTCGGTGTCGTTGCCGAGCAGCCCGAGCGTCTCCTTCAGCTGGCCGGCCTGGAGCTTGTGGTCTTCGCCCAACACGGTCACGGCACGGTCGTAGTTGTCGAACTTCCACTCGTGGTGGGCCAAATCGCGGGTCGTGTACAGCGACGTACCGTCAGAGCGCAAGAAGACGAGGTTCTTCTCGAAGCCGTCCAAGTCGAGTTGCCACGCATCCTCCTCGTAGACGGCCTCGTCGAGGCTCTTCAGCCGGGCGACCACGTCGTCGGTGTCGCCGTTCTTCATGAATCGCGTCTCCTTGACGAACTCGTCGAACGCCGCCGGCAGGCGCGCGAGACACTCCTTCATCCCACCGAGCACCGCGTCGACGACCTCGCCCACGCGCTCGTAGGTGTCGTCGTCGCCCGCCTCCAGCCCCTGCAGAATCGATTCGATTTCGGCTTCGGCAGCCTCGACGGCGGTCTCGTCGGCGGACTCGAGAAACTCGTTGCCCGTGCGGTAGTAGCGGACCATGTCGTACTCGATGCGGTCGCGCTCCGGTTCCGGGAGGTCGGACTCGTCGAACGTCTCGTACGCCCACGTGAAGACGGCCATCTGGCGGCCGGCGTCGTTGACGTAGTAGTGGCGGTCCACGTCGTTGCCGGCGTATTCGAGCAGGTTCGCGACGGCGTCCCCGACGATGGGGTTGCGCGCACGGCCGACGTGGACCGGGCCGGTCGGGTTCGCGCTCGTGTGTTCGACGACGACGGAGTCGCCGATCGAGTCGAGGCGGCCGCTCTCCTCGCGGACGGCGAGCGCGTCGGCGAAGTAGGTCTTGCTGGGCGTGAAATTGACGTACGGACCCTGTGTCGCGACCGAGTCGACGTAGATGGTCTCGGAGAGGTCGACCGCGTCGGCGAGCTCGCCGGCGACCTGCGGTGGTGGTGCGCCGGCTTCGCTGGCGAGTCGGAAGGCGACCGAAGACGCGAGGACGGCGTCGAACTCCTCGGGCGGAACCTCGATACCGAGGTCGTCGCTCGGATAGCCGCAGTCGTCGAGCGCGTCGGCGAGGACGGCCGAGACCTCCTCGCGGAAGGCGATGAACATGGCTCCCGTTTCCTGTGAGTGATAAAGGGGCTTGCGGAGATGATCGGTGAGCGCAGCGAGCCAATCTCAACCGACGCGGGAGCGAGCAGAGCGAGCGACACGCAGAGATGAGTGGCGGACAACGCGAGCAGTAGTAACGTAGGTAGGAACGTCGAATCACCCGTGGGAGCACGGAGTGGTAATCTATTTTGTCGCAAACAACAGTGAAATTCAACATTCAGCGCCGCTAAGACTGCGTCACTCGCGAGGACGACAAGAAGCTCGTGGTGGGCAACTCCGGGTGTATCTTCGAGAAGACGCCCAGTGGACGCAACTCGACTCTCCGGTGGAAGGCAATCTGCTCGAAGCCCGATACGGTCGGCCGGCTCCCGACAGCGAGAACGTCTACCCCGACGTGGCCGTCGGCTCCTCGGGACTCGCCGTGTTCCGACTGCCGCCGGAAGTGACCCAGAATTACCCCTCTGTTCTCATCTGTTTCGCCCCGACAGCGACGGCTTTAGGCCCGCGGCCCGCGACCGTCGGGTATGAGCGACACCGGGCCGAAACAGGTGGACGACCCGGAGTACCACAGCCGGAACCACACCGCCGCACAGACCTGCGGGTGGACGGCGAACGCCCTCCGCGGCGAAGGACGCTGTTACAAGAACACCTTCTACGGCATTCAGTCACACCGCTGTATCCAGATGACGCCCGTCGTGAAGTGCAACGAGCGGTGTGTCTTCTGCTGGCGCGACCACGCGGGCCACGCGTACGAACTCGACGAGGTCGAGTGGGACGACCCCGAAGCGGTCGTCGACGCCTCCATCGAGCTGCAGCGCAAACTGCTGTCCGGCTTCGGGGGCAACGACGAGGTTCCGCGCCGCGTCTTCGACGAGGCGATGGAGCCGCGCCACGTCGCCATCTCGCTGGACGGCGAGCCGACGCTGTACCCGTATCTGCCGGAGCTCATCGAGGCGTTTCACGACCGCGACATCACGACCTTCCTCGTCTCCAACGGCACCCGGCCCGAGGTGCTCGACGCGTGTGACCCGACCCAGCTGTACGTCTCCGTCGACGCCGCGGACCGCCACACCTTCGACGAAACGGTCGCCGCGATAGAAGACGACGCCTGGGAGCGACTGCTCGACACGCTCGACGTGCTGGCAGAGAAAGACGAGACGCGGACGGTCATCCGGACGACGCTCGTCGACGGCTTCAACATGCACACCCCGGAGTGGTACGCCGTCATGTGCGAGCGCGCCGACATCGACTTCCTGGAGATGAAAGCGTACATGTACGTCGGCCACTCCCGGAGCCGACTCGGCCACGAGAACATGCCGAGCCACGAGGAGGTGAAGGCGTTCACCGAACGCGTCGGGGAGTTCCTCCCGGACCACGACACCTTCCGCGAGGTTCCCGACTCCCGTGTCACCCTGCTCTCGCGCGACGAGGACACGTGGGTGCCGAAGCTGAAGGGCGGCAGCGAGTTCTGGTCGTAGCGTTCCACTTCTGCGATGCGTGCCAGTAACGATATGCTTAACCACGCGAAGGTCCCACTTTGAGGTATGCAAGAGCAGGTCGCGTCCGTCGGTCCGGACGAACTCACGACGCTCAAGGAACTCGCGCTCGCGGGCAGCATCGACGGGCCAACCACGGTGACGTGTGCGGTCGTCGCCGAACGGCTCGACGTCTCGAACCAGACCGCCTCCCGCCGGCTCCAGCGGCTCGAATCCGCCGGACTCATCGAGCGGGAGATGCTCGGTGACGGCCAGCGCGTCACCCTCACCGACGACGGCGAACGCGTGCTCCGCAGCGAATACGAGCAGTACCGCCACATCTTCGAGCGTGACCCGTCGGTCGCCTTCGACGGCCACGTCACCAGCGGGATGGGCGAGGGCCGCCACTACATCTCCCTGCCCGGCTACATGGAGCAGTTCGAGGAGAAACTGGGCTACGAGCCGTTCCTCGGCACACTCAACGTCGAACTCAACGACGAGTCCGTCGCCGCCCGCAGCCGGATGGACAGCTTCGAGCCTGTTCAAATCGACGGCTGGGAGGGGGAAGACCGCACCTACGGCCCGGCGTTCTGCTGGCCGGCGACCGTCGAGGCCGACGAGGCGTCGTTCGAGACGGCCCACGTCATCGCGCCCGAGCGCACCCACCACGACGCCGACAAGCTGGAGATCATCGCCCCGGTCAAGCTCCGGGACGAACTCGACCTCACGGACGACCAGGAGGTGACGGTGCGTGTCACAGCAGAGTAACGCAGCTGTCGACGCGGCAATCGCAGCCTACCGCCGCGGCGAGCCGATCTTAGTCCACGACGCCGCCGACCGGGAGGGGGAGACCGACCTCATCTACCCGGCACACGCAGTCGACGCCGACGCAGTCGCGCGGCTCCGCAACGACGCGGGCGGACTCATCTGCGTCGCGCTCTCGGACGAGGTGGCAGCGGCGTGGTCGCTCCCGTTCATGCAGGAGCAACTCGACCATCCCGCGGCGGCCGACCACGAACTCGCGTACGACGAGCGCTCGTCGTTCTCGCTGACGGTGAACCACCGCGACACGTTCACGGGCATCACCGACGCCGACCGCGCGCTCACCATCTCGCGGCTGGGCGAATCGGCCCGCGCACCCGACACGCTGGAGTTCGCGGCCGACTTCCGCGCGCCGGGGCACGTCCACCTACTCCGGGCCGCCCCCGAGCTACTGGGCGACCGACAGGGCCACACCGAACTCGCGGTTGCGCTCGCCATCGCGGCCGACCGGCCGCCGGCGGCCGTGGTGTGTGAGATGTTAGACGACGAGACGGGCGAGGCGCTCTCGCCGGCTGACGCCCGGACGTACGCCGACCGCAACGGGCTCGCTTACGTAGAGGGCGCGGACCTCATCGCGCGGCTGGCGTAGGCAGTTTCTGCGACATTTAAGTTACGAGCGACCGACGAGTTCGTATGTCCGCGTTCGAAGCGATGGAAGACGACGGTGTCATCTGGCAGAACGGCGAGTTCGTCGATTGGCGTGACGCGACGACGCACGTCCTCTCACACGGGCTCCACTACGGCTCGGGCGTCTTCGAGGGCGTCCGTGCGTACGACACACAGAAGGGGACGGCGCTGTTCCGCTGGGAGGAACACCTCGACCGACTGTACGAGAGCACCAAGCCGTACGACATGGACATCGAGCACGATCGCGAGGAGCTCACCGAGGCGACCTTGGAGCTGCTCGACCGCAACGAGCTCGAGTCGGCGTACATCCGCCCGATTGCCTTCTACGGCTACGACAGTCTCGGCGTCTCGCCGAAGGACTGCCCGACCGACGTGGCCATCGCCGCGTGGGAGTGGGGCGCATATCTCGGCGAGGAGGCCCTCAAGAACGGTATCGACGTGATGGTCTCCTCGTGGCGAAAACACGCCTCCAGTCAGATTCCGACCAACGCCAAGACGACCGGGCTGTACGTCAACAGCATGCTGGCCGGCGAGGAGGCTCGACGCAACGGTTTCGTCGAGGCCATCGTCCTCAACAAGGAGGGGAACGTCGCCGAGGGACCGGGCGAGAACATCTTCCTCGTGCGCGACGACGAAATATTCACGCCCGGACTCTCGGAGTCCATCCTCGACGGCATCACCCGCGAAACCGTCATCACGCTGGCCGAGGAGCGCGGCTACACCGTCCACGACAACGTCTCCATCTCGCGTGGCGAACTCCACACCGCCGACGAGCTGTTCTTTACTGGCTCCGCCGCCGAGGTCACCCCCATCAAGCAGGTGGACAACGTCACCATCGGCTCGGGAACCCGTGGCCCGGTCACCGAGGAACTCCAGACCGCCTTCTTCGACCTCGTCGAGCGCAAGACGGACGACCACGACGAGTGGTTCACCTACGTCTGAGCCGGTCGAATAGTCACACCCTTTTCGCTCGCCGCCGTGGCCGCGGTATGGAGTGCAACCACTGTGGCGGCCCGACGACGATGTACGAGGTCCCGCTGAATCTGCGCGAGTACGTGGACAGCGAGTACGTCGCGACCTGTACGCGGTGTCTCGCCAGCCAGCCGGCGGAGTTCGGCGACGAGCCGGACTTCTCGCGCGTCTCTGACGAGTTTCCGGAAGGCACGGCCGGCGCGGCGATGGCACTGGCGCTCGGGATGATGGACTCGCTCGCGCTCAACCGCAGCGACATCGAGGGGCTGCTCGAAGCCGTCGAGAGCGAGGGTGTCGACCCGCTGCTCGTGCTCGACCGGCTGTCGAGTCAGGGGAACGTTCGACTCCACTTCGACGTGAGCCGCCGTCGCCACCAACTCGAACAGCTGTTGTAGAGCGAGCCATCGCTGACGTTGACATGTCCGCGAGAGCGGGAACTGAGTCGGCGGAGCTTACTCCTTGATATCGAGGGTGAACTGCTCGTTTTCGAGCACGGAGTTCAGAACGACGCTGGTGTTCGACTCCTTGATGTCGGGGTCGATGAGCAGTTCCTTGATCTGGGAGTTCATGTGGTCGGTGTCGGTGAACTTCCCGATGGCGATCACGTCGTGGTCGCCCGTCACCTCGTACACCGAAATCATCTGGCTGTGTTCGCGCAGTCGCTCGGTGATGTCGGGGAGCGCAGAGCCTTCGCACTTGAGCTGGATGATAGCGGTCACGTCGTAGCCGAGTTCATCGTAGCCGACGACGGGTGTGTACCCGGAGATGATCCCCGACTCTTCGAGGTCGGAGATGTGGTTGGAGACGGTGGTGACGCTCACGCCGAGTTCCTCCGCGAGCGAGCGGAGGGAGGCGCGGCCGTCTTCGAGAAGTGCGTTCACCAACCGTCGGTCGAGGTTTTCGTACGTCATTACACCTGGTAACGCATCCCCACCATTATAAGTTTACGAATATCCAGTTCCTGAGCGAGCTCGGTATGTTTTGCGAAGATAGATACTGCTTTAATACCGGGGACGTTCAGTACGTCTGTCTCGAACATGACGGAGGACACTGCACCGGACGGCGGCCTTTCGGCGGAAGCACAGCGCGTACTGGACGAAATCGACGAGAAGGACGTCGACTTCCTCAGACTCCAGTTCACGGATATCCTCGGCACAGTCAAGAACGTCGCCGTTCCCGCCGACCAGGCGGAGAAGGCGTTCACCGAGGGAATCTACTTCGACGGCTCCTCTATCGAGGGGTTCGTCCGTATTCAGGAGTCGGACATGCGGCTCAAGCCCGACGCGAGCACGTTCGCTATTTTGCCGTGGCGCGACGGCCACTCCGCGCGGCTCATCTGTGATGTCATCAACACGTCGACGGGCGAGCCGTTCGAGGGTGACCCGCGACACGTACTGAAGGGCGCACTCGACCGCGCAGCGGAGATGGGCTACGAGGTCAACGCCGCTCCCGAACCGGAGTTCTTCCTCTTCGAGGAAGACGAGGACGGGCGCGCAACGACGAAGACGAACGACGCCGGCGGCTACTTCGACCTCGCGCCGAAGGACCTCGCCTCGGACGTGCGTCGTGACATCATCTTCGGGCTCGAGGAGATGGGCTTCGACATCGAGGCCTCCCACCACGAGGTCGCACAGGGCCAACACGAGATCAACTTCGAGTACGACGACGCCCTGACGACGGCCGACAACGTCGGGACCTTCCGGACGGTCGTCCGCGCGATTGCCGCACAACACGACCTCCACGCCACGTTCATGCCGAAGCCGATTCCGCGGATCAACGGCTCGGGCATGCACACCCACATCTCGCTGTTCACCGAGGACGGCGAGAACGCCTTCCACGACGGCGACGACGAGTTCGACCTGAGCGAGACGGCAAAGCAGTTCACCGCCGGCATCCTCGAACACGCCGAGGCGCTGGCGGCCGTGACGAACCCGACCGTCAACAGCTACAAGCGACTCGTCCCCGGCTACGAGGCCCCGGTGTACGTCGCGTGGTCCGACCGCAACCGCTCCGCGCTCATCCGCAAGCCGGCCGCTCGCGTCCCGGCCGCTTCACGTATCGAGGCGCGCTTCCCGGACCCGTCGTGTAACGCGTATCTCGCCTTCGCGGCGCTCATCCACGCCGGACTCGACGGCATCGAGAACGACCTCGACTGCCCGGACCCGGTTCGCGAGAACATCTACGAGTTCGACGAGCAGAAGCGCGAGGAGCACGGCATCACCACGCTGCCGTCGAACCTCGGCGAGGCGCTCGACGCGCTCGAAGACGACGAACTCGTGATGGACGCGCTCGGCGACCACGTCGCCGAGAAGTTCCTCGAGGCCAAGAACGCCGAGTACGACGACTACCGCGTCGACGTCTCCGACTGGGAGCTCGACCGCTACCTCGAAACGTTCTAACGCGTTTCTCCTTCTCCTTCTTTCGCGCGTCGACAGCGACGGCCCACGACTACCCGAGGAGTCGCTCCGTCGCCAGCGGCGACGTGAGAATCAGCGTGATACCACCGGCGGCGGCGACGAACAGCGCGACGACGCTCGCGTCACCGACGAAGGCAGTCCCGCCCGCAAGTACCGCACCGGCGAGCGCGGCGACTGCCGTCACTACCCCCTCAGTGCGCGTCGAGAACGCCGGAAGCCGTCCACCGACGATGGTCCACGTGATGCGACCGGCGAGCGTGGCTCCGGCGATCGCGGCCGTCTCCGGGGTCAGTGTCGCGAACATCCCGACGAGCGCGACGGCGAGTGCAATCGAGAACGCGCGCTTGACTCTCCGGCCGCGAGTGGCGAACCAGACGACGGCTAGATAGCCGCCACCGACGGCGAGACCGGCGAGTACGTCACCGAGATAGTGGACGCCGATGACGACCCGCGAGAGCGCGATTAGCGCGACCAGCGCGGCTGCACCGCCGTATCGGAGCCGACGGCTCCCCCACCGGCTCACGAGCGCGATGGCCCCGTATATCGCCGCGCTCCCGGTGGCGTGTCCGGAGGGGAGACTGTAGCTGTCGCTCGTCGCGAGGGAGCGCCAGACGGGGTCGAGCGAGGGGGGAAGCCACGCGAGGTCGCGGGCGGTCTCGGCACCGGGTGGGCGCGAGTGCGTGACCGCCAGCTTCAGCAGGTAGGTAACGGCGAGCGCACCGAGCGCGACGGCGATGACAAAGGCAACGCGTTCACGGACGCGCTCGCCGCGCAGTCGCGGGTGGACACCCGCGAAGGCGTACGCGAGCGTCAGGACGGACAGATACCACCAGAAGTCACCCAGTTGGGTGAGCAGCGTGAAGACGACGATGACGACATCGGGGGCGTCACGAAGCGCGGCGACGACACCGAAGTTGTGGCTCATTTCCGCCGGTCGGCGACGGTGTCACGCAGCTTGAACGGTAGCTGTGCCGCGGAGAGTCCCCCGCTGACGATGAGCATTAGCGCGTACAGCCCGAGCGTCGACAGCCAGATGACGAGCATCGCGAGGACGGCCCACCCGCCCGAGAGCTGGGTGAACGCGCCCAGCGTCATGACCGTTCCGTACAGCAAGACGAGATACGGACCCCAGCCGCGGGCCTTCCCGGAGCGAACCTTCCGACGGACGTACCGCTTGAGGTCACGCTCCAGGTCGTCGCGTTTGACCGTTCGCTCCTCCACCTCGTCTTCGAACTCGGCGAGTCGTTCACGGAGTTCACGAATCTCCTCGTCGCGGCTGTCTCGTTCACCACGTTCGTCGGCGTCCTCGCTCACATCGAGAGTGGTCGTACCGGTGGCTGATAAGCCCCTCCCTCCTGTCCCGTGGGCGTCGGGGTCGAGGAGGTCACTCTCGTCGTCGATACGCCCGGCGAGGACGGCGTTCACGACGACACCGACGAGGAGGATGATACCGCCGATGTAGAGGAAGGTCACGAGCAGGAGCACGCCGCCGAGGACACCGTATGCCTGGTACGTCGCGGCCTGTTCGGCGTAGATTCGGAAGCCGACCTGTAGACCGGCCCAGCCGACGGCGGCGACGAGCGCCCCCGGAACCGCCTCACGGACCGTCACAACGCCACGGTCGGGAAGCACGTAGTAGAGCGGTAAGAAGACGAACAACAGTCCGAGCACGAGCAGTCCCGTCCCGGCCACGTTAGCCATGTCGACGCCGACGATGGAGCGGTCGACGCGAGCGACGACGAAGCCGACGATGACCGTCGCCGCGACGCCGAGACCGACGCCGACGAGCGCGACGAAACCGTCGCGGAGCTGGTCGAACATCGACTGCTCGTCGACGGTGCCGTAGATCGTGGTGAACGCGACCTTCAGCCCGCGGAATAGCTTCAGCGCCGACCAGACGAGAAGCGCGGTGCCGATGACGGTCGCTCCGCCCCTGCCGGCGGCGTTGACGAGCGCGCTCTCGACGAGCGCGCCGGCCTGCTGGCCGAAGGAGTTCGCGGCCGCGGTGCCGAGGGTCGCGGCCAACTCCGGCCCGCCGACGACGCTGACGGCGACGACGGTGAGCAACAACAGCGGGAGCAGCGAGATGAACGCGTAGTAGGCGAGACTCGCGGCGATGAACGTGATTTGGTCGCTCCGGACCACGGTGACGACCGTCCTCACGGTGTCGAGCGGGCCGGACTGACGGCGGTTCATACCCGGAGGTGGGCGACTCCCTACTAATAATCGCCGGGATGCCACGTCTCGTCCGGGTCGACGTGGCCCCCGAGGACAGCGTTGAGCGTCGCGCCGACGAGTACGACCAGACCGCCGACGTAGAGCCAGCCGAGCGAGAGCACGACGACCCCGAGCGCGCCGTACTGCCACGGTCCGCCGGTGGTGGCGTACCAGCGGACGACGACCGTCGCGAGAGTCCAACTCCCGGCGGACAGCGCCGCGCCCGGAAGTGCGTCACGCACCCGGACGGTCGCCGACGGGAAGACGACGAACGTCGGGACGACGGCACAGACGAGTCCGACGAACAACAGGACGGTCCCGCCGGGAGCGAGCCAACCGTCAGAGACACCGTGGACGAGGTGGGTTCCGAGCACACCGAGGACGGCGAGCGCGAAGGTGTCGGCGAGCGCGACCGTGCTCACGTCCCGGAGCGCAGTCGACCGCTCGCGGCGTTCGCCGTAGATGCTTGCGAACCCCCGTTCGAGCGTCTGGAACAGCCGGGACCCACCGAACGCGAGCGTCGCCGTCGCGAGCAGCGTCGCCTCGAACCGGCCGCGTGCGTCCCGGACGTTCGACTCGATGAGCGAGCCGACGCCGGGGTCGAGCGTCTCCGTGAGGAGAGCGAGCACCCGCGAGCCGGTCGGCTCGCCGACGAGCGCGGCGACCGCGGCGACGAACAACACGCCGAGGGGGACGAGCGCGAGGAACGCGAAGTACGCGAGTGCGCCCGCGAGCGTCGACACGTCGGCGCGGCGACCGGTGGCGTACACGTCGCGGGCGAGTCAGCGCATACCCGACGGTCGCCGCGCAGGCAGTTATAAGACGGCGTCGCGAATCTCGCCGACCGAGGCCGGCGTCTTGAACGTCGTTCCGCCGTAGTGGCTGCGGGAGGCCGGGTGGCCGGCGTCCCGGAGCGCGTCGAGAAAGTCGGCCATCCCGATGGCCGATTCACCCCAGTTGCCGTACAGTTCGTGTTGGTCGTAGTGGGTCGGGTCGTGGCGCTCGGCTTCGAGGCGGTTACAGAGCCGCCGCGCCTTCGTCGCCTCCCCCATCGCGTCGGTGACTCGGTCGCGGACTTCAGCGGCAAACGACTGGTCGTGGGTCGGGCCGAGCCACAGCGGGCCGGCGGTCTGGGTGGCGTGGTCGCAGTGTGGACACTCGTCGGTCGGGTCGGCGATGAGTCCGTACTCGTGGTCGCGCCAGTAGCAGTGGTTACACCAGTCGACGTAGCCCAGCTGGTCGATGCGGTCGTTCGCCTTGCTCGCGCCCGAATCGAGCGCGAGGTACGTCCGGACGTAGTGGCTGGTCGCGTGGGTGAAGACGGGGGTCGCGGCCACGTCGTACCGGGCCGCAGTCCGGACGGATGCCGACAGCAGGGTCCGGGTCCCCATCTCGGGGTGGAACTCCGTGTTGCGCGGGACAGCGCCGTACTTGCGGACGCCGCTCTTGAAGTGGGCACCACACAGCGGGGCGGTGTCCGTAGCCGTGATACACAGCAGTTCGCTCGCGCCGTTGAACGCCGCATCAAGGAACGGGACGACCGTTCCGAACGGATCGAGGTCCACCACGTCGTAGTGGTGTTCGTACAGGTGGGCGTTGACGTTCGTTCGCTCGGTGTCGCCCGCGAGGTCGTTGCGGTCGAGGTTCCGGGCCGCGAGGTCCGTCGCGTCGCCGTCGATGTCGGTACAGGTCACGTCCCAGCCGGCGTTTGCCGCGCGGACGCCACGGACGCCGGAGGCGCACATCGCGTCGAGATACGTGCCGGGACCGTCGCGTTCCGTCTCGGCCCACGTGTCGAGGACGGCGACGGTGAGGTCGCGGTTCAGTTCCTGTGTGGGGTTGAAGAAGACGCCCTCGCCGGTCCCCTCGCTCGCGCCGTCGCGCGTCTCGGACACCTCGATGGTGACGCCGCCTTCTGATACGTTCATACGGCGAGTCGCCGCTCGCGGGCGAAAAGGGGTTTCATTCCGGGTACTTCGGTTCTCGGCGCTGTGCGCGTTCGAGTGCCCGCTCGACGACGTCGGTTACGTCACCGGTGAACGGGTCGCCGTGGCCGGCGTACATCGCGCCGACCTCATGAAGATGGGGGAGCAGGTCCTGCAGCGATTCGATGAGTCGCTCGCGCGACTGGCCGGCCATGTCCGTGCGCCCGAAGCTGCCGTCGTCGAAGGCTCCGTCGTTGTAGACGACGACATCGCCCGAGAAGAGCGTCCCGTCGGAGACGAAAGAGACGTGGTCGTCGGCGTGGCCGGGCGTGTACACCGCGTCGAACTGCTCGTCGCCGATTGGGACGGTGTCGCCGTCGTCGATGGCGTGGGTCCGGTAGTCGTGGTCGGCGTAGGCGTACACGTCGGGGTCGAATCGGTCGACGACGGCGTCTAACTGGGCGACGTGGTCGCCGTGTTGGTGGGTGAGGACGACCGCATCGACGGTGTCGACGTGCGATTCGATGACCTCGACGACGCCGTCCATCGCGCCGGCGTCGACGAGGGTGGTCGTCTCACCGGGGACGAGATACGCGTTGCAGGTGAACACCTCTGCGTCTGCAGTGACCGGAATCGGGTCCATAGCCGGGGTACGTGAGGCGGACGCTTGAGCCTGTGGACGACCCGTGAACTTTTCCGTCCAGATTAGTAATTTACGTACACATATGGGATTTGGGAGCTACGATGAGTCCGAACAGGAGAATCAGGAGTACGACACCGACTTCGAGGACGAAGACGGCATCAACGCCGCGGAACACGACCACGACGGCGAGGTCTCCTTCGATCTGGACTCCAGTGACGAACTGCTCGACCAGTTCCAGGAGATGCAGGACGACGACTGAGTGAAGCAGGCCACCCGCGCGGTCGGTATCGCCGAGTCGGCCGGCGACGGCGAGTCCACCCTCGCCGCGGCGGTCGTCCGCGCCGACCGAACCGTCGACGGACTGGAGTACGGCCGCTGTACCGTCGGCGGACTCGACGCGACCGACACCGCCTGTTCGCTTCTCTCGCGACTCGACCGGCCCGACGCCCAGTACGTACTGCTTGCGGGCATCGCGCCCGCGTGGTTCAATCTCTTCGACCTCGACCGAATCCACGAGCGGGTCGACCGTCCCGTCGTCTCCGTCTCCTTCGAGGCGAGCGCTGGACTCGACGCCGCGCTCGCCCGCGAGTTCGACGGCGACGCACTCGTGACACGGCGTGACATCTACGAGCGCCAGCCCCCGCGGACGAACGTCACGGTCAACGACGACGAGCTGTGGGTGCGAGCCGTCGGCACCGACGATCCCGAACCAATCGTGCGAGGGTTCACGCCCGAGGGTGGCCGACCCGAACCGCTCCGCGTCGCACGCCTTGTGGCCCGCGCCGGGCGGCGGTTCCGGGCGGATTCTTAACTGCGGGTCGCGTGCAGTCGGTATGGACGGACTGGACGTGACGGCGTGTGAACGCTGTCCGGAGCTGTGTGTCTCGCGCTCGCGCATCGTCAACGGCGTCGGTCCGGCGGACGCGGACCTGCTGTTCGTCGGCGAGGGCCCGGGCGCGAACGAGGACGAGCAGGGCGAGCCGTTCGTCGGCCGCTCGGGGACGGTGCTCGACGACGCGCTCCGGGATGCGGGGCTCGCCCGCGGCGACGTGCGCATCACCAACTGCGTGCGCTGTCGCCCGCCCGAGAATCGAGACCCGACGACGGGCGAACTCAATAACTGCCGCGAGTATCTGGAGACGGAAATCGAGCGGCTCGACCCCGAACTCATCGTCACGATGGGGAAGGTGCCTTCCGAACACCTGCTCGAGCGGTCCGTCGGCGTGACCACGGAGGCCGGCGACCTGTTCGACGTGCGAGTGGGCGAGTCGTCGTACCGACTGCTCGTATCGGTACATCCGGCGGCGACGCTGTACGACCGGAGTCAACGAGAGACGTTCGAGACGGCAATCGCCCGCGCGGCCGAGGTGGCGGGCGTTGGCGACAGCGAGTCGGGACAGTCCCGACTCGGCGACTACTGAGCTAGTTCGCGTCGGTGCGGCCGAGCCACTTGTTCCCGTCGAACAGCCCGCGGACGGTCTCGACGAGGCCCTTGCCGGTGTCCTCGCCGGGTCGCAACCGGGCGCGGATGCGCGAGGAGATGAGTTCGACGCTGACGACGATGAGCATCACCATGATGAGACCCGCGGCGGCGGCAGCGTACGCCTGGTCGCTGCCGAACTGGAGTTTCAGCTTGATGTACTGACCCAGCCCGCCGGCCCCGACGACGCCGAGCGAGATGGCGATGCGGGTGTTGATCTCGAGCACGTACAGCGTCCACGCGATGAAGGAGGTGGACACCTGCGAGAGCATGCCGAAGATGACGGTCTGTGCGCGGCCGGCACCCGTCGAGGAGATGGCTTCGATCGGGCCGTCGTCGATCTCCTCGAGTTCGTCCGTGAAGAGGCGACCGAGGTTGCCGATGGTGTCGGTCGCAATCGCGATGATGGCGGACTTCTCGGAGATGCCAAACAGCGCGATGTAGATGAACACCCACACCAGCGCCGGCACCGAGCGGATGGCCGACATCGTGCCACGGAAGATGAAGTTGAACGGGAACGGCGTCACGCGCTCGGAGCCGAGCACGCCAAACAGGAGCGCGAGCGGGAAGCCGAGGACCGTTCCGGTGAAGCCGACGATAATCGTCGTGATGGCGGCCGGGACGAGCAGGCTCCCGCTGAGTTGGGTCTGACCGGCGGCCTCGACGATCGTCCACGGGTTGGTGAGCGTGTACCAGATCGCGCCGAGTCCACCAATCTCCTCTTGACGGGTCGCGAGCGTCAGGTCGATGAAGTCCGGCTGGAGGAACCGGGAGACGCTGTCGAGCCAGATGGGGAACTGCTGGATGAACTGCGCGAGCGTGAACTCGACGTACACCATCCCCAACGCGGTCAAGCCGAGAATGACGAAGAGACCGAAGAAGCCCAGAATACGACGGACGAGTTGTTGACTCTCGATTCGCTCCTTGACGTTTTGAATGTCGCTTGTTGCCATGATTACGTTTCGGCCAGGTGTTCGACGCCGGTCTCGCTCTCCGCGTCGCCGTCGCCGTAGTAGATGCGGTCGACCACGTCCATCGTCAGGTCCTCCTTCCCGCCGTCGAAGACGACCTCCCCGTCGCGGAGTCCGAGGAACCGCTCGCCGAACTCGCGGGCGATGTTGACCTGGTGGAGCGAGACGACAGAGGTCAGGTCCCGGTCGTCCGCGGCCAGCTTCAGATACCGCATGACCTCCTGTGCGGCCTTGGGGTCGAGACTCGCGACCGGTTCGTCAGCGAGCAGGAGCTCGGGGTTCTGTGTGAGCGCGCGGGCGATGCCGACGCGCTGTTGTTGGCCGCCGGACATGGAACCGGCACGCTGGTCGGCCTCGTCGAGCAGCCCGACCGTGTCGAGCGCCTCCAGCGCGAGGTCTTTGTCCTTCTCCTCGTAGTTCGAGATGACGCTGTCGACCGTCTCGGTCCGGTTCAACGCGCCCGTCAGCGAGTTGCGGTAGGCGCTCATCGACTCGACCAAATAATGCATCTGGAACACCATCGCCACGTCCGAGCGCGTGCCGGTCACCTCCGCGCCGCCGATTTCGAGCGTCCCCTCCGTCGGCTGTGTCAGTCCGTTCAAAATTCGAAGCAACGTCGACTTTCCCGCACCGGAGGGGCCCAGTAGGACGACGAACTCACCGTCCTTGAGTTCGAAGGACACGTCGTCCAACGCGACCGTGTCCTCGCCGTAGACCTTGGTGAGCCCTGATGCTGTAACTGTCGCCATTCTTGTCTCTATCGTAACGTGGTAACCTCAGTAGTCAAAATGCTGTGCTTTTTCTCCGCGCGTTTTGACGGCTCAGGACTCGAAGACGTCCTGACCGTAGCCGAGCGAGTCAGCGAGGTCGATAACAGGCTGGTAGTCGTCGACCGTCGCGGCGCGGACGCCGTCGAACCAGATGTCGTCTTCCGTCCCCTCTTCGCCGTCCTCGCCGTAGTACATCGTGTCCGGTGCGCTCGTGAACGCCTCGGTGACCGCGGTCTGCTCCTCGTCGGTAAGCTGTGGACTCACGACGATGGGGGCACGCGGAATGCCCTGTCGGTCGTCGACAAGCTGTAGCCCGTCGGCGAGACCGTCGTCGTTGTCGCCGGAGGCGATGAAGTAGCCGACACCGGCCGCGTCGGCCTGCTCGGTCTGGAGCGCTTCGAGCGCGCTCGCGTGACTCGACCACGTCGGGTTGAAGTCGGCACCCGACGGGCTACCCGGCGAGTCCGGCACAGAGAAGCCGGCCTCCTGCAGCATGAACAGCGGGTAGAGCGACCCGGACGCCGACAGCGGGTCGGCGAAGGCCACGTCACGGCCTTCGAGGTCCTCGAGCGAGGAGATGTCCGTGCCGTCGCGCGTGATGATGATGGAACGGTAGGTCCAGCCGCCGTAGGCGCGGCGCTGGAGGATGATTTCGGCCTGGTCGTTGTTCACGCCGAGGGCGGCCGCGAACGGGCCGGTCTCTGCGATATCTGCGGTCTGGGAGTCCAGCGCGTTCAGCGTCGCGGAGTAGTCAGCCGCGTAGTCGATGGTTACCTCGTCGGCCATGTCGATCGACTCGCTGAGCTGTTCTCGGACCGGCGTGTACTGTGCACGCATCTGCTCTTGCGGTTCGGTCGGCGACATGAGGAACTGGATCGCCCCGTCGTTGAACGGGTCGGAGCCGAACGACCCGATACAGCCACTGAGGCCGGTGAGTCCAACTGTGCCAGCGATGCCCGCGGATTTGAGGAAGGTGCGCCGGTTCGTCATCGGAATTCAGCTAACGGTTGGACACCACTATGTTAAACGTTGCTATTAGTCCCACATAGATACACACAATTGTGTATGATCGTCGCCGACAGGTGGAGGAAAACCGACTTCTCCCCCCGCCACCAACGGGAAGTATGAGCGTCCAAACGACGGCCGACATCGTCCTCGTCGACTACGGGCTGGGGAACCTCCGCTCTGCGACCCGCGGACTCGAACGCGCGGGCGCGAGCGTCACTATCAGCGACGACCCCGGACGGTTCCACGCCGCCGACGGCGTCGTCCTCCCGGGGGTCGGTGCCTTCGCCGAAGGGATGGAAAACGCCGCCTCAATTCGCGACGGACTCGTCGAGTACGCAAAAGAGGGGCGACCGCTCTTTGGCATCTGTCTCGGCATGCAGATGCTGCTCACGTCGAGTGAAGAGGCCGACACGGAAGGGCAGGGCGACGTGCAAGGGCTCGATTTGATTCCGGGCCGAAACCGCCGTTTTGCCGAGGGACAGAAGATTCCGCAAATGGGCTGGAACGAACTGTCGGTCGGGCGCGACCACCCTATCACGGAGGGCATCGACGGGGAGTACGCCTACTTCGTCCACTCCTACTACGCTGACCCCGACGACGAACGGGCCGTCGTCGCTGAGACCGACTACGGCATCGACTTCCCGGCCATCGTCGCCAACGAGGCAGGCAACGTCTTCGGGACGCAGTTCCACCCCGAGAAGTCCGGCGAGACCGGCCTCCGGATTCTCCGCAACTTCGTCGACTACTGCGTCGAGTAACGCAATCCAAAACTGTACATCCGGCTCGTCGGTGATGGTGTCTGCCCGGTGAGCAATCCCGCCTCCGCGAGTTCGTCGACGAGCGCGTCTCGCACCGTCTGCAGGACCTCTATAGCTCGCGGTACACGCGTGGCCGGCGAAAGTCCACGTTCCCGCGTTACAGGAACTCGCGCACGTCGGAGTACCACATGTCGTGGCGGTCGACCTCGTCCACGCGCTGGGCGATGGCGACCGCAAGCGCGTGCCAGCAGCGTTCGGTCGGGTCGTCGGGGTCGAGGTTGTACTGGGCGTCGCGACACTGACAGCCGCCGTCCTCGACGACGTGCTCCTCGGAGTGGCCGACGACGACGGTGAAGTCGTTGTACTCCTTGACGCGCGCCTCGGCGACGGCCTCGATGGCCTTCGCGCCGCGCTCGCCGTGCGTCGAGAGGATGGCATCGACTATTCCGGGAGTGAGTTCCCCCGCCGCGTCAAGCTCCGTCTGCCACTCCTCGACGGCGTTCACGCCCTGCGGTTCTCGGGGATGGCGCAAAAGGGGTTCGGTGGCGTCGCTGTCGGCCGGAAAAACGCGGAGAAGAACGCGGATTATGCGGCGCGGCGTTCCTTCGCCTTCGGGCGGAGCTTCTTGTAGCCACACTTTCGGCAGCGGTCGGCGCGCTGTGCGTTGCGCGCGTTACACCGCATACAGATCATCTTCTCCAGCGTGCGTGCTTCCGCTTCCTCGAAACTGGCCATGTCAGATATATCGGAACCGCGCGGTTAAACCTTTCCGAGTCTCCCATCCGGATATGCGCCGCTACGCGATGGTCGATTCCTTGCCCGTCACCGTTGACTCGCTCACGCTCTCGCGTCGCGAACGCGACGTATCGAGCGGCTTCACCCGCGTCACGACCACGGTCGAACTCTCCGGCGACGGCTGTGTCGGCCGCGGCGAGGACGTGTGTTATGAGGCTGAGGACCACGCCGACTACCCCCGCCCAGACCTCACCGGCGAGTGGGAGTTCGACGGTCTCTCGGACGCCATCTCGGAGGCCGACCTCTGGCCGAGCGACCCGTCACAGCACCACGCCCCAGCCTTCCGACAGTGGGCGTTCGAGTCTGCGGCGCTCGATTTGGGGCTGTCGCAGGCCGAGATGACGCTCGCCGAGGCGCTCGACACCGAACCAGAGCCGGTCCGGTTCGTCGTCTCGACGCGACTCGACGGCTTCGGCCGCATCGAATCGCTGCTCGACGCGAACCCTGACGCCGAGTTCAAGCTCGACCCCACGCCCGAGTGGGACGACGCGCTGCTCGGACGGTTGACGGACCTCGACCGCGTGCGCGTGCTCGACCTGAAGGGGCTGTACGAGGGGACTGAAGTCGACACCGAACCCTCCGCCGCCTTCTACGAGCGTATCGTCGAGACGTTCCCCGACGCGATTATCGAGGACCCCGCCGTCACGGGCGAGACGATGGACGTCGTGGAGCGAGAACGCGACCGCGTCGCGTGGGATTACCCGATTACGGGCGTTCCGTCGGTGCAGGCGCTTCCCTTCGAGCCGTCGGTGTTGAACATCAAGCCGTCCCGGTTCGGCACCGTCGAGTCGCTGTTCGACACCCTCGATTTGGCCGACCGACTCGACCTGCAACTGTACGGCGGCGGGCAGTTCGAGCTCGGCGTGGGCCGCGACCACATCCAGACGCTGGCCTCGGTCGCCTACCCCGACGGCCCGAACGACGTGGCCCCGAGCGCGTACAACGACCCCGAGGCGAGCAGGTCGCTGCCGCGCAGTCCACTCGACCCGCCGGAAGGGTTCGGGCGTTAGTCGTCCGCGAGGTCGAGATACTCCTGTTGGACGGCGACGACCTCACCGGAATCAGCGCAGTTCGCGTACCGACGGAGCGGCTCCTCGTTCAGTTCGAGGAAGGTGTGGCCCCACCGGAACTTGCTCATGATAGCCTCTGCCTGGTCCCGCTCGCCGAGGATGTAACAGCCGGCGGCGAACGCCTCGGCGGTGTTGAGTCGGAACGGGCGGCCGTGACTGACGGGGTTGCCGGCGACGAGAAACGGGAGCGCACGGTGTGGCCCGTCGAGTTGAAACGCCTCGGCGTCGGCCGTCTCCCACGAGCAGTCGAGCGCGACGAGCACGTCCGTCTCGTCGGCGGGCGAGAGCGCCCGCTCGGCGTGCGGGTCGAGCACGACGCCCCGAGGGACGCTCCGCGGGGAGTCGTGAAGCGTCGTCATCTCGAATCGGGCGAGCTTCCGAGCCGTACACTTCTCGGGGTCGTCGTCGCCCTCGTACCGGACGTGTAACTCCACGAGCGTTCTGGGTCGCGCGCCGGCAAAAGTCGCTCGTGTGACCGGCCAAGAGATTTATTCACTCGACAGACCTACCTCGGCTGTGAGCACACGCACCACCGCGCTCGACAGCGTCATCTTCGGGGTGGACATCCAGAGTGGCGACATCCGCGGTGATGCACCCTCCTACGCGGTCGTGGCATTCGACGGCGAGCACGTCGACCGCGACGTGGTGTCGTACCGAAAGCTCCGGCGGCTCATCGACCGCGAACAGCCTGACATCGTCGCGACCGACAACGTGTACGAACTCGCGGAGGACACCGACGCGCTCGTCCGCTTCCTGCGCGACATCCCCGAAGTGACGACGCTGGTGCAGGTGACCGGCGCACAACAGCCGGAGCCGCTCTCGCGGGTAGCAAAGCGCCACGGCGTCCCCTACGGGAAACAGCCGATCAAGGAGGCCGAGGCGGCCGCACGCCTTGCGGCCGCCAACGTCGGACAGGAGGTGACCGCCTTCGCCGACCGCACCGAACTGAAGGTCGCACGCGGGCGGTCGACCGGCAAGGGCGGGTGGAGTCAGGACCGCTACACCAGACGCATCCACGGCAACGTCCGCAAGCGGAGCCGCGAGGTCGAGTCCCAACTGACGGAGGCGAATCTCGACTTCGAGCAGGACGTGACCGAGAAGTACGGCGGTTACTCGCAGGCCGTCTTCACCGTCGAGGCGAAGCCGAGCGACATTCCCGTCTCCTCGTCGCGGAGCGGCGACGTGCGCGTCGAAATCGAGCGCGAACGCCGCGACGGCATCGAGTTCGAACCGCTCGTCAAGCGGCGCGACCACGTCATCGTCGGTATCGACCCCGGGACCACGACGGCCGTCGCGCTCGTCGACTTGGACGGGAACCCGCTCGACGTGCACTCGACGCGGACGGCAGACCGCGCGGCCATCACCGAGTGGCTCATCGAGCGCGGGCGGCCGCTGCTCGTCGCCGCGGACGTGGAGCCGATGCCCGAGACCGTCGAGAAGTTCCGCCGCTCGTTCGACGCGGCGGGGTGGAAGCCGGAGCGCGATTTGCCCGTCGACGAGAAGAAACACCGGACTCGGGAGGCGTCGTGGGACAACGACCACGAGCGGGACGCGCTCGCGGCGGCGCTGTTCGCCTTCGACGCCCACGCCGACCAGTTCGAGCGCATCGCGCGCAAGATTCCCCCGCAGTTCGACCGCGGCGAGGTGACCGCGACAGTCCTCCGCGAGGAGGCGTCGGTCGAGGCCGTTGTCGACCGGATGGTCATCGACGAGGAGGACGACGACGACGGCGTCGAACACCGCGCCCGCGAACTCACCGCAGAGGAACGAGAGATTCACGACCTGCGCGACCGCATCGACCGGCTCGAATCCCACGTCGAGAGCCTGAAGGAGACGGTCGAACAGAAGGACGCCGAGCTACGACAGTACGAAGAGGAGCTATCGGCCGCCCGAAGAGAGGAACGACGGGAGGCGCGTGAACGCCGCGAAGTGACGCGGCTCCGCCGCGAGAACGAGCGACTGGAGGAGGAACTCGAAGCCGAGCGCGAACAGACCGAGCAGGTCGAGACGAAGCTCGAACGGCTGAAGCGGCTCTGGAAGCTGGACCACTCCAACTTCGCCAGCGTCGCCGGCGAGGAGACCGACCTCGTACCCGTCAAGCCGATCGAACAGTTCACCGTCGGCGACATCGAGGCCGCAGACGAGTCGTTCGGACTCGCCGAAGACGACGTACTCCTCCTGCGTGACGCCTCCGGGGCGGGGCGGTCGTCGGCCGAGTTGCTGGCCGAGATCGACCCGCGTATTGTCCTCAAAAACGGGACGCTCTCCGAGCAGGCGAGGGAGGTGTTACACACCGAGTCGGTCCCCTACGGCCCGGCCGAGGGCGTGACGATTCGCGAAATCGACGAACTCGCCGTCGCCGACGAGTCCGAGGTGGAGACGGTGCTCGACGGGTGGCGCGAGGACGAAGCCGAGCGGCAACAGGAACAGACCGAGTCGATGGTGGAGGAGCTCATCAGCGAACACCGGGCCGACCGACAGACCGAGCAGAGCTAGAGCGCCCCCTTCATCCCCATCTTTTCGAGGGCAGTGTCGACCAGTCCGCCGGCGATGAGACCGAGTCCGACGACGACCGTCGCGACGCCGGCGGCGATGCGTTTGTCACGCGTTGCGACGACGAGTACGCCGGCGAGGAGCGCGAGCGCGCCGTACTCGCCGCGCGACCCGAGCCACTCGCGAACTGCGTCGATATCCATACGCCGACTCTCGGCGGCGTCTCGGATAAAGGTAGTTAGAACTCGTTACAGACGGGGATACCGACCGTGTCGTACTCGCCCATCGAGGCGATGGTCTCGGGAACCTCTTCGAGCGAGACGGTCTCGGAGACGATAGCGCCGGGGTCGATGGTGCCGGCGTCCATCATCCGGAAGATGTCCTCGTACTCGTGGGCGGGCATGCCGTAGGAGCCGAGAAACTCGCGCTCGTCGAAGACGACCTCATCGACCGGAAGCGACACCTCGCCTTCCTCCTCGCTGGTAGTAAGCCCAATCTGGAGGTGCTGGCCCAGCGTGGAGAGACTGCGGACGGAGTTGCGACACGTCTGGGCGATACCGAGGGCGTCGACGCTCACGTCGGCACCGCGGTTGCGTGGCGTGAATCCCTTCACCTCGCGGGGAACGTCCTCGACCTCGTCGACTTTGACCGTGTGGGTCGCGCCGAGTTCCACGGCCTTGTCGAGGGCGTCCTGTTTCAGGTCGACGGCGACGACGTTCGCACCGAGCGCATCGGCGACGTGGACGGCCGAAAGTCCGACACCGCCACAGCCGTGGACGGCGACCCAGTCGCCCGCGCCGAGGTCGGCCCGCTGGGTGATACCGTGGAACGCGGTGGCAAAGCGGCAGCCGAGTCCGGCGACCGCGACCGGGTCCACGTCGTCGGGCAGGGTGACGACGTTGGTGTCGGCCGCGTGAACGGCGTACTCCTCGGCGAAAGCGCCCTTCGAGAAGTCGACGAAGCCCATCGGGACGGACTGCTCACAGACGTTCTGGTGGCCCTGCTGGCACATCGGACAGGAGCCGTCAGCGAGGTTGAACGGGTTCGTCACGCGGTCGCCCACCTCGATGGACTCGACGTTCGGGCCGACCTCCTGGACGATGCCGACCGGTTCGTGCCCGAAGATGAGTCCGGGTTTGGATTCGACGCCGACCCACGACCAGTCGCCCTGCCAGGCGTGCCAGTCGGAGCGACAGACCCCACAGGCTTCCGTCTCGACCACGACGCCGTCAGGTGGACACTCGGGCGTCGGTACTTCCTCGATAGACATCTCTTCGCCGGGTTCGTCGAAGACAACTGCGCGCATACACGGACGGGGAGGCCCATCATGATAAATTCGCACGTTCGGGCGAGCAGTTCGAACCGTTTTACGTCTCGGTGTCCACGTTCGGGTATGGACAACGAGGAGTTGCGCCTCCCCGGCGACGACGAAGTGTTCGCCCGCGTCGAACAGATGCAAGGGGCGAACCGCGTCGCGGTGCAGTGTGCAGACGGGAAACAGCGGACCGCACGCATCCCCGGTCGGATGCAAAAACGCGTCTGGATTCGCGACGACGATATCGTGCTCGTCGAGCCGTGGGACTGGCAAGACGAGAAGGCCGACGTGACGTGGCGCTACGACAACCGTGCGGCCGAGCGACTGCGAGAGGAGGGCCACGTCTCGCTGTGAGCGACTACGACCTCATCGACGCGGACGACGTCGACACGCCCGGCGACGAGTGGGAGGAACTCGACGTGTCCGACGACGAGAGCGACCGAATCGCCCGCGTGCAGGACCGCGAGTTCCAGGAGTTTCGGAAGCGCATCAAGGACGCAGACCAGTTCAAGGTCGAAGCCTCCGTGTTCGACGACGCGACGCTCGGGGCACTCTACAAGCTCGTCCAAGACGGTCACATCCGAGCTTTCGGCGGCCCGCTCTCGACCGGAAAAGAGGCGAACGTGTATCTCGCCGCCAGCGACGGCGACGACGTGGCCGTCAAAATCTACCGTATCAACGCCTCCGACTTCCGCGCGATGCGGGATTATCTCGACGGCGACCCGCGGTTTGAAGGTATCGGCTCGGACAAAAAGAAGGTCGTCGTCGCGTGGACGCGCAAGGAGTTCGCGAACCTCCGGCGCGCGCAGGCGGCGGGCGTGCGCGTTCCGAACCCGATCGCCGTCCAGCGTAACGTCCTCGTGATGGAGTTTCTCGGGAGCGACGGCGAGCGGGCCAAGCGACTCAACGAGGTGTCGGTCGAGAACCCCGAGACGGCCTTCGAGGTCGTCCGCGAGTACATGCGCCGGCTCTACCGGGCGGGACTCATCCACGGTGACCTCTCGGAGTACAACATCGTCGTCCACGACGACGAGATATACGTGCTCGATTTGGGACAGGCGGTCACCGTCCACCATCCGAACAGCCGGGAGTTTCTGGAACGCGACTGTAAGAACATTGCCGCCTTCTTCACCAGGCAGGGCCACGACGCGACGGGCGAGGATCTGCTATCGTACGTGGTAGAACCGGAGCCAGAACCATAGCCGAGGTTTTTGTACGCAGGTGCGAATGGGAGGTATGAGCGACCCCGCCATCGAACACGAGCCACCCGAGGAGGTGTTCGGCCTGCTCGGCAACCGGCTCCGGGTGGATATTCTGCGTGCGCTCGCCGACGGCGACCCGCCGGTGGTGTTCTCGACGCTTCGCGACAAGGTGGAGGAACGCGACTCCGGCCGCTTCAACTACCACCTCCGGAAGCTGGTCGGCACCTTCGTCCGAGAGACGGACGCCGGCTACGAACTCACGCTCGCCGGTCGCCGGGTCGTCGGTGCGCTCGTGGCCGGCACCTACACCGCCGACGCAACGCTCGCCGCGACCGACATCGACGACCCCTGCCCGGAGTGTGAGACCGCACCGATTACGGCCAGCTACGCCGACGACGTGGCCCGGCTCGCCTGTCCCCACTGCGAGGAGTGGCAGATTGCGTTCACCTTCCCGCCGGGGACCCTCGCTCAGTACGCAACCGACGAGCTCCCGAGCGCGCTCGACCGGTGGCTCCGAACGCTGTTCGAACAGCTGACCGCCGGCTTCTGTGACAACTGCGCCGGCCGTCTCGACAGCGAGTTCGTCGTCGAGGACACCCCGCAGCTGGTGTGGCGGTGTGACCGGTGTGGCAGCCAGTCGCGCACCGCGGCGGCGACGCCGTTCGTCTTCCACCCCGCCGTACAGGGGTTCCTGTACGACAACGGGGTCGACCCGACGACCACCTCGTCGTGGCGGCTCCTCGCGGCCGGGGACATCGACTACGACATCAGAGACGAGTGCGTGAGCGTCACCTACCGCGCCGGTGGGGCGTCGATACACGGGTACGTCAGGGCCGACGGCTCCGTCCGCGGTATCGAGCGGTCGGACCGCAAGTAGTACCCGTCGGGGTGCAAATAGCCGGTATGCCCGAGATTCGCCCGGCGACGCCCGAGGACGTGGACGCCATTCGCGATGTCGCGGACGCGGCGTGGTGGGACACCTACCCCGGCACGCTGACGCGCGACCAGATCGAGACGGCCGTCGACCGGCTGTATGACCCCGAGTTCCTGCGTGAGGTGCTGGGCGAGCGCGATGATCTGCTGTTTCTCGTCGCCGAACACGAGGGGGAGGTCGTCGGCTTCGGCTCCGCCCAGCAGACGTTCGCCGACGAGGTGGAGCTGTTCACCCTCTACGTCCACCCTGACCACCAGCGGGCGGGCGTCGGGACGGCACTGCTCGAGGAGGTTCTCGATGCGGCGCGTGCCCAGTCGGTCGACCGACTGCGCGCCGGCGTGTTATCGGGGAACAGACAGGCGCGGAGCTTCCTCGAAGGCCACGGCTTCGAACGGACCGAGACGGTGACGACCGAGGTCGGCGACGAATCACAGCCCGAAGACCTCTTCGAGCGACCGGTGGAGTGACCCGAGCGCGTCGGAACGAACGCTTATCATTCTCGGTCGGCAACGTCGGGTATGCAACACGTTCGTATTCCCGACGACCGCATCGGTGTGCTCATCGGTGCCGGTGGGGAGACGATGCGCGAAATCGAAGAGAAGGCAGAGGTCCGACTCAACATCGACTCCGAGACCGGCAGCGTCGAAATCGAGGCGGTCGGCGACCCGATTGCCGCGCTCAACGGTCCGGATATCGTGCGCGCTATCGGCCGCGGCTTCCACCCCGACGAAGCGCTCACCCTCCTCGACAACGAGATGCGGATGTTCGATTTGGTTGATATCGACGCGGTCACCCGCAACCAGAACGACCTCGAGCGAAAGAAGGGTCGACTCATCGGCGAGAACGGCCGCACCCGCGAGCTGATGGAGGAACTCTCGGGGGCGTCGGTCGTCATCTATGGGAAGACCCTCGGCATCATCGGCAGCCCGAAGGAGGTCGACGTGGTTCGCTCCGCGGTCGATATGATCATCGACGGCGCACCCCACGGCGCGGTGTACTCGTATCTCGAACGCCAGCACAACGAGATGCAACAGGAGGGAATGGGGTATCACGAGTTCAACGACGGCGGTCCCGCAACTCCGGAGGACGCGGACATCGAGTTCACCGTCGACTCCGACCCGGACAACGACGGCGTGGAGTTCGAGGAGCCGGAAACGTAATCGGCGGGTGGGTCGTGTGAACGAGTAGCGCGCTGTCGTGCGGTTTTGGGTGGCCACGTTCGAAGCACTTATATAGAATCGCGAACATTCATTCGATTGTCTATGGCTCAGCAGATGGGTAATCAGCCGCTTATCGTACTTTCCGACGACAGCCAGCGCACGTCTGGAAAGGACGCACAGTCGATGAACATCACCGCGGGGCAGGCCGTCGCCGAATCCGTTCGGACGACGCTCGGCCCGAAGGGGATGGACAAGATGCTCGTGGACGACACGGGGAACGTCGTCGTCACGAACGACGGCGTCACCATCCTCCAAGAGATGGACATCGAACATCCCGCGGCCAACATGATCGTCGAGGTCGCCGAAACACAGGAAGACGAGGTCGGCGACGGCACGACGACCTCCGTCGTCATCGCGGGCGAACTGCTCGCGAAGGCCGAGGACCTCCTCGACCAGGACATCCACGCCACCATTCTCGCACAGGGGTACCGGGAGGCCGCCTCGAAGGCGAAGGAGGTTCTCGAAGACATCGCCATCGATGTCGACGCCGACGACACCGAAGTGCTCGAACAGATCGCCGGCACCGCGATGACCGGCAAGGGCGCAGAGAACGCGAAGGACACGCTCGCGGCGCTCGTCGTCGACGCGCTGCGCGCGGTCGCAGACGGCGACGGCATCGACACAGACAATATCAACGTCCAGACGGTCGTCGGCGGCTCCGTCGGCGAGTCCAACCTCGTCGAGGGCGTCATCGTCGGCAAGGAGCGCGTCCACGAGAACATGCCGTACTTCGTCGAGGACGCGAACGTCGCCCTGCTCGACACGCCGATCGAGGTCAAGGAGACCGAGATCGACGCCGAAGTGAACGTCACGGACCCGGACCAGCTCCAGCAGTTCCTCGACCAGGAGGAACAGCAGCTGCGCGAGATGGTCGACCAGCTGAAGGCCGTCGGTGCCGACGTGGTGTTCTGTCAGAAGGGCATCGACGACATGGCCCAACACTACCTCGCCGAGGAGGGCATCCTCGCCGTGCGCCGCGCCAAGAAGTCCGACATCAAGGCGCTCTCCCGGTCGACGGGCGCACGCATCGTCTCGAATCTCGACGACATCACCGAGGACGACCTCGGCTTCGCCGGCTCCGTCGCGGAGAAGGAAATCGGCGGCGACACCAAGGTCTTCGTCGAGGACGTCGAGGAGGCCAAGTCCGTCACGCTCGTGCTCCGCGGGGGCACCGAGCACGTCGTCGACGAGATCGAGCGCGCAATCGACGACTCGCTGGGCGTCGTCCGCACGACCCTCGAAGAGGGGAAGGTGCTGCCGGGCGGTGGCGCACCCGAGACCGAGCTTGCGCTCGGTCTCCGTGAGTACGCCGACTCCGTCGGGGGCCGCGAGCAGCTGGCCGTCGAGGCCTTCGCCGACGCAATCGACGTGATTCCGCGCACGCTCGCGGAGAACGCCGGACTCGACCCCATCGACTCGCTCGTGGACCTGCGTGCCCAGCACGCCGACGGCTCCACGACCGCCGGGCTGGACGCGTACACCGGCGACGTGGTCGACATGGAGGAGGACGGCGTCGTCGAGCCGCTCCGAGTCAAGACCCAGGCGGTCGAGTCCGCCACCGAGGCGGCCGTCATGATTCTGCGCATCGACGACGTCATTGCGGCCGGTGACCTCGTCGGAGGGAAGACCGGTGAGGACGACGACGACGGACCCGCTGGCGGTCCCGGCGCAGGCGGCATGGGCGGTATGGGCGGCGGCATGGGCGGCATGGGTGGCATGGGCGGCGCGATGTGAAGTAGGCCCAACCCACACTCCCATCTCGCACCGCACGCCGACCGATTTTCACTTTGTTTCGCTGCGCTCGACCAGCCCCTGCTGTACCCGACCGTCGTCCGACAGCGACCGCACCGTCAGCCGGGCGTCCCCGATGGCGACAGAATCGCCCGCATCGAGCGATTCGCCGAGTTCACGGGCGAGCAGGTCGGCGACGGAGGCGTCGCCGTCGTCGGGAAGTCTAAGATCGAGCGCGTCGTTGACGGTCGCGACCAGCGGTCCGCGTTCCGGGCCGAACTGGCCGACCAAGGCCGCGGTCGTCACCGACGCGATGGCGACGTTGACGACGTTGCTGCCGACGAGCACCGTGATGAGCAGTCGATTTGGGCCTTCCCGCAGTCGGGCGAGGGTCCCGCCCGACCCGGTGCCGTCGCTGCCCATCGCGGCGACGCGGTGTGACTCGAGCGAGAAGATGGAGGTCTCACTCGCGGAGAAGAAGGCGCTCACGACGAGTAAGCCAGCGACGACGAGGGGGTGGTAGCAACCATACGGACCGCTCACCGCCCGAACATAAGAGAAATCTGGTCGCGTCAGTCGTCGGCGAGCGCGGCTTCCTCGGCGTCTGCCTCCTCGGCTTCGGCTTCCGCCTCCTCGCGTTCTTGTTCTTCCTTCTTGGCTTTGATCTTCTTCATGCGGAAGATCTCCTCGCGCTCCTGTTCTTCGAGCTTCTGCTCGATGTACTCCTGTGCCTCGTACAGGTCCGGCAGCAGCGTAAACTCCAGCGCGTTGACGCGGCGTTTGGTCTTCTCGATCTCTTCGAGCATCTCCTTCATCGCGGTTTCGACCTCCGCGGCGAGGATGATGGTCTCGATGAGCTCCTCGTAGGCGTCGGCGGCCTCGTCGATGCGCGCGGAGGTGCCGAGCACGCCGTAGCCACGCTCGCCGAGGCTCTTTTTCACCTTCGAGGACTCGATCTGCGGGACGACGACGCCCATGATGTTCATCGACTCCGTCGTGATCTCCGGGTGTTCGGTGAGCGCCGAGGCGGCACCGCGGACGGCCACGTCACCCTCCATCGCGCGCGCCATGTTGATGGCGCGCTGGGCGCGCTCGTACTGGTTGTCGACGTTCTCACGGACATCCTTCGCCTGGTCGAGGATATCCATGAACTCCATGATGAGTCCGTCACGCTTCTTCTCGAGCGTGTCGTGGCCCTGCTCGGAGAGTTCGATGCGATCTTCGATCGCCATCAGATTCTTCCGAGTGGGTTTGACGTCTGTCGCCATTACCGACTCATTCCGACGCGAGGGAGTTAGTCGTTTCCTTCGCCAGCGACCACCTCACGCGGGCGAGCGGTACGTTCGTCGAGCCGGCGGCTCGCGAGTGGGGGGAGACAGAAAGGAGAACGGCGTCAGTCGGCCGTGACTTCTTCGGCTTCGGTCTCGGCGCCCTCGTGGTAGTACTGCTCGATGGCCTCTTCGTCGATACGGTTGAGTTCCGTCTTCGGGAACATCGAGAGCAGCTTCCACGCGAGGTCGAGCGTCTCGTCGATGTCGCGGTTCGTCTCGAAGCCCTGGTCGATGAACTCCGTCTCGAAGCGGTCCGCAAAGTCGAGATAGCGGTTGTCACGCTCCGAGAGCGCTTCGCGACCGACGATGTTCACGAGGTCGCGCAGGTCTTCACCCTCCGCGTACGCCGCGAACATCTGGTCTTTCACGTCGGCGTGGTCGCCGCGGGTCAGCCCTTCGCCGATACCGTCGTCCATCAGCCGCGACAGGCTCGGGAGCACGTTCACCGGCGGCTCGTACCCCTGACTGTGGAGGTCGCGGTCCATCATGACCTGTCCCTCCGTGATGTAGCCCGTCAGGTCTGGAATCGGGTGCGTCTCGTCGTCGCCCGGCATCGTGAGAATCGGGATCTGCGTGACGGAGCCGTCGCGACCCTCGATTCGGCCGGCGCGCTCGTACAGCTGTGCGAGGTCGGTGTACATGTAGCCGGGATAGCCACGGCGGCCCGGCACCTCCTCGCGTGCAGCACCGATTTCGCGGAGTGCCTCACAGTAGTTGGTCATGTCTGTCAGGATGACGAGGACGTGGTAATCCTCCTCGAAGGCGAGATACTCCGCCGTCGTGAGCGCCATCCGCGGGGTGACCGTCCGCTCGACTGCGGGGTCGTCCGCGAGATTCATGAAGACGATAGAGCGTTCGAGTGCACCGGTGCGCTCGAAGTCGTCCATGAACTCGTTTGCCTCCTCCTGGGTGATACCCATCGCACCGAAGATGACTGCGAACTCCGATGCGTCCTCGCCCTCTTCCGGAACGGTCGCCTGTCGTGCAATCTGGAGTGCCAGATCGTTGTGTGGCAGTCCGGACCCCGAGAAGATGGGGAGCTTCTGACCGCGAACGAGCGTGTTCATCCCGTCGATGGAACTCACGCCCGTCTGGATGAACTCCTCCGGATACTCGCGGGCCGTCGGATTGATCGCCGCGCCGACGATCGGTCGCTCCTCGTCCGGTTCGATTTCGGGACCGCCGTCGATCGGCTCGCCCGACCCCGAGAGGACGCGCCCGAGCAGGTCCTCGGTCAACGGCATCTGGAGCGTCTCACCGAGGAACCGCACCGACGACTGCTTGTCGATACCGGAGGTCCCCTCGAACACCTGAATCGCGACGAACGTACTCGTCGATTCGAGCACCTGTCCACGGCGGGTCTCGCCGTTCGGCGTCTCGATTTCGACCATCTCGTCGTAGCCGACCGGCTCGTCCACTTCCGCGAACACGAGCGGTCCACTGATTTCCGTGATTGTCTTGTACTCTTTTTGCATGGTTCAGTACTTCTCCTGTAGCTGTGATTTGATGTCGGCTTCCAGTTCGTCGATGAACTCCTCGTAGTTCTCGGTGGTGTCCATCCGGTTCAGGCGGGGCGCGGCGTCGATCTCGGTTATTTCGTCGACCGGGACACCGGCTTCGAGCGCCTCGAATGCCGCGTCGTTGAACGCCTTGATCGCACCGAGCATCTGGTAGGTCTTCTCCGGTTCGGAGAACGTCGCCACGTCGTGGAAGGCGTTCTGCTGGAGATACGCCTCGCGCAGATAGCGGGCGACCTCGAGCGTGAGCTGCTGGTCGTCCGGCAGCGCGTCCTTGCCGACGAGTTGGACGATTTCTTCGAGTTCGCTCTCCTCGTCGAGCGTGTCGACGGCCCACTGGCGCTGTTCCGGCCAGTCTTCCGCGACGTTGTCGCGGAACCACGGGTCAAGCTGGTCTTGATACAGCGAGTAGGACTCGTTCCAGTTGATCGAAGGGAAGTGCCGACGTTCGGCGAGGTCGGCGTCCAGCGCCCAGAACGTCTTCACGATACGGAGGGTGTTCTGTGTCACCGGTTCGGAGAAGTCACCGCCCGGCGGCGACACCGCTCCGATGACCGAAATCGAGCCTTCCGTGCCGTTGATGTTGGTGAACTTCCCGGCGCGCTCGTAGAACTCCGAGAGCCGAGCGGCGAGGTACGCGGGGTACCCCTCCTCGCCCGGCATCTCCTCCAGTCGGGAGGAGATCTCACGCATTGCCTCCGCCCACCGCGAGGTGGAGTCGGCCATCAGCGCCACGTCGTACCCCATGTCGCGGTAGTACTCCGCGATGGTGATACCCGTGTACACGCAGGACTCGCGCGCGGCGACCGGCATGTTCGACGTGTTCGCGATGAGACACGTTCGGGACATGAGCGGGTTCCCCGTGACCGGATCCTCCAGTTCCGGGAAGTCCTCGATGACTTCCGTCATCTCGTTGCCGCGCTCGCCACAGCCGACGTAGACGACGATGTCCGCGTCGGCCCACTTGGCGAGCTGGTGTTGGGTGACGGTCTTCCCGGAGCCGAACGGACCCGGAATCGCCGCCGTCCCGCCCTTGGCAATCGGGAACATCCCGTCGAGGATGCGCTGGCCCGAGATGAGCGGCGTCTTCGGCGTCTCCTTTTCCTGAGTCGGGCGTGGTTCGCGGACAGGCCACTCCTGTCGCATCGCGATTTCCTCGCCGTTTTCGAGGACGACGACCGGCTCGTCGACGGTGAACTCACCCTCGTGGACCTCGGCGACGACGCCGCCGTCATACTGTGGCGGGACGAGCACCTTGTGGTCGATCTGGACCGTCTCCTCGACGACACCGACCTGGTCGCCAAAGGCGACGGAGTCGCCCTTCGAGACGGTCGGCTCGAACTCCCACTCCTTCTCCAGGTCGATACCCGGTGCGTCGACACCGCGGTCGAGGAACGCCCCCATCTGCTCTTCGAGCACGTCGAGCGGGCGCTGGACGCCGTCGTAGATGGAGTCCAGCATCCCCGGTCCCAGGTCCACGGAGAGCGGTTCGCCGGTGCTCTCAACCGGTTCGCCCGGCGCGACGTCCGAGGTTTCCTCGTACACCTGGATAGTAGTGATCTTCCCTTCGATTTCGATGACCTCGCCCATCAGACCCTCGTCGCCCACGTAGACGACATCGTTCATTCGGGCGGCGAGGTCCGTGGCGGTCACGACCGGACCGCTCACGCTCTCGATGACACCGTTTTCTGTAGTGTCGGTTTCCTGTGCTTGGCTCATGTTAGTCTTCCTCCTCGTCCATCAGGTCGATACCGATTGCTCGCTTGATCTGCTCGCGGAGACCGCCGGAGGCGGCTCCACCGCCGAGCGTGACGAGCACGGGTTCGACGCTCGTTTCGACGTCCTGTCGTACGGTTCGTGAGAGATACTCCATGTCGTCGTCGTGCATGACGACGATACCGATGTCGTCGTCGTCGAGCATCTCCTCGACTGCGCTGTCGAGCTGTTCTGCCTTCTCGTCGGCGGGGACGCTCGCGAAGCGGCGCACCCCGGCCAGTCGGAACCCGGTCGTGAACTCCGGGCTCCCGATGACTCCGATCTCTTGGCTCATACGGTGACCAGCTCCGTTTCGATCTCTTCGGGACTGAGCCCGGCTTCGCGACCGCGTGCGATGGCGCGGATATTGTCGACCTCGCGCTCCTTCGCGAGGACGTACGCGAGCACCGGACACACCGACAGCGGGTAACGGTTCGACAGCGTGTGTGAGTACTCGAGCAGCGCCGCGTCGAGCGCGTGTTCGAACCCGATGAGGTTCTGTGCGCCGTCGAGTTCGGTGAGCGCCTCGTCCAGTTCGTCACCGTACGTTGAGTCACGGACGCGAGCGACTAATTCCTCCGGGTTGTTCGCCAGCTGGCGAAGCTCGTCCTCGTCGAACAGCCGACCGCCCTCGATGTAGAACTCGACGGGGTCGATATCCGCACCCGACCGGGCGATACGCAGGGCGTTCCGGAGGTTCCGGAAGTCGACTTCCGCCTGCACGAACTCGATGTACAGCTTCTCCGCACGATTTGGGTTGCGCGGGAGATTCGACTGGAGGTTCGCGTAGTAGGCGCGGTCGACCGCGTTCTCGAGCGGAACGAGAATCCCCTCCGCCTCGTACAGCTCGTAGGCGTCTTCGAGCGCGTCGCCGAACAGCGTGCCCGAGAGCAGTTCGATGACGTTCTCGATGGAGTTAGACTCGACGAGCCGGCCGAGCAGCTCGTCGGATAGTTCGCCGGCCTCGATGAGATCGTCGTCGATCTCCGTCGAGGTCGCTCCCGAGTAGATACCGCGGATGACCGTCTTCACGTTCCACGCGTCGAACTTGCGGAGATACCGGGCGATGTAGTCGTACAGCTCCCCCTCCGCCCAGTCGAGCACGTCGTCGAAGTGCTTGACGAGGTTCTCGTTGAGGGCGTACTCGATCAAGTCGACGCCGGAAAAGCGGGTTCCGAGCGCGTTCATCTCGCGTTCGTACTCCGACTCCTCCATGAAGCGTGCGATCTCGCTTGGCCCCATCCGGACGAGCTTCCGGTAGTCGCTCTCGTCGAAGAGGCTCGAGCGGCGCGAACGAACACGTGCGGTGACGTACTCGTAGTTCGCGGTCCCGTCCTCCTGTCCGAGCTTCATCGTTCCTCGAACAGCTCCTCGGAGATCGTTTTGAGATTATCCTCCCACACGTCCTCGAGCACGGAGTCGAAGGTGTTGTTCACGCGGACTCGCGACCCCTCTGCTTCCACGACGACGCCGCCGAGACACTCCGTCTCGCCGGCCAACTCGAAGTCGTCGTAGTCCTCGAGAATCGATTCGAGCAGGTCGGCGTCTCCGTCGCGACCGTACACATCGACCGTCGCGGCGTCCTCGAACTCCGTCGCGGCAGCATCGAGCAGCGTGCGCGTCAGTTCCTCGCGCTCGTCCCCGTCGATTGCGGCGACCGCGTCCTCGGCCTGCTCGCGAACCTCCTGGAGCGCCTCTCGGCGCGCCTCCAGTCGGGCCTGTTTCGCTTCCAGTTTCGCCGACGAGAGCCGCTGTTCGCGCTCGCGTTCGATCTCCTGTTGTGCGTCCTGTTCTGCTTTCTCGATGATTTCCTCGGCGTCTGCCTCCGCCTCCGAGACGATCTCGTCGGCGCGGCGTTCACCCTCTGCGCGTATGTCGTCCGCACGCGCGCGGGCATCATCTCGAATGTCCTCTACGACCGTATCAAGGCTCATTGATTGGAAAAGTTGGCTGCGCTGTTTAGACGACGAAGACGACGACGAGTGCGAAGATGACGAGCGTCTCCGGCAGGACCGTCAGAATCAGGCCACGGCCGAACAGGCTGTCATCCTCGGCCATCGCGCCGACGGCCGCCGACCCGATACCTCGCTCCGCGTACCCCGCTGCCAGCGCCGCAAGCCCGACGGACAGCGCTGCGGCACCGGATGCCGTGAGCGCCGGGGAGGAAGAAGCCGCGTCGGAACCGCTCTGTAGTAGAGGTGCAATACTGCTGAACAGCGTGGTGGCAATCTCGAACATTGTGTTTCCGAACACGCCAAGGTCGTTGCGGCCATCAAATAAACCTTCCCAAACGCGTCGTGGAGCACCTCACGCGCCCGAATACGAAGCGCCGTGATTAAGTCAGTGGAAAGAGAAAACGCTGGGTTACTCCTCGGCCGTGTACCGTCGCTCCTGACCGAACGGGGTGTAGTTGCGGCCACCACCCTCGTAGAACTTTCCGAAGAACTCGACGTACTCCAGACGCACGGCCTGCAGCCCGGCAGAGGTCACACCGAGCACGAGTACGAGCATGTGGCCGAGCACGAGCACGAGAATCCCGGCGAGCAGGCCGAGCACCATCGCGAGTCCGCCCTCGACGTTCACCAGCCCGGAGAAGACGACGTTCTCCGCGGCGGGGGCGTGGTCGGAGAAGAAGATGAGGTGGAACTCACCGCCCTCCAGATACGCGCCGAAGACGAGCAGGTTCACCGCAAGCGCCATCCCGGCCTTCGCCAGCAGCACGGCGGCGATTCGGGCGTAGGAGATGACGTGACCGAAGCCCTGCGTGACGGACTCGACGAGCCCGATACCGCCTTCGGCCTTGACGACGAGCGCGAGTGACGCCACGACGACGAGCAGCACGGCGTCGATGGCGAAGCCGGCAACGCTGAACACGTCGATCGCCGGGAAGCCGTTGAAGCCGAGCGAGTAGACGACCTCGCCGGCCTCGATGGTCCCGCCTGTCACCGGGTTCGTCTGGCCGGCCTGCGCGAAGGAGGTGAACAGGAAGTCGGGCTTGGCGCTGAGTGCCGTGTGTGAGAGAATCCACACCCAGAGGCTGACGGTGAAGAGAATCCACGAGCCGCTCTCCATGAATGCCTCGCCGACGCCGTGTTTGAGGTTGTTCACGAAGTCGAGCACGCGCCCGGTGACGAGATGGAGCACGCCGACGACGACGCTGAGCAGCATCCACGCGAGCGCGTACTCCTGGTAGTATGGTTGGAGTCCTTTGTGCATCGGCGCGCTTCCGCTCGGGTAAATCGCGTACCCGAGCTGGTGGAGTCCGAAGAACTCCCCGTACAACACACCGAAGACGGCCGTGAAGAAGCCGGAGAGCAGCCCGACAGCACCGAGTGCTCGCAGGATATCCGAGTCCAGCGAGCGCATCATCAGATAGCCGATTCCCATGTAGATGAGCCCGTAGCCGAGGTCGCCGATCATGAATCCGAAGAACACCGGGAATGTGAGGAAGAAGACGATCGTCGGGTCGAGCTCCGAGTACTTCGGCTTGTTCAACACGGCGACGAGCGACTCGAACGGCTTGACCGGGCCGGGGTTGTCCTGGACGACCGGCGGCGTCCCGTCGCTCATCGGCTGCTCTGCGTGGCCGCCGTCCGCGGCGACCTCCTCGTCTGTGTGGCTCTCTTCGGCGTGACCGTCCTCGTCGTACTCGGCCTGTTCGAGTTCCTCGACGTCTACGTGGTCGCCCACGCGGTCCTTGAGTCGCTCAGCGAGGTCGAGATACTGCTCGGAGGGGAGCCACCCTTCGGCGACGAAGGCGTTGCGCGTCGTCGCAAACGAGAGGGGGGCCTCGCGCTTCTGTACGTCGATGGTGAGCCGCTCTTCTGCGGCCAGCAGGAACTCGGCGTGCTCGTCGGCGAGGTCGGCGAGGTCGCCCTCGATGTCTTCGAGTTCGGCCTCGATCGCTGTCTTCTGCTCGCGGAGGTCCGCGACGTACCCTTCGGGGTCGGCGTCGGTTTCGGGAATCTCCAGTTGCGTGAACTCCGCGCTGACGAGCGCGTCCGAGACGGCCGCGTCGGCGGGCGTGACGAAGGCGGCCAGCGTCTCGCCGTCACCGAATATCTGGTACTGGTCGACGCCGTCGGCCTCGACGAGCGTGCGCCGGACTTCGTCGCGGTCGCCCTGGCCGACGACGACGGTGAGGGTGTCGTACCCCTGCAGCAGGTCGAGGTCGATGCCGAGTTCGACGAACGGTTCGACGCTGTTGAGCGACTCCTCGACCTCCCGGAGTTCGCTTTCGAGCTCGTCCTGTCGGTCGTCGAGGGAGTTGACCTCGGTGCGGATGGTCGCGAGTCGGTCATCGAGGTCGGCGTCGTCGAGTCGGAGCGGGTCGCCCTCGAAGTCGTCCCCCTCGATACCGAGGAGCGATTCGAGCGAACGAACGGTGACCAGCTTCTCGGAGGCGTCGTCGGCTCCCTCGACCGGGTCACCGGGCTGGAATCCGTCCCACTCGCCGTCGTAGTCGGTCATGTCGAACAGTCGGAGGTCGTGGATGGTCTCGATGACCTCGTCCATAACGCGTTTGGATCCCGTCACCGAGACCCGGCTCATCTGCTCAGGTCTGAGCATCGACCGCCTCCGTGAATCGTCCGAGGATGTCCTCGACCACCTCCTCCTCGCGGGTGGCCGCTCGGTTCTTGAGCTTCTCGCGTTCGGCCTCGCCTTTCTCGCGAATCTCGTCGGCCTCGGCCGTGATTTCCTCGCGGGCCTCGGCGAGTCGGTCCTCCTTCAGCTCTGTCGCCTCGGTTTCGGCGTGCTCGCGAATCTCCTCGGCCTCGCGGCGCGCGTCGGTGATTGTCTCTTCGCGCTCCTGTTCGGCTTGCGCGATGATTTCCTCGGCCTCCTGCTCGGCCGTCTTGACCTCTTCGAGAACATCTGGCCTCGCCATATTCGTATCGTGCGGGGATTGTACCACAGTGTATATGGGAGTTGCGGAACGCGCGCCGGCGTAACCGGGTGAATCCGCACACATTTGGTCGTCGGGACCGATACACAGATAATGGGATTCCTGGAGAACAAAGCGCGTGCCCGGGTGTTCTACCGGTACTTCTCGAACCTGTACGACACCGTCAACCCGTTCATCTGGAACGAGCAGATGCGCGACCAAGCGCTGGAGTGGTTCGACATCGAGACCGGCGACCGCGTGCTCGACGTGGGCTGTGGCACCGGCTTCGCGACCGAGGGCATCCTCCAGTACACCGACGACGTACACGGACTCGACCAGTCCGGCGGCCAGCTCTCGAAGGCGTTCGCCAAGTTCGGCCGCGACGGCGACGTGCGATTTTATCGTGGCGACGCAGAGCGGCTCCCCTTCGCCGACGACACCTTCGATAAACTGTGGTCGTCCGGCTCCATCGAGTACTGGCCCAACCCGGTCGCCGCACTCGAGGAGTTCCGCCGCGTGACCAAGCCCGGCGGCACGGTCCTCGTGGTCGGTCCCGACTACCCGGACTCGGTCGTCTTCCAGAAGCTCGCGGACGCAATCATGCTCTTTTACGACGAGGACGAGGGGGACCGCATGTTCACCGAAGCCGGCTACGAGGAGTTCGAACACCATATCCAGCAGCGCAAACCCGGAACTCCCCGCGCCATCACGACCGTCGCGACCGTCCCCGAGACGGAACCCGACGCCGAGACCGAATCGCCCGTCCCGTCGCCGTAACCTTATCACTGCGCCGTCGTCGACAGTCGCGCGACCACACCGCGCTCAGTTCGGAGGACTACCGTCACGGTCGATCCAGCGGACAGTGCGGGCGCGTTACTCGTTGCGAGCCGAAGGCTCGCCCGTTCACCGGCAGTCCAGTTGCCGTCGCCCGCGGAGTTGAACACCCCCGACGGCGAACCGACGTAGCCGCGGCTCCCGACGAACGGTATCGCGGGCTGGTGTCTCACCGGCTCCCCGTCGACGGCGATGTGAACCGAGAGCTCGTCGGTCCGGAGCCGGTCTCCGCCCGCGTGCGTCAGCGTGACGCTACCGTCGGCGGCGGCAGCGAGGTCGACCGTCGCCTGTGGCGTCGGCTCCGCCGGCGAGAACGCTATCGCGGTCGCACCGACGCCGAGGCTCGTGAAGAGAGTAACCGCGAGCAGACAGATGGCCCCGAGTGCGGGCGCGACGGCTCGTGTCCGTGACATGCGCCGTCTGGCGCGGCTCCGTATTTACGTGTCCGGCCCGACGGTCGCGGTGACGTTTCCGGTCGGCGTCATCGCGGTGACCGTGAACTGCCCGCGGGGCGTGACCGTCCAGTGGGTCGCGCCGTCGGTGACGCCCAGCGCCTCTCCGTCGAGGTAGACGCCGGATTCGACCGGCTCACCGGTCGTGGTGTTCTCGACGCGGATGCCGAGTGGACCGTCGGCGTGGGTCGTCTCGACCACGAGTCGGTACGCGTCGTTTGTCGCGGTGACCGACTCGGTCGGGACGGTGCTCACGTCCTTGCGCTGTATCTCGCGGAAGATGGCGTCGGTGTCGGCGTCGTAGTAGACGACGAGGTCGTCGGCACCGGAGCCGCCGTGGGGGTGATTGACGGCCATCCCGTAGATGCCGGCCTGCACGTAGTACGGCTCGTTCGTCAAGGCAGTGTTCGACCGGCGGTCGGAGCCGAACACCCACGGGTACAGCTCCTCCAGCCGGGGGACGAAGTCCTCAGTGATGCTGATCGGTTTGTCGGTGAACTGGTCGTCGAAGGCGGAGCCGACGAGCGACTCCCGGAGATACCGGGTCGAGAACTCGCCTTCGATTATCGTCGAGAGGACCAGCCCGTCCGCGGCCGTCGTGAGGTGGACGCGTCGGGGCGTCCCGTCTGCCATGTGCGCGGCGAGTCGGTCGCGGACCGGTCCCTGAAGGGGGATGAGTCGCCCTTTCATCCGAGCGATGTCGCGCTCGGGGACCGGCGTGCCGACCGCGCTGCCGTAGGTGTACAGTTGGTCGATGGTCTCGCCGAGCTCACTCGCCATCGTGTCGACGGCGACGAGTTCACGCACGAACGCCGAGGCCGGAATCTCGCCGCTATTGTACGCGTCGAGCGCGGCCCGCTGGCGAGTTTCGAGCGCGTCAATGTCCGCTTCGATGCGAGCGGTCGTGTTCACGATGACGCGCCGGCGGGTCTCCTCGGTTGCGGCGTTGGCGAACTGCTCTCTGAGCCGCTCGGATTCGAACTCACCGCGGAGTCGAGCCGTCGTGACGGCGCTTGCACCCGCGGGGTCGAGCCCGACAGTCACTGTCCGACTCCTCTCGATTGCTTCCGGGTCGAGGGCGAGATAGCCAGAGGTGTTCGTCTGCGGGACGACCGGCTGTGTGGCGTCGGCTGCCGCCTCGGTCGCTTGGACCGTCTCGGTCGGGGACGGTGCCCCGAAGACGGGGAGCGCGAGTCCCGAGGAGACGACGAGCGACACCGCGAGGAGGGCGACGAGGAGGCCACGACCGGACGAGACACGGCGGGGACCAGCCATACGGCTACCGTGGCTGGCCATGATAAAAATCCCGTCGCTCTCGCGAGGTGGCAGTGTCAGTAGGATGGAAAGCGTTTTGCTGGCGGCCGGCACATCCGAAGATATGCGGTCCGAGCGCCGCCCCCTCCTGTGGTTGCTTCTCGCCGTGCTCGCTCTCTCGCTGGGAGCGGGCGGCGGCGTAGCGACGGGCCACACCACACAACAGGAGCTACAGCCGGCGGCGACGACCTTCGACGTGCAGTTGACACCCAGCGGCGACGCAGACTGGACGGTGTCGACGCAGTTCCGACTGGCGACCGAAAACGAAACCGAGGCGTTCGAGCGGCTCGCGGCGCGGTTCGAGGCCGGCGAGGCTGATCTCGCGTACGACGCGGAGACGTTCAGGGAGGCGGCAGCACGCGGTGCCCCCGGTCGGGAGATGGCGATTCGTGCCGTCGAGTACGACTCGAACACGACGACGAGAGACGGCGAGCGCGTCGGGCGGCTCTCCTTGCAGTTCGAGTGGACGGACTTCGCTCAGACGACCGGAGAGAGCTACCGCCTCGGCGATGCGTTCAACACGACCGACGGGACGTGGCTGCCCGGACTCGCGAGCGACCAAGCGCTCGTGATTCGCCCGCCAGACGGGTACAGCGTCGAGACGGCTCCGGTCCCAGTCGACAACGGCGTGTTGCGCTGGGACGGGCGACAGAGCTTCACGCCCGGATATCTCGGACAGATAACGTACACGGGCGAAACGTCGACGCCGGTACCGAACGGCCCATCCCCGGCGGTACTGGGTGGCGTCGGCGCCCTCATCGTCCTCATCCTCGCTGGGGGGTATCTCTGGTGGCAGCGACAGCCCACCGCGGGCGGACCGGGGACGACCGACAGCGGGTCCGACGACGGCACGGACGGCGCGGCTGCGGGAGCTGTTGCCGGCGGGAGCACCGCATCTGACGACACCAACGAGACCACGGCCGGAGCGACAGCGGCCGGCGGCGACGGCGACGAGCCGGACCCCGAGCTGCTCTCGGACGAGGAGCGCGTCCTCCGGCTGTTGGAGGCGAACGACGGCCGGATGAAACAGGGGACCATCGTCGAGGAGACGGGCTGGTCGAACGCGAAGGTGTCACAGCTACTGTCGGCGATGGACGAGGCCGGCGAGATTGAGAAGCTCCGTATCGGTCGCGAGAATCTCATCTCGCTGCCGGGGGAAGGCGTCGGTGACATCGACGACAATTGACATCCTCCCCGCCCTGAAGGGCGGGGCTTTCTCCTCGGTTCTCCGTAAGCACGGTTCGGAAACGCTTAACCCCGAACCGACGTCAATTGTAACCGAGAACGATGAAGGTACTTGTCACTGTAAAGGAGGTGGCCGAAGTGGACGACGAGTTCGCCATCGACGGACTGGACGTCGACGAGAGCTACCTCGAGTACGACCTCAACGAGTGGGACGACTACGCGGTCGAGGAAGCCGTTCAGCTGTCGGAGGCGAACGACGACGTGGAAGTCGTCACCGTCACCGTCGGCCCGGAGCGCGCCGACGAGACCATCCGCATGGCGCTGGCGAAGGGCGCAGACCGCGCGCTGCGCGTGTGGGACGACGCCATCGCAGGCGCGGAGTTCCTCGACCCCGGCACCAAGGCCCAGCTGCTCGAGGCCATCGTCGAGGAGGAAGAGCCCGACCTCGTCCTGACGGGCGTCCAGTCGGGCGACGACGCCTTCGGCGCGACCGGCGTCGCACTCGCCGAGCGGGTCGGCTTCGAGTGGGCCGCGGTCGTCAACGACCTCGAGCACGACGTGGAGGCAAACGACTCCTCGGTGCGCCGCGAACTCGAAGGCGGCGTCGAGGAGCTGACCGACGTGGAGGGACCGGCCGTGCTCACCATTCAGACGGGCATCAACGAGCCGCGCTACGCCTCGCTGCGCGGGATTCGACAGGCACAGCGCAAGCCGCTCGACGTGCAGACGCTCGACGACCTCGGACTGGAGGAGTCCGTGCTCGAGACGCAGGTCGAGCTGACCTCGATGTACGAACCGGAAAGCGAGAGCGACGCCGTCATCTGGGAGGGCGCTGCCGACGAGACCGCCGGGGAGCTTGCCAGCTTCCTGCGTGACTCGGGGGTGGTCGAGGGATGACTCCAGTCAGACACGTCGTGTCTGACAACGTCATGCTCTCCACCGGAGGTGTCCGAGCATGACCGTCCTCGCCGTCACCGAACAACGTCGTGGAGAGCTTCGCGACCCCTCCTTCGAGCTGATTACCGCCGGCCGCCAGCTCGCCGACGACCTCGACAGCGAACTCCACCTCGCCGTCATCGGCGGCGACGTGGACGGGTACGCCGACCAGCTGAATCGCGAGGGCGTGGACGCCATCCACACCGTCGCGGACGGGGAGGAGTTCAACCACGACATCTACACGCAGGCCGTCACCGCGATGGCCGATGCCCACGAGCCGGACGCCGTGCTCATGGCCAACACCGTGAACGGGCTGGACTTCGCGCCGGCTGTCGCCGGCCAGCTCGACGTGCCGCTCGTCACCGACGCCGTCGACTTCGACGCCTCGGGGACGCCTGAAGTCACTCGCGAGCAGTACGGCGGAAAGGTCGAGACGACCGTCGACATCGAGGCCGACCAGTTCGCGCTCACCATCCGCCCGGCCGAGTGGGCGAAAGCAGAGGGCACGGGCGACGCCGATATCGCCGCCTTCGACTTCGACCTCGACGAGTCGGCCGTCCGCTCGACGGTCACCGGCTTCGAGGAAGTCGGCTCCGGCGACGTTGACATCTCCGAAGCAGACATCCTCGTGTCCGTCGGCCGCGGTATCGAGGAGGAGGACAACCTCCCGCTCGTGGAGGAACTCGCCGACGCGCTCGGCGCGACCCTCTCCTCGTCGCGGCCCATCGTCGACAACGGCTGGCTCCCGAAGAACCGACAGGTCGGCCAGTCCGGCAAGGTCGTCACGCCCGACGTGTACATCGCCATCGGTATCTCCGGTGCCGTTCAGCACGTCGCCGGCATGAAAGGCTCGGACACCATCGTCGCCATCAACACGGACCCGAACGCGCCCATCATGGACATCGCCGACTACGCCATCGTCGACGACCTCTTCGACGTAGTTCCCGAACTCATCGAGGAGTTCGGCGGCGAAGCGTCGTAAGCTCGATTCTGTCTCTTTCCTGTTTTTTCCCGTCGCGACACGCTCGAGGCTTTCGAGTTGGCCTCAGCTACGACGCAAATCAGACGGAGACACCGGGGTCAGAGTTCGTGGAGAGTTACGTCCACGTCTCCACTATCGAGTGTGAGCGTCAGCATCGTCGGCCGCTCGGCGGGGTCTGCACCCGTCACGGAACCGGGGTTCAGCACGCGAATCCCCTCGAACTCCTCGTCGACGACCTCGTGGATGTGGCCACCGATGCCGACGACGGTGTCTTCACTCGTCCACGCGCGGGCACGGACGCGGGCGGTGTCGGCAATGGCCGCACGGTACACCTCCGAGCCGCTCCCGATAGTGGTGGCGTCGGTCTGGTGGACGGCCGCTTCGACCGGATTCAGCGTACCGTGGCTGACGACGAGATGGACGCCCTCGGCGCGGAAGTCGGCAACGGCGGGCAACCCGATGTCAGCCGGGTCGATGTTGCCGTAGACGGCCGTGAGGTCCGTCGCGAGGTCACGGAGGTCATCGAGCACTGCGCGGGTCTCAAAATCGCCGGCGTGAACTGTGTGGTCGGCGGCAGCGATTCGCTCGCGGAACGGGCCGGGAATCTCGGTCTCGCGGGTCGGAATGTGCGTGTCAGAGACGACGGCGATTTCCATGGTGGAGGGTCACACGGCTGCGGTGAAAAGCTACCGTCGCTATCGTGCGGTTCCGTCACCTACTTGCACGAGACGCCCCTACAGAGACGCAATGGAGTATCTGGAGCAGCGTCGCGAGTGCGTCGAAAAACGACTCGAAGGGGTGCTCGATACGGTCGAGCCGGCGGCGCTGCGCGAACAGGTCGAACACGTCTCGCTGTCGGGGGGCAAACGCGTCCGCCCCACGCTCGCGATGTTGGTGTGTGAGGCCGCGGGCGGCGACGGCAGCGAGGCGGTCGATTTCGGCGTCGGTATCGAACTCGTCCACAACGCCTCGCTCGTCGTCGACGATATCATCGACGAATCGCCCGTCCGGCGGGGCGTGACGGCTGCCCACACCGAGTACGGCCACGGCTCTGCCATCATCGCCTCGGACGGACTGCTTGGAGAGGCGTTCAGTCTCTTCTCGGAGGACGAGCGGGCGATGCGCGTCGTCTCGGAGGCGATGGTCGAACTCGGCGAAGGGGAGGCGACGGAGCTCGTCGCCCAGCCGACGACCCAAGCGGAGTACATGAACCTCGCGCGCCGGAAGACGGGGGCGCTGTTCCGTGCGGCCGCGGAGGTCGGTGCCATCGCCGCCGACGCGGACCCGGAGACGGTCACGGCCTTCGGCGACTACGCCGAGCGGGTCGGCGTCGCCTTCCAGATTCGCGACGACGTGCTCGACGCGACGGCCGACCCCGAGGAGCTGGGGAAGCCGACCGGTCAAGACGAGGAGATGGAGCGGCCGTCGCTCGTACAGGTGACCGACGTGGACCCGGAGACAGCAAACGACCTCTCGCGCGACCGGGCGGACGCGGCCCTGGAGGCGCTCGATGCGACCGGGGCAGACGAGTCACAGGCGCTCGGCTATCTGCGCGACCTCGCCGAGTTCGTCGTCGTGCGCGAGCGCTGACGCTAGAAGGAGAGGGAGACGGGGTCTGTGATCGGTGCTGCGCCGCGGCGGCGCGGAACGGCGAGTTGGGCCTCGTCGTCGCGGTTGCGTTCGACCCAGCAGACGGCGTCGGCGGCCGTGATGACGGCCTCGGCGTGTGGGTGGTCCTGTGTCGGGTGGACGACGTGGAGCCACGTGAGCGACTCCGTCACCGAGCGAATCGTGTCCAACAGCGAGAGACACCGGCGCGTCCCGTCGGTGTAGTCGGTGAAGTCGTCGACGACGAGCGTCCCGGTGTCGTCACCGTCGTGGGCGAGCAGCCGAGCAGAGAGCTTCTCGAATCGGTCGTCTTCGGCCTCGCTGGCCTCCGGTGGGGTAGTGTCGGGTTCGTCGTACTGTGGCGGGTCGCCGTACTCGCGGCGGAGTCGCACGGGACCGACGCGCGGAGCGTGACAGACCCCCTCGACTCGCACGTCGAGCGGGTACTCGGTCGAGGCGGCGATTGTCTCCGCCGTCCATTTGGGGGCGCGTTTCGTCGTGTGGTAAGTCGTCGAGCGCGCGGCGGCCGCCTGCGCGAGGACGGAACCGGTCGGCGATTCGGGCGGGCCGACGAGCGCGATGACACTCCCTTTCGGAAAGGTGAGCGACCGGCTGCCGATGAGTGGGGCCAACCCGCTGTCGACGCGGGTGCTCGGTTCCATGCGTGACATGAGGGCGGTCTGTCACCTAAATCAGGGGGCTAGCTTGTGGTAGGCCGGAGCCGCGACTCCGCGACTGCGAAGGCGAGCGTGCTCGATACCGCAAGCAGCGTCCCGCCGGTGAGTGCGGCAGCCAGATACGGGAGCGTCGCGAACCCAAGCCCGAGCAGATACGCCGACAGCGCCCGGACGATGACGGCGATTGCGATGACGTAGAACGGGGCGTTCAGATATCGCCAGTGGAAGCTGTCGGCAAGATACTCGTCGGTAATCCGACCGAACGCAGCCACGAGACCCGCGGCTGCAATCCACGCGACCGCGCCGTACGCGACTGCGGCGACCGTCTCCAGTGGCGCACCGGGACCGTCCGCCGAATGGAGCGCGAGCGACGCGTCACCCCGGACGGCGGCGACGGCGACGAGCGCGAGCGCGACCACGCTCGTCACGAGCGTCACTCGACCCGTGTAGAGGGCGGTGCGGAGTCGCTCGGCGACGGCGTCGACCGACTGCTCCAGGCCGAGTCCCCGAAAGAGCACGTAGAGGCCCAACAACGCAGAGCCGAGTCCGAGCGCCGACCCCGGTAGATCGAGCACGTTCGCGATGACCGCGGCCGGATACACGAGCAGGAGGATACCGAGCGGGACGAGAATCGTCCCCCGCGTCTCGGGGTCATCCAGCACCTGCTTGAACGTGTAGTACATCGATTCGAGGTCCTGTGCCTGGCGGACGACGACTCGGCGCACGGAGTCGATGGGGACCCGCGACCGGATGACGGGGATGACGGACTCGTCTTGTGCGCCGTCGGTGACGACGACCGCGCGCACGTCCTCGCCGGTCTGGAGCGAGGCGAGGGTGCGGTCGATCTCGTTGCCGACCTTGCGGTTGGCGGCCACGTCACCAGCAGCCTCCCCGGTGACGACGGCCACCTCGACGGATTCCCCCTCGGCGACGAGTTCGTCGTAGAGGTGGACGCCCTCGAAGATGACGTTCACGTCTGAGTCCTCGGGGTCGGCGGTGGCGAGCGCGACGGCGCTCTCCTCGACGGCGTCGCGGCCGGTGACCGGCGTCTCGAAGCCGGTCTTGCGACCGAGGTCGTCGTCGAGGTCCACACACAGCACCAGCAGCATTGTCGGTGGGTACAGTCTCCCGCGTTAACTCTTTTCGGGGTAGTTCGTGAACGCACGACTTTTGCGTTTGCACGGGTAAGACGGTACAACAGATGATTTCGAAGGGCTGTGAGCAGTGTGCGAAAGGCGGCAAGATGGTGCTGTTTGTCTACGGCTACTGTGACCAGCGCGACTGCTTCTACTGCCCGCTCGGTGAGAACCGCAAGAACGTCACCCAGACGTACGCGAACGAACGCCCCGTCGAGTCCGAGGAGGACATCATCGCCGAGGCGAACCTGATGGACGCGCTCGGCACTTCCATCACGGGCGGGGAACCACAGGAGGCGATGGAGAAGACCTGCCGGTATCTCCGCCTGCTGAAAGACGAGTTCGGCGAGGACCACCACACCCACCTCTACACCGGCATCACGGGCGGCCGCGAGAACATGCGCCGACTCTCCGAGGCAGGGCTGGACGAGATTCGCTTCCACCCGCCGTACGAGCAGTGGGGTGACCTCCACGGCACCGAGTGGGAGGAGATCCTCTACGTCGCCCGCGAGGAGGGGCTTACACCGGCGTTCGAGATTCCGGGCATCCGCGCGGAACCGGAGTTTCTCGACTTTCTCGATGAGGGAGCCGCCGACTTCTGTAACATCAACGAGTTCGAGATGTCCGACGGCAACTACCGCCGGATGCAGGAGGAGGGCTTCGAGCTGAAAGACGGTCACATGAGCGCGGTGGAGGGGAGCCACGACATCCTCGAAACGATGGGCGACCACGAGAAGGTGTACTTCTGTACGAGCGTGTTCAAAGACGCCGCCCAACACCGCTCGCGGCTGAAACGGATGGCCCGCAACCTCCGGCGCGAGTTCGACGAGGTGACCGACGACGGCACGCTCGTCTACGGCAAGACGTGGGAGACCGAAGAGCGACTGGCCGATCTGGGCGTCCCCGATGAGTTCTACACCGTCAAGTCCGACCACGTCGAACTCGCGTGGTGGCTCCTCGAAGAGATGGTCGAAGAGGGCGACGTGGAGGAGGGCGAAATCGTGGAGCAGTATCCGACCTACGACGGGACGGTCGTCGAACGAACCCCGGTCGCGTAACGAGCATACGCCGAACGGAGGAACGTTTCACCGAGCCGACCGACGGGAGGCTCGGCTGCTGTTTTGTGCAGATTTTACCGGAGAGTGGTGCGCGGAGCGCACCCGAACCGGTAAAAGGTGCGATGGCACGGTCGTCGAGCGAACCCCGGTCGCGTAGCAAGTCTCTCCGCTGGCTATCGCCCGACCGCGAAGAACGCGCCCAACAGGAGACAGACGCTGCCGGCGACGAGTCCGAGCGTCGGCTCGCCGGCTCCGATACCACTGAAAATCGCCAGCATCGAGCCACCGAGCAGTCCGACGACGACGCGCGTCCGGGCCGTATCCGAGAGCGGGCCGCCCCGCTGGCGACGGTAGTCGAGGCCGGCGAGCACGAGCGCGACGGCCGTCGCCAGTCCGATTGGTCCCTCACCGGTGAACAGGCCGAGACCGGTGACGCTCGCAGCGAGTCCACCGACCGCAAGGAGCGTGAGTTCCGGGTCGAGCGGGTTCACCGGCTCACCGTAGCGGGCGTGATAGAGACCAGTCGGGACGGCAGCGACGGCCGCGACGGCGAGCGCGAGCGACGGCGACGAGGTGGCGAGTCCGTAGCCCGCGAGCGCGACAGCGAGGACGCCACCGGCGACGAGTGCGGGGGTCGGCTGGATGGCGTCGGCCGGGTCACCGGAGCGAACGATACCGACGGCGGTGAAGCCGTAGAGGACGACCAGCGCAGCGGCGACCGCGACGAGCCGCGTCTCGGCGGCTCCGAAGAGAACGCCGAAGCCGGCGATACCAAAAGCGAGGACGAGTCCGACCAACGGCGCGGCCTCGGGAACCGGCTCACCACGGCGTGACATACCGTGTGTTGGGGGGTGGCGTGCGAAAGCGTTGCGTCCCGGAGGCGACCCACAAACGTTTACTCGCACCCTGCGTAGGCACGTGGTATGTCCGGATGCCCACTCGCCGACCAGTGTCCCCAGTTTCAGGAGCGAATCGAAGGGATGGGGTGTACACACTACGGTGACCGCGGCGGGGCCGAGTGGTGCAACCACTACAATCAGCCGATCAACGAACTGAAACAACAGCCCGTCGAGCCGGGCGAGGAGGTCGTCATCACGGTCGACGACATCCACGAATCCGGGGCGGGCGTGGGCCGCACCGAGGACGGATTCATCGTCATGGTCGACGGCATTCTGCCGGAGGCACGCTCACGCGTCAAGATTACCAAAGTGCTCGACAACTTCGCGCGCGGCGAGGAACTCGAACGACTGGAACTGGAGGAAGACGACGAGGAGGACGGCGACGACGGCGAGGACGTCGACGCGAGCGACGAGGACAAGGAAAAAGACGAGACCGGAGGACGGACACAGCGCGAGCGGCTGGGCAGCCGCGAGGACTTCTGGGGCTCATAGCTCACCACGTCTCGACACAGCCCTCGCGGATGTCCGCGAGACACCCCTCGCAGTCGGGGTGGTCGGCGTCGAAACACCGCGGCACGTCGCCCTCGAGTGGGACAGCGCGTTTCTCTGCGTAGCGGCGACAGACGAGCCGTGCGTTTCCCTGCTCGTCGGTCGGCAGGCTCGCCTTCCCGGCGGCGTACTCGCCTTTCGCGCGTTCGTACTGGCTCCCCGCAGCGCGGAGCTTCGACCGGAGCAGCCGCGCGAATCGCCGTCTGTTGCTCATACCGATCCATCGGACGCTGGCCAGTAGAATCCGTCGGCGCGTAACCGAGTCTCACGCTCGGTGAACGCTTTTTACTCGTCCGGCGGCAGACGACCCATGGCAGGCCCAGTGTACCTCTCCGGCGACCGCATCGACCTCCGAACCGTCGAGGACGACGACCTCGAGTTTTTCCACGAGGCGACGAACCATCCCGAGGTACGCCGCTACATCGCCGGCTTCGACGGTCCGGTCTCGAGAGCCGAGTACGAGCGCGAGGAGTTCGAGAAACACCGCACTGAGGGCGTGAGTCTCGTCGTCTGTGACGGGGAGACGCGCGTCGGAAACGTCTCGCTCGGTCCGGTCAACGACGAACACGGCTGGGCGAATCTCGGCGCGTGGCTCCACCCCGAATACCACGGCGAGGGGTACGCGATTGAGGCGTGTGCGCTGCTGCTGGACTACGCCTTCGGCGAACACGGACTCCGGCGGGTCCGCGCGCAACACCTCGGGCCGAACGGCGACTCGCGGCGACTCCTCGACCGACTCGGCTTCACGCAGGAAGGTGTCGCCCGCGACCACAACCGGTTCGAGGGCGGCGTCGTCGACGACGTTCGCTACGGACTGTTGGCCGACGAGTGGCCCGGCAGCGAGCGGATCGTGGAGTAGTTTCACTTTCACCCTGGTAGGCACAATTTAAATACCATCGGGCACCAACCGTCGTACGTCTCCCACTGAAAACACGCGGAGACAGAACGCCCATGAGTGTTACACAACACGCCAAGGAGATACACGAGCAGTTTTCAGACCAACTCGACGTGAGCGTCGAGGAAATCGAGGAGCGACTCGACACCCTCATCAACGAGTACCGCATCCCGGCCGACGAGGCGCGCCGCTCCGTCGTCTCGAACTATCTGGACGAGACGGACATGGACCGAGACGACCTCGGTGGCGGCGGCAACGAGACGGTCGAGGTCGCAACCATCGCCGAGGACGAACAGTGGGTCGACCTGCGGGTGACGGTCGCGGACCTGTGGGAGCCACGTTCAGAGAGCATCTCGCAGGTGGGCCTGCTCGGCGACGGGTCGGGCACCATCAAGTTCGTCGCCTTCGAGACGAGCGAGCTTCCCGAGCTGACGGAAGGGGAGTCGTACGCGCTCGGCAACGTCGTCACCGACGAGTACAACGGGAACTACTCGGTGAAGCTGAATCGCACGACCTCCATCACTGAGCTCGACGAGGAGATAGAGGTCGGCAACGACGACGTGAGCGTCGAAGGTGCGCTCGTGGACATGCAGTCCGGCAGCGGGCTAATCAAGCGATGCCCAGAGGAAGACTGCACCCGCGTGCTCCAGAACGGCCGCTGTAGTGAACACGGCGAGGTCGAAGGCGAGTTCGACCTCCGAATCAAGGGCGTTCTCGACGACGGTGAGGAGGTCCACGAGGTCATCTTCGACAAGGAGGCGACCGAACGGCTCACCGGCACCGGCCTGGAGGAGGCCAAGCAGATGGCGATGGACGCGCTGGACACGACGGTCGTGGCCGACGAGATGGCCGCAGAGATCGTCGGGCGCTACTACCGCGTGACCGGCCCGACCTTCGGCCGGTACGTGCTAGCAAACGAGATGGAACAGCTCGGTGGCGCGGATGCCGAGGCAACACTCATCCGCGCGAGGTCGATGTAGATGTCTTCGATACCAACCCGCGAGGTCGCGCGCCGCGCGTTCGCACACGAGTACAACGACGCCAGTTACACGTTCAAGGAATCTGACGACGAGCGCGCACCGGTCTATGCGCTCCTCCCGACCGGTGAGCGCGCAAACCGCGTGTTCATCGTCGGCACCCTCACTGAGACCGAAGATATCGGCGAGGACTCCGAGTACTGGCGCGGCCGCATCGTCGACCCGACGGGGACGTTCTTCACCTACGCCGGGCAGTACCAGCCCGAGGCGGCGAGCGCCCTGCGCGACATCGAGCCGCCGGCGTACGTCGCTGTCGTCGGCAAGCCGCGGACGTTCGAGACGGACGACGGCGACGTGAACGTCTCCGTCCGCCCCGAATCGATCAACGTCGTGGACGCCGAGACGCGCGACCGCTGGGTCGTCGAGACGGCAGACCGGACGCTCGACCGCATCGAGCGGTTCGACGCCGAGGGGAACGAGTACGGCAGTATGGCCGACGAGCAGTACGACCTGCCGCTCGCGGAGTACAAGCAGGCCGCAGTCGAAGCGCTCCAGTCGCTCGAAGCCGAAGACGGAGAGAGCGACGAACCGGCGAAAGTCGAGACCTAACGCCACGTCTCCGTTTTTACGGTGCCAAGCCGACGAGCGCGAGCAGTGCGTACAGCAGGTCACCGTAGAGCAGTCCGACCACCAGCCCGACCGCCATCGGGACGATGAACGGGAGACCGGGCGTGAGCCACACGGTCTCCCGTTCGGCGAGCACGTCGAGTCCGGCGCGCAACTGCTCTGGCGTCGTGCCGTAGGCGCTGGAGTCGATAGCCGCGAGGAACGCGGCAGCGCCCCACGGGTCGTCGGCGTCGATCGGTCGCACAGCCGGGGCAGGGGCGTCAGAGCCGGGAAGCGAGCCGCCGGTCACGTCCGGCCCGGCGGCGAGTGCGCCGTCCGTCGGCTCACCGGTCTCGTTCGCGAGCGAGACCGGACTCCGGTAGCGGCCGGGGTCCCGTCGAACGTCGGCGAGCGTCAGCTGCCGCCAACGGAGATACATCCGGAGGGCGTCGAGGTCGAGTCCGCGCCGCGTCAGCCCGTCCGGCGTTTCGAGCAGGCTCCCGTAGGCGCTCGCCACGTCGGGCACATCGGCGGGCCGGCCGACGAACATCGTGAGCGAGATGCGGCCGGCGAGCAGATTTCGCGCGGCGAGCAACAGCGGCGAGACCAGTCCCACGAGCACCGCGTTCGAGAGGACGGTCATCGAGAAGACGCCGAGCGGCGTCTCCGCGAGCGGGAGGCTCCCGTTCGGGAGCAGATACACCGGGAACTCGGGGAAGACGAGCGCGAGCACGATAATCGCCTTCGCGTCGGCCCCACCGAAGCCGCCGAGTCGCCAGAACACGTAGCCGAGGGGAGCGACGATACCGAGGGAGACGGCCAGGTGAATCCCGAACAGTTGGAGCCGTGGACCGCCGACGGCCACGGCCGCGAGTCCGTCGACGGCGAGCGCGACCACGCCGAGTAAGAGCAGCGGTGCCCAGAGTTCGTCCCGGACGCGACGGGTCTGGATGTCCCGGTAGGCGGCCCACAGGAAGACGGGGACGACGGAGAGCCGAAGCAGGTCCGTCGGCGGGCTGGACAGCAGCGTCTCGGCGGCGGGCACGAGCGTCACGCCGCTACTGTCTTCGGGACGGTATAAGATGCTGTGGGTCCGGAGTCACAACGGTCATACTCGCCGACTGCGAACGACCGGCGTGCGTCCGACGACGCAGGCGACGGGGACCGCGATGCTCGCGGTCGCGGCGGCCGGACTCGTCCTCGCCAGCGGTGCGACCGCCGGCCTGCTCCTCATCGGGCACGCCGGCGTCGGGTTCCTGTTCAGTCTCGTCGCCGGTGTCGCTGTTCCGTACGCGTTCGGTCGCGAACTCGCCACGCACGTCGTCGGTGAACCGCCCCTCGTGGTGACGCGGACGGACGCCGGCTTTCTCGCCTCGATACTCGTGGCCGCACCGGCGACCCGACTGGTCGCTCAGACGGGCGCGGGGGTCGTCGTCGGCTCCGGCGTCGTCGGCCTGTTCGCACACTTGTTCGTCCAGAAGTACGAGGCACCGGCCTACTGTGGCACGTTCGTCGGGATGGCGACCGCGAGCGTGCTCTCGTGGGGTGGGCTGCTGGCCGCGAGTTTCGTCGCCGGCGGCGTCTTCATCGCGGCCCAGCGCGCGTTCAACGGCTTCGGCGGGAAGCTCGGGACGACCGCGTTCGTCGGCTGTGGCGTGGTCGTCCTCGCCGGCGGTTCCGGGCCGGACGTGGGGACGGCACCGAGTACCGCCGTCGTTCTCGGCGGTATCGCGACGGCGACCGCCGGCGCGGTGGCGGCGTATCTGCTCGCGCGCCTGCGCGGACTCGGTCCCGTCTTCGGGTCGAGCGTCGTCGGTATCCTCGCGGGTGGGGTCTCGCTAGTCGTCCCCGGGACGACGCTACTCGCCGCGGCAGCCTTCTGTGGCTCGTTTACCGGGATGAGCCACTCCGGCCGGCTCCCGAGCGTGGCGAGCGTCGGGCTTGCGGGCGTCGTTACGGGGCTGCTGTTTGCCGCCGCGGTGCCCGTCGTCGCCGGCTTCGGCGGGAAGCTGGGGACGATTGCGTTTGTCGCCTGCCTAGTGACACACACCCTGCTGGCCGTCGCAGGCGGGCGACTCGGCGTGGACGAGGCGTTCGGCTTCCAGCCGCTTGAGGGGTAGCCGCCCGACTTCACGACCGAAGCACGAGACGAACGCACAGTTGGGCGCGACGGCGACCGACGGCTAGGCGTCGGCGAACTGCTCGCGCACCAGTCCGGCGATAATCATCGCGAAGCCGGTGTCGACACTCCAGAAGGCGGCCTCTCGCTCGACGTGCGGGATTTCGGCGGTCGGCAACACGCTCAACAGCACCGTCGAACCGTCGGCGACGAAGACGCGCCCGATGCTGATTTCGAGTTCGTCGTCGCGGTCGACCGCCTCGACTGAGATCCCGGTCTCGGCCACGAGCGCCCGTACCTCGTCGTCGGCACTCACGACGATGACATCGACGCCGCGGGCGTCGGCGGCGACGAGCGCGTCGAGCACGTTCCCCTCGACGAGTCGCGGCTGGCTCGTCGCGAAGAAGATGCGTCCGCCGGCGTCGTCCGCGAGCGCGGCGACGCGAGCGGCGATGCTATCGGTCCCCTCGGTCGTCCAGATTGCCTCCTGTCCGTCCGACGGCTCCTGTTCGTCCTGAATCGACTCCAGATACGAGAAGGCGCGGTCGGTCGTCGCTTCGAGCCGCGACCGGAGTATCTCGTGGGCGCGGTCGAGGTCGACCGACCGGTAGCGCTGTGGCGAGCCGGCCTGCACGTCTACGAGCCCGAGCGATTCGAGCTCGTCCGTCGCGCCGTACACCTGCGAGCGCGGCACGTCGGTGACGGCGGCGATGTCGCTCGCCGACGCCACGCCGAGCTGTTGCAGCCCGATGAAGGTGCGGGCGGCGTACGTCGACAGGCCGAGGTCGGTGAGCGCCTCGACCGCGCCGTCGGCGTTCATCTCACTGCTCCTCGGCGAGTTCGCCCCGGACCCACGCGCGGTGGATGCGATCCATCTGCGTCTCCGAGAGCTCGCCGGTCTCGTACTGGTCTGTTGCCAGCCGCAGGTCCGCGTCCGAGACCTCGCCCGCGACGGTGATGCGCTCGAAGAGGTCCGGAATCACCTGGATGGTCGCTTCGCCCTCGATTTTCGTCGCCTCATCGCCGGCGAGTACGTCGCCCTCGATGTCGAAGCTCGCGCCGTCGGTCGCGTCGGCGGGAATATCGACCGTGTACTCGACGGTCGCGGCGTCGGTCTCGAAGGCAGCGTACAGCGAGCCGTCGGCCGTCGCCGTGTCGACCGGAACCGGCGCGGCGTCGCGGAAGCTGACCGGTGCGTCGCTCGTCTCGTGGACGACGCTACGGCCGTTGAGTCCGGCCACGGAGACCGTGACGACTACGCTGTCGCCGGGGGCGGCGACGGTGCGTTCGATGTCGCGCGTCGCGACTCGCTCGCCGGTCGCGACCGCGTCGTCTACGTCGCGGTCAACGTCGGCCGGGCCGACGAACCGCGTCCAGATGGCGAGCAGGCTCGGGAGCACCAACACGCTCGCGAGGAACGCATAGAGGATGGTCATCCCGGTGATGAGACCGAACTGCTGGAGCGGCGGCAGGATGGCGAACACGAGCACGCCGAAGCCGCCGATGGTCGTCGCCGCGGAGCCGAGCAGCGCACCGCCGGTTCCGGTGACGGCCCGCTCCATCGACTCCCACACGTCACCCGTCCGGGCCAGTTCCTGATTGTACCGCTCGGAGAGGTGGATGCTGTAGGCGACCCCCAGTCCCACCGTGAGACTCGTAATCATCCCCGTGAGGACGTTGAATGAGATGTCGAGCAGATACATCGTCCCCAGAATCCACGTGACGGTGAACGCGACGGGCAACAGCGTCACCGCGCCGAGCGTCGCGCTTCCTTCCGTGATTCTGTATGCGGCCATCAGGAAGATGAACGTCGCCGCGAGCGTGATAATGAGGCTGTTGATGACCGTATCGAGCAGTTCGTCCTGGACGATTTTGTTCAGGATGGCGCTGCCGGTAGCGGTCGACTCCAGCCCGTCGCCGTCGAGTTCGGTGGCGACCTCGCCGATCTGCGTCTGGATGGCGTCACCGCCCGCGCCACCCTGCACCGATATGACGAGCCGCAGCGCCTCGTACTCGCCGTCGTCGGTCTGGTAGATGACGCTCTCCGCCTCGTCGGGGGCGGCCTCGTACAGCGCGTCGTAGACGCCCGCGACGTTGCGGTCGGGGACCTCGTCGCCGTCGGTGTCGGCACTCTCGAAGGTTTCGGCGAACGCCTCGTCGGTGGCGGCCACGTCACGCATCACGGACAGCGGCGTCGTGGCGTCGGGGTCGCCGTTCGAGAGGGTCTGTGTCACCCCCTTGTTGGCCGCAGACCGTTCGGCGGTGTCGACGCGTTCGAGAACGGTGTCCGCTGTCACGTCACCCTCGACGAGGATCTGTGCCTGCGAGTCCTCGCGGATGAAGTTCTCGTTGACATACTCCAGGTTCGACTTCGCGGTGTACTCACCGGGCGCGAACGGCTCCGGCAGGTCTTTCATCCAGTCTGCCGGCTCCTCGGCGAGGAAGTCCTCCTGTGAGAAGGAGGTGTCCACCTGCGTCGCCCCGTAGGCCCCGCCGGCGCTGACGAGTAACACGACCACGAGCACGAGATACGGCGCGCGGCGTGCGGCGGTCGCGCCGACGGAGAGGACGGAGGAGAACCGACCGCCGCCGGTTCCGAAGGCGCGTTTCCGGCGGTCGATACCGCGGGCTTCGAGCGCCTCGTCGAGTTCGGCCTTCACCGCCGGCATCAGGATGCCGAAGATAGCCAGCGCCGCCGTGATACCGAACGCGCTCACGACACCGAAGTCGCGAATCGGCGGAATTGGGCTCGTCAAGTTCGACAGGAAGCCGATGACAGTCGTCGCGGTTACGTAGACGAGCGCGATACCGACGCCGGCGAGTGCGACTCGCATCGAGCCGCGCGGCGTGTCGTCGTCACCACGCTCCTCACGGTGGCGCATGAAGATGTGGATAGCGTAGTCGATACTCAGCCCGATGAGCAACACCGGCACCGCAATCATCAGCTGGTTAAACGAGATGTCGGCCCAGCCCATGAAGCCGAACGTCCACGCCAACACCCCGCCGATGCCGAGCAGGCCGAGCAGGATGTCGAGCACGTCGCGGTAGGCAATCACGAGCGCGATGATGACGAAGATGAGCGCGAGCGGCCCGACGATGAGGAGACTGTCTGTCATCGAGCTGTTGATTTCGTCGCTGATGATGCCGGCCCCGAAGATGAGATACTCGCCGCCCTCGGCGGATTCGCCGAGGTCCTGCATCGCGAGCTGTGCGTCGATGACGGCGTCGGAAGCCGCCGCGTTGTTGCCGGCTGGCGCGTTGCTGGATTGCGTGACGAGCAGCATCGTCGCCTCCGCGCTCGTCGAGCCGGTGTCGAAGTCGGTCGGCATGAAGCCGAGCGCACGCGTGTTCGCGCCGCCCGAGCCGTCACCGTCACCGAGGACGGTCGCGACGGTTGATTCGACTTCGCTGCCGTTCATCGACTCGAGCTGCTGATACTGCTCCGCGAGCGTGGCGTTTTGTGCGTCCTGAAGCTGTTCGCGCTCGGTCTGGAGCTGCTCGCCGACGGACTCCAGCTCGGCGGCGGTCGCTTCAAGCTCCTCGCCGCGCGCGGAGAGTCGCTCGTACTGGTCGCTCAAGACGCCCTGCGTGCCGAGCGTGTACGCCTGTTGGGCTTCTTCCTGCGTCTCGGCCTGTCGAAGCTGCTGGGCGGCCTGCTCGAATGTCTGGCTGTCCTCCTCGGTGAACTCGACCGGCGTGTTCGCGCGGACCTCCTCAAAGGCCGCCGCCGGGTCGGCGTTCGGATTCTCGCGCAGGAAGGTGAGCTGTTCGCGGAGCAGCCCGGTGGTCTCGGTCAGCGTCTCGTTGCGCGCTTCGATGGCGGCGCGCTCCTCGGTGACCGTCTGATTCAGCTGTCGGAACTCGGTCGCGAGCTGCTGTACGTCCCGCCCCTCCTCCTGGCTGATTGCCGTGATGGCGACGATGTTCGAGATGCCGACCGTCGGTGTCGAGTCGGTGAGCGTCTCGTTTATCATCGCGTTGGCCCGGAGCGTCTGTTGGTACGCGATGCTCCCGAGCAGCGACTCGCGGTCCAAGACGTTGTCGTCGCGGATGATTATCTGTGCGGAGGTGGTGTTCTCGTCGCCAGTCTGGAAGTTCTCTTCCAAGTACTCCAGCTTCTCGCCCGCCTCGGAGTCCGTCTGGAACTGGTCGAGCGAGGATGTCTGTTCGACCATCGGCGCACCGGCACCGATGACCACCGTCAACAGAAGCATCACCGCGATGACCGCCCGGCTGTGATCTAAGATTCCATCGACGATACGGTCTACGGCGCTCACGCAATCTCCCCCGTGAGCTGTCCGCGCTCGGCGCTACTCATGTCTGTACTATTCTACTAACAGGACGCGTATAACGGTTCCGAAAAGTCTGAACGGTCGTTCAGTCGTCGGCGGCCGCGGCCGACGGCTCGCGGTCGAGCACGTCGTCGGCCCACGTTCCCCGGAGGTACCACGCGCCGGCGACGACGAGCGAGAGCACGTTCGAGACGGCGATGCCGTACCAGATACCGACCGCACCCATCGAGAATGCCGTCACGAGTACGTACGCGACCGGGAGCCGGAACACCCACAGCGAGAGGATGGAGAAGATCATCGCCGCGCGGGTCGACCCGCTCCCGCGGAAGGCACCCTGACACACCTGGTACACGCCGAGGAAGATGAACGTCGGGCCGATGACCTGGAGATACGAGACGCCGATATCGACGACGCTGTCGGCGTTTTCGCCGCTGATGAACACGGAGACGATTGGCTCGGCGAAGACCACCGCGACGACGGTTACCCCGGCGAGGACGGCGGCAATCATCCCGACCGCGTATCGGACGGCCTGTTTCGCCCGGTCGGGCCGGTCGTTGCCGAGGTTCTGGCCGACGACCGTCTCGATGCCCTGTGAGAGCCCGATAGCCGGGAGGAAGACCAAGGAGTTGAGCCGGTTGCCGATGCCGAACGCGGCGACGGCGTCGTCGCCGGCAATCGCGACCAGCGCCGTCAGCGCCGTGATGCCGAGTGCACGCATCGACTGCTCGATGCTTGCGGGCGCGCCGATGGAGACGATATCGCGCAGTGTGCCGGGGTCGAGCCGGAGGTCGGACAGCGAGAGGCTGATACCGACCCGCCCGGAGAAGAGCCACGCCATGCCGATGACAGCGCCGACGCCGCGGGAGAACACCGTCGCGATGGCGGCCCCCTGCACGCCGTAGCCGGTGAAGCCGGTCGCCTCGTAGGCCGTCGTTTCAAGCCCGGACAGCCCGACCATCGACAGCGGGCCGGCTTCGAAGCCGAGGATGAGGAACGGGTCGAGGACGACGTTGAGCGCGACGCCGAGAATCATCAACGCGAGTGGCGTCTTCGTGTCGCCCCACCCGCGCAAGAGCGCCTGAAAGATGAAGAAGCCGAACATGAAGACGACGCCGAGGAAGACGGTTCGGGTGTACTCGACGGCGAGCGCGTACTCGGTCGAGCCGGGTGCCGCGCCGACGAGGCCGACGAGCCACGGCGTGAGCAGATACCCGAGCGCGGCGAACGCGACCGCGAGCACGCCGACGAACGCGATGGTCTGGCCGGCGACGAAGTCGACGCGGTCTTGATTGCCCGCTCCCTTGTTCTGGGCGACGAGGACCGTCCCGGCGACGGTGAAGCCACCGGCGACCGAGATCATCAGGAAGACCAGCGGCCACGAGTACGACAGCGCCGACACCGCCTCCTGGCCGAGCTGGCCGACCCAGAAAGTGTCCGCAAGGTTATATCCCACCTGCAACAGCTGCGAGAGGACGATCGGTGCGGCGAGAACAGTGAGGGGTTTCAGGATGTCACCCTCGGTGACGTTCACGTCGCGGTTACTCATTTGGCCCCTCCGCGAGCGCGTCGATGCGGGCGTGGAGGGTCGCACGCGCCTGCTCTGTGATGTCGTGGTCGGTCGTCGCACTCTCCAACAGCGCGCCGTTCAACAGCATCGTCAGTTCGGTCGCGGCGGTCTCGGGGTCCGCGACGGCGAACTGGCCGCGCTCGACGCCGGCTTCGATCTCCGCGATGACGCGGTCGCGGAGTCGGTCGTCCATCGCCGTGAACGTCGCCCGGAAGTCCGGGTTGCCGACCGCCTCCCCTCGGAGTTCAAGGATAACCCGGCGACCGGTGAGTACGTCCTCGCCCGGGCACTCGGGGAGCAGTTGGTCGACGAACTCGCGGAGATTCGCGGCGGGGTCGTCGGTCGACTCGGCGTCGAGCGTCGCGAGAAACTGGTCGGTCGCGTAATCGAGCAGCGACCGCAGGATGTCGTCTTTTGCGTCGTAGTGGTAGTACAACAGCGACTTGCTCTTCGCGAACTCGTCGGCGATTCGCGCGACGGTCAGGTCGGCGTAGCCGTGGGTCGCGAGCGCCGCGAAGGCCGCCCGCATAATCTGTTCGCGGCTGTCGGGGCCGCCGCTCACGCGTGCACCACCCCCACAGCCCTCACCGCGGCGAGTTGGCTCGAATCGGACACGGATATACTGAACGTTCAGTCAGTAATGAGCGTTGCGGGTGCGGGCGTAGCGCACGGCGAGTGTCACCGATAGCTGGCGGCGAGCCAGCAGAGTCCGACCACGCCCGCGAGGACGCCGCCGGCGAGGAGGGTGTGTCGGTAGCCGACCCGGAGCGCGGCGACGGTACACACCGGCGGGCCGATTGTCGTCCCGAGTCGGAGCACGCTGGTCCGGACGCTCATGATGCTCCCGCGGAACTCGTCGGGGGCGAGTTCGTTGAGCGCGGTGTCGGTGATCGGTTCGGCAAAGCCCTGGCCGAAGCCGAACAGGAGAAGTCCGAAGCCGGAGACGGCGACCGACTGCGTCGTCGCGACGATACCCATCCCGACGCCGTACACCACGAAGCCGAGCGCGATGGACTGGAAGCTGGTGACTCGCGCGAGGATGCGGTCGGTCTGGGTGGCGGTCGTCCCCATCGCGACCGCCGGGATGCCGAGTAAGAGACCGATTTCCAACGACGACAGCCGGTAGGTGTTATCGAGCAAGAACGGGACCGCCGTCAGCTGTGCGCCGTAGAGGATGACGAAGATGCCGAGGATGGCGGCGTAGAGCACGGCGTACGGTCGCAGCGAGGTTGGGCCGGTGAGGAAGGCGCGGAGTCCCTCTCCGTCCTCGACTTGCTTTCGCTCCGGCTCCGAGAGCACGAACAGCCCGGGGACCGCGACGACGAGCCCGAGCCCGAAACAGAGGAACGGGACGGTCCACGCGATAGTGGCGAGGGCACCGCCGAGCAGCGGATACGCCGCCGCGCCGAACGCGAGGATGGCGGCGTTGGTCCCGATGAGCTTCCGGCGCGTGTCGCCGTCGAAGCTGTCCCCGATGAGCGTGACCGTGACCATCGCGATGGCGCTGCTCGCGGCTCCCTGGACTGCCCGGAGCGCGAGGATGACGGGGAACGCCTCGGCGAGAACGACGGGACCAAGCGAGATGGGAATCGCCGACTCCACGAAGACGATACCGCTACCACAGAGTCCAAACAGGACGAGCGACGGGACGAGAATCGGCTTGCGGCCGATGCGGTCGGCCAACATCCCGAGGGGAATCGTGAGCACGACGCCCGGGAGCGTGAACGCCGACAGGAGGAGACTCGCCTGCGACTCGGTAATGTTGAGCGCGTCTTGGACGGCGGGAAGCGCGGGGCTGATGAGCGAGACGCCCATCACAGCGATGAGCGTGCTCGCGAAAATGACGAGGACCGCGGGCGACTGCCGGACGTTTCGGGCGACAGACATCGGCGTGGCTAGCGCAGTGGGGGTAGTAAGCCGTCCGTTCTCCGGACGCGTCTCGGTCGCGCGACCTTTTTGCCCCCGTCGTGCGCCTCGTGTGTATGTCGACCCGCGCTGTCGATTATTGTACTTCCATTGATTGCGGCCGGAGAGGTGGTGTCGCGCATCATTCCGATGGTACCACGTCGACCACGTGCCACGCGATCTCGACACGGTCTTCGACTGGACGGACGGCGAGTAGCCACGACCCCTTAGGCCGTCACTCGACGTGTTCGTGGACGATTTCGCGTGCTTCCTGCTCGGCGAGCGGTTCCCCTCGGTCGGTCGCTGCCTCCTGAATCGCGTCGAGTGCGCGAGCAATGGTGTCGTCGGTCGGCTCAATGCCGGCATCTGCGAGCATTGCTCGGACGGCACCGCTCCCGGTTCCGTGGCCAAAGAGGAGGTGTCGGTCGGCCCCGTAGCGAGTCGGGTCGAACCCCTCGTACGCAGTCGGGTCGCGGAGCATCGCCGCAGTGTGGAGACCGCTCTCGTGGCGGTGGACCGCCTCCCCGATGACGGGGGTGGTGGGGTCGAGTGGAACGTCGAGTAGCTCGTGGACCCGGCGACAGACGGGCGTCAGCTGCTCGTGGTCGATGTCGAACGGGTCGCCGTGTTCCGCCAACAGGACAGCGACGGCCTCCAGAGGAGCGTTTCCCGCCCGCTCGCCGAGACCACCGACGGTGGCGTCGACGCTGTCCGCGCCGGCCTCGACGCCCGCCTTGGCGTTCGCCGCACCGACGTCCATGTCGTCGTGTGGGTGAATCGTCACGTCTACTCCGTGGCCGACGGTCTCGACCACGCCTCGAACCGTCTCGGCGACGCTGCTCGGGTCGCCCGCCCCGGTCGTGTCTGCGACAGTAACGTGGCTCGCCCCCGCCACAGCGGCGGTCTCGGCGTAGCTATCGAGAACGTCTCGGTCGGCGCGAATCGCATCCATCAGCGTAACTCCGACCCGGACGCCACCGTCGGCCGCCAGTTCGACGGCTTCGCGCATCATCGTCTCTGCCGCCTCCCGCGATTCTCCGAGCGCGTGCTCCAGTTGGACCGCGGAGGTAGTGATGATGATCTCGATTTCGTCCGGCTCGACCGCGAGGGCAGCCTCGACGTCGGCCGGAATCGACCGCGCGAGTGCCGCGGTCTCTAGCCCGTGGTGTTCGGCCGCTCGATGCCACGACTCGCGCGGCGTTGCTCTGGGAAAAGAGAGTTCGACCCGCTCGACTCCGAGGGAGGCGAGCGCCTCGATGACGGCGCGGCCCTGCTCGTCGCTGATGTCCAGCCCCGGCATCTGTGCGCCCTCACGGAGCGTTACGTCCTTGAGACCGGTCATCGCAGCCTCCGAAGTCGTCGAGTCGGACGGTTACCGGACCGTGGAGTCACGAACCAAGGTTGCATACGAGCCACCGTACACGGCATCTGCCCATAGCTCTGGCCGTCACCGCTACCTCGCCCGAGACGGACGCGGCTCACGGAAAAGCGACGGAGAAGGCGAGAAGAGACCAGATCAGCCTTCGGCTTCGGCCGGGCGGAGACTGGCCTGCCCGGTGGCGACCTGTGACCCGTACAGAATTGCGAGGACGCCGATTGCGGCGGCCTGAATCAGAAACACAGATCATCATGATGATCCCGCCGACGAAGAAGACGACGCGGAACAACCTCACCTCGTATTCCTCGCCGCGGGGTTGGTAAAACAGTCCCTATCGGGTCAGATGTTCTCACTGTGGAAGTCGCTGTTGCAGGTGCTCGAGGGAGAAAGAAAGAAGCGAGCAGAACGAAGCGTCAACTGTGCAGATCAGATGACGCGGGACTGATCGCAGTCGTGTCTCCACCCCGAGCACTAGATGATCCTTCCCGAACCGGGTGTTCAAGTACGATGGTGGCATAGAAATCGTATGAGCCAAGTGACGAGGCGAATCGTGCGGGAGCTACATGACGAGCCACATCTCGAAGGCCGACGAATCAGCGTTCAGTTCATCAAGACGCAGGTCGAGGACCGTGGCCTCGAACCGCGGACCGTCGCTGATCGTCACGACATCGACGTGGCCGATGTCTATCGAGCGCTCACGTACTACCACGATCACCCGGAAGAGATGCGCACCGTCGAACGCCAGCGCGAGTCGGTAGTCGAGGATCACAAGCACCTGACCACCGACCCTGATGACGTCCGCGACTGATGGCGTACCGAATCCTCGCCGACGAGAACGTCAAGCGAGCGACAGTTAACTACCTGCGAAAACTCGGCCACGATGTCGAGCGTCTCGACGATGTCACAGAGCTCGGACTCGGGAGTGAAGACGAGTCGATCGCCCGGTACGCCCGCGAATACGGTCGTCTGATTCTCACGCAGGACGACGATTTCTTCACCGAACTAGACGTCAAGGACACCGCCGGCGTTCTCTTTCAACGGGACCAGACCCTGTCTACGCGCGAGGTTGGAGACGCAGTTCACGAAATGGCACAGTATCTCGACCAGTCCGACATCGTCCTCGAATACGTCAGCAGGAACTGGCTGTGATTCTGTTCGCAGTCCCAATTCGGACACAGAATCGTCACTACAGCGCCTTATCGTGGAGAATATCCGGGAGACCTTGTACGACAGTACCCCGGAAGACGGTGCGTCTGTGAAACGCACGTTTCACGCCGTGAATTAGATGACGCGGTTCTCTTTACCAGAATGAGGCGAGAATGCCCCTTCCTCAAGGAGCGAGTATTGCGAGTGAGTAGGGAGGGGATGAATCGCCGCACAAGATACGAACCATTAAGTAAACATATCAACAATCAATAAACAGCGA